>Ga0153916_10004637_pt1 | contig 10395 bp, 9 predicted proteins | sample Opewatmetagenome_FD_109642 | JGI IMG/M metagenome (GOLD analysis project Ga0153916, IMG submission 109642) | Freshwater wetland microbial communities from Ohio, USA - Open water 3 Core 3 Depth 4 metaG | ecosystem: Environmental > Aquatic > Freshwater > Wetlands | place: USA: Ohio, Lake Erie, Old...
GTGGCAGTGGATGCGAGGGTGATACTGGAGTCATCCTGTGGTGTTTAAGAATGAGCGTATGGAAGATCATCTATTATCAGACCTGAAGGTGATTGAATGGGGGTCGTTTATCTCCGCTCCTTTTTGTGGCAAGCTTATGGCCGAATTAGGTGCGGAGGTGATTAAGATCGAACCTCCGGTTGCTGGCGACGAAGCCCGGCACTATGGTCCATTTCCCAACGACATCCCCGACAGTGAAAGAAGCGGCCTCTTTCTCTATCTCAATACCCATAAACTTGGCATCACACTGGAGCCCCATACCGCGACGGGGAGAGATCTCTTCACAAAGCTTATCCGTGATGCGGATATCTTTGTTCAGAATTACCCCAATCGCCTGGTGAAAGAACTTAAGCTTGACTTCCGTTCACTAAAAAAAATCAACCCAAAGCTCATTATGACCTCCATCTCACCGTATGGGCAGACCGGGCCCTATCGGCATTGGAAGGGGTATGATATCAACTGCGGTGCCCTCGGCGGGATAAGTGCCACGATCGGTTATCCGGAACGAGAGCCGATCACCTGCCCGCTTTTCCAGGGGGACTACCAGGCAGGACTCTGTGCGGCAATCGCGACGATGATTGCCCTCTTCGAAAGGGAGAGAACGAACCGAGGACTCCATGTAGATCTTTCAGAAACCGAATGCTGGGCTACGTTTCATATCGGAGTTGGGATGCAAGCCTTTATCTCAGAAGGAAGGGTGAGGAGAAGGTCCGGACACCGGTCGCTTCATCGACCCTTCCCGGATGAGGTGCTGCCGTGTAAAGACGGATACGTGTGCATCGATACACCGCAGAATCGCCAGTGGCTCAGGTTTCTCGAATTGATGGGAAATCCGGAATGGGCGAAAGACCCTATTTTCAAAAATAGGATCAAAACGACGGATGAATACGGAGACCAGGCCGATGCTTATCTCAACGAGTGGCTCATGAAGCACACCAAAGAAGAGATCTTCAAACTCTGCCAAGATCATAAAGTCCCTGCGGCTCCCATCAGGACCGTAGACGAAGTCATGGAGGAGCCACATCTTAAAGACCGAGACTACTTTGTGGAGGCAAATCACCCTTATGCGGGCCGGATAAAGTACCCGGGGGCATGTTATCAGTTTTCTTTAACACCGGCCCTCCGAGACGGACGGGCTCCGTGTCTCGGAGAGCACAATGAAAAGGTGTACTGCAAACGGCTGGGATACTCGCAAGCAGACCTCACTGTTTTGAAAAGGGCTGGAGTGATTTGATGATGAAAAAATTTCCTCTTCAAGGTTGCCGGGTTGTGGATTTCGGTTGGGTATGGGCGGGAACAGTACTGGGTCATATCTTGGCAGATTATGGTGCGGAAACCATCAAGGTCGAATCAAGGCGCAGGCTGGACGGATTGAGGCTAGGCAGGGTATTCGAACTGGGGACCGCGTTGGAAGTTAATCCGACCTTTCACAATCTCAATCGCAACAAGTTAAGTATTACGGTGGATATGCAACAACCGAAAGGGGTTGAACTGTTAAAAGAATTGATTGCCAGAAGTGACATCGTTGTCGAAAACTTCACCCCTGACGTCATGAAAAAGCGCGGGTTGGACTACGATTCTCTTGTAAAGGTCAAACCAGACCTCATCATGATATCGATGAGAGCGGCTGGGAATTATGGTTCCCTGGCCCATATCGTCACTTACGCGCCGGTCATTAGTGCACTCTCGGGTATTGATAGCATGGTGGGTTATACCGACGAACGTCCCCTGGGCTTCAAGCACGCTTACGCTGATCCCACGGCCAGCCTCTTTGGAGCGTTTGCCGCTCTGGCAGCTCTGAGATACCGTAAACGCACGGGCAAAGGGCAATACATCGATCTCTCCCAGTGGGAAGCCACGACAGGCCTTATCGGGGAAGCCGTCATGGACTACGCGATGAACCGGCGGGTTTACAGGCCGCTCGGGAACCGGCACCCCGCTATGGCGCCCCATGGCAACTATCCCTGCAAAGAGAATGATACCTGGGTTGCCATCGCCGTCAAAACAGAAGAGGAATGGTCAGGCTTGTGTCGAGCCATGGAAGCCCCGGATCTTGCTACAGATGGCAGATTTACGGATCGATATAAGAGGCTCAAGAACATTATGGCGTTGGACAAATCCATATCCGAATGGACATCAAAACATACAGACTATGAAGCAGCACATATTTTACAGAAGCATGGTGTAGCGGCAACGCCTTTGCTTACCACGGATCGAATATTTGCCGATCCTCATTTCAATAAAAGGCAAACTTTTGTGCAGGTCGATCACCCTGTGACTGGGGCGGAGGTCATTTACGATCTTCCCTGGAGGTTCAGCAAGGGTCCCAGGAAAAAATTTAGACATGCCCCGTTACTCGGTGAACACAATGATTACGTATTTGGGAAAATATTAGGTTTATCTCAAGAAGAGATCTCGAACCTCGCTAAAGAGGAAGTCATCTACTGAAAAGGAGGAGGAGAGACAAGGTGGCAAAGGAATCGCCGGAAGAAGGCCTGATCACTGAGGATGGGTTAAAAGAATTGCGGGAAATGAAAGGCACGAAGCTCCGCATTGGCATGATGCAAAATAACGAGCTCATTTGTGAAGAAACGCTGAGGAAGTTCGTGCGGGGGCTGGGAGATATTAACCCCCTGTGGCAAGACAGAGAATACGCGAAAAAAACGCGTTATGGCACTCTCGTGGCCCCACCGTCTTGGCTTTACAGTGTGTTTGGTGCAGGGATCATGCATGGTCTGCGCGGAGTCCATTCTTTTCATTCGGGAGACGATTGGGAGTTCTATCGGCCCCTTCTGCTTGGTGACAGGATAAGGCCGGAAGCGATCGCTCAAGGCTATGAAGAAATTCAGGGCAGTCGTTTCGCAGGCCGAATGATTAAGCAGCTGCAGGAAAGAGTCTATTATAACCAGAGGGATGAGCTTGTTGCGAAGGCATTAAGATGGAATATGAGAACAGAGAGGAAGTCAACCAGAGAGACGGGTAAGTATAAGAGCTTAGAGTTGCCGCATCACTGGAGCGATGACGACGTGAAAAGGGTTGAAGAAGAGGTGCTGGTCGAGCAGATACGGGGGCCTCAGGTTCGCTACTGGGAGGACGTTAACCCGGGTGAGGAATTGCCGCAATTGGTGAAAGGACCTCACAGTTTTGAGAATGAAATCGCCTGGCATGCGGGGACGGTCGGATTTATGGCTTCCAGTGGCATGGCCCTCCGGCTCTATCGTAAGCATCCGGCTTGGGCTTACCGTGACCCGGAAAGCCAGGCTTTAGAGCCAATGGCTTCGGTCCACTGGTTGAAGACCGCAGCGAACCATGCCGGCCTTCCTCATCCTTACGCCGTCGGCATGGAGATGAATGCATGGCTCCTCCAGTTCTTGACGGATTGGATTGGAGACGAGGGATGGTTAAAGAGATGTTACGCCGAATACCGGGCTTTCGTCTATCTTTCCGACGTGACCTGGTATAGAGGTAAGGTTTCGAAGAAATATGTTGATCCGAACGGTGAGTATTGCGTAGATATCGAGACGACTTGTGTCAATCAACGGAAGGAAAGCGTCGTCCCGGGGAAAGCCACGGTAATCTTACCCTCAAGGGGGGCGGGGACGTGGCCTGTTCAGAAGCGGCTGCCCAATCCTGTTTGAAATCTACGAAGAGTATGAAATGGCATGATGAATATAAACGAAAGCTTGTCTCTCCCGAAGAAGCGATTCAGGTCATTCAATCCGGGGATACAGTTGTTATCCCCATCGACACGGAACCGCGAGCTCTTTCAAACGCCCTCATTCACCGGAGAGGGGAATTGAAGGATGTCACCATCATGCTTCGCCAACCACGGTACGATGTTGGTTGGTTTGGAGCTGATTTCGGAGACTCGTTCCGAGTGATGTTGGATACACAGGCTGGTATTGGCTCTAAACTCCTGAATGAAAAAAGAGCCGAATTTCTGCCCTTTCTTACGTCCCTTCGATTCAAAGATGAAGGAAAGCTTGAAAGGAAAGGCAGGGATCTTGATGTCGTCATGGTCGTGGTCTCGCCGCCGGATGAGGAAGGCTTCTGTAGTTTCGGGCTTTATCTCTCACACAAAAGGGATTATTGTAAGAGGGCAAAGAAAGTACTGGCTGAGGTAAGCGCTGAACCGGGGATGGCTGTCCGGGTGCCCGGGGACAATCGAATCCATGTCTCGGAGATTGATTTCCTTGTCGAGCATGTCTCCCTTCCTCGCAAGCAAGAGCCGCCGCAGGGGCCCGGAGATGCAGAAAAGCGCATCGCAGAGTATGTGTCTGATTTGATTCAGGATGGTGATATACTTCAAATAGGTCCCGGCTTGGTCACGACATCTCTTGTACCACTTGGCGCGTTTGATGAGAGGAAGGACCTGGGCGTCCATTCCCCGATTATCAATAAGGGTCTCCTCGATCTTGTCAGGCAGGGGATTATCAATGGCAAACGTAAGAATGTCAACCCGAACAAATCCGTAAGCGGAGGCTTTAGAAACATCGAAACGGCGGAGGATATATTGTTTATCGATGGGAATGAGCATTTTGAAGTTCGGGACATGACCTATGTGAACGATATTCGGGTCATCGCCACTCACGATAACATGACGGCCATCAACGGCGTACTTGCCATTGATCTTGCGGGGCAAATTGCCGTGGATACCCTTGGAACACGCATGATGGGAGGGGCGGGAGGACAGGTAGATTTTGTTATCGGGGCCATGCTTTCCAGGGGAGGGCGTTCGATCACGGCCCTTCACTCGACTGCATCCAAAGGCAAAATCTCCCGAATTGTGCCTACGTTTGAGACTGGGACCGTAGTTAGCATACCTCGCACCCTTGCCGACTATGTGGTTACTGAATTTGGGATTGCGAGGCTTTGGGGCAAGTCGCAAAAGGAAAGATCTTTGGAGCTGATATCGATTGCCCACCCCGATTTTCGTGCGGATTTAAGAAAAGAGGCAGACAAATTATATTGAATGCGGAGGTCACTTCAATCATGAGAGAAAGGAGGGGGGATGATGAAAACATATCGAATCAGGCCCTTTGCACTATCCTATTGTGAGATCGATAGCGGTATCTTTACCTATCGGTTTAATTACGGGAAAAAAGTTAAATCAACCAGCTATCTATGGTACATTGAAGGTGCGAGCAAGAACATCATTGTGGATACTGGCTCTGATGCCAAACTAAGGGCACAATTCAGAGGGAATAAGGCGGGGGTTGATCTCATTTCCTTCGAAGACGCGTTAGCGACCTTGGGTTTGAAACCCGAGGACATCGACTTGGTGATCCAGACCCATCTTCAGTGGGACCATGTGGGCAACAACTTCAAGTGCAAGAAGGCCAAAGTGCTGGTCCAGGAGGACGAACTGAATTTTGCCCTTAATCCTCACCCGATCTTGGCTCCTACTTACGCAGGACATCTTCTGAAAGGTCTGAACTACCAGGTGGTAAAAGGTTATTGTGAAATTGAGCCTGGAATCGATGTGTTTCTGAGTCCAGGGCATACGCCAGGGTGTCAGTCCGTTTCTGTCATGACGGACCAAGGGCGAGCCATCATCACCGGGTTCTGCTGCATCAATGCGAACTTTAACCCTCCTGAAGAGGTCAGAAGCCTGACGCCTGTGCTCCCCTCGGGCACACATCTGAGTGTTGTGGACAGTTTTGAAAGTGCGGTGAGAGTAAAAGGAATGGCCGATATTCTGATCCCGTTGCACGAGCCCTCTCTTATGGGGGTCAAAGCAATTCCGTAGTATTGAATGCAGGCGCGCGAGGATCAGAAAAACGGTGGAAATAGAGTCGTATGAGATGCTCTGAGATCCGATCGGGGCTCAGAAAGGAGAAGAAACGTTGCTGAGAAAGAATTCCACAAAGGAAAAATTGGGTTTAGGGAATGTGATCATTGGAGTACGCATGGACTATCCTTCGCCGGATATTATTGAAATACTCGGGGATGTCGGTTTCGATTTTGTCTATTATGACTGCGAACATGGTCCCATGAACGAAGAGGCATGCCAAACCATGATCAGGACAGCTGAGCTTGTGGGCCTGACCCCTATGGTGCGAGTGCCCACAAATGAGCCCTGGCATATTCTACGCGCATTAGATTCGGGAGCAATGGGGATTATCATTCCTCATTGCAATACAAAAGAAGACGCCTTTAAGGCGGTGAAAGCATCCAAGTATCCTCCCGAGGGGGAGAGGGGCATCGCCGGTCGATCCATCAGAATAAGTGGTATGCGTCCCGCCCAGTACATTGTCGAGGCAAATAAGGAGACCATGGTGATCGCGATGATCGAGGAAGCACAGGCCTTGGAAAACCTGTCGGAGATATTATCGGTAGATGGACTCGACGTTGTGTGGATTGGTCGTGGAGATCTGTCGCTGTCTCTCGGTGTGCCTGGGCAATTTAACGATCCAAGAGTTCAGGCGGCAGTCCATCGGGTCATTGCTGAGGCCCGCGCTGCGGGTAAATATGTGGGGGTGGGAGCGATTGACGTGGGAGATCCAGCGAGCGTCAAACAGTTCGCAGGCCTGGGAGCGCAGTTCTTTTCCGTCAATTCAGCGAATCTCCTCAAAATTGCTGCGCGAGCATGGTTGGAAAAGGCCCGGTGATGAGTGATCTTCGGATTTACGGAACCCTCAAGAAAGCGGGGAACTTTCCGGTGTTGTCTTCAACGCAGCCAACGAAACATCAACCGCTTCCAATCTCCCTTGGGGTCACTCAGAAATCCAGCAATTTTCCCCATTGATGACGGCTGTTTTGGAAAGGATGGGCCCCGGCTCGAGGATTGCAACGATCTGAGGTTTACAGCCATATTTGGCCGGAACTTTACTCGTCCATAGGTCGGACTTAAGGTAAGCCTGGAGATCTTCACCTGAGTTGAATATATAAAAAGCGCCCCACTCACCTTTTTCTTTGTTGCACCACCAGCATTTGCTTATGAGGCCCGGCATTTCCTTAAAGATCGAATACCCCGAGGTGAATTTCTTTCTCATCTCTGCAAGATCTTCCAGTTTGCCAGGCCTAAAGACGACCCATAACGCCTTCTTCTCCGTAGCCATTGGACCCTCCTTATTATCGCGAATCAGTTTCTCCTTCACGATATTCTTGGGAAATACATTAGGGTGCTTTAAGAGCGGAGTCAAGCTAATGAATTCTCTGAATGGAATGTAAAGTCTTGGAATGGTGTTGGTCCTACGTTCTTCAAATTGAGTGACAGAAAGGAGTTCCGGGATGAAGCAAATTAGTTTAAACGTTTATGTAGAGGACCGCTTTAGCGTGCCGCCGCCTCCCAATAATCGCGGCGCCAATTTCGGCATAGTGACGACATCCGAGGGAGTCGTGCTGATCGATCCCCCTTTTCTGCCTACCGATGCCTTGAAATTGAAGAAGGAGATCGCTAAGAAGGGAGAAGTACGATATATTATCAATACGGAGCAGCATGTTGACCACATTGCAGGAAATTCTTTTTTCCCGGGAACCGTCGTGTCACACGAGTCCATCAAAAAACTGTTCAGGGGCCCGGTCAGCAGTGTGGTGGGGTCGGAACGTATTGAAGAGGTGCTGAAGGCTGGCCTGGATGTCATCGGGTATTATCGCCTCTTGGTCCAGGAGCGTGACCCGGAAGGTCTCAGCCTGTTGAGAGACTACCAGTTTAGAGAGCCCACCATCACTTTCTCGGAAAAAATGTATCTGTATGTTGGTTCGCATACTTTCGAATTGATTTACCAGCCTGGCCATACGCAAGCTCACATAGGGGTACACGTACCCCAAGAGAGAATTTTCTTTACGGGGGATAACTTTGCGGGCGGGACACAACCTTCGATGGCACATTGCGTACCTCTTGAGTGGGTTCGTACGTTAGAAGAGATTGAGAAAATGGAGTTGGATGTAGTTGTTCCAGGACACGGTCAGATCGGCAATCGGAAACAGGTTCAAGAGTTTCGTCATTTTTTATTGAGATGCATAGACATCGTGAATGACGCTATCAAACAAGGGATGAGTAAAGAGGAAGCAGGGGAAAGGATATCATTCGAAGGGCTTCATCCCGGAGATCGGAGCAGAGAAGCTGTCCACCCCGGGGCGGTCATGCAGCGCCTCAATGTTTTTAGACTCTTTGAAATGCTTTCGGGGCAGTGATTGAACTTTTTTGCTGAGTTCTATGGCAAGTTCCTTAAAAGGAGAGAACGATGGAGAAAACCCAGCATTTTCCTGGCTTATTTCAGGTAGGGCGAATAGGTCGTTTGCGTATTAGGAACCGTATCGTACAACTCCCGACCGGGGGGAACTTTGTAGGTCCGAACGCTGAGGTGACGGATAGGACCATCGCCTATTACGCAGAAAGAGCCAGGGGTGGGGTGGGCCTTATCATTGTGGGTGGCGCGAGGGCGTTGCCAATGACCAAGCTTATTGACAGAAGATTCCTCAATCTTGCCGAAGAAAACCTTTTGCCGGGCCATTATTACCTTGCCGAGGCGATCCGGCCGTATGGCGCTAAGATCGCCATACAATTAAATCATGCTGGAAGCCAGGTTTCCATCGCCGATTGGGGCGGGGAGCAGCCGCCGTCACCCTCAGGGGTTCAACAGTTTAATGTGAGCGGACGCCCATACGCTCCTCCTCGGCCGATGAGTAAGGAAGAAATCTATGAAATGATCGAAGCGTTTGCAAAGGCCGTCTTAAACGCCAAGCGCGTTGGATATGACATGGTTGAAATCCATGCTGGTCATGGCCATTTGCTCGGGGCATTTCTTTCTCCAGCAACAAACAAGAGGACTGATGATTTCGGGGGAAACTTGGAAAATAGGATGAGGTTCGTAACAGAGATCATCAAACAGGGACACAAGGTTGCTGGAACCGACTTCCCTATTTCTGTCCGGATTAGCGCCGATGAGTTTATCCCAGGCGGGATTAGCGTCGAGGAGTCCTCTCGGATCTCAAAGGGGTTGGAACTGGCAGGGGCTGCATTGATTAATATATCATGTGGCACTTACCGCAACCAGCACAAAGTGTCGGACACGATGCGGATGGAGGAGGGATGGAAAACCCCCATGTGGGCGGCCATCAAGCAGAGTGTGACAATTCCCACGATTGCTGGAGGTGGGCTCAGGAATCCGGAATTTTGTGAAAAGCTCATTGGCGAAGGCAAAGCAGATTTTATTGGGTTGGCAAGACAGATACAGGCCGATCCGTACTGGCCGCAGAAGGTCGCAGAAGGGAGACTTGAGGACTTAAACAGATGCATTTCGTGCCTGCGGTGCCTCTACGGCCTGGATGGCAGGCCGCAGATTGTGAGACAGTGTACGGTGAATCCTATGTGGGGGCGCGAGATCAATTTCATTGATCCCAAGCCTCCCCGAGCAATGAAGAAGGTTCTCATTATAGGGGGGGGTCCCGGAGGCCTGGAAGCGGCAAGGGTTGCTTCTTTGAGAGGACATAGGGTTACAATGTGTGAGAAAAGGAAGGAGCTTGGAGGTCAACTGCTGATTTCCGCGGTTGCACCGGGTAAGGACAAAATATTATGGTTCCGCGACTATTTGGTAAATCAGATTAAGAAACAACACGTTGAGATAAGACTGAACTGTCATGTTGGTCCTGAAATGATAGATAGAGAAAAGCCTGATGTCATTGTCCTTGCTGCGGGAGCACTCCCCCTGGTACCGGAGATCCGCCGTATCGAACAGGCAAACGTTGTGACCGCCGAAGATGTGCTTGGTGGGAAGATTGAGCTGAAAGATGAAAATGTGGTCATTCTGGGAGGTGGTAATGTGGGTTGTGAAACGGCGGAATACCTTGCCAGACAGGGAAAGAAGATCACCTTGGTTGAAGAACTGTCAATGATCGCTCAAAATATGGAGCCTCTCAACCGCCGCTCTCTTCTGGAGGGGCTTGAGGAATGTAAAGTAAACATACTGACAGAGAGTAAAGCAGTGGAGTTTGAAAGGGATGGAGTGGCTATCCTTGATACGAGAAGCGGAGAGAGAAAATCAATTCGGGCGGGACATGTTGTTTTGGCCCTCGGAACGAAATCCGACCAGACGTTGTATGAACATCTCGATGGGAAGCTTAGCGAGATCTATATGATTGGAGACTGCTTTGAACCTCGGACGGTTCTTGATGCCGTGCGCGAAGGTTTCTTAATAGGGCACAGAATCTAATCGTGGAAGACAAACAAATGCTTCATCTTGTGATACGATGCCTGAAAACGAATCATATCATGGAGGGCTATCGATCACTTAGGAGACACGCACCACGAATTACGAAGAATGCCTGGGTGGCGGAACTGGTAGACGCAAGGGACTTAAAATCCCTCGGTGGTCCCCCACCGTGCCGGTTCAAATCCGGCCCTAGGCACCA
>Ga0153916_10004638_pt1 | contig 10395 bp, 10 predicted proteins | sample Opewatmetagenome_FD_109642 | JGI IMG/M metagenome (GOLD analysis project Ga0153916, IMG submission 109642) | Freshwater wetland microbial communities from Ohio, USA - Open water 3 Core 3 Depth 4 metaG | ecosystem: Environmental > Aquatic > Freshwater > Wetlands | place: USA: Ohio, Lake Erie...
CGGCCGACAATAATACCCAGCGCAGAGGGCACGAGCCTTGGCGGAAAGGCGTTTCCATCGTATGTCGCATTCACGAAGGACGGGCAGGTGCTCGTCGGAGAGCCGGCGAGGAGGCAGGCGGTCTCGAATCCCGAAGGCACCGTCACGGCCATCAAGCGCAAGATGGGCCAAGACTACAAGGTCAGAATAATGGGGAAGGAGTACACACCACAACAGATCTCGGCGTTCATACTACAGAAGATCAAGCGCGACGCGGAGGCGTACCTGGGCCAGAAGGTCGAGAAGGCGGTCATAACAGTTCCAGCGTACTTCAACGACAACCAGAGGCAGGCGACGAAGGATGCAGGAGTCATCGCGGGGCTCGATGTCGTCCGGATCATTAACGAGCCTACTGCAGCGGCCCTCGCCTACGGGCTCGACAAATCCGAGAAGGAGCAGAAGATCCTCGTTTTCGACTTTGGGGGCGGGACACTTGATGTGACGATCATGGAGTTCGGCCAAGGTGTCTTTGAGGTCATCTCCACGAGTGGCGATACGCAGCTCGGAGGAACGGACATGGACAACATCCTCGTCGACTACGTCGCGAAGGAGTTCAAGGCCGACACCGGAATCGATATCACCAAGGACAAGATGGCGCTTCAGAGGGTCAGGGAGGCGGCAGAGAAGGCCAAGATCGAGCTGTCTTCCACGCTTGAGACCGAACTCAACCTTCCTTACCTGAGTGCGGACGCAGGCGGACCGAAGCACCTGACCATGAAGTTCAACAGGGCGAAGCTCGAGGAACTCGTCAGGCCCGTTGTTGAGAGGTGCAGGAAGCCCACGAACCAGGCGATCGAGGACGCGAAGCTGTCGGCCGAGCAGATAGACAAGATAATCCTGGTTGGAGGGCCCACGAGGATGCCAATCGTTCAGAAGTTCGTCGAGGACATCCTTGGACCGAAGATCGTCCGCGGGGTCGACCCGATGGAGTGCGTTGCGATGGGCGCCGCGATACAGGGCGGAGTGCTCGAGGGTACGGTGAAGGACATTCTCCTTCTCGACGTCACGCCCCTCTCGCTGGGGGTCGAGACCCTTGGGAGCGTGTTCCACAAACTCATCGAGAGGAATAGTACCATACCAACTAGAAAGAGCGAGATCTTCACGACCGCGGCCGACGGCCAAACGAGCGTGGAAATCCATGTGCTCCAGGGCGAGAGGCCGATGGCACCCGACAACGTCACTCTCGGCAGGTTCCATCTGGACGGCATCCCGCCCGCACCGAGGGGGGTGCCCCAAATCGAGGTCACGTTCGACATCGATGCGAATGGCATCATCGACGTCAAGGCGAGGGACACCGGCACTGGCAAGGAGCAGAAGATAACGATCACCGCGACCACGAAGCTCAACAAGCAGGACATCGAGCGGATGGTCAAGGACGCCGAGAAGTTCGCGGACGCGGATCGCGCTCGGAAGGAGAAGGCCGAGCTGAAGAACCGCGCGGACCAGAAGACCTACGAGGTCAAGCGCATTCTTGAGGAAATGGGGGACAAGATACCGCAGGACCTCAAGGACCAGATAAACAGGCTTGCGGAGGAGCTCAAGGCGATCATCCCGACCGACGACGCGGCCAAGATCAAGGAGAAGCTCGACGAGCTCGACAAGGCGCTCCTCGAGATCGGCAAGCGGGTCTACGGAGCCGCGGGTGCCCAAGCCGGCCAGGCGCCCCCGCCGCCCGGAGGGGACGAGAAGAAGGGCGGGGATGAGGGCGGAGTAGTAGACGCGGACTTCAAGATAGTCGACGATGACAAGAAGGATTAGGGCGCACCCCAAACCTCTTAGACTCAAACCATTTTCACATGACTTATTCCGAGAGGCCGCTGAATGGCTGAGAAGGACTACTACGACGTTCTTGGGGTTTCGAGGACTGCCTCGAAAGACGACATCAAGAAGGCGTACAGGCGCCTCGCGATGAAGTACCACCCGGACATGAACAAGGACAACACGAAGGTCGCCGAGGAGAAGTTCAAGGACATCTCGGAGGCGTACGAGGTCCTGATGGATGACGAGAAGCGCGCCCGGTACGACCAGTTCGGGGTGGAGGGTGTCCAGAGCACCTTCAGGACTGGCGGGTTCGACTGGTCCGACTTCACCCACTTCCAGGACATAAGCGACCTGTTCGGCAGCATGGGTTTCGGCTCCCGCGGAAGCATCTTCGACGACCTGTTCGGCCGACCAGCCCAGAGGGGCCCCGCGGAGGGCAGGTCACTGAGATACGACATCGAGGTATCGCTCAAGGACGTGGCAAAGGGAGCTGAGAAGGACATCCGCGTGCCGCATACGGTCCAATGCAAGACATGCAACGGAGTGGGCGCGAAGCCCGGGGATTTCAGGACCTGTCCGACCTGCAAGGGGGCGGGCCAGGTGCAGAGAGCGCAGAGGAGGGGCAGCACGAGCTTCGTCACCATAACCGGCTGCCCCACCTGTGGCGGCAGGGGGAAGGAAATCACGAGGCCGTGTCCGACCTGCGGCGGCGCCGGAGTGACACAGACGGTGAGCACGATCAAGGTGTCCATCCCGAAAGGCGCGGACGAGGGCATGCGCCTGCGCATTCGGGGCGCAGGTGAGGCGAGTCCCGATGGTGGTCCGCCGGGGGACCTCTTTGTGGTGCTCCACATGCAGGATGACCCCACCTTCCATCGTGAGGGGAATGACCTTTACATCGATGCGCGGATATCGATCACTCAGGCCGCCCTGGGAGACGAGATCCGGGTCCCAACCCCGGAAGGAGACGCAATCGTGAAGATACCCCCAGGCACCCAGAACGGGACTCTGTTCAGGTTGAAGGGCAAAGGCCTGCCAAACCTCAGGGGCCACGGACAGGGAGACCAGTTCGTCAGGGTCATTGTTGAGATTCCGACGAAGCTGACATCCGCCCAGAGGGAGCTGCTGAAGAAGTTCGCGGACCTCTCAGGGGAGAAGGGATTCAAGAAGTCCTTCTTCGACGGATACGGGTAGAGAGTCAGGAAAAGGTTTTTATCCTGCTGGGTAGCGATATCCGACCGGATGAAGGCGATCGGGCTAATGACGCAGAACTCGAGGGTGTACTTCGAGATGCTCGAGGCATTGAGGAAGCAGGACCTCAAGTTCCTCTCGCTCAACTTCTCTGAGCCAATCCCGGCGGAAGTCGGCGTGATTATCACGACCGAGGAAGAGCGCGACAAGATCGACTTCGACAGGTTGGTCACATATCCGGATCCCGATGCCGCGATCGCGCGGGCGCGACGCATGCTCGCGGGCGAGAAGTCGGTGAAGGAACTCATGATAGGCATCGACCCCGGCATCAAGCCTGGTTTCGCCGTCCTCGCAGATGGGGTCGTTATCTCCAGATCCTTGGCCCCTTCGCCGGAATCGGTGGCAGAGATGGTGGATGATGTCGTGAAGGAGTATCCGACGTCATCTATCATCGTACGTGTCGGGAACGGGGACAGGACGAACAGGAACCGGATCTTCAACTCCCTGTGGGATTCGGGACACATGGTAGAGATCGTCGACGAGAGGAACACGACCAAGCGCTCGCAGACCCCCGACGAGGACGCAGCAGTCGAAATCGCTATGACTCCAGGATACAGACCAAGCAAGCGCCAGGAGACCGAGCCTTGCGAGGGCGAAATCAGGAATATCCAGCGCATAAGCCGCCTCGAGAGCGACGGAACTCTCACGGTCTCCAAGGAGCTCGCCAAGAAGGTGGCGATTGGCGAGATGTCACTGAAGGACGCCATCGAGCGACAGAAACAGAGGCCGAACGGGAACCACTAGAACTGGTGGTCCTCCACGACCTTTGCCGCTCCGCCGACACCGCATGTGATGGTCTTGATCCCCAGCTTCCGGATTCTCTTCTCGACCTTTCCAACGTTCTCCAGCTCCGTGTTGACGTAGACTGTGGCGCCCGTGTCGATAGAGAAGAACGCAGGCAGTCCCTGTGAACGCATCTTCCGCACTTCGAGGATCACGCGGACCGTCTCGGGCCTCCAAAGGATCATCTCGTCCACCCCGGTCATCGTGATGCCGTGAAGGATCAGCGAGTCGCGCTCCGCCAAGAGCCCGACCTTCTCCACATCGTGCTTCTTGATGGCGCTCTCCATCTCGGCGAGGGCCTCGTGGACGTACGCCAGCCTCGAATGAAAGAACGGCGAGCCGAGAACAGCTTTGTGGGCGCTCTCCGTGTATTTGAACGCGGGGATCAGTGCGACGACTATCCCCATCTGGAACCTCTCTGACTCTATCTGGTAGGAGTAGGAATCCTCGTCCGAGGCCCCGGTCTTCCATCGGGAGAAGGCCCCGGTGACGGATCTCGTCGCAGACCCTGCGCCCCGCCTCGCGATCACTGAGATCTCCTGGGGGGACAGGTCAAGCCCTGCCGCCTCGCACGCGGAGACCGCAAGCGCCGCGAACCCAGAAGCGGATGCTCCCAGGCCGACGTTCGATGGGAAGCTGTTCTCCGACACCATCCTGAATTTGTCCTTGAGGCCCGCCCTTCTCCTCACCTGGTTGACGACCGCGAGGACGCGTTCCATCTCCCTCCCAGTGAGCTTTTTGCCGTCGACTTTCGCGGAATCCTTCCTGGCCTTTCCGAATTCGATGGTGGTACGCGAAGCAGTAGGAGCCGTGGCCACTGAGATGGAATCGTGGTACGGAAGGCGCAGAATCTCATCTCTGAGGCCATGGTATTTTATCAGTCCCTGAATCGGATGTGCTATCGCGGAAGCCTTCATCTCACGACCTCAGACATCGAACAACACCGTGACGGTGTGGTTCCTATCATCGAATTCGAGCCTGTGGTATGTCACGCCTTTGACGACCGAGCGCTTCGGATGCCTCTTCTCGTCGAACTTCTCGCCCCACACGTACGCCTCTAGCTTCTTCCCGTCGGTATTGACATCGAACCTGCTGAAGACTAGGTCCTCAGTGTCGTTCAGGAACAACAATTCCTGCAGGAAATCGACCAGCAGCTGCTCCCGGCTCTCCGCCTCCAGCACGATCTTCATCTCGCCCTTGGGCTTCACCTTCTTCACGTCGGTGATCTGGTCGAACAGGGCGTAGGCGGCACTCGCGAACATCTCAGATAGATCCTTTCCGCGAGCTCTGACGAGAGCGTCCGCGGTGTGCTCCAAGTGCTCGTATCTCGCCACGGCGGTGAATGCCCCGTGCAGACTATATCAACTATGCGACTGAAAGACAGCTTGGTAATATCTGCACAGATGGGATACCTTGCATATCGGGCACTTCGGCTTCCTGGCCTGGCATACCGTCCTGCCGTGGAATATCAAGTTGATGTGGAAGTTGTAGTACTCATTCTGCGGGACAAGCCCGGCGAGCACCTCTTGCGCGCCCTCCCTTGAGACCTTCGGGCCGATGAGGCCGATCCTTTTGGTCACCCTGTGAATGTGCGTATCGACCGGGAACGCGGGCATGCGCAACGCGAACAGGAGGATTATTCCCCTGGTCTTCGGCCCGACCCCCTTGATCTGTGCCAGCCAATCCTCTGCCTCGCTAGGCGACATCTTCCCAAGAAAGTCCAGGTCGAGCCTTCCGCGCTCCCTCTTGATGAACTTCAAAGCCTCGATGATCCTCGCGGCTTTAATCCTCGCGAGCCCGCCCTCTCGGATGATTCCGGCCACGGTTGCTGCCTTCTCTATGAGAAGCATCTCCCATCTCGGGTACTCCTTCTTCAAGGCCCTGAAGGCCTTGTGGGAATTCACATCGCTGGTGTTCTGAGAGAGTATCGTTTCTACCAGAGTGTCAATAGGGTCTTCGCTCTCTTCGATCTCCTGCCGGCCAAAGACCTCGGTCAGAATCCTGTCTACCTCTGCCGCCCGCCTGCGCAGGGCTTCCTGGCTCGTCCCGAGCATCTTCCTCGGCATCCGCCCGGGTTAGGACGAGGCCACACAAATACTATACGGGCCGCACTGTCGCCCGTGGAAAGGTTTTATATCCCGCCACTCTCTGGTCAGCTTCGTGAACATCTGCGTCATCGGCTGCGGAGCGATCGGCACCACGATCGCCAAAGGCGTAGACAGCATGGCAGACATCCAGATCATCTATCTGACAGACCGCTCGAAGGAGTGCGCCACAAGGCTCCATGAGAAGGTCCCGAAGGTCCATTATGTGCCGGACATCGTCCCAATCCTGAACGACGTGAAGCTCGTGGTCGAGGCCGCCAGCCAGGAGGCTGCGAGGTACTACTCGCCGCTCGCGCTCTCCGCGGGAGTGGATGTCCTGATCATGAGCGTCGGCGTGTTCCAGGACGAGGAGTTCCAGAACGACTCGTTCAGGCTCGCGAAAAGAAAGGGAGCCAAGATCTTCATCCCGAGCGGTGCGATTGGCGGCATTGACGCTCTTTGCGCGGCGAGCCTGGAAACGATCGATGAGGTCACGCTGACGACCACGAAACCCCCATCAGCCTTCGACGCCAACCCGTATCTTGAGGCGAAGGGCATCAGGGCTTCTGAATTAAGAGAGAGGACCGAGCTGTTCTACGGCTCCGCAAGGGAAGCTGTCAAACACTTCCCGCAGAACATCAATGTCGCCGCAACGATCTCGCTTGCGGGAATCGGCTTTGAGAGGACCAAGATAAGGATCATGTGCGACCCGCAGGTGGCCACCAACGAGCACCACCTGAAGGCCAAGGGGAAGTTCGGCGAACTCGATGTCGTGACCAGGAATGTCCCGTCGCCCAGAAACCCAAAGACAAGCTATCTCGCAGCTCTCTCGGCGATCTCCGCCATTCGGAAGATAACGGGCCACACCTGGGTCGGAGTCTGACTACACCAGCTCTTTATACGGGACAATATCATCCCGCGCATGGACCTGATCGCATGGCCACGAAAGAGAGGAAGCTGTTCGCGGAACTCGGGAAGGAGGTTGACGCGGTCGCGTTCACGAACGGCACCGAACCGAACCTGGACCTGAGCTTCTTCTGGGTCACGGCCATATCGAACGGGATCTTCGAGGGGGGCGTCGCCATCGCGACTCCACGCGGCTTGGAGGTCATATCGTCAGAACTGGAGGAGTTGAGCGCGCGGACGAGCGGCGTGAAGACGACCGTTTACAGGACTAACAAGGACAGAGAGGCCATCGTCAGGAAGCGATTCAGCAGATTCGATAGGATTGGTGTGAACTCGGTGGAACTCACGCAGGCGAACTACAAGTTCTTCAGGAGGTGCGCGGGAAGGGCGAGGCTGATAGACGTCTCCGATGCCATCGGAAGGGCCAGGATGACAAAGGACGAGGATGAGATAGGGCGCATCAAGAAGGCGTGCGACATCACCTCGAGGACTGCGAGGGCCATACCCGAACTTGTCTCCGAAGGGATGGCCGAAACGGAGGCTGCTGCGGAGCTCAACTACATGATGATGAGGCTCGGTGCATCCACAACCGCCTTCGAAACGAACGCGTCGTTCGGGCCTGCGACGGCCGAACCACATTACAGTCCCGCGTCGAAGAAGCTCCGAAGAGGACAGCTGGCCCTATTCGATTTTGGAGCGCAGTTCAAACGCTACGCCTCCGACCTGACCAGGACCTTCGTTTGCTCGCGGCCGAACGCGAGGCAGAGGCAGATGCACGAGGTGGTCCTTGAGGCTCAGCAGGCTGCGATTGACTCGGTCAGCGGCGGAGCCCATGGAAAGCGTGTGGACGCGGCCGCAAGAAACATAGTCGAGAAGTCGCCCTTCAAAGGGAAGTTCATACACCACACGGGCCACGGCCTCGGCGTCTCCGTACACGATCCAGGCGGAATACGGGCCACGAAGGATCTGGTCCTCAAGCCGGGAATGGTCATGACAATCGAACCAGGCGTCTACATCAAGGGTTTTGGGGGCGTGAGGATTGAGGACGATGTCCTGGTAACGAAGACCGGGTGTAAGGTCCTCACGAAGGCCCCGAAGGAACTCATCCAGATCTAGAAGAGAGATATCATCCCGACGTCGAAAGTACGGGCCACAACCTCGACCACATAGAACAACACGACCGCAAGGAACGATATCACTATCGACGCCAGCCAATCATCGGATACGGTTAGCTCATCGACGACGAGGAACCGAACCGCGACTATCAGAAGCACGAATGCGAAGAGAGCGCCTAGGTCTCCGAGGTCGAATTCCCCGGCCGCTTCACGGAACACCGGAATAACGATTACAGCCAGAATCGCAACCACAAGGATCCTGAGTGCGTAGGCCCCTGTCATCTGCCAGTCCCGTGAGACGACCGCCCCGCTGACGTATAGGATCAGGGCGACTAGGGCTATCGCGACAATGATCAGCAACAACTCTTGGAGTGACATGGGGGTACCCGCATGTCTAATACGCCCATCGGCGCAGATATTTCTTTCGCCCGAGCTCATCTCCTACGAGGGATGGCCAGTATCTCACGAACCTCCAGCTTGAAAAACGCGTTTGCGTGGGCTGGCCGAACGATGCACGCGGTGTCCGCACCCGAATCCGACCCCGCGGCCGCGATGACCTCCAGATCCCCGCACGGAATGGCGCCATTGTCCGCCGCCATGACCACTATCTCCACGCACACCTTCATGCCCTGGCCGAACAGCGACCTGAGCGCCTCTGCTACCGTCTCGACCCTGGATGCCCCTCCGAGCTTCCTCGAGAAGGAGCGCTCGATTCCGGACAGCACATGAGAAGCGCGCACGATCTTCGCCCCCTCCTTCCGGAGTTCCTCCTCGACCTCGGGCGACATCGAGCACTCGCCCTCCTTTTCCATACCGCAGTGGTAGGTGACGACCACGACGTTTGCGCCGGAGCCTTTGAGCCTCGTCAACATCCTCCTTGCGGTATCCCCCGAACTGGACGCGACGACAACATGCTTGGGGCCGCCCTTCCCGACCCGTTCTGCAACTAGGTCGACGACTTGATCCGTGTTCTCTGTCCCCGGGGAGTCAAAGTACGTGACGGTTGACGTCTTCATGCAAACACCGACTAGGAATGATACAGGAGGTAGATGGGTTGTTCGCATCCTAGGTCTGCCAGAATGCTTATTTACGCTTACCCTTCTCCGGTAGAATCGTGGCGATATTCTACAACGAGGAGTTCCTCAGCCATGTTCAGGAGCCGTTTCACCCCGAGAGCCCCGAGAGGCTCCGCGGGATCGTCCTGGCCCTGAAACGGCACGGCCTGTGGAAGGACGTTATCCCGTCCAAGACCGGCAGCCGGGAACACCTGCTATTGGCGCACGATGAGAACTACATAGACTACATCAAGACCTGCGGGGAGTGCAGTCTCACCCTCGATACGAGGGTGCACCACGAGACCTACGACATCGCGGCATTGTCGGCGGAATCTGCGATAGACGCCGCGAGGTGGTCTAAGGAGAACGGCAAGCCGGCATTTGCTCTCACGAGACCCCCAGGACACCACGCCGGCAGGGACTACGGGATGGGGTTCTGCTACTTCAACAACATATCGATCGCTGCGAAGTACCTACTTGCGAAGGGGGACAAGAGAATCGCGATCGTTGACGAGGATGTGCATCACGGGAACGGGACCCAGGAAATCTTCTCGGAGGACCCGAACGTGCTTTACATATCCACGCATGAGATGGGAATATTCCCCGGGACGGGCCCAGTGGACTACATCGGCGAAGGGGAGGGTGAGGGCTTCACGGTCAACCTTCCACTTCCGTCGGGGAGCGGAGACTCCACCTTCGATGTCGCGCACATGGAGATCATAAAGCCCATTGTGAGCCAGTTCAAGCCGGACGCCATCCTGGCGAGCTGGGGCGTGGATACTCACTATAAGGACACCCTGGGCACGCTCGCACTCTCGTCCGAAGGTCATGTCCGTCAAGCGGCCGAGTTGATCAAGCTTTCCAAGATGTGCGGTGGTCGGATAGCCTTCATGCTCGAGGGCGGGTACAATATTCAGGCCCTCTCGGAGGTGGTCGCCGCCACGATCGGGGAGACCGAGGGCGTGGAAGTGCCCTTGGAATTCACAGACATCATGGACAACAGCTGCGTCGGGCGCGCGAACATCTTGCGCTGCAAGCAGGTCGCTTCGCAGTACTGGAAGCTCTGACTAGAGCCGCCTTCGGACCTTCTTGAGCTCGATGTCCCTCTCGTGCTCCTTCTTGATGTTCTTCTCGAGGTACTCGAGCATCTGGTCCATCGTCTTGAACAAGGACCAGTCAGAGGCTTTCGCGTAGTACATCCCGTGGTCTGTTGTGAGCCTCGCCTGGATGCTGTACTTCGCCCTGAACCCCTCGGACCTGTGCTTCGCCACGTGGACCGTGAACACCCTCGGAAAGTGCCTCTTGATCTTGTTGACCCGGTTCATGGACTTCTCGATCTGCCCGTAAAGCGTATCGAGCACCTCCGGGTCATGCTCGTCGAGTCCCGTTATCTGGACATAG
>Ga0153916_10004639_pt1 | contig 10394 bp, 7 predicted proteins | sample Opewatmetagenome_FD_109642 | JGI IMG/M metagenome (GOLD analysis project Ga0153916, IMG submission 109642) | Freshwater wetland microbial communities from Ohio, USA - Open water 3 Core 3 Depth 4 metaG | ecosystem: Environmental > Aquatic > Freshwater > Wetlands | place: USA: Ohio, Lake Erie, Old...
AGGGGCTTTCGCCTGTGCGTTCTGCCAAAGCCTGTCATGATCTTTTCCTCTAAAGACCATTTCTCAAAGACATAGCCAACAGGGGTCACTGCAAAGACCTTTTCATTTTCTTTGATACCAACAAGCGAGGCAGCTACTTCTGGCCTGAAAGCAGCACCCACCCAGCACGTACCGAGAGACAGGGCTGTAGCCTCAAGGACAATACCCTCTCCCAGATAACCTACCTTTTCATGAACATTCGGGTCATCCTTATTTCCGACAAAAGCAATGAAGGCAGGTGCATTTTTAATCTTGCCATAGTTGGCTAAGACCCCTTTAAAGATCATATCAGTTGCCTTATTCCTCAGAACCGCTTTCACGCCTGTGAAAGGTTTAAATTCCTTACAAACTGTATCAAGATGTTTCAGCAGCTCTTGATTAACTAGACCTTGGTCAAACTGACGCCGGGATCTCCTTTCTTCTATCGCAGCATACCATCTTGAAAATGGAATCTCCATCAATGATTTTCTCCCTTTAAGTATATTGTAATCATTCTGCCATCAATCCACAAAAACATAATTCATGCTTTTTTGATAGAATGAAAATAGATTATGAAAAGAATATCCGTCACCCCGATAAGGAGCATTGATTCAGAATATGCCGATGACAATTTTAGAGAAAGATACAGACCTAACTTTTCCACAATTTGTAGTTCTTAAGGCATCTGCCGGGTCAGGAAAGACTTATACCCTTACAGAACGGTTTGTACAGTTTATCCTATCTGAGAAGATTCCAAAAAACAGTTTACGAAATATCCTTGCTGTAACGTTTTCGAATAATGCTGCGAAGGAGATGAAAGAACGGATTCTCTACTGGCTGAAATCAGTGTATTTCGGGAATCAGAAAATGACCGAAGAACTCTCCCGAATCATTACCCTCGACAGGGAGAATTTGAAAGAAAAGTCTGGATTATTGGTAGATGAGATTCTCGATAATTACTCTGATTTCCAGGTCAAGACGATTGACAGTTTTATGACGACCGTATTCAAAGCCTCTGCCATTGACTTTGGATATAATCCCGAATTCGACATTCTCATGAGTATTGATACCCTTATGGAATATTCATTTGACCGGTTTTTGAGAAAAGTTATGGATGGTACAGAAGAAGCGAGAGTGTTAGAAGAGATAATCAGTGGGATAATCGAACAGAAAAGGGGAGAGTCTGCTTATCCATGGGACCCTTCAAATATCCTCCTTGACGAAATAAAAAAAATTTACCGAAGGCTTTCATCAACAGGGAAAGAGCCCTTGATCGAGGATCTTTCATCATCCATAGCTTCAGTAAAAGATACATTGAAGACAGCAATCGAAGAGATAGAGGATGCTATCAAGAAATCTGGGCTGGAAAAGAGAAGGAATTCCACATATGTCACCGCGATACTTCCCTGTGTCAGAGAAAACAGATTTGCAGATATCATCGGCAAAGGGTTAACAAACCCACCTGTTACGAAACCGAAAAAGAAACAGCCTGATTTACTGGACTCTTATGACCGGATAGTCTCTCTGTGGGAACAGGTTAGAGAATTGATTAAGGAATATACCTCATACCATGTCCGCACTTACTATACACCTTACCTGAGAGTCTATAGAAATTTCCGTGAGGATATCGAAAAGATGAAAAAACAGCAGGGAAAGATTTTTATTGAGGATATCAACCGGTATCTTGCTGAATACCTGAACAGGGAGATTGTTCCGGATGTCTACTTCAGAATTGGTGAAACCGTCTTTCATTTCCTCATTGACGAATTTCAGGATACTTCTCCTATTCAATGGCATAACCTCAATCCACTCATTGAAAATTCTCTTTCACAGGGAGGCAGCCTCTTTGTTGTAGGTGACACAAAACAGGCTATTTACGGTTTCCGTAACGCTGACTATACCATTATGAAGAAAGCTGAACGCAACAATCCATTTCCATCTGCAGAACATATCGTCAGGGAGCTCGATACAAATTACCGGAGCCTCCAGAAGATACTGGATTTCACCGAGAAGTCATTCAAGCAAATTGTCCCTGGCAAAGATGAATATAAAAAGGCAGGAGAGAGGAGTGGTCTGGTTGATTATGTCCAGAAGGTAAAAGAAGACAATATAAGTCTCGGATATGCAGAAGTTACTCTCTGCGAAAGAGATAATAATAATTCTTCTGAAAGGTTGAACATACAGGAACTTATCCAGGAACTGAATAAAAGGGGATTCAGTCGTGGTGATATCGCAGTATTGACACAGACAAATGAAGATGCTGTCAGAGTTACCACTTGGCTGAACGAAAAAGATATTTATTTCATTTCTTTCAGCAATCTTGATATAAGAAGGAGGAAGGTCACCGGTGAAATTGTTTCGCTTTTAAACTTTCTCGATTCACCCACTGATGACCTCTCTTTTGCAACCTTTATCCTTGGTGATATCTTCAGCCGTATCCTTGAAAAAGATGCTCCTGAAATGAAGAGAGAATTATTCAGAACCTTTCTTTTTACCTTTCGAGACAATCCACCCCTGTACAAGGCTTTTCAGAAGGAATATGAAAATCTCTGGGCTAAATACTTTGCAGGGCTCTTTAAGTCATCCGGTTATTTCCCTCTGTATGACCTTATTACAGAAATATTCAGTGTCTTCAGGGTCTTCGAGACAATGGAGCATGAAGAAGCTGCTCTGGTAAAAATCCTCGATGCTGTGAAAGAATTTGAGGGAGCCGGATATAACAGTCTCAGGGACTTCCTATCTTTTGCAGCTGACAGCGAGAGTGATGAATCAGAGTGGAATATGGATGTGCCAACAGATATAGACGCAGTAAAGGTTATGACCATCCATAAGGCAAAAGGACTGGGGTTCCCTGTTGTAATTGTGCTTCTTTATGAAAGTTGGAACAGGGGATTTGATTATTTTATAGAAGATGCTGCAGAAAGAATCAGAATGCTCAAGATTAATCAGAAAACATTGGTCAGTAACCCTGACTTTGAAAGTCTGTACAGGGAAGAAATAGTAAGGGATATGGTAAACAAGCTGAACAGCCTGTATGTCGGATTTACCCGAGCAGAGGAAGAGCTCTATGTCATAGGGGTTAAAGGCAGGAAAGAAGGGTACCCGTTTGATCTTCTGCCAATAGATGATTTCTCACCCTCTGTAAAGCCAGAGAGAGGAAAGGTTGACAGTCCGGAACATCGTCAGGCCCTGCAGATTCATCATCATCACAGGCAGTTAAAGTTTCAGATCCGCTCTGATGAACTTATTAATATTGAAGAGAGACAGCGGGGTGAATTCATACACAGGGTATTACTTTTTGTGGACTACATTCATGAAGAATTCGAAAAGGAATTGGAGCGGATTATCAGGAGGGTAATGGTTGAGACAGGTACAGAATATGATGACAGTGAAATGAAAGATATCATCCTCGGGTTTCTTGAACATGAAGATATAACAGGGTATTTCCGACAGAAAGCTGACAGAACAGTCATGAGGGAACAGGAATTCTCAGACGGTTCAGGCAACCTCTACCGGATGGACCGTGTTGTAATCGACAAAGATAACGTTACAGTTATCGATTTCAAAACTGGTAAAGACAGAGATTCTGAAGAAACATACTTCATGCAACTAAAAACCTACATGAAAATCCTCAGGGAAATGTATCCTGATAAGGCTATTAAAGGAATAATAGCCTATGTTGATTTAAAGGAGATAAAGATAATCTCATGAACACCCTTATTATTCAGCCTTATAAAAGTCTGATAGACGAAATTATCCCTCATCTGAAAAGTGAGGGGAAAGATTACTCTTCAAACCTTATTGTCTTCCCTGGCAAAAGGCCTTCCCACTTTTTAAGGAAAGCTATCGCAAGAGAAATAAAAGGTAGCTTTATCCCACCTGTTATTTTTTCAATGGACGAATTTGTGGACCATATGTATGAGAATATGCAATCAGAGAGAAAACTCGAGACTATAGATGCGGTTGCAATCCTTTATGATATACAAAAGAAATCATTACAGCCGTTTGGAGGTGAAAATTTTTTATCGCCTGATACGTTCTTCCCTATAGGGTTAAAGATTTACCGTGATATAGAGGAATTGTACATTGAGGGGATTAAACCTGTTATGGTGAAACAGATTGAACCGTATACAAGCGAAGCCATCCCTGAATATTCGGCAAGCAGACTGCGGTCATTATCCTTCTTCTATGAGGAGTTTTATAAGACCCTTGAAGAAAAGAGGTTATCTACAAGGTCTTTAAGATACAAGCACGTCTCAGAAAAAATCGAAGAGGCAGGGCTTGACAGGTATGAGCAGATAATCTTTGCTGGCTTTTTTGCCTTAACGAAATGCGAAAACACCCTTTTCAGAAAATTGCTGAGAAAGGAAAATACCCTGTTCATTTTTCAGGAAGGCCCGGGGTTAAACGAGAAATTATCAGATTTAGGATTGAACACTGAACTTCTCCAGAATACAGATGAAGGGTATCAAGTTCGTCATTCCGCTCCGCCTCAGGCTGATGATACAGAATCCATGTCCTCTGATCCTCTAAATTCCTGTTTTCACAGGAATGACAACTTTACCCGTGATTCATCTCCGGAAATCCACTTCTACAGCAGTCCCGACACCCATGGTCAGGTGTATGCATTGAGCAGGGTGATTGAAGAAATTCAGGAATTCCCTGATGAAAAAACAGCCATCGTCCTTCCCTCATCTGAAACTCTCTTCCCACTGCTTCGCCAGGCTCTCTCAACCCTAAATGAAAATAGTTACAATGTCTCGCTTGGTTATCCTCTGCACCGCACACCGATCTTTGGTTTTCTCAATAATCTCATGGAACTCATATCCTCTATAGATGATGACCGCCTCTATATCCCCGATTATCTGAAATTCGTCCTCCATCCATATACAAAAAATATCTATTACAACGGCAATGCAGAAATCACGAGGATTATGTTCCATGCCATAGAGGAAAGACTTACACAATACAGGACAAAAACATTCTGCTCCCTATCAGAAATCGAGGAAGATGCAAAACTCCTCGGTCACATTATGGAGAAGATGCCAGAGGATGAAAAAGGCATATCCAGAAGCAACATCAAAGAACACTTAAAGAACATTCATCGGAATACCATAGAAAAATTCCTCTCATTTACAAACCTAAAGGATTTTGCAGAAAAGTGTACGGAACTGCTCACGTATATCTTTAAAAACAGCACTGGCCGTCTGCATCCTTTGTTCTATCCTTTCTCTGAATCCTTTTTAAAGGCAATGGATGTCATTACGAGATCACTGATGAATGACTTTGCCTTTGAAGAGATAAGCAGTTATTTTATATTTTTCAGGAAATATATCATGACAGGGTATACCCCATTTGAGGGCACACCTCTGAGAGGCCTGCAAATCCTCGGTTTTCTTGAAACAAGGAATATCAGATTCGACAGGGTTTTTATCCTTGATTCAAATGAAGAAGTCTTGCCTGACACCAGGAAAGACGATACGATTCTTCCTTTCAAAGCCAGAGAGATACTTGGACTTCCGACATACATTGACAGGGATAACCTTGCCGCTTACTATTTCGAAACCCTTCTGAAAGGCTCACGGGAAGCACATCTCTTTTTCATCGAGAATAACAAAAAAGATAGATCAAGGTTTATCGAAAAAATTCTCTGGGAAAAACAGAAGAAGGATAACACAACAGATACAAAAAAATATATTCAGCATGTTCAGTATAAAGTCAAACTCGATAATCCGACCTCTGACAGCATCATAAAAACAGACAGCGTATTAAAGTTCCTGAGAGATTTCGAATACAGTGCAACAGCTCTTGATACGTATCTTGACTGCCAGCTTCAGTTTTACTACACCTATGTCCTCGGGCTTAACAAAAAGGAGGAAATTTCCAGTGAAATTGAGAGGGCTGATATTGGAAAGTTCGTCCATAAGATCCTCGCAGAATATTTCTCGAAAAGGAAAAACCGTCAGTTAAAACAGAAAGACTTCAGAAAAGAAGACCTGATTTCCCTCATAAACAGGCTCTTTAAAGAGGAATATGGTGCAAGGCCTATTGGTGCAGTATATCTTCTGAAAAATCAGATAAAAAACCATCTGAGGGATTTATTTGAGAAATACTACATGCCTTTAATCAAAGAACAAAGAATCATTATTCTGGATAGCGAAAAGGATATCAGGATTTCATTAAACAGCTATAAACTGAAAGGCCGTATAGACAGTATCGAGAAAAGGGATAAAAAACTTTTTATTATCGATTACAAGACCGGTTCAAATCGGGGGCGTCTGAAAATTCATCTCGACAAACTTGATGCCGATAACAGGGAGTCTTATGATAAAGCCATCGGAAGCTTGCAGCTGCCGTTTTATCTTTTATTATATTCACGCATGACAGGTACAGATATCAAGGATCTGAGCGGCGTATTCCTCCTCCTCGGACAGACCATAATAAACAAAGATATTGAACTTTGCCTTTTTGAGAATGGAGATGAAGAGCGCGTTTTTGCTACGTTGAAAACCGTTATCTTCCGTCTTCTCAGAGAAATTGTCGACCCTGTGTATCCATTCAAACCAGCCTCAGACAAAAAAGCCGCCTGCCCGGATTGTAACTTTAACTATATCTGCGGGACTCAGTGGATAGTAAAATGATCTTTCCTGTTAACCCGAATAATGCAGACATTGTTCAAAAATTTCTTTAACTCGATGATTTTATTAAAAATATCTCTATTCTTTTTATCATTAAAATATTCCTAATGTCATCAGTTAAAGGTATGCTAAGGTATCGAAAAAGAAATTTTTTCGCAACATCTGCATTATTTAAATTGCAGTTTTTGGGTTGATTGAAAATACATTACTTTATCAACTTACTTTGCTGATATCTTAATGAGATGCAGATTTAAATTTACTTGCTTGACAACCCTGCAATGATAATATTAGTCTAAATTATGGTTAACTATAATGGAGGTCTATATGAAAGCACTATCTGTATCTGAGGCAAAGATGAAATTGAGCAGTCTGGTCGAAGCAGTAAAGACAACAGAGGAGGAGATCCTCATCACGAAAAACGGTTCTCCTGCGGCTGTTCTCATAAGCCCTGACGAGTATGACAGCTTGAAAGAAACAATAGCAATCCGCTCGGATAAATCTCTCATGAATGAGATTAAAAAAGGATTGAAGGCTTTAAAAGGCAAAAAAGCAAAGCTTTATACTCTTGACGAACTGTTTCAATAAAGATTCTTCAGATGAAATATACCGGATATAAGCTGCGGGTGCCGGATGATCTGGCTGAACTTATCCGCACCATGCATCCTGCTTTGAAGAAAAAGGTAAAAACTTCTCTTCAGACAATACTGTCTGATCCGAATACAGGGAAATCCCTTAGGAATGAGCTTGCAGGATTGTATAGTTTTCGGGTGAGCCGTTTCAGGGTAATTTACAGAATAGCCTCCAGTAAACAGATAGAGATAGTAGCGATCGGCCCCCGTGAGCGTATTTATGAAGAAACATACCGCCTTCTGAAAAAAGAATTAAAACAACGCTAACAATTGTATATTATTTGACCGGATCGTCCGGCCTACTGCTTTCTCACAGTACTGCGCAAAGCGTTTCTGCTTAAGCTGATAATTATGCATATTCCTTCTGAAGATAGGTGCTTGTCCGTGAACAATATCTTAGATCGAATTTGGAACATTAAGCAAACTTATATCAAAGACTTTGAGATTTCAGGGAAGCTTTTTGCTATACTAACAAATGAATGAATAAAAAGATCTTAGAGAAGGTTTTATCTGGACTGTCAGACAAGAATATCAGGTTTGACGAACTAAAGAAGCTTGTGGGAGATTTGAATTTTGACTGTAGAATTAAAGGAGATCATCATATCTTCACAAAAATGGGTGTCGTAGAAATAATAAATCTTCAACCTCTCAAGAATGGAAAAGCAAAGCCTTATCAGGTAAAACAGGTGAGACAGCTGATCTTGAAATATAAATTCCATAAGGAGCAGAAAAATGTATAAATATGAGGTGATAGTTTACTGGAGCGATGAAGATGAAGCATTCATCGCAGAAGTTCCAGAACTCCCTGGATGTATGGCTGATGGAATGACATACGAAGAAGCAATTAAGAATGTGCAGGTAATTATCGCTGAATGGATAGAAACAGCCAAGCAGTTGAATCGCGAAATACCAGAGCCTAAGGGCAAACTTGCCTATGCATAACTGTGATTGTTGTTATGAAGAGTAAGAAAAGGGATCGTACCCTTTTCTAAACATTACCTGAATAAATGAGAATTTCATTTTCACTACTTTCTCACAGAACTCAACACCGCCAGGTATCCTGCTAATCCTGCGTAGTATAAGCAGAAATCGTTAACAGGACATAGGCTTATTTCCACTTACCTTTGGGGTCACTTAGCCCTTATATCGTGTAACTTAGCCGTGCGGCCATAGTCTAAGTGCTCGTTGAAAAAGTTCGCGGCCTCGTTTCTCAATCGTAGCTTCGTCCCAATCAGCAGCTTCATGAAGCTGCTGATTGATGGGGAGCAGAGAATGACGCAATAACTCTGGTTTCTTCTTAGCCCATCCACTGTTTGATGCAGCAGAGTTGAGTGGCTGTGTAAGAATGCTCAGATTACCAAATGTCTGCAGCGCTGCGTTCCTTTGTCGCGTAGCTGCAGCCCGAGGATCGCTCGGATCAGCGTCCCATAACTCATGGCCGATCATTCCGGTTGCGCCATCTTTAAGTGGCCAATGCTCGATCCATTGCTCAGGCAAAATATGCTCGACTGTTAACTGACCTTCTACGGTAACAGTTTCCATCTTGCTTACAAGGTAGGTATCGTTCAGTCGTTCGAGGATATGTACTATTTTTGAATTATTGAGTGTCTGGTAGGCATGTCGTGTGGTCCATGCCTCATTGAAAGCTCCATCAGAAGGCCACTCCGCTGATTCTCCCGATTGCTCCGATAATTGTTTTGCGAGGTTTTCCTGAGTTATCCCGTCTCGACGCAGATTTCGAGTAAGTGTCAAAAAAATACGATTATAATTCTTTGTTGTGAGGCCGCACACAGCACGCCGCAGCAAATATGATTCGAGTATTACCGAAATCATCTTCCAGTGTTCTTTATCAATCTGTACATCAAGCATTATCAGTAATAGAGGATATACAGTTCTTATGTCGAACGCATCCAGAAAGGTAACAAGTCTGTATAGCGGATCACCTTTTTTGGGCTCAATAATCCTTCGAAAGTCATTGCCCTGCCGCGCGAGGGTAGCAAGCTCTTCCCTCACAGTAGCAAAAGGCTGCTGCCTTTCGATCCAAAACTTATATTCTACAAACAAATGCTTGATTGGGATGTCAACTGTTAGCCTGCTGGCAAGGAAGTGCTGCATAAAAAGGTCGATTCGTGGTCGAAGCAGCCGCCCTTGTTTCACTTCTACGCGCCAAAAAGGATCGTCGAATCGTTGCCATAGTTCCTTATACAACGATTCCTGTGGCTCGCCACGTCTTGCTGCGCGTAAAAAAATGAAGTTCCGCAGAAGGTCAGTTGGAAGCAATGGTTCGCCCCTCGCGTTCAAAGGAATATTAAATTCCGGGGTCGAGTAGAGCAGTGGCGTAGTGGCTTTAGGCTCTCCTTGTCTGTATCCTCCGTTTCCAGCTTCGTGCCCGTTTAGGTTTACCATAACTCTATTTCCACCGCCCCCTCTAAAATTCCGTGCGGCGGGTTTTCCCCAACACGGCTTCAAGTATGGATTCGGATATGACCTTCACCAGAAGCCCTACAGGTTAAATCCACCCTGATATTCCCTGTATACTCGTGGCTTATACATACCCTCAGATTATCTTCAAGCCTCCTGCTATTTACGCCCTTCCCAGGCTTTCGCCAATCGGAGTCCGCCTCAGCTTTCAGATAACCTCCCATCACCCAGAGACCCTTTGCTCTGACAGGGTTATGCTGTCCCTATCGTCTTTGCTACTACTGCCTCATCCGCCAGTCTGAATAACTTTCCTTATTTTCCCTTTCGGTTATATAAGGAGTCATTGTCATTCTTGGGCTATCCTGACTGCTATCCAGACCTTCCCTAATTTGACTATCAAACATTGTATGATTGCCGCCTGCTCTACGCCGAGGAGTCCGACCCTTGCTATTCCCATTTTCTTCAGGGTTGATACTAACCACCGCCATAGTGTCACAGGCTTGGCACTCCTAATTTTATGGTAACGACGCTTCAACCACATGTTCGCTTTCGCTACGGCCCTCATACTTGCTCACCCCGCTATACGGGACTTTTACTTCCGAGCTTTCATCCAAGAAAGTCACCTTCCCTAAATGTCGGATATAACTACAGAGCCAAAATGGGAATCGCTCTGGCAGGACTTTCACCC
>Ga0153916_10004640_pt1 | contig 10394 bp, 8 predicted proteins | sample Opewatmetagenome_FD_109642 | JGI IMG/M metagenome (GOLD analysis project Ga0153916, IMG submission 109642) | Freshwater wetland microbial communities from Ohio, USA - Open water 3 Core 3 Depth 4 metaG | ecosystem: Environmental > Aquatic > Freshwater > Wetlands | place: USA: Ohio, Lake Erie, Old...
CGTATTGCATTAAAATCAAAACTTACAAAAGCACTATCCCTGAGAACAGGTTCAGTTATCGCGACATTTGAATGAATTTCTCCCAGTCGTAATGTCTCATTGAATTGCTGTTGAAGGAAATCAATATCTTCCTGGTCGACAAGATATTTCTGATGACCAAGGTTGGTATAATTAAAAAGCAATTCTTTTTTTCGAGACAGAATGGGAATCAGGTATGATTCAGGTTTAATTTCATCCTGGATGATTCCCAGGTCTAATCTGGAATCCACGGTGACAAAATTAAATAATGAATTTAATTTTTCGTATGCAAGATATATCCCATAGGTAAGGTCCTGGCTGCCTCCAAGAATGATTGTAATGATCCCTTTTTCTTTGAGGTCAAGTATTAAATCACGGATTGCGTAATAAGTATCCTGGACTGAATTGCCTGATATAAGGTTTCCAAGGTCTATTATTTTCAAAGCAGGATTAACACGATAAAGGTTATATAATTTGTTTCTGATAATATCAGGAGCAGCTGAAGATCCCCTGATTTTTGCATTCCTGTCTTCAGGTATCCCGGCAATAGCAACCTTATACCCTGAGAGATCACTTATTGGGAAATCGGGAGTATGAATTGATATATTCCGGCAGAATATTGATTTGTCCGATAAAAAATGGTTGCCTGATTTTTCAAGGCTGACCGGGGAGAAATAGTTTTTCAATTCCATGGATGGGGATTATTTAACCAGATTTTTTTTTCTTTTCTTTTGCTTTTTCAACTATTTCAATACATTGTTCTTTAGTAAGCTCTTCCGGCTTAATATTTTTAGGGATCCTGAAATTCTCTTTCTTAAAGTTAATATATGGCCCCCAACGCCCGTTTAGGATTTGAAGTTCCTTATCTTCGGGAAATTGCTTAATAATTTTTTTCTTCTCCTGGTCTCTCTTTTCAATTATTAATGTTATTGCATCATCGAGTGTAAGCGTAAGAGGATTATCATTTTCCTTTTTCAGGGAATAAAATTTATTCTGATGCCGGATATAAGGACCGAATTTCCCAACCCCCGCTATTATCTCCTGATCTTCGTATTTTCCAAGAGATCGAGGCAGATTGAAAAGGCCAAGAGCTTCATCAAGAGTTATGGTTCCCATACTCTGGTTTTTCAGTAAACTTGCAAATCTGGGTTTCTGAGAATCAGAGGGTTCGCCTATCTGGACCATTGGACCAAACGGCCCTAATTTTACATAAACGGGTTTGCCCGTTACAGGATCATTACCCAGATTCCTCATTCCTGTTGGTTTGGATTTAGTAAGAGTAGTTTCAGTAACCTGGTCATGAAAAGAGGGATAGAAACGGTCTATCATACCGGTCCATTCAATCTTTCCTTCAGCTATTTTATCGAATTCTTTTTCAATGTTAGCTGTAAAATTATAATCAAGAATATTACCAAAATTTTCAACAAGGAAATCAGTGACCAGAATTCCTATATCCGTTGGAAATAATTTAACTTTTTCAGTACCCGACACTTCGGTTTTTTGCAACTCCTCAATATTATTATCAGCCAGTGTAAAGACTGTAAGATTACGAACTTTGCCATGGCGGTCCTCTTTTATTACGTATCCTCTGTTCTGGATAGTAGAGATAGTAGGAGCATAGGTTGATGGCCTTCCGATGCCAAGTTCTTCAAGCTTTTTTACAAGACTGGCTTCAGTATATCTTGGAGGAGACTGAGAATATTTTTGAGTCGCGACAATTTTCTCCATTTCAAGATTATCACCCTTTTTTAAGGGTGGCAGCAGATCCTTTGTCTGCTCCTCATTTTCATCATCTGTTGATTCGAGGTAAATTTTCAGGAATCCTTCGAATTTGATAACTTCTCCTGTTGCTATAAAAGGTTCTTCAAGAGTGGAGGCGCTGATATCTATAGTAGTTTTTTCTATAAGAGCTTCACTCATCTGGGATGCGACCGTCCTTTTCCAGATAAGTTCATATAATCTTTGTTCCTGCCTGTTGCCGGATATTGATTTGTTGTTAATGTAAGTCGGGCGAATAGCTTCATGAGCTTCCTGGGCACCTTTAGTTTTAGTTTTAAAGTTACGGGTTTTTGAATATTCACTTCCAAACTCCGACTCAATAACCTTTTTAGCTGCTGTAAGAGCAGTATTGGAAAGATTAACCGAGTCTGTTCTCATGTAAGTTATTTTCCCTGCTTCATAAAGTCTTTGAGCTATACTCATGGTCTGGGCAACTGAAAATCCCAGTTTACGACTGGCTTCCTGCTGAAGAGTTGAAGTCGTAAAAGGCGGAGCTGGAGCTTTTTTAGAAGGCTTGGTTGCAAGATCTGTTATAATATACTCAGCAGTTTTACATTTCTCAAGTAATCCCAGTACTTCTTCCCTGGCTACAGGCCGGCCATGATATTCTGCCTGCAGAGGATGAATTTTTCCTTCCTTGCCTGAGTTAAAATGCCCTATAATCCTGTAAGATGAGGTTGCTGTAAAACTATTGATTTCCCGTTCCCTTTCTGTAAGCAGTCGGACGGCAACAGACTGAACACGACCGGCAGATAACGCGGGTTTTACTTTCTTCCATAAAACAGGGGACAGTTCAAAACCCACAATACGGTCAAGAATTCTCCTGGCCTGCTGTGCATTTACAAGGTTATAGTCTATACCCCTTGGATTTTGTATTGCATTATTAATTGCATCGTGAGTGATCTCATGAAAAACAATCCTGCGAATTTTTTCCGGGGAAAGGCTTAAAACTTCAGCCAGATGCCATGCAATTGCCTCTCCTTCCCTGTCTTCGTCAGTTGCCAGCCAAATCAACTTAACATCAATGGCCGCAGATTTCAATTCATTTACAATATTTTTTTTATCCTGTGGAATAATATAGTGCGGCGTATAATTGTTCTTTAAATCAATGCCAAAATCATCTTTTGAAAGATCCCTGATGTGTCCAAAACTTGATTTCACAAGGAAATCTTTACCCAAAAAATCGCTTATAGTCTTTGCTTTTGCTGGTGATTCAACTATTACCAAATTCTCATGCATACCCTGTCCCTCCGTTTTTTATTGGCACAAAGTAAAAGAAAAGGGTTGTGAACTTCCAAATTTTAAATCAAATTATTGTTAATTTTGAAGCAAATGGTAGGTTGTATGACAGATATTCCCCACCGCAGAAAGCTTTATCTTGTTGGACTCTGGACTATTTATAGCATCCCTTTACTGGTCGTGATATTACTTTTTATTTTACTGGGTAGAGGCAAACTTGGATATGTTCCAACTTTTCAGGATCTGGAAAATCCACAAAACAACCTTGCTTCTGAAGTTTATTCTGAAGATGGTGTACTGTTAGGGAATTTTTATTTGGAAAACAGGACATATGTTGGTTTTGAGGAACTTTCCCCAAACATTGTAAATGCACTTATTGCTACAGAAGACATTCGTTTTCGCAAACATTCAGGTATCGATGCAAGAGGCCTGGCAAGAGTATTGTTAAAATCAATTTTAATGGGTCGGACAAGTTCTGGAGGAGGGAGCACCATCACCCAGCAGCTTGCCAAGAATCTATATCCAAGGGATACAACTTATTACAAATGGGGATTAATTAAAAAACTTCACCTTGGTGTGAATAAATTTAAAGAATGGAATACTGCAGTAAAGCTTGAACGGAATTACACCAAAAATGAGATTCTGGTAATGTACTTGAATACTGTACCATTTGGGAGTAATTCATACGGAATAAAATCTGCTGCCAAAACCTTTTTTAATACATCACCAGATTCATTGAAAGTGGAACAGGCAGCCTTACTGATAGGTGTGCTCAAAGCCCAGACAAAGTATAATCCGGTTTTAAATCCGGAAAAAGCTCTGTGGAGAAGGAATATCGTAATGAACCAAATGAGAAAATATAATTATATAACTGACGAGGAATTTGATTCATTGAGTGTTATGCCAATAATACTAAATTATATGGTGCTGGACCATACACGCGGTCTGGCTACACATTTCAGACAGTATTTACAGATGACCATAAGTGCTGAAAAACCTGACAGGGATAAATATTTTATGTATAGTTTTTTTCAGAGAGATAGCATTGAATGGGAGACCAATCCATTATATGGGTGGGCAAACAAGAATTTTAAACCCGATGGATCACCTTATAATATTTTCAGAGACGGCTTAAAAATTTATACAACTGTAAATTCAACTTTGCAAAAATATGCTGAAGAAGCGGTTATAGAACACATGAGTGGATATCTGCAGGAAACTTTTTATAAAGAAAAAGAGGGGGAAAAAAATGCACCTTTCGCAAAGGATTTGACCCGCAGACAAATTGATGAAATTATTCAACGATCCATGAGGAATACAGATCGTTACAGGATGCTAAGAAGGGCAGGGATAGCGCAGGATTCCATTATGAGAAATTTTAAAACACCTGTATCTATGAAAGTTTTTTCATGGACCAGAGGAGATATAGATACGGTATTAAGTCCGATGGATTCAATCCTGTATTATAAATATATCTTAATGGCGAGTTTAATGTCAATGGATCCCAGTACTGGTTTCGTAAAAGCTTATGTAGGTGGACCTGATTTCCGGTATTTCAAATATGATCATGTAAAAATTGGAAAACGTCAGGCAGGTTCCACTTTTAAGCCTTTTTTATATACTCTTGCAATGCAGGAAGGATATTCACCCTGCTACAGGATACCTAATGTTCCCCAGACTTTCGTTGATCAGGATTCTACCTGGACCCCTAAAAGTCCAGGTGGAAAGGAATTCCTCGGGAAAATGGTGACACTGAAGTGGGGATTAGCACATTCAGTGAACAATATTTCAGCCTGGCTGGTCAAACAATTTCCACCACAGACTATTATCGATGATGTTGTGAAAAAAATGGGGATTACCAGTTTTATTATGCCCGTTCCATCAATAATTTTTGGTGTTTCTGATGTATCTCTTTATGAAATGGTAGGTGCATTTAACACATTTTCAAACAAAGGGGTATATATTGAACCTATTTTTGTGACAAGAATAGAGGACAAAAACGGGAATATCATTTCTACTTTTCTGCCGGATCAGAATGAAGCAATTAGTTCCCAGACTGCCTATCTCATGATTAACCTTCTGGAAGGTGCTGTTGATGGGGGAACTGCTATCAGGCTTAGAGCTACCTATAATTTTAAAGGTGATATGGCCGGAAAAACAGGAACCACACAGAATCATTCTGATGGTTGGTTCATGGGCCTAATACCGAAGCTTACAACGGGCATATGGGTAGGCGCCGAGGACAGGTCAATTCATTTCGATGTGCTGGCTCTCGGATCTGGTGCAAATATGGCTTTGCCAATATGCGGAATTTATCTGCAGAAAATATATAATGACACTACTCTGCATATTACGCCTAAAGATATTTTTGAAAAACCTCCCGGATTTAAAGTGCAAATCGATTGCCAGGTAAATGATATAAAAGCTAATTACCTAGATGATGAGTTATGGGAAGAAGATTTTAAGTAAGACCTGGTAAATATTTCCCTTACTCTGTTTACCTTATTTTTTTTATAATAACTTTATTTCCTTCAAGAAAAGGTTTCCATCCTTTATCAAGTATCAAATTGGCGTACTTGAAGTAAAGTCTGGTTCTTATGCTAGCTTCTCTGGAATCTTTTGTGTCTTTGAATTCACCCGTAAATTCATAAGAGTCTGAGTGCATATGATAATTATGAAATATCCGGATTATTTCAATTACTGTTGAAATAACCCTATACACTTCTCCACGGTTGGTCTCTGAATATTCATCTTCAAATTCTTCACTAAGTACACTGAAATTCACAATATTTCCAAGATAATTATCTCTTTTCTTTCCGAATCTGACCTGATATTTCAAGCCACTTTCTGTATTGAAATAATATGTATCGCCAGTTGGTATTTCGGGAGCCTGAATTGGGTAAGGTTGTGCTGCAGGTTTATAGTCAGGTATTATTAGAAAACTTTCTCCCATGACAACGACATTATAAATTACTTAAATAACCGTTTAACTACATCTTCTACTTTTCCTACAAATTCTATACCTATCTTGAACCGGGTGATATTGGTGGTCTTACGGTTAATATATTTTGAGACAAAAATTTTTGTAAATCCAAGTTTCTCCGCTTCGGCTATTCTCTGTTCAATTCGGGTAACCGGTCTTATTTCACCTGACAATCCTACTTCAGCTGCAAAACATATCTTGTGACTTACCGGATAATCATTATTTGAAGAAAGAATAGAAACTATTACTGCAAGGTCAATAGCAGGGTCATAAATTTTAAGACCCCCGGCAATATTAAGGAAGACATCTTTGGCAGAAAGACGAAATCCTGCCCTCTTTTCAAGAACTGCCAGCAGCATACCGAGCCTTCTGAGATCAAATCCAGTACTTGATCTTTGAGGTGTTCCATAGACAGCACTACTGACAAGGGCTTGAATCTCAATGAGAAAAGGTCTTATACCATTTATTGTAGAAGCTATTGCAGTCCCGCTCAGGTTTTCGTCATATTGAGAAAGAAGTATTTCAGACGGATTAATTACTTCTTTCAATCCGGTTCCAGTCATTTCAAAAATACCCAGATCAGCAGTTGAACCGTAACGGTTTTTTACAGACCGAAGAAGGCGATACAAATTGACATCATCTCCCTCAAACTGAAGCACTGTATCTACAATATGTTCCAGAACCTTTGGCCCAGCAATATGGCCTTCCTTATTTATATGACCTATCAGTATAACAGGAATATGATATTCTTTGGCGTATCGTATTAAACGGCTGGAACATTCCCTAATCTGTGCAATGCTTCCTGGGGAGGAATCAATAAGATCAGTGTATAATGTTTGAACAGAATCAATAATAACCAGATCCGGAGAGAAACCTGAAATTTGATCCAGTATACTTTCAAGATATGTTTCTGTAAGTATAAAACAATTCTCATGCAATTTCCCTATCCGTTCTGCTCTCAGCCTGATTTGTTCTGCACTTTCCTCACCGGATATATATAATATTTTCAGGTCACTCATTAATAGTGCAAGCTGAAGGGCAAGAGTTGATTTACCGATCCCCGGTTCACCGGCAATAAGTACTGTCGATCCGGGAACAAGACCCCCTCCAAGGATTCTGTTCAGTTCCAATATTCCGGTATTAATCCTGCTTTCTTTACTGGTTGTAATTTCGGTTATTTTGCGTGGAACACTCTGTAACATTTTTTGTGAAGCAGAACGTTTTTCTTCCCTCACGACAATCTCTTCTACATAAGTGTTCCATTCATTACAGGAAGGACAATGACCTATCCATTTCGGAGATTTTGAACCGCAAGTCTGGCAAACATATTCTGTCCTTGCTTTTGACATGTTTTAGAGATAGAGAGTTACTTTATTTACAAATTGCCGGAACTGATTTTTTTGATAATTGAGGTAGTTGAATATCCTTTTACCAGTGGTAGTGTTATAACTTTACCACCATAAGAAGTAACCAGATCGTAACCAACAATGGTTTCAACCTGATAATCACCTCCCTTAACAAGTATATTAGGTCTTATTATTTTAAGCAATTCAAGAGGAGTATCTTCCCCAAACATTACAACATAATCGATAAATACCAGCGCTGAAAGTGAGATAGCTCTGGATTCCTGATCCTGCAAAGGTCGGTTTGGACCTTTAAGTCTTTTCACCGAAGAATCGGTATTCAAACCGATGATAAATACATCTGCCAGGTCTGATGCATCAGCTAAGTAACGGATATGGCCTTTATGGAGTATATCAAAGCAACCGTTTGTAAATCCTATAGTGAGACCCTTTTCCCGGATTTGAAGCAGGATATCATCAAGTTCATTATTGGTGAGAATTTTATTTTTCAGCCTTTTGTATGTATTCATATTTTGTTCCGGCGTACAGAAATAAGAAAGATCATTGAAAGGGAGCCCAGAATAATAGTCCACACAGCCTGTGAACCATGAGTGATTGTTGCAAAGGCAAGCCCTTCTTCCCTGGTCAATCCATACAGCATCATTCCGAGGGAAACGATCCAGTGATATGCCCCTATTCCTCCCTGCACAGGCACTACAAATGCAAAAGCTCCAATGACACAAACAAACAAACCATCTATGAGTTTTAAGTCAATTGTGGAAGAAAATGCAAAAAATGCCACATAAGTCATCAGCCAGTAAAAAATCCAGATTAGAATTGACGTTACAATAAATACAAAACCCCTTTTCATTGTGTAAACCGTTTTCAGTCCGGAAATGATACCTTTAATAATATCTTTGATTTTTACAAAAAATTTCCATTTTGCCAGTCGTGCACGGTATTTGTAAGCAAGAAATAGTAATATAACTGGTATTCCGATAACAAATATCCATATAAATGCGGATTTCTGAAAAATGGATGACAGGAAATTACCAAAGGGATCAAATATCTGGGGTTTAATAAAATTGCTGAAAAACTCAAATCTGGCTGTAATCAGGATCACCAGAAAAACCAGAAGCGTAAGAACATCCACTCCGCGCTCAATGATGACTGTCCCAAATAATTTATCAGCCGGGATTTTTTCAGTCTTGGCAAGGACACCACAACGAGTGATTTCCCCGATCCTAGGAAAAGCATAATTGGCAAGATAACCCACCATCATTGAAAAGAAAGTGTTTTTAAAAGGAGGATGATAATTCATAGCCTCAATCAGTAAATTCCAGCGATACGCCCTCACAAGGTGAGAGGAAGTCAGCAGCACTACTGAAAAAATGATCCAAATATATTTTGCATTAAGGATCTCTGTCCATAGTTTTTTCATATCAATACCCCTGAATGCAAAATATAACAGAACGATCCCAATTAACAGGAATAAAATAAACTTAAGAACTTTAAGGATTTTTTTTTTCAAGGAAAGTTATTTGATAAATTTATTTGTGGCAGTGTCGGGGAAAATGATCTTTGGTTCAAAGGTTTTCGCTTCTTCAAAATCCATCGATGCATACGAAACAATCAGGATAATGTCCCCAACAATTACTTTCCTTGCTGCTGGTCCATTCATACATATTTCACCAGACCCCCTTTTCCCCTTAATAACGTATGTATCAAACCTTTCACCGTTATTAATATTAACAACCTGCACTTTTTCACCAGCTATGATGTTGGCAGCATCCATCAGGTCTTCGTCTATTGCAATGCTTCCGACATAATTAAGGTTGGCTTCAGTGACCGATACCCTGTGAATTTTTGATTTAAGAACTTCAATATTCATAGCCGGCAAAGATACTAAGAAAATTTTATATTATCTATTAACCTTACATGCCCTGCTTTTACAGCAATACAAGCTCTTACAGGTATATTTTCCGGCCATTTTTTTAATGGAATAAGGTCGGATTCCAGAACCAGTTCGAAGTATTCTGTTTTAAGATTTGTATCCTTATCAATTTGGGTAATAACAAATTTTTTTAACTCCGCAATTTTCATTTTCCTGGCAATATCCTTTGCCTGTAAAAGGACTTTTGAGATTCTGGAGGCAGATTTCCGATGTATAGGGGTGAGTAAAAGGTTCCTCGAACTCATTGCAAGTCCGTCAGGTTCCCTGATAATAGGACATGAAACAATCTCTACAGGCATGTTAAGTTGCTGAACAAGATTTTTAATTATAACAAATTGCTGAAAATCCTTTTCACCGAAATATGCTATATCAGGTTCGATAATACTGAAAAGACGGCTGACTATTTGGGCAACTCCATTGAAATGCCCTGGTCTGTACTTACCCTCCATATGTTTATCAAGTGTCCCGAAATCAAATACCCTGTTATCTTTTTCCGGATACATCTCATGCTCTGAAGGTACAAATGCCAGATCACACCCTTTTAGCCTTATGAGCTCAAGATCTTTATCAATATTTCTTGGATAGTTTACAAAATCGTTTTTGTCATTGAACTGAGTTGGATTTACAAATATGCTAATGACTGAGATATCATTACTTCTGAGACATGCATCAATAAGAGACAGATGACCTTCATGCAAAGCTCCCATTGTAGGTATAAGACCTATAGTTTTTCCCTGTTTGCGGAATATTGAAAGAAATTTCCGGGTTTCATTTATGAGACTACTGACAAGCATATTCTGAAGGACAAGATGCAAATATAAATTAATATTCATGATAATAATAGGATTGTCATCAGCCCTGAACTCAATTAAAAGTTGAATAATATGAAAGGCCCATAGCTTGTCAATAACATGTGAATAACCATTAAATCAGAATATTTTTGTAATTTTGTAATGATTTTTGTTAATTATGAAGAAGGCCAGGGTTCTATTCGTATCCCAGGAAATCACTCCATATTTGCCTGAAACTGAGATGTCCAGGATTGGACGTTACCTTCCGCAAGGCATACAGGAAAAAG
>Ga0153916_10004641_pt1 | contig 10394 bp, 9 predicted proteins | sample Opewatmetagenome_FD_109642 | JGI IMG/M metagenome (GOLD analysis project Ga0153916, IMG submission 109642) | Freshwater wetland microbial communities from Ohio, USA - Open water 3 Core 3 Depth 4 metaG | ecosystem: Environmental > Aquatic > Freshwater > Wetlands | place: USA: Ohio, Lake Erie, Old...
CCCTGGAGCGCGTCCCCGGCGAGCGCACGCGCCTGCGGCGAGAGGTTCACCTTCACCGGGCCCGGCCGGAGCTCGCCGAGCGGCCCGAGCGCCTCGGCGTAGAGCCTCGTCTGGTGCGCACGGACGAGCGGCGGATCCGAGCCGAAGAGCGACAGGAGAGCGCGCGCCGCCGTGCGGCGGCGGAAGGAGGCCCGGAGCGGCGCGGCCGAGCGAGCGACGACGGCGCTGCGGAGCTTGTTCTGGAGGTCGATCGCCACGTCGAACCTGCCGCGCAGCCGGGCTGCGAGACCGAGCGCGCTGTTCGGCCCCTCGCGCGTGAGACGGTGTACCTGCGCGAGCTCGGGCAGACCCTCGAGGAGCGGGGCGTAGAGGGCGTCGGTCACCCACTCGATGCGCGCCTTCGGGAAGCGCGCGCGCAGGGGCTCGAGGATGCTCGTGGCGAGCACGACGTCGCCGAGCGCGCTGTAGCGCACGACGAGGATGTTGGTGGGGTCGTTCACGCCGCCGCCCGCCCCCGGGGGAGGATGGAGAGCATGTGATCGACGTTGCGCGCGCTCGCGCCGCGGATGGACGAGACGGAGCTCCGCGCCATCGCGCCGAGCTCCTCGAGCTGGTCGGGGCGCGAGAGCAGCTCGTCGGCCACCTTGAGGAGCTGCTCGGGCGTGGCCACCTGGAGCCCGCCGCGCCCCTGCAGCACCTGCACCGAGTCCTTGAAGTTCTCCATGTGCGGGCCGAAGAGGACGGGCTTCCCCTGGGCCGCGGGCTCGAGCACGTTCTGCCCGCCCCTCGTGACGAAGCTCCCGCCCACGAACACGAGCGACGCCAGGCGGTAGGCGACGGCGAGCTCGCCGATGGTGTCGAGCACCGTGACGTCCGCGCGCCCCGCCGCCGCGCCGGCGCTGCGGAGTCGGGCGGAGAGGCCCTGCTCGGCCACCAGGGCCACGATGCGCCCGGAGCGCTCGACGTAGCGGGGCGCGATCACGAGCTGGAGACCGGGGTGCCGCGCGCGGAGCTTCGCGAAGGTGGCGAGCACGATCTCCTCCTCGCCGTCGTGCGTGGAGCCGGCCATGAGCACGGGCCCGCCCGGGTCGAGCCCCATCTCCACGCGGAGCGCGTCCTCGCGGCCCGAGACGCCCTCGAGGACGAGCGCGTCGAACTTGGTGTTCCCGGTGACCCACACCCGGTCGGGGGCGGCGCCGAGCGCGAGCGCGCGCTCCGCCTCCTCGTCGGACCGCATGAGGAAGCAGTCGATGCGGCGGAGCGGGTTCGAGATCGCCCTGAAGAACGCGCGGTACCGCGAGACCTTCGCCGGGTTGAAGCGCCCGTTGGTGAGCGCGATGCGCACGCCCGCCTTGCGCGCGGCGCGGATGAGGTTCGGCCAGATCTCGGTGTACTCGAGGACCAGCAGATCCGGCCGGAGCGCCGCCACGGCCCGGCGCGTGGCGCCGAAGAGATCGTAGGGCGCGTAGACGAGGACGTCCGCCTCGCCGAGCTTCTTGCGCGCCATGGCCAGGCCGCTGTTGGTGATGGTGGTCACGATGATGCAGCACCCGGGGAGCCGCGCCTTCAGCTCCTTCATCATCGGCTGGAGCGAGAGGAGGTCGCCGGCCGAGGCGCCGTGCAGCCACACCCGCGGGCTCCCCCGCCCCAGGTCGAAGGACGGCCGGTACAGCCCCAGCCGGAAGGGGATGCCGTGGCGCAGCTTGGGGTGGGTGAGGAGCACGGGCAACGCGAGGACGAAGAGCACGTAGCTCGCGATGGCGTAGAGGAGGTGCAAGCCCGGGCCTTCTACTCGATCGTGACCGGGTTCGTGAAGATCCAGGGATGCCCGGCCCGCCACAGCTCGATGCGGTAGCTGCCCGGGGCGCAGCCGTCCTCGCACCGGATCACCCCGAGCGCGGCGTTCGGCCCGGCCACCACGACGTGGGGGACGGACACGCCGTCGCGGACCAGCACGGTGGTCGCGCCGCGGAGGAGGCCCAGGGGCCCGGCCTCGAGCGTGCCGGCCTTGCGGCCGCGGCCGAAGCGGAGGATGCGGCCCGGGGCCTCGCCGTCGAAGACGCACGCTCCGGCCCCGCCGGTGAGCGCGTCGAGGACGACGGGCACGTCCCGCGCCGCGTCGCCGGTGAGCACGACCGGGAGATGCATGGAGAACGCCTCGAACGCGGCGCGGTAGCTCGGGTAGCCGTGCGCGTCGTCGGAGCAGAGGAGCACCTTCGCCGGCGAGGGTGCACCCGGCTTCGCGGCGGCGGCGCGCAGCTCGTCGTCGAAGCGGTGGAGCTCGTCGTCGGGCGAGTCCGAGAGCGCGAGCACCGCCCGGGCCGAGTCCCAGGGCAGCGCGAGCGCGGCGAGCGCCGCCTTCCCGACGGCGCGCTCGTGCACCACCGCGTGCCAGGCGGTGTCGTTCGAGACCACCTCGAAGCCGCGCCACGGTCCGCGGTCCCACCCCGTGAACGGCCGCCGCGGGTGGAAGGGGTGCGCGGCCACCGCCACGCCCCCCAGCGCGCGGATGGCGGCCAGGGGGTCGCCGTCGCGCTCCTCGGGCGTGAGCGCCCGCGGCACGCCCAGCGCGACGACGTGCCCGAACGCGGTCGAGACCTCGGTCGCCTCCACCACGAGGACGCCGTCCCGGTAGCCCTGATCCTCCGGCGCGAGCAGGTTGTGGTCGGTCACCACCACGAACTGGAGCCCCGCCTCCTTCGCGGCGCGGACGACCTCGTCGAGCGTGCCGCGCCCGTCCGAGCGTGTCGTGTGAACATGGTACGCGCCGCGGATCTCGCCGGCCGGCGGCGGTACCCGCGCCGGGCGCTCCGCGCGCACGCGGAGCCCGTACACCACGTAGGCTCCGATGGCGATGACGCCCGCGACGATGAGGACCTTCCTCTTCAAGGGCGCGCCATCCTATTCCAGAACGCCCCCGAGGTGCAGGTTGCCGCACCCTGCGCGGGGTGGCCGCCGCCCCCCTCCGGCCCGGTTGACCGACCGGTCCCGCGGGAGCCCAATCGAAACGAGAGAGTCCACGCGGAGGTGCGGGACATGACGAGGGCGACCACGGCGGGCCGGACGGTTCACGCGAGGAACGAGATCCAGGAGCACTGCATCGCGCTCGCGGGCAAGGGCCTTCCGGGCTCGGGGGATCTCGAGCAGGCCATCGAGGCGGTGGCCCGGACGGCGCGCTGGCTGCGGGGGGCCACCCGCCGGCGCGGCCACGAGTGGAAGCCCGGTGATCCCGGGGTCCGGCTGCGCACCCCGGCGGGCGCCCGGGGCGGATCGGGCTGGACGGTCTGGCTCGCGGTCCCCCCGTTCGTGACCGCCCGTGACGTGCACGAGGCGACCGCCGAGGCGGCGGGGCGCCTCGGGGTGGCGAAGAACATCCGGCTCGCCCCGCTCGACGTCACGGTGGTCGCGCCCGCGCCCGGGCGCCCCGGGCGCGATCGCCTGCCCGGCCAGCTCAGGCGCAGCCGCTCGGGCTCGCCGCAGCACCGCGCGCGGGATCTGAGGTAGCAGCCCCTCGCCGGGCTCCGGGCGCGGGCGCACCGCGTCTCCGGAGCACGAGGGCCCTTTCGTCCGTCCGCGGGTCGACGCGGGGCGCGGCTACTCCTCCACGCCCTTCACCTTCCCCTCGGCGCGCCGCCGCTCGATGATCTTCTGGGCGATGTGGGGCGGCACCGGGTCGTAGTGCGACGGCTCCATGGTGAAGTAGCCGACGCCCTGCGTGAGGGAGCGGAGGTCCGCGTCGTAGGTCATGGCCTCGGCGTGCGGGCAGAGCGCGCGGACGAGGACGCCGCGCGCGAGGGGCTCCATCCCCTGGACCTTGGCCCGGCGGCTGTTGAGGTCGCCCATCACGGCGCCCACGTACTCCTCGGGCACGCGCACCTCGAGCTTCATCACCGGCTCGAGCAGGATGGGCCGCGCCTCGAGCACCGCCTTCTTGAAGGCCATCGAGCCCGCCACCTGGAACGCCATGTCGGAGCTGTCGACGTCGTGGTACGTGCCGAAGACCAGCTTCGCCCTGAAGTCCACCACCGGGTAGCCGGCGAGCGGACCCGACCCGAGCGCGCCGCGGATCCCCTTCTCGACGGACGGGATGAACTGGCGCGGGATCGAGCCGCCGACGATGGCGTCCTCGAACTCGAAGCCCTCGCCGCGCGCCTTCGGGTGGAGCTCGACGTGGGCGTCGCCGTACTGGCCGTGGCCGCCCGTCTGCCGCTTGAACTTGCCCTGCGCCTTCGACGTCGCGGTGATGGTCTCGAGGTAGGCCGGCGACGGCGGCGCGAGCGTGATGTCGACGCCGTGCTTGCGCTTCACGCGCTCGACCGTGACCTCGATGTGCGCCTGCCCCATCCCCTGCAGCAGCATCTCGCCCGTGTCGGACGAGCGGGCGAGCTCGAGCGAGGGGTCCTCCTCGATGAGCTTCTGGAGGGCGGCGGCGGCCTTGTCGTCGCCGGTCTTGGCGTGGACGGCGTACGACACCGGCCGCGTGTGCTGCGCGAACGCCTCGAGCGCGAAGGGCGCGTCGCGATCGCACAGGGTGTCGCCGGTGTGTGCGTCCTTGAGCTTCATGAGGACCACGAAGTCGCCGGGCCCCGCCTCCTTCACCTCGGCCGTCTGGGCGCCGTCCGTGCGGAAGAAGTGCGTGACCCGCTCCTCGGAGCGGGTGCGCGGGTTCATGACGCTCGTGTCCGCCTTGAGGGTCCCGCAGAAGACCCGCGCGAAGTCGATCCGCCCGGCGAAGTGGTCGATGGTGGTCTTGAAGACCTGCGCGGCGAACGGCGCGTCGGGGGCCGCGTTGCGGACCGTCTCCTTGCCGGCCAGGTCCTTCCCCTTCACCAGCTGCCGCTCGGGGCCGGGGAAGATCAGGAACGCCAGATCGAGCAGCTCGCGGATGCCGACGCCGCCCTTCGCGGAGGCCACCGCCACCGGCAGGAACTTCTGCGCCGCGGCGCCGGCGGCGACGCCGCGGGCGACCTCCTCGACGGAGAGCGCGCCGCCCTCCAGGTACTTGCCGAGGAGCTCGTCGTCCGACTCCGCGGCGGCCTCGACGAGCGCGGTGCGGAGCCGCTCCGCCTCCGCGACGAGGTCCGCCGGGAGGTCCGCCTCGGTCCAGCGGGCGAAGGTCTTCCCGTCGTAGAGGTGCGCCTTCATGGAGACGAGATCGACGAGGCCCTTGCACCTCGGGCCCACGCCGATGGGCAGCTGGAGCGCGACCGGCTTCACCTTGAGCGAGGCCTCGACGTCGGCGAGCGTCTTCGCGAAGTCCGCCTGCTCGTGGTCGAGCCGCGTGACGACGCACAGCCCGGGGCGGCCCGAGTCCGCGAGGACGTCGTAGGTGCGCTCGGCCCGGTTGTGCGCGCCGTCGGCCGCGGAGACGGCGAGGAAGGCGCCGTCGGTCACGCGGAGCGCCCACTCCACCTCGGTGAGGAACGCCGAGAAGCCCGGGCAGTCGAGCACGTGGAAGGAGCGCCCGCCCTCCTCGAAGGACTCCGGGTGCAGCGAGAGCGTGAAGTTCCGCTTCTTCTCCTCCGGCTCGGCGTCCAGGCGGGAGGTCGAGCCCTCGGGCGACGCGTGCTTGGCGTCGGCGACGCGCAGGAGCGCCTCCACCAGCGCGGTCTTTCCGGCGCCGTCGGCGCCGAGGATGGAGAACGTGCGGATCAGGCGGGCGTTGGCCATGGGTCGTCGTCTCCGGGAGGGCGCGAGATGCCCGTAAGAATGCAACGGGACGCCCCGAAAGCGCCACGCCTTCTTTCGGGGGCGGAAAGCGTGAGCGCGGTCAAACCGCGGGGAGCAGGCGGGGCAGCCCTTCGACCAGCCCGTCCAGCATGAACTGCACCGCCACGGCGACGAGGAGCAGGCCCGCCGCGCGCTCCAGGATGGCGAGCCCGGTCCGGCCGAGGACGCGCTCGATCCGCGCCGCGCCGGCGAGGACGAGGTAGCTCAGCCCCGCCGTGACGCCGATCGCCCCGAGGACCGTCACCGAGTGCCACCACGCACCCTCGCGGGCCCGCGCCATGAGGACGACGACCGTCGCGATGGAGCCGGGGCCGGCGAGGAGCGGCATCGCCAGCGGCACGATGGCGACGTCCTCCTTGTCCGCGCCCGCCTCGACCTCCGTCTCGGTGATGCGGGTCCGCGAGGGCTGGGTCCGGATCATGTCCACCGCGAGGAGCAGGAGCACCACGCCCCCCGCGATCTTGAAGGCGGCGAGGCTGATGCCGAGCAGCCGGAAGATCCAGGCGCCCCCGACGGCAAACGTCGCCAGGACGAGGCCCGCGGTGAGCGAGGCCCGCAGCGCGGTCTCGCGCCGCTTCGCCGGACCGTCGTTCCTCGTCATGACCAGGAAGAACGGGACCGCGGCGAACGGGTCCACGACGAAGAAGATCGCCGAGAGCGATACGAGCGAGAGCGCGAGGAGCTCGGCGACCATGCGCGGCGGAGGTTAACACTACGGGCGCCGGCCCGCCCGCCGGCGGGCCGCGGCGGCCTCGCGCCCGAACCGCGAGAAGCGGATCGCCCAGACCTTCCGCACCGCCTCGAGGACGATCCGCCTCGACATCTTGGAGCGGCCGACGCGCCGGTCGGCGAAGACGATGGGCACCTCGGCGACGGAGAAGCCCTTCCGGATCGCCCGGTAGGTGAGCTCGATCTGGAAGGCGTACCCCGAGCACTCCACGCTCGCGAGGTCGATCGCCTCGAGCACGCCACGGCGGAAGCACTTGAACCCGCCGGTGAGGTCCCGGACCCCGACGCCGAGGATGGTGCGGGCGTAGAAGCTGCCGCCGCGCGAGATGATCCTCCGTCCGAGCCCCCAGTTCACCGTGCCGCCGCCGGGCACGTAGCGGGACCCGAGCACGAGGTCCGCCTGCCGGGCCTTCTCGAGGAGCGCGGGCAGGTACCGCGGGTCGTGGGAGAAGTCCGCGTCCATCTCCAGCACCAGGGCGTAGCCGCGCTCGAGGGCCCACGCGAAGCCGGCGAGGTAGGCCTTCCCGAGCCCCTCCTTGCGCGCCCGGTGCAGGACCTTCACCCGCGGATCGCGGGCCGCGATCTCGTCGGCGAGGACACCGGTGCCGTCCGGGGAGGCGTCGTCGATGACGAGGACGTCGACGTCCGGAACCGACGCGTGGATCGCCGCCACCACGGGCGCGAGGTTCTCGCGCTCGTCGTACGTGGGGAGGCAGATCACCGCCGGGTGCGCCGCGTCCATCGGCCTCACCCCATGGCCCGCGCGACCTCTTCCGCGACGCGCCGGGCGGCGCCGGGCTCGCCGAGCGACGCGCGCACCGCGCGCAGCCCCTCGAGCTGCGCCTCGCGCGCGCCTCGATCCGCGAGCAGCCGCTCGATCTCGGCGGCCATCCGCTCGGGGCTCGCGTCCCGCTGGAGCAGCTCCGGGACGAGCGTCCTTCCGGCGAGGATGTTCACCAGCGCGAAGTGGGCGATCCGCACGAGGAGGCGCCCCACCAGGTAGGTCAGCCAGGAGAGCTTGTAGACCACCACCATGGGGCGGAGCATGAGCGCGGTCTCGAGCGTCGAGGTGCCGCTCTTGACCAGCGCGGCGTCGCTCGCGCCGACGACCTCCTCGGTGTGCCCGTCCACGAGCGTCACCTCCAGGGTCGAGTGCGCGGCGAGGTACGGCGCGAGCTGCTCCCGCGCGAGCGTCGGCGCCACCGGGACCACGAACTGGGCGTCCGGCCGGGAGGCGAGGATCCGCTCGGCCGCCGCGAGCATCGCGGGGAAGATGCGCCTGAGCTCGCTCGGCCGGCTGCCCGGCACGAGCGCCACTGTGGTTCGCGAGGCCGAGAGCCCCAGCTCCCGCCGGTAGGTCTCGGCGGACGCGGGGGGCGGGCGCTCGGCGAACGGGTGGCCGACGAAGCGCGCGGAGACGCCGGTGCCCGCGTAGAAACGCTCCTCGAAGGGCAGGATGCAGAGCATCCGGTCCACGACCCTGGCGATCTTCTTCGCCCGCCCCGCCCGCCAGGCCCAGATGGTCGGGGAGACGAAGTAGACGACGGGGATGCCGAGCTTCTTCAGCTTCGCCGCGAGGCGCAGGTTGAAGTCGGGCAGGTCCACGAGCAGCGCCGCCTTGGGCCGCCGCTCCGCCGCCGCGCGCCCGAGGGCGCGCAGGATGCCGAGGATGCGCGGGATGCGCGGCAGGACCTCGGCGATGCCCATGACCGAGATCTCCTCGGCCGGCGCGAGCGCCTCGAGCCCCGCGGCGCGCAGGCGTGGGCCGCCCACGCCGAAGGCGTGAACGCCGGGGCGGAGCCGGCGGAGCTCCTCCAGGGCGCGCGAGGCGTGGAGATCGGCGCTCGCCTCGCCGGCGACGATGAGGACCTCGTCGGGCAACCGGCGGCGGTTATAGCACCTAACCCTTTGCACCGGCGCGCGGCGCGTGCTCTCCTCCGTCTTCGATGCGCGTCGTTCCCCGGGACCCGCGGGAGGTCATGCACGAGCTACCCTGGCTCGCCGCCTCCATGATCGGGCTCGTCGCGATGCTCACCCTCGAGCACTTCTTCGTGCACAAGCAGATCGTCCTGCCCACGCTCGAGATCACCGCCGAGCCCCCCCTCTGGATGTGGGGAAGCATGTTCGTGCCGGAGCTCGTGGTCTGCTTCGCGGCCGGGTGGCGGCTCCGCTCCTGGAGCATGGTGCTCGCGTACGCGCTGCTGGGCGCCCTGCTGCGGGAGTACTACCACTACCAGCTCGCCCTCCAGGCCGAGCCGGGGCACACCACCGCCTTCGGCGACCCCTTCTCCGACTTCGCCGTGCACTGGCCCGCCGTCGCCGTGGCCTACGTCCTCGTGCTCGGCCTGGCGGCGTGGTCCGGGCAGCACGAGCGAGAGCTCCTCGCCGGCACCTGATATCATCCAGCGCCGTGAAGCTGTTCAGCCGCCGGCCGAAGACGCGCGCCGAGATCGTGGCCGCTGCCGATCGCGCGCGCGGCCAGGGCCGCGTGAAGAAGGCGGTGGCGGGGTACCGCCAGGCGCTCGAGTCGGATCCCTCCGATCCCTCGGTGAACGTGAGGCTCGCGCCCCTGCTCGCCCGGCTCGGCGACGCCGAGGGCGGCGCGCGCTGCTTCCGGACCGCGGCGAAGCGGCACCTCGATGCGGGCTTCATGGACCGCGCGGCGGCCGTGAACCTCGCCGCGACCGGCGTCTTCCCGCTCGACGCGGGCTTCCGCCTCGAGCTCTCGCGCCTCAACGTGCTCCGTGGACGCAGGCAGGACGCGGTCCAGGCCCTCCTCGAAGGCGGCAAGGCCCAGGCGAAGGCGAGGCGGCCGGACGTGGCCTCCTCGCTCCTCGCCAAGGCGCTCGAGATCGAGCCGTGGCACCTCGACACCTGCCTCGTCCTCGCGCCGCTGCTCGCGCGCCACGGCAAGCCCGACTCCGCGCGGAAGATGATCGACGGGCTCCTGGCGCGCAACGGGCGCCCGGCGAGGAGGCACATCCGGTGGGTCGCCTTCCGCCTGTGGCCCGGGTTCGGCACCTTCTGGCGCTGGCTACGCGCCTGAAGCGGCTGCGCTCGGCGCGAACGCAGGCCCAGCCGGATGCGGCTGGGCCTGAGTGAGCAGGGGGTATGGGGGGGCGCGAGGTCCCCTCGCCGAAGGCGAAGGGGACCGAGCGTCCCCCCATCTTCAACTCTGTCCCGCCGCCACGAGGATCCACCGGAGCGCGAACCCTCCGGCGAGCACCAGCGCCGGGGCGACGGCCGTCGGGCGGAGGTGCAGCCGCCGCTCGAGGACCTCCAGGGCGGACGGGACGACCAGCCCGGCGACCACCACCAGCGACCAGAACTGCGCGGTGAAGGGACCGCCCAGGACCAGCGCCGCCGCGTCCCGCGCCGCCGCGCCGCCCGTGGCGAGCCCGACGAGGAAGAACAGGATGAGCGCGATCTCCAGCCACATCGCGTGCACGTCGGCGCGTGCGAGGAAGGCCCGCTCCTCGGGGTCGACGCCGAGGAGCATGGCGAGGGCCGCGCCGCTCGAGATGCCCGAGACGAGGAAGAGCGGCCCGAGGAGCGCCGAGCCCCAGAGCGCCCGCGCCCCGAGCGTCGAGAGCAGGACGCCCGTGTAGCCGCCCAGCCCCACCCCGACGACGAGGCTCGCGATGCGGAACGTGCGGGCCCGCCCGAGCGCGAAGGCGCGTCCGGTCCGGAGCGCCCCCGCGAGCACGGGGACCCTCACGCGGATGGGCTCGAGGTCCTCCTCCGCGACGGTGGAGAGGCCGAAGAGGACGGTGACCGGGAAGACCACCAGCAGGATCCACGCGCCCCACGACATGGGCGAGGTCCAGCGGAAGGCGAGGTAGAAGCGCCAGACGTGGGCCCGGTGCTCGAGGTCGAGGAAGAGCGCCCCCATCCCCACGGCGAGCAGGGCGGGCGCGAGGAACGGCAGCCAGCGC
>Ga0153916_10004642_pt1 | contig 10393 bp, 8 predicted proteins | sample Opewatmetagenome_FD_109642 | JGI IMG/M metagenome (GOLD analysis project Ga0153916, IMG submission 109642) | Freshwater wetland microbial communities from Ohio, USA - Open water 3 Core 3 Depth 4 metaG | ecosystem: Environmental > Aquatic > Freshwater > Wetlands | place: USA: Ohio, Lake Erie, Old...
CTACCTGCGGGTCGCTGGCGACCTCGTGAGCCTGCGGAACGGCAGCGTCCTCAACGTCGTCAATGGTGCGCTGCTCTACGTCAGCGGCGGGTCCATCGTGAGCATCTCGGGCGCGCTCGTGGCGTTCGGCGGGAGCGGCGGCAGCATCCTGTCGGTTTCCAACAGCCTCTGCGGGGGCGCCTGCTTGCTGATCGGCGGCATCCCCGTGTCGTTCTCGGGCGGTGCCACGGCCGCCAACGTCTCCATCGGCGCCGGCGCCATCAAGAACCCGAGCCTCGGCACGATCAAGCTCGCCTCGCCCAGCACCGCCCTGGTCTCGGTCAGCGGCCCCACCAGCAAGGTCACGATCGGCCCGAAGTAGCCCTCCAGCGCAGCCCGCCCCGCCTCGCCGCTAGTACTGGAAACTGATCGACACTGACACCACGTTGCGGTCGTACGCGTAGAGCGCGATGTCCGAGCTCGTCACGCCGACCTGGTACTCCACCCTCAGCGCCAGCGGCGCCCGCGTCGCACCCGCCTGGGGGCGAAGGAGGAAGGGCAGCGGCTGCTCCAGCGAGAAGACGTGGGTCTGTTCGATGTCCGCGCGCTGGACCGTGCCCGGGTGCAGGATGGGAAACAGCGAGTTGGCGTGCAGGTAGTTGGTGAAGTGGACGTCCATGTTGTAGCCGAGGCGCGTCTCCCACCACGGCAGCGTGTACTGGACGCCCGCCAGCACGCGGTTGCCGCGGTACGACCAGTTCCGCCCCCGGGCCACGTCGGTGTCCCACTGGTAGCCCACGCGGAACCAATGGCGGTCGCCCGACCAATAGAAGGTGTGGCTGGCGCCGACCAAGTAGTTCATCGCATCCCGGTTGTCCTCGGGCGGCGCCGGGAAGCCTGTGAAGTTATTGAACACCTTGCCCTGGACGTGGAAGATCGGCGAGAAGACGTTGGTCGGGTTCCAGAAGCTGTCACCCCCGGCGTTCAGCTGCAGCGTCCCGAACAGTGTTCCCGTGTTCCGCTGGAGGAACTGGTTCTCGCCGAGCAGCTGGTTGTCGAAGGCGTACTGACCGCCCACGAGGAACCGGCTGCCGGCCAGGGCGCCGGTCTCGAACGCTCCGCGGTAGGTCCCGCCGAGCGTCACCACCTGGTCCTGCACGTCGAAATCGTGGAAGTTGTTGACGAGGGTCTGGAAGAACTGGTAGCCGATCGTCGACTCCCAATTTCCGTAGCGGAGCCAGTCGTAGGAGAGCGTTACGGAGGCCAGCTCCCCGGGCGACTTCGTGTCCGCGAACCGGATCTCGTTGGAGAGCGGATCGTTGCTCGGGTTGGGAAGGATCTTGACATTGGTGTCGTACGTGAAACCGAGCCGCACCTCGGCGTGGAAGCGATTGCCCGCCCCGCCCCCCGCCGCGATCGCGTCCCGCAGCCGCTCGGCCGGACCCGTGATGGCCGAGCCGGTGAGCCCGCGCGTGGCCGCGTCGAGCTCGCTCGTGGCGCGCTCCGGGAGCCCCATGACGGCCAGCGCCAGGCCGGAGTAGAAATGCGTCAGCTGCACGATGGCGGGGTTCTGGGACGTTTCGGCCCTGAAGGCCTCCAGCGCGCCGGCGTAGTCCTTCTTGCGGTACCGCATGAAGCCGACGTAGTAGCCGAGGCCGTCGGTCGTGGGCCGCTCGCGGAAGCACTGGTTCAGGATGGGCTCGGCCTGATCGTAGCGCTCCTGCGCGAAATACCCGACACCGAGGAGAAAGCGCACGGAGAAGTCGCCCGGCGCCAGCGCCCGCGCCCGCTCGAGCGCCTGCACGGCCGGCTCCAAGCGCTGGAGCGCGATGTTGACGAGGCCCGTGTAGTAGAGCGCTTCGACGTTCTTGGGGTCCTGCTGGACGGCCTCGCGGAGGTATTCGAGCGCCTCGTCGTAGCGCTTGGCGTCGTAGGCGAGGATGGCCTGGGCCACGAAGACGTCGGCCTCGGACTGCTGCGCCCCGGCCTGCAGGGGGGAGAGCAGGCTGAGGAAAACAAGCAGAATGGCAAGGCTTTGGCGGGCTGCTGCCTGTCGCATGGGGCCCGTCTGTTTTACCAGAAACCCGCGAGCCCCGTGCAGGAAATTCCCGTCGCCCGACCCTAAAAGGTGCCGCCGCCGCCGCCGCCCATGCCCCCGCCGGATGAGCCGCCGGAGAAGCCCCCGCCCCCGCTCCAGGAGCCGTCACCGCCGCGGCGGGAGGTCAGGATGGCCTGCTCGGCGCCGGTGGAGAAGCGGCCGAGGCTACGGTCGAAGTTCCCGAGGTTGAAGCCGCCTCGGGCCGTGTACCATGCGGGCTCGCTCACGGTCAGTCCATCGAAGCTGTGTATCCAGCGCTCGCTCACGCCCAGAGCGATCGCCCAGGCGAGCCACTTGTGCATGGTGTCGGGCGGCAGCCGGCGCAGCTCGTCCTTGCTCGTCCGCTCGAGGAACTCGCGAAAGCCGCGCACCCGGGCGACCGCTTGAGCGCCGCGCCAGGTCTTGCGCGGCATGAGCGGCGAAAATGCGAGCACGATGAGGCCGGAGGCGCCGACACCGATACCGAGAGACATCGGCGCCGTGCCGAACCAGTCAGCGAAGCCCGTGACGATGAACATCGCTGCGCCGGCGATCGCGATCCCGGCGAACAGCCACAGAGCCCGCACCTGCTCGGGCGAGGACGGAAAGAGGCCCTCCCGCACCATCATCCGGTAGATCTCGTCGCGGACGGGCGGAAAGACATTGTCGTAGTCGCGCTTCACTTCGGAGAGCCGCCGCATCGACAGGCCCCAGTCGCTGCCGAAGAGCCGGCTCAGGACGTGGAGCTCGACGGGCTTGAGCGCCGGGTCGCCCGAGATGGGCTTGAGCCGGTGGAAAATGAAGTCCGACTCGCCGAAATCGGGCTCGACCTCCTCTATGCGCATGTAGCCGCGCACGGACAGGTCCACCAGCGTGGCGACGAAGTCGCGCGGCTCGGCGCGCTCCGTCGCGAGGGCGCCGCCAGCGGCGGGCAGCATGCCCTCGGGCGGCGCGTACTCGGGCTTGACCGTGGGCGCTCCGCCCGGGTCGCGGCCGTAGCGCCGCCACACGAGGAGCACACCGCCAAGCGTGAGGAGGGGCAGCCCGAGCGGCCAGTTGTCGCCGAGCCACCACCACGCCTGCCGCAGCACGGACGGCCCCCGGATGGCGCCGCGAGGCCAGCCGACGGCGATCGTCAATCCCTCGCGGGGACGAAGAGGCCGCGTGGTCCTGAACGTGAGAAACGCGTCCGCGCGCTCCTCCGTGTAGTCGGCGCCCGAAGCGCCGCGCGGGCCTGTGTACGCGATGGATCGGATCTGGTCGAGCGGGACCTCGGCCGGCGAGGAGACGACCGCCTCTGCCTGGCGGATCGGCACGTCCCACTCGGTTCCCGTGACGTTCCAGTACAGCTCCTCGTGACCGTCCACGTCTATGAGCGCGCGCCGCACGCGATAGGTGATGATCACGGTCCTGGCCGCGTCCACCGCCCCGGGCACCCAGGCCTTGATGCGGATGGCGCGCCCGGGCCGCGATACTTCCGTCCGGAGCGGGGCCACGTTCTCGTCGAAGACGTGGATGTCGTCCACGGGAAGGGAAAACTCGAGGCCGCGGCGCTCGTAGCGCACCGGGATCGTGCGGAAGAGACCCTGGTGGGCGCCGCGGAAGTCGACGGTGATGGTTTCCCGCACGCGGAGCGTGGCGTCGGCCCCGACCTCCAGCGTGACAGCGAAGCGGTCGATGGCGAACGAGCGCTGCTGCGCCCCCGCCGGCCCGGCCAGCGCCGTCAGCAGCGCGGCCGCGAGAAGAGCGCGGCTGATACGCCTAGCCTCCGAACGAGACCTTGGGTACCTGCCGATCGTCCGGGCGGTCCAGCTCGAAGTACGCGTGGGGGTGGAACTGAAAGAAGCCCGCGACGAGATTGGAGGGGAATTCCTGGATCGCCGTGTTGAGATCGCGCACGACGGCGTTGAAGTAGCGGCGGGCGTTCTGGATCGCCTCCTCGATCTCGCCGAGCGAGGCCTGGAGCGACTGGAAGTTGGCGGTCGCCTTGAGGTCGGGATAGGACTCGGCCAGCGCGAAGAGACCGCGCAGGGCCTGGCTGAGCTGCCCTTCGGCCTGGGCGCGGGACTCTGGGGTCTGGGCCGCCACGGCCGCGCCGCGGGCCCTCACGACGGCGTCGAGCGTGCCCCGCTCGTGTGCCGCGTACCCTTTGACCGACTCGACGAGGTTCGGCACGAGATCGGTGCGCCGCTTGAGCTGCACGTCCACGTCCGACCACGCCGACTGCGATCGCTGCGTGAGCGAGACCAGCCGGTTGTAGCTGACAATGACGAAGACGACGACCGCCCCGACCGCGGCCAGGAAGATCATGAAGGGGATGCCCATGGGTGCTCCTCCTCCGTCCATCATAGGGGCGGGGCGAAGCCAAAGACAAGAAAGAAGCCCGCCGGCCGACTACCGGAGGAGTCGGCGCCCCACCCCCAGGATCGCGCCGTTTACGGCGAGCGTGGCGAGAGAGGCCAGCACGTACGTGGCGCCTGTCCCCAACCGGCCGAGCAGCGCGCCCACCACGAGGAAGAACACGGCAAAGGCGAAAGAGCCCATGACGCCGCCCCGCAGCACGCGGATACTCGCGTCGGGCCCCTGTGATCGCTGGGCGAAGACCGCCAGGACCAGGAGGAAGACGGGCACCGGAGAGAGAAGCCCGCTGATCGTCGGACCGAGGTGACGGGCCGCCGCGGTCAGCAGCAGCACCACGGCGGTCGCAACCGCCATGCGGAAGGGGAGGTCCCATGCTGCCGGCTTCACGCCGCTCACGCCGGTTGTCGCCGCGGACAATAGGGCGGCGACCAGCCCGAGGGTGACGCAGACGAGAGCGAAGGCGGCGGGAAGCGACGCCGGGGCCGCGCTGAGCACGACCAGGCAGGTGCCGAACGCGGCCAATCCGGTCGCCGCGCTCCAAGCCCAGCCCACATATCGCGCCACCCGACCATAGACGAGACAGAAGACCGCCAGCGCCGTCAAGCCGAGCAGCGTCCCCACCGCCGCCGCCGCCGCGAATTCGGGCCCCTGCTCAAGGGCGAGGAATACCGAGACGGGCGCGGACGTGAGCGGGAAGCCGGCGAGCCAGCCGCCGACGCCCGGCCCCCAACGGCGGGCGACCAGCGTCGCCGCGGCAATCAGCAGCGGGGTGACGACGAGCTTGAGGACGAGGATCTCGACTGGCATCGCGGGATGGCCCGGCGGACGCTAGCACGCGCCTCCCTGGCGCGTCAACGAGGGCAGGCGCGCGGGGCCCGCCCGGGTTATCGTAGCGGGTATGACCACCTGGGATGCGTTCGACGAGCGGCTGGTCGCGAAGCGTCGTGGAATCGTGGAAGGCCTCCTCGAATTCCTGAGGCACAACACCGTGAGCCAGAACCCCGAGGGCGTGCGGGCGGGCGGCGAATGGCTGGCCGCTCTCATGCGCAGACGCGGGCTCGAGGCGCGGGTGCTGGAGACTGGCGGAGGCCCGGCTGTCTTCGCCGAGCGGCGCGCGCCCGGGGCCACGCGGACCGTCCTGCTCTACTGCCACTATGACACCAAGCCCGCTCCCGCCAAGGAGTGGTTCCAGCCCTCGCCATTCGAGCCCGTCTTCCGCAAGGTCGGCGATGCCGACGACGCGGCCTTCGTTGCCTTCGACCGCGTGCCCACCGAGGCGCTCACGGACTGGCGAGTCTGTGCCCGCGGCGCCTCCGACGACAAGGGGCCTATCTGGAGCCACCTGGAAGCCCTGGCCCTGATGGACGAGCTGGACCTGCCCCTCAAGGTGAATCTCAAGTTCATCTTCGACGGCGAGGAGGAGATCGGCAGCCCCTTCTTCGGCCCACTCACCGAGAAGCACAAGGACCTGCTGGCGGCCGACGTCGTGCTCGTCACCGACGGTCCGAAGCATGGCAGCGGACGGCCGACCATCAGCTTCGGAGCGCGGGGAGTCCTCAAGTTCGAGATGACGATCGAGTCCGCGCGACGCGATCTGCACTCGGGAAATTTCGCCGTGCCCAATCCCAACTGGCGGCTGGCGGGGCTCCTGTCGAGCATGGCCGCGCCCGACGGCACGCCCCTCATCGAAGGCTTCGAAGACGGCGTGGCTCCGCCGACCAAGGCCGAGCGCGAGCTGATGGCGCGCTTTCCCCTCGATCTCCACGCGCTCGAGCGCGAGCTGGGCGTCAGCCTCCCGCAGGATTACCTCGAGAAGACCATGTTCCACCCGACGCTCACCATACGGGGCCTGCAGAGCGGATTCGTGGGCGCAGAGGCCAACACGATCATCCCTCACAAGACGACGGTCGCCGTCGACATCCGCATGGTCAAGAACCAGAGCACCGAAACCGTGTACAGGCGTGTCATCGATCACATCCGGGCTCAGGGCTTCGACGTCATCGAGGGGGCGGATGCGCCCCTGCCCGATCATCTGCGCGGGCGGGCGGTGCGCGTGTCAGACAAGGGTGGCTACGACCCGGCCAAGACGCCGGCCGACCTGCCGATCTGCCGTGAAGTCGTCGAGGCCGTCGAGCGAGCGCACGGAGGGCAGCAGGCCGTCGTCACGCCGACCATGGGCGGCAGCGTGCCCATCTGGGCCTTCACCGACATTCTGCGATTGCCGACCATCCTGGTGCCTTACGCGAATGCCAACAACCGCCAGCACAGCCCCAACGAGCACCTGCGCCTGGACCATCTCTTTCAGGGCGTGCGGACCACGGCCGGACTGTTGGTCGATCTTGGACGGTCACCGGCTACGTAGGTAGCCACCAGTGCCGGCCATCCTGGCCGATCAGGGCGTCGGCGGCGGCGGGCCCCCAGGAGCCGGCGGCGTAGTTCGGGAAATCGCGCGGCGTCAACGATGCCCAGACATCGAGGATCGGCGTCGCGATCCGCCAGGCCTCCTCGACCATGTCGGCGCGGTGGAAGAGCGTCGAGTCGCCCACCATGCTGTCATGGAGTAGGCGCTCGTACCCCGTCGCGGCGCTCGTCTCCCCGAACTCCTTGTAGTTGAATTGGAGCTTGACGGTGTTCAGCTCCATGGTGGGCCCGGGGTGCTTGGCCTTCATCTGGATCTCGATTTCTTCCTCGGGCTGGATGTGAAGCACCAGCCGGTTCGGGTCGATCTGGTCCTCACGCTGGTCGAAAAGCAGGAGCGGCGGCCGCCTGAACTGGATCATGATCTCGGTGTCGCGCCGTCCAAGCCGCTTGCCCGTGCGCAGGTAGAAGGGCACGCCGGCCCACCGCCAGTTCTCGACCTGGAGCGCCAGCGCCGCGTACGTCTCCGTGTTGGAGTCGGGGGCGACCTTTGGCTCGCTCCGGTAGCCGACGACAGGCTGGCCGCCGATGACCCCGGGCCCGTACTGGCCGCGCACCGTTCGCTTCAGCACCTCCTCGGGCTTCATCGATCGGATGGCCTTGAGCACCTTCACCTTCTCGTCGCGGACGGCGTCGGCCTGGAACGAGGTCGGTGGTTCCATGGCGACGAGGTTCAGGAGCTGGAACATGTGGTTCTGCACCATGTCCCGGACCACGCCGGCCTTCTCGTAGTAGTTGCCGCGATCCTCCACGCCCACGGTCTCGGCGACCATGATCTGGACATGGTCCACGTAGCGGCGGTTCCAGACGGGTTCGAGGAGGCCGTTGGCAAACCGGAAGACCAGGATGTTCTGGACGGTCTCCTTGCCCAGGTAGTGGTCGATGCGATAGATCTGGCTCTCATCGAGCACGCGACCAATCTCTCCGTTGAGAGCGCGCGCCGAGTCGAGGTCGCGGCCGAAGGGCTTCTCGATCACCACGCGCCGCCAGGCGTCGTCCACCTGCGCGGTCAGCCCGGCCTCGCCGAGGCGCTTGACGATCTCGCCGAAGAAGTCGGGCGGCGTGGCGAGATAGAAGAGGACGTTTCCTCCGGTGGCGTGGTCGCGCGCCACGTCCTTGAGGAGCGCGCCGAGCTTGCTGTACGTTGCCGGATTTGTGAACTCGCCGGCCTGGTAATAGAGCGCGTCCCTGATCTCCCTCCACAGCGCATCGTCCACGGCGCGCGTCGCGAACTCTCGGATGTCCTTGGTCTGCTCCTCGCGGAATTGCTCGTGGCTCTTCTCCTTCCGCGTCACGCCGATGACGGCGAGCTGCCGCGGCAGGAGCCCGGAGGCCTTGAGGTTGTAGATCGCGGGCAGGAGCTTGCGCTTGGTCAGGTCCCCCGCCGCGCCGAGGATGACGATGGCGCACGGAGGCGAGGCCCTGAACCCTCCCGGCTGGGACATGACGCTACGACCGGCCGCGCCGGGGCTCGTCAAGGAGCAGGCGCTGCAGCCGGGCCTTCATCTCCGCCGGCATCTCGACGTGCTCTGCACGGCCGCTCGGCTCCACAGCGCTCCGGTAGGTCTCAGGGGGCACGCGGCAGTGTAGAGACGCCGCGAAGAAGCTGTCAAGCAGAAGCCCGGCGGCGCTCATGTCGTGTCCATGAGTGCTGCGAGACGCGCCGCACCCCAGAGCGGGGCGCGCGGGTCCAGCGCCACGCGCACGGGCACGGCGGAGAGCAGGGAGTCCAGGCGCCCTTTGGCGCGGAACGCCGTCATGAAGCGCCCATCGGAGAGCTTGGCCTGGATCTTGGGCGCGATGCCGCCACCCACGACGAGTCCGCCCAAGGCCAGGGTCTCGAGCGCGAGGTTGCCCGCCTGGGCGCCGTAGATCGAGACGAAGTGATCGAGAGCCTCGGCGCAGACTGGATCGCGGCCCGACAACCCCACCTCGCCCACGACCACGCCGTGATCCTCGCGCTGGAACCGCTCGCGCAGCCAGTCCGGCGCGGCATGCCCCGCGCGCGTCTGGAGGAACCGGTAGATGTTGGCGAGGCCCGGTCCTGAGAGCACACGCTCCCAGCTCACGTGGCCGAACTCGGCCTCGAGGAAGCGATAGAGATCCACCTGGGTCTCGTCGCGCGGGGCAAAATCGGCGTGGCCGCCTTCGGATGGCACGACGCGGTACCCCTGCCCGTCCGGGACCATGAGGGCCTCACCGAGGCCGGTCCCGGCGGCGATCAACGCCATGTTCCCTCCCGGGTTCGGCGTGCCCGCCTGGAGGACAAGGAACTTCTCCGGCGGCAGCGTGAGCACACCGTGGGCCGCCGCTTCGAGATCGTTGACCAGCCTGGCGGGGGCGTTCGCGGCCGCCGCGAGGCGACGCTCGTGGATCTCCCAGGGCAGGTTCGTGGCGACGCAGTGTCCGTCCACGACGGGGCCCGCGACGCCAAGGCAAGCCGCGCCGACCTTGAGCCGCGGCGCGCCCAGGAGAAACGCCTCGACGGCGCTCTCGAGGTTTTCGATCTCTCGGCTCGGCAGGGTCGCTTCGCGGACGATGGACATCCCGGCGCCGGGATCGAAGACGGCGAGCACGGTCTTGGTGCCTCCGACGTCGCCCGCGAGGATCATGGCGCTCGCCGGCTATTCCCCGCTCTGCTGGAGCAGCTTGGCCACGAGCCCCGTCCAGCCCGTCTGCTGGCTGGCGCCGATGCCGGCGCCGTTGTCCCCGTGGAAGTACTCGTGGAAGGGGACCAGGCCGCGCCAGTGCGGGTCTCGCTGAAATACCTCGGTGCCGCCGTAGACGGGGCGGCGGCCGTCCGGTCCCGGCAGGAAGATGCGCCCGAGCCGCCGCGACAGCTCGGTCGCCACCTGCCAGAGGTTCAACCGCCGGCTGGAGCCCGACGGGCACGCGACCTTGAGCTTGTCCCCGAAGAAGTGGTGGAACTTCTGGAGCGACTCGACCAGGAGGAAGTTAACGGGGAACCACACGGGCCCCCGCCAGTTCGAGTTGCCGCCGAAGAGGGCCGTCGTGGACTCGGCCGGCTCGTAGTCCACCCGGTGATCTTCGCCATTCACCCGGAGGACGTACGGGTGCTCCTTGTGGTAGCGCGACAGGGAGCGGACTCCGTAGGGCGAGAGGAACTCGTCTTCATCGAGCATGAAGCGCAGGACCCTCGGCAGCTGCGCCGTCGTCACGATGGACAGCATGAAGCGTCTCCCGCCGCCGGGCTTGTCCACGACCGCGATGTGCTCGCGGAACTCGGGGTTGTTGTCGATGAACCAGCGCGCCCGGCGCGCGAAACCTGCCAGCCTTGCGGTCTGGTCGCTATCCCACGTCTCGACGGCGAAGAGCGGTATCAATCCCACCAGCGATCGCACCTTCATCCGCTCCCGCCGGCCATCCGGGAGCGCCAGGACGTCGTAGTAGAAGCCGTCCTCCTCGTCCCAGAGGCTCATGTCGGCGCCGCCCACGTGGTGGGTGGCGTGCGCGATGTAGACGACGTGCTCGAAGACCTTGCTGGCGACGTCCTCGTAGGCCTGGTCCTCGCGCGCGAGCTCCAGCGCCATGGCGAGC
>Ga0153916_10004643_pt1 | contig 10392 bp, 8 predicted proteins | sample Opewatmetagenome_FD_109642 | JGI IMG/M metagenome (GOLD analysis project Ga0153916, IMG submission 109642) | Freshwater wetland microbial communities from Ohio, USA - Open water 3 Core 3 Depth 4 metaG | ecosystem: Environmental > Aquatic > Freshwater > Wetlands | place: USA: Ohio, Lake Erie, Old...
CCATCGGCGTGTCCACGTCGGCGAGCCCTGCCGCGCGCCGGTAGAAGACCGCGCGCGGCGCGAAGCGGCTCGCCACCACCTTCTTCCAGGTCTCGACGAGCTCGGACGCGGGCACGTTCAGGAACGTCTCGAACTGGCCGGCGAAGGACAGCTCGCTGCCCTCGCCGGCCGCGCTCGAGCGGACGGCGAGCCCGGCGCCCACCGGGATGCCGCAGGCGCGCCAGGCGCCCCGGATCGCCTCCGCCACGGACGGCGGGACGCGCGCCTCCTCCACGAGGTGCTGCGCCATCTCGCAGCGCCGCCGGAAGTCCTCCGGCGCGTCGAGGCGCGCCGGCGCGAGGAGCGTCCGGAGCTGGCCCGCGATCCCACCCGCCTCGAGGAGCTCGCGGGTGGCGTCGATCGTCACCGCGAACGACTCGGGGACACGCTGCCGGAGGTCGCACTCGACGCGGGCCAGGTTCACGGCCTTGTCGCCCACCTCGTCGGCGGTCCTCGACCCGATCTCCCGCATCTGCAGGGTGAGGTGTCCGTGCTCCCGCTCCGCGGACTTCTCGAGGAAGCGGAAGACGTCGGCGCGCAGGGTGGCGACCACGTTGGCGAGGTCGAAGTAGCGGCCGCCCGTGAGCTCGTTCAGCACGCCGACCATGTCCGCGGTGCCGTCGAAGAGGGCCCGGATCCCCATGCGGACCCGCACGTGCCGGTAGGACGACCAGGACGACTCCTCCTCCAGCTCCGCCAGGTTCTCCAGCACCTCGTTGTTGATCGCGAGCAGCGTCCGGAAGAGCCTGTACTTCGCGTGCATCCGCCCGACGTCCTCGGGCGAGCGCGGGCGCCGGCGCGGCGCGAGGACGCTGTCGTCCACCTCCCGGGCGAGCCCGGTCAGCAGGACCACCGCCGGGTGCGGGCGCGCGGACCCCCGGCTCCCCAGGAGATCCACGCCGACGCCGGTCAGGACGAGGGCCAGGACGGCGAGCAGGCCGAAGAGCGTGCCCTGCTCGTGGGCCAGGCGGAACAGCGAGGCGGGCATGCCCACCCGCTCGAGCGCGACGTGCAGCGCGTCCACGCCCACGACGTCGCCGTCGGCGAGCTCGAGGACCGCCACCTCGATGTCCCCGGGCGCGGCGGTCGCCGGCACGGGCACGCTCACCTCGAACGCGCGCCGGCCGGCCACGGGCTCCGCCAGGTGCACGGCGCCCGGCGCGACCCGGTAGAGGCCCTCGGCCTCCTTGAGGCGCACGAGCTGCCCTATCAGCTCCGCCTTGTCGAGCCCGGCGCTCCTGGCCCTCACCTCCATGTGCGCGACGAGCGTGTCGTAGCCGAGGCGGAGCCGCTCCCGCACCGCCGGCGGCGCGAGGGCGCCGAGGGCGGCCGAGGTGAAGACCGCGTAGAGGCTCGGGGCGTGCTCGAACGTCACGTGCTCGACGCCGCCCCAGATGATCCCCGCGATCTTGCCGCGGCGGTTGAAGAGGTGGTGCTCCGGGGGGCCGGTCACGCGGATGGCCACCTGCGAGCGCTCGCCGATGCTCCCGCTCACCCGGAGCTGGGCGCCGGTGTAGAAGCTCCCCGCCCGCACCCGCGCCGGCTCGACCGACGAGAAGGGGCCCGACGCGGCCCCTTCGGCGGGAGCGAGGGCGCAGGCGAGCACCCCCGCGAGCCCGAGGAGCCGCGCTGCGCCGAGGGGGTGCCGCCGGGCGCGCACCCTCACTCCCCCGCGACGTGGGAGAGGAGGACGCTCGGTGTCTGCAGCAGGTCCACCGTCACCTTGGCGGCCACGCCGAGCACGATCAGCGCGAGGAGGATCTTGAGCTGGTCCGCGCGCAGCCGCCTGCCCCACCTCGTCCCGATCACCGCCCCCGCCGTCGAGCCCGTCGCGAGCAGGAAGGCCAGCACGAAGTCCACGGTGTGGTTCTGGGCGGCCTGGAGTACGGTGACGAGCATGGTCGTGAAGAGGATCTGGAGGAGGCTCGTCCCGACCACGACGTGCATCCGCATGCGCAGCACGTACAGCATGAGCGGGACCATCACGAAGCCGCCGCCCACGCCCATCAAGGCCGCGAGGACGCCGCCCAGGATCCCGAGCGCCACCGGCACGAGGAAGGAGACCTCGATCTCCGACTTCGGGAAGGAGACGCGCCCCGGCAACGCGTCGACCCACTTGCGCCCGGGCAGGGGCTCGAACCTGCGCTCGGACATGTAGATGCCGCGCCGCCACGTCCGGACGGACTCGACGAGCATCAGGCCCCCGATGGCCCCGAGCATGACCACGTAGAGGACCCGGATCACGCTGTTCACCGGGCCGAAGCGGTTCAGCCAGCTCAGGAGCTCGACGCCGGCGACGCTGCCGATGGCTCCGCCCGCGAAGAGCGTGAAGCCCATCCGGAAGTCGACGGTCCCCGCCCGCGAGTGCTCGAACGTGCCCGTCGTCCCCGCGGCCACGATGGCGGCCGAGCCCGAGGCCGCGGCCACGATGGGCGAGATGCCGAGGAACATCAGGAGCGGCGTGAGGAGGAAGCCGCCGCCCACGCCGAAGAGCCCGGACAGGAGCCCGACCACTCCGCCCACCGCGACCATCAGCGGGATGCTGACGCTCGCCTGGGCGATGGGAAGGAACAGGGACATGCCGCCTCCGACCGGCGGGGGACGAGCACTCCCGGTCGAGGCCTCGATCAGACAGGCCGCGGACGTGTTGCATCAAGTGGGTCGCACCCGCCCCACGGGCGCGCCGCGCTCGAGGACGAGCGCCGGCGCCGGCGGAACGGTTCGCGCTTCGGCTCCGCGATCTTCGGAAGGTGCGGGCCGCTCGGCGCGTCCGGCCGCTAATGCGACGTGCGCGTGGCCGGAGGCGCGCGCAGCTCGCGCTCCGCCTGGAGCCAGTGCTCCAGGTCGTGACCGTTCGGGCGGCCGTTCGCCTGCCAGATCTCGTAGGCGCGGGCGGCGATCTTCTCGGTCGGGAGCGCGCCTCCGCCCGGCTTCGCCGCCTGCGGACTCCGCGTGTCGGTCGCCTGCGCTCCAGACTGCGCCTTCTGGACGATGGCCATGTCTCTCCCCCGGATCGTTGAACTCCATCGTCTACGCCCTGGCCCCGGGACGCGCAAGGCACATCCGGAGCACAAATCGTCGCGGGAACCCGGACAGGGAGCCTCTTCCCGAGGAGCCTCCCGGGGCCGCGTCGCGTCCCCGGGCGCTTCACGCCACGGAGTCGAGCACGGTCCGCACCGCCTTCGACAGCGATGCCGGCGTGTACGGCTTCGCGAGCAGCGTGGCGCCGCTCCGGGCGATCCGCTCCAGCGCCTCGCTCGAGTCCCCGAGGTACCCGGACACGAACAGCACCCGCGCATCGGGACGGATCGACACGAGCTCGCTCACCAGCGTGGGCCCGTCCATGCCCGGCATCACCACGTCGGCGAGGACGAGGTGGATGGGCCCGCGCTCGCCCCTCGCCGCGGTGAGCGCCTCGCCGCCGGACGCGCAGGCGATGACGCGGTACCCGGCGCGCTCGAGGGCGTTCGAGGCGAGCCGGCGCACCGGAGCCTCGTCCTCGACGATGAGGATGGTCTCGTCGCCGCCCGGCGCCGTCTCGGGCGCCGCGGGGCGCGGCCCGTCCCCCGCCTCCTCGCCGGCGACGCGGGGCAGGTAGACGTGGAAGGCCGTCCCGCGCCCTTCCTCCGACTCGACCTGGAGGAAGCCGCGGTTCTGGACGACCGCGCCGTACACGGTGGAGAGCCCGAGCCCCGTCCCCTTCCCCTTCTCCTTCGTGGTGAAGAACGGCTCGAAGATGTGCTGCTTCACGTCGTCGCCCATCCCGCAGCCGGAGTCCGCGACGGTGATCACGGCGTAGTCGCCTGGCGCCGCCTCCGCGAGCCGCGCGTCCCCGGGCTGGACCCGCTCGGTCGAGGTCGCGATGACGAGGTCGCCGCCCCGGGGCATCGCGTCGCGCGCGTTCACCGCGAGGTTGATGAGGATCTGCTCGAGCTGGCCGGGGTCGACCCGGACGCGGCCCACGCGTCCGGGCTCGAGCCGCAGCACCACGTCCTCGCCGATGAGGCGGCGGATCATCTTCGCCATCCGCTCGAGCCGCTCGTCGAGCTCGATCTCCTGCGGCTCGATCACGCTCTTGCGGGAGAAGGCGAGGAGCTGACGGGTGAGCGCCGCGGCGCTCTCCGCCGCCTCGCGCATCTCGCCGAGCGGGCCCGCCAGCGGGTGATCCCGGCTCACGTTGAGGAGCGCGAGCTCGATGTTCCCGAGGATCACGGTGAGCACGTTGTTGAAGTCGTGCGCCACGCCGCCCGCGAGGCGGCCCACGCTCTCGAGCTTCTGGGCCTGCTCGAAGGCCTGCTGCAGGCGCCGGTGCTCCTGCTCGGCCTGGTGCTGCGCCGTCACGTCGCGGAGGACGAGCACCACCCCTCCCCCGTCGCCGACGATGGGCGCCCCGGTCACGGCCACCCCGCGCTCGTGGCCGTCCGAACCGGGAGGCGCCGGGATCTCGCCCAGGTGGACGGAGCGGCCCGCCTCGAGCACGCGCGCCACCGGATCCGGAGCGCCCGCGGCGCCGTCCGGCCGGGGCGGGAACAGCTCCGAGAAGCGCCGCCCGACGGCCTTCCCCGGCGGGCAGGCCGCGAGCGCCTCGGCGGCGGCGTTCGCGAGGACGACGCGCCCCTCGGCGTCCGTGGCGACGACGCCGTCCGCGATCGAGCGGAGGGTCACCGCGAGGAACTGGCGCTCCGCGAGGAGCCGTGCCTCGCCCTGGTGGAGCTCGCGGGAGGCGTCGTTCAGCGCGGCGGCGAGCTGGGCGATCTCCGGCGACGACGAGGGCACGCGGACGGCGTCGCCCTTGTGGACGCCGAGCCCCCGCGCGAAGTCCGCCAGGCGGCGGATGGAGACCACCGGGCGCCGGAGGAGCAGGAGCAGGAGCAGCGTCGCCGCCAGGCTCCACAGCACCGCCAGCGCGAAGGCGCTCGTCGCCATCGCGCGCTCGGCGGCGCGCAGGGCGTCGAGCCGGTGGACCAGGCGGACCCAGCCGAGGAGCCCCGAGGCCGCCACCGGGTGCCACACCGCGACCTCGTCCGCGGAGGTCTCGATGGTCACCGCGGCCTGCGCCGGCGGCCGGAGCGCCCCGGGAACGGCGGTCACCTCCGGAGGCGCCTCGGGCGCGGCGCGGACGACCTCGGCCAGGGCCTTGCCGTCCGGCTCCGTCACGGTGAGCCGCGCCACGGCCGGGTTCCGCGCCAGCCGGACGAGGAGCTGATCGATCGCGGCGTAGTCGCCGATGAGGAGGTGATGGACGCTGCCGTCCGCCGCGTCGCTCGCGGCGGTGACCGCCGCGCGGGAGGCGATGTCGAGCAGGATCCGGTGCTGCTGGCGCTCCGCGACGACGCCGTAGCTCGCCATCGCCGCCGAGATGGTGGCCGCGACCGCCAGGGCGATGCGGCCCGAGAGCGGCAGCGGGGCGAAGACGCTCATTCCGGGCGCCTCGTGCCCACCTCCGCGGGCCCGTCGAGGAGGTGCTCGAGCGGCGCGTAGTCCCGTCCGTACTCCGCGTCGACCGGGACCTCCAGGTGCACGCGCCCGAGCAGCTGCGCCCCCGTCTCCGTCTCCGCGAGCGCCTTCAGCGCGGCCGCGATCCGGTCCGCCTCCGCGCCCGGAACGCGCGGGTGGACGACGATGGTGTGGGGCGCCATGGGCGGCGTGCGGTAGATGACCCGGAGCTTCTCCCGGACCTCGCGGGGCGCGTCGTCGAGGATCACGTCGAGGACCCCGCCCGCCGAGGTGAGCCCGAGGATCACGTTCTTGTAGGCGTTCGCGGAGGTGCCGACGTAGCGAGGTACGATGCCGACGCCCTTGGCCTCGTGACGGAGGGTGACGCTGCAGACCGACCAGGGCCCCACGAAGGCCACCTCGCGCCCGGCGAGGGAGGCGACCGAGTCCACCGGCGAGTCCCGCTCGACGAAGAACACCCCTCGGATCGGCCTCTCGTTCCGCACCAGGGGGCGGTACCTCGCGGCCTGGAACCCGCGGACGGCCTGGACGGGGTTCACGTACGCGAGATCGACCGCCCCCGTGGCGAGGTCCGTCTGGAGGTCCTCGACGCGCTCGTACAGCTTGAGGCGGAGCGGCACGCGGGCGCCGGCGGAGATCCGCTCGACGATGGGCGCCCACAGCGCGCTCACGACGACCGGCGGCCCCTGCGGCACCACCGCGAAGACGTACGCCTCCCCGGCCTCGGCGGGCCTCCCGAGGGCCGGCGCGCCGAGCGCGACGAGCAGCGGCAGCAACAGCGCGAAGCGCACGCGCTCCCCTCCTGGCCTCGCGATCACGACGCGATCACGGTCGCATGGGCACGACCCACCGTAAACTCGCCCGCGCGGGGGTGCGCGCCTGGACGCGCGCGCCCCCTGCGCATGCACCGGGCGCCGGGGCCCGCTAATGGTGGAGGATCTTCGACAGGAACTGCTGGGCCCGCTCCGAGCGCGGCCGGTCGAAGAACTCGTCCTTCTGCGCGTCCTCGACGATCTCGCCCCGGTCCATGAAGACCACGCGGTGGGCGACCTTGCGGGCGAAGCCCATCTCGTGCGTCACGCACATCATGGTCATGCCCTCGCGGGCGAGCTCGACCATGACGTCGAGGACCTCGTTGATCATCTCCGGGTCTAGCGCCGAGGTCGGCTCGTCGAAGAGCATGCAGATGGGATCCATGGCGAGCGCGCGGGCGATGGCGACGCGCTGCTGCTGGCCGCCGGAGAGCTGCCCCGGGAACTTGTCGGCCTGCGAGCGCAGCCCGACGCGGTCGAGGAGCTTCATGCCCTTCGCGACCGCCTCGTCCCTGCCGCGGCCGAGCACCTTCGCCTGTGCGAGGACCAGGTTCTCGGTGATGGACATGTGCGGGAAGAGCTCGAAGTGCTGGAACACCATCCCGACGCGCGAGCGCAGCTTCGGCAGGTTGGTCCTCCGGTCCGCCACGGACGTGCCGTCGACCACGATCTCGCCCTGCTGGAACGTCTCCAGGCCGTTCACGCACTTGATGAGGGTGGACTTCCCCGAGCCGGACGGGCCGCAGACCACGATCACCTCGCCCTTCGCCACCTCCGTCGAGCAGTCCTTCAGCGCCTGGAACTTCCCGTAGTGCTTGCTGACGTTGCGGATGGAGATCATGTGGCGAGCCTTCGCTGGAGGCTGCGGACGAGGGTGGAGACCACGTAGCTGATGACGAAGTAGACCGCCCCCGCGAAGAGCAACAGCTCCACCATGCGCCCGTCGCGATCCCCGACCTTGGTCGCCACCCCGAAGAAGTCCGCCAGCAGGCTCACGTACACGAGCGAGGTGTCCTGGAAGAGGATCACCCCCTGCGTGAGCAGGAGCGGGATCATGTTCCGGAACGCCTGGGGCAGGATCACGTGGCGCATCGCCTGGGCGTAGGTCATGCCGAGGGCGAGCGCCGCGCTCGCCTGCCCGCGCGAGACGCTCTGGATGCCGGCCCGGATGATCTCCGAGTAGTAGGCCGCCTCGAAGAGGGCGAAGGCGACCATGGCGGACATGAGGCGGGTGTCCTCGTGGCGCGGGATGTCGAAGAGCCTCTCCAGCGCGGCCGGAACGAGGAGGAAGAACCAGAGCAGCACCATCACCAGCGGGATGGAGCGGAACGCGTTCACGTAGGACGCCGCGAACCACGAGAGGGCGCGGTTCCCGGAGAGCCGGAGGATGGCGAGCACCGTCCCCCACGCGATGCCCACCGCGATCGCGGTGACCGTGATCTCGAAGGTGACCTTCATCCCCCGCCACAGGAAGGGCAGCGCGCCCGGGATGGAGGACCAGTCGAAGGCGTACATGGTCAGCGCCCGCTCCCGATGAAGCCCGGCACGCGGGACCTCGCCTCGACGAGGCGCATGACGCCCATGAGGACCACGTTCAGCGCGACGTAGAGCAGCGTCACGGCGATGAACGACTCGTACGGCTGGGCGGTGTAGTCCACGAGCTGCCGGCCCTGCGCGGCGAGCTCGAGGAGGCCGATGGTGGAGGCCACCGCCGAGTTCTTGAAGATGTTGAGGAGCTCGGAGGTCAGCGGCGGCACGATGATCCGGAACGCCATCGGCACGAGCACGTGCCGGTAGGTCTGCGGCAGCGTGAGCCCGAGGGCGAGCGCCGCGCCCTTCTGGCCCTTCGAGAGGGAGCCGATCCCGGCGCGCACCTGCTCGCAGACGCGCGCGCCCGTGAAGAGGCCGAGGCACACCATCGAGGCGAGGAACTGCTGGAGCAGCGGGTGGACGCCCTTGATCGCGTCGCCGATCCGGCTCGGCAGGAGCTCCGGGATGACGAAGTACCAGATGAAGAGCTGCACGAGGAGCGGGACGTTCCGGAAGACCTCGACGTAGACGGCGGCGACGCCCCGCAGGAGCCGGCTCGGCACCGTGCGCAGGACGCCCATCACCGAGCCGACCGCGAGCGCGATGAGCCACGCGCTGAGCGACACCGCGACCGTGAACTCGATGCCGGTGAGGATCCAATCGACGTACGTCGCGCCGCCGGAGGGGACCGTCTCGAAGAAGACGTTCCAGCGCCAGTGATAGCCCATCCGAAGCCTCCCGGCGCCCGCGCGAGGGCGGGATGGCGCCCGCCCTACGCGCCGGGGCGCCGCGGGATCACTGCAGCGCCTGGTCGTTCGGGTGCCGGTACAGCTCCTTCATCTCGTCGCTGAGCGGGAGGTTCATGTTGAGGCCCTTGGGCGGGACCGGCGACTCGAACCACTTCCTGTAGATCTTCGCCGCCTCACCGGAGGTCATCGCCTTTGCGATGGTGTCGTCCACGAGCTTCTTGAAGGCGGGATCGTCCTTCCGCATCATGCAGCCGTACGCCTCGCGCGACTGCGCCGTGCCCACGATGTGCCAGTCCTTCGGGCTGCGCGCCTTGGCCAGCTCACCCGCGAGGAGCGCGTCGTCCATCATGAACGCCACCGCGCGCCCGCTCTCCAGCGTGAGGAAGGACTCGCCGTGGTCCTTCGCGCTGATGATGTTCATCTTCATGTTCTTCTCTTCGTTCATCTTGCGGATGAGCCGCTCGGAGGTGGTGCCCGCGGTCGTCACCACGTTCTTCCCGGCGAGGTCGGGGAAGTCCTTCACGCCGGAGCTCTTCTTGGCGAGGAGCCGCGTGCCGACGATGAAGATCGTCGTGGAGAACGACACCTGCTTCTGGCGCTCGAGGTTGTTCGTGGTGGAGCCGCACTCGAGGTCGATGGTCCCGTTCTGCACGAGCGGGATGCGGTTCTGCGAGGTGACCGGGGTGAGCTTCACGTTCAGCTTCGCGAGCTTCAGCTCCTTCTTCACGGCGTCGACGACGATCATCGCGAGGTCGTGCGAGTACCCGACCACCTGCTGCTTGTCGTCGTAGTACGAGAACGGGATCGACGACTCGCGGTGGCCGAGCGAGATGGTGCCGCTCTGCTTCACGCGCTCGAGCGTCCCGGCGGCCTCCTGGGCCAGGGCCGGTACGGCGACGGCGGTGCAGGCGACGACTGCCACGAAGCGGCGGATGTGCATTGGAGATCCTCCGGAGTGCCGGGACACGGGCCGGGCCCGTGGTGAACGAGGCCCGGAATCCTGGCAGGAACCCGCCAGGAGGACAAGGCTCGCCTGAGTACCCTGGCGTGGCGCGCCGGGTGGGCCGGCGCCGGGCCGGCCCCGGCCGGTCACTTCACCGCGGGAGCGGGAGGCCTCGGCGGCGGACGCAGCTGCTGCTGCTTCTGCCGCTCCGACAGCGTGCGCAGGGTGTTGCCGACGAGCCTGAGGAAGTCCCCGAAGAACTTCTCGAACCCGCCGATCTCGTCGCTGCGGACCGGCCGCTGGACGGAGCCGACGTTGTAGTCGCCGCCCGCGAGCCGCACGGACAGGTCCTCCATCGTCCCCATCATCGTGCGGAGCCGGCGGAAGATGAGCCGGTCGACGATGGGGTAGACCAGGATCGAGACGAGGACGGCGAGGCCGCCGAGGAGGCCGAGCGCCCGGTAGAGGCCGGCCTGCATCTCGGCGCGGAGGGCGCTGATGTCGTGGCGCACCACCAGCCCGCCCACGATGTTGCCCGAGGACTCGCGCACGGGGTAGACGCCGCGTGCGTAGAAGGCGCCGTCCTTCTCCGCCTCGTCGAGGGTCTTCCCGGCCGTATCCGTCACCCCGAAGGCGGACGGGTCGAGGAGCTGATCCTGGGTGGTGCTGTTCGTCACCACCACCTCCGGGAAGTCGTTCCAGGTGTTCTTGACGTTCCGGGCCGCGCGGGTACGCGCCCACTCCGACTCGTCGATGAGCTTCTTGTGGATGAACATCGAGAAGTCGTTGCCGGTCTGCTTCTTCATCCGGTCGAGGAAGCCCTCGATCTCGGTGCCGAGCTCGATGTAGCCGATGAGCTTGC
>Ga0153916_10004644_pt1 | contig 10392 bp, 11 predicted proteins | sample Opewatmetagenome_FD_109642 | JGI IMG/M metagenome (GOLD analysis project Ga0153916, IMG submission 109642) | Freshwater wetland microbial communities from Ohio, USA - Open water 3 Core 3 Depth 4 metaG | ecosystem: Environmental > Aquatic > Freshwater > Wetlands | place: USA: Ohio, Lake Erie...
CACCGTGCGCCGCTGCCGCACGTTGCCCATGTCGACGCGCGGCCACCACATCGCGGGCGCGAGCCCCGCCGCGCGCCGCCGGCGCTCCCGCCAGATGCCCAACGGAATGATGACCAGGCCCACGATGAAGATGGCCGGCAGGATGATGAAGAACACGATCCCCAGATACGGGTTCGTGTGCAGCCCGAACATGTCGAGGGCCAGGACGAACAGAAACAGGAACGCGCTCAGCGTGACAAGCGACGCGCCGATCAGCGAGACCGGGTTCTTGTACGACGGGCGGGACGTATCCTCGGGCATGACGACTCCTCGAAACGGGCAGATGATGTCAGTAGCGCAGTAGTGCGGCCAGGATCATCACGACCAGCGTCAGGCCGATGACGACGGCAGTGGTCCCGATGATGCGGCCGGCGACCCACAGGCGATCCGAGGGCGTCCGCACGTACCGCGGCGGATTGACCGGGTTCGCGACCAGCCGCGCGTACTCGGACGGCCGCTCCTCCCGTAGTTCCTTCTCGTCCACGCGCCCCGTGAAGATCACCATGTCCATGGGGAACTTCTCAGGCCGCAGGTGGCTGTTGAAGAAGTGAATCGTGAAGATGAAGCCGACCGCGAGCAGCGCTTCCTCGCCGTGCACCAGGAGAGCGATGTTGAAGAACCAGCCCGGCACGAGGTGCGAGAAGAGCTCGGGGAACCACAGCATCAGCCCCGAGCCGCCGATGATGCCCATGCCCCAGAACACCGCCCAGTAGTCGAACTTCTCCCAGTAGGCATACCGATCGAACTTCGGTCGGTCCCCCAGCCCCACGAACCAGCGCAGGTGACGGTACATCTCCGTGATGTCGCGCGGCTGCGGCACCATGGAGGAGGGGCCCCAGAAAATCGAATAATCCTTCTTCAAGATGACCCGCTCCAGCAGGCGCCCGATGTGCGTCAGGAACACCGCGATCAGAATCGTGGCGAACAGGCGGTGGAGGCGGTGCGTGACGTAGAAGCCCCCGAACCCCCGGGCGAGCCGGCTGGCCCACGGCGCGTCGCCGAACAGCAACGGCAGGCCGGTCGTCGCCAGGCCCAGGAAGCTGAGCATCAGGAACCCGTGCAGGACGCGATCGAACCGATCGAACCGCTGGATGTGACGTCCGCCCGCGATCTCAATCTGCGGAGGCATGGCCGCCTCCCTTCCCGTTCCGCCGCGTGGTTCGCATCGTCCAGAGCAAAGTGTGCAGGCCGAAGAACCCGAAGGTGCCGGTCAGCAGGATTTGCATGAATCTCGCGGTGAAGTACAGGAACGGGTTCCGCTTCCGGTCGTGCTTGTCAGCGTGTGGATCGTACTTCACGAAATTCGCGGTCGCCGTCGTGTGGCACTTCCGGCACGTCTGCAGCCGATTGGCCGGGGAGATCGGCGACCTCGGATCGCTCGCAGGCAGGATCGCATGGTTGCCATGGCAGTCCGCGCAGGTGGCGACGGCACGGAACCCGAGTTTCGTGACCTGGCCGTGAAACGTGTCGCGGTACGTCTTCAGCTTGTCCGTGTGGCACGAGCCGCACTGGTTCACGACGCTCAACTGCCAATCCGCGTTCTCCGCGCGCTGGATGGCGTGCGGCGTGTGGCACGTCTGGCACGCCGGCGCGCCGTTGCTCCCCTTCGCGAGGAAGGAGGCGTGGACGCTGCCCTCGAACTGGTGTTCGATGCCTTCGTGGCACTTGCCGCACGTGGCCGGTACGTTCGCCAGGGCGACGCGGCTCTTCGGATCGGATTTCTGCAGGATGTCGTGCGCGCCGTGACAGTCGCTGCACGTCGGCGCGACGAGCAGCCCGCTCCTGCTCAGCGCGCGGCCGTGGATGCTGTCGGAGAACGGCGTCGCAACGTCGCCGATCGCAATCTTGCCGCGCACGATGACGTCATGGCTGCCGTGACACTTCGCGCAGGTGGCGGCGATGTTCAGGTGATACGTGCGCGACTGCGGGTCCTTCGATCCGCGGATGTCGTGCAGCCCATGACAGTCTGCACACCTGGCCGCGACACTGTTGCCGCGCGTGCGCGCCAGCGCATGGGTGCTCTGCTTGTACTGCGCCACCTGGTCCGCGTGGCACGAGGAACAGTCCACCTTCGCAAGCTTCTCCGGGTGCGGGAATTCAGCGGTGTGCGCGAGGTCTGCGTGGCAGTCCACGCAATTGATGGGCGCGTGGACGGAAGCGGCGAAGGCGTCCTTCGAGACGTACACGGGCGTGCCGTTCGCCCGTTTCATCGACGCGTCGTCGTGACACGCCAGACAATCGTCGTTGGAGGGCGCCGGCGCCTGAGGCGCCGGCTTGGTGGCTTGCGGCGCCGGTTCGAGCGCCGCCGCCACATGCGCCCGCGCTGAGAATCCCAGCGCGAGCGCCCAGGCGAGCGCCGCCGTACCGATCACTCCGCGGATCTTCATCGTGCCTCCGAATACCGTCCGCCGATCCGAGGAGCTCGACGGCCGCGTGCGTTACTTCTTCTTCAATGACGAGAGGTACGCCACGAGGGCGTCGATGTCATCTTTCGGGAGCGCCGCGTACTTCGTGAGCATCGCCGGCTTCCGCTCCGCCTTGGCCTTCGCCGCCATCGCCGCCGGCTGGGTGATCCACGAGCGGATCTCGGCGGCGGTCAGCTTCGAGCCGACGCCGTCCAGCGGCCCCTTCACGTTACCCTTGCCGTCGATCGAGTGGCACATCGTGCACTTCTGGTCGGCAAACAGGGTCTTGCCCTTTTCGACCTTGGCGTCCTGCGCCGAGGCGGAGCCGGCGAAGGCGAGCAGCGCCAGTGCCGACAGCGAGATGAACAACGTCCGTTTCATGAGCGTTCCTCCAAAGTTGACGTGGATACTGCGAACAGTTGCATGATGACCGAGGCCAGATCGCCCGTGCCCGGCGCCTCGAGGACCGCGTCGATCCGCGACGCCATCCCCTGCGCCACCGCGACGGTCAGCGCATCGACTTCCGCCCGCTGATCGGGACTGAGCGATGCCGTCTTGCGTCGCAGCCGCTGAAGCTCCGCTCGACAGACCTCCTCGAAGTGATGGTGCAATGCGCGCCCGACTGGACTCATGATGCCGAGCTAGGTCGCAAAGCAGGTGCCACCAGCAGAAGTGACTTTACCGGTGATTTTGTTGAGGAATTCAACGAAAAACGCCGATTGCCGAAATATTCGCGCCCGATCATGACGGGTTTTCGTCGATTTCGCCCGGGCACTTGCTTTGCGAACAGGACGAGAAGATCATCGCAATCCGGGGGCGCCATGCCGACTATCCACACCATTCGCAAGGTTCCGTGGACCTGCCGATGGGGCCGTTTCGGCGGTCCCGTCACCGAAGCGGGCACCGTCGCGCCGGGCTTCCTGTTCTGGGTGTGCGGCCATCCCACGGCAGGCGCGCCGAAGCTCCTCGGCCGCGACACGTGCGAGGCGTGCGCGTGGTGGGCGCCGCTAGACGAGGCAGGCGCGCGCGATCAATAGCGGCAGCCCCGCGGGCCGCGCCAGCGAACACGTCGTTGCGGCGCGTTCAGTGCCGCTGTCGGGCCAACTGGCGGCGGAACATGCGGAACTGATCCCCACGTTCGACCTGCTGCGCCAGATAGCAGATGTCCGTGCAGTTGGGCGAGTAGTGGTAGCCGAGCTCGTCTTCCCGCTCCGAGACCTCTTCCCACTCGTCGTCCAGACCCACGATGGCGTTCGCGGCGGCGGCGATCTGGTCGGGCGAGGCTCCGGCGAAGCGCCGTGACAGCACCGCCAGCACTTTTTCGCGATCGATCATCTGGAGCCTCCAGGCACGATTCGCCAAGAGGCAATGGGAATGCCAGTCTCGCGCGTGTGGTGCGCGCAAAATCTCCAGCAAAACGGCGCCGCGGCGGGTCAGACATGAACGGCGTCGCCGGAATGCGGCGGCGGCGCGCCGGATTTCCGGCGGCGCGCCCGCATGCGCGACCAGAACACGGGACGCGCTGCGAGCCGCAGCGCGCGGCGCCAGATCTCGTACCGGTAAAAGTCGAGGTTCCGCTCGGCGAGCAGCGCCGCATCGTCCGGGTTGACCACGAGGCTGACTTCAATGTTCGGCGCGAGACCAATCGGCACGCGGTGGCGGCGGCATGCGTCGTAGACCGCCGTCATGACGATGTGCATGTCCTCGTAGCGGGGCGAGGGCCAGTCCTCCATGTCGGAGCCGATCGTCGGCCGGAAGATGCAGACGGTCGGGAACGCGCCCACGGACGCGATCCGGTCGATCGCGGCGAGGGTCTGCTCGATCGGCTCGATGCCCGCGATGATCTCCCCCGAGACCGCGCCGCGCGGCAGGCGGGACGCGCAGTGGTCCATGGCTTCGAGGAATAGATCCTGTCCCAGCATGCGTGCCTTGCCGGGGCAGATTCGCGCGAACCACTCGGGATCGAAGAGCTCGAGGCAGAACGAGAAGTGATCGACGCCCATGTCAACCAGGCGGTCGTACTGGGCGAAATCGCGGTGCGGCGTGAGCTGCACGCCGACGAGCAGGCCGACGTCCTCCTTGATCGCGCGGATATAGGGCTCGGCGAACTGCAGCCCCTTTGACCCCTGGAATCCGCCGTTGAGGTGAACGAACGTCACCCCCGACTCTTCGCGCGCGGCCCAGCAGGTCTCCACGACGTCGTCCACGGTCTTGACGGCGACCTCCTGGTCCCCCACGTTGCGGCCTGTCGTGCAGAAGCGGCAGTTCTGTGGCTCCGCGTAGCTCCAGAACGCGCACACCGGGTTGATATAGATGCCGAGATACGTCCCCTGCAGCACGCCGATCCGCGACATCACCACCTCGCGCGAGGTCAGACGCTGGTACCACGCGGGCTCCCGAGGGACTTCGATCGGGTACAGCGCGCCGCTGCGTTCGTCGCGGATGCCGTAGCCCGCAGCTGGTGCGCCGAGAAGGACGTACGGCGACTCGTGCGCGAAGCGCTCGTGCACGGGCACGTTCGCGTAGATGCGCCGCTTCAGGCGGCTGCCGGTCGGGATCGCGATCTCGAGGCCCGACCCGAGGCCCGCACGGGTCCTCGAGAAGCTGCGCGCGCCCTCCAGCGGGACGTCGTCGGGAATACGGATCCCGCGGCAGAAGAGATCGATTTCGAGCTCACAGGCATTCAAGCGGGATGGCATCACAGTGCTCACGCCTCGTATCGGCCGGATTTTTCCTTGATGACGATGCGATAGGCGACTCCGCGGGTCAGCGACAGCGCAACGAGTTGCTCCAGCATCTGCTCGCGCGCGCCTGCCGCGTCGGAGAGGTGCGGCTGCAGCTTGCCGAGAAAGTGGCGCATCGCGACGGCGCCGTGCTCGCGATCGAGGACTTCGAACCGTCCCCACACGACCACGCTCCTCCACGAGGAGACGCCGGCGATGGCGTCCACCTGGAAGCAGACCTCGGGGTTGACGCGGAGCATCTGGAGCTTCAGCCCCTCGGCGGTGTGTCCGTAGATGACGCCGTCCTGGTAGACGAATGACATCGGCACCACGTACGTGCGGCCCCTCGCAGAACAGCCCAGGTGCCCGGTCGTCTGCTCGTGGAGCAGCCGATCCATCTCCTCGTCGCTCAGACGCCCGACCATGGCACCCTCGGCGCGGCGGCTGTACGACACGCCGTCACAGTGTCTCCGCCATCGTGCCGTCCGGGGTGAACGCCCCGTCGAACGCGAGCGCCCAGCGGCCCGCGCGCGCGGGATCGAGCGGCGCGTCGGGGCGCACCATGGCGAGGCCCGCGAGTTCGATGCTGCGCGCCAGCATCGGTCCCCACGCGTCCCGCAGCATCCATTCCTGGTGGGCCCACGCGGTCGCCCGCAGCACGTCCCATGCGTCGTGCGTCCGGGCCCAGGCGGCAATCGGCGGCGCCTGGAAGCTCCACGACCGCAACAACAGCGGCCCGTCGTCGAGCACGTCGGTGACGATGTGGGCGCTCGCGCGCGTTTCGGTCTCGCCGTTCATCAGGGCATCGTGCACGGCGCGCAGGCCGGGATAGCGCACCGCGCCGCTCGACGTGCGCTGCAGCAGATCGCTCGGGTGCACGTCGATGATACGCCCATCGTACTCCTGCTGGACGGGCCGCGTCAGCAGCAGCCCGTAGCCGTCGAGCACGAGGACGTCCGGATGGTACGGCTCGAGAATCTTGAGCGTCGCGCGGTCGTACTCGGCGCGCGCGTCGAGGTCCGCGCGGCTGGCGCCGTGCTCGTGGCAGAAGGCGCCAATCGAGTGCGGCACGCACGGGATGCCGCGACGCTCGACGCGGACTTCCTCGGCGAACGTCTCTTCGCTGGTCACCGCGCAGACGATCTCGTAGTCGGTGCCGCGGCGCGGGTCGCGGTTGAGCACGTGCAGCAGCCCCGGCGCCCGGCCGGAACAGAGGATCCCAACTTTGAGCGGGCGTCCAAGATTCGCCATCGTTCTCAGAGACTCCTTGCAATGCCGTCGGCGACCATGACCTGCCCGAGCGCGAGCCCGCCGTCGCCGGGCGGCACGCGATGATGGAGGTGGACCTGGAACTCGGGGGACAGCTCGGCGAGGATCGATTCCGCGAGCCGCGCGCTGTGGAAGCAGTCGCCCGAGAGGGCTACGGGCAGGCGTCCGAACTGCCGGGATGCCGCGCGCACGAGATCGGCGCTGACCGTGGCGATCGTGTTGTGAAGGCGCGCCGCGATCTTCGCGGCGGACTCGCCGCCCACGGACTCGAACACGGCGTCGCGAACGGCGGGGCGGAGATCGACCTGCCACGGCAAGGCGGCGCGGCAGATGTCGTAGCGGTACCGGCCGCGCTCGGCCGGATCCGCGATCGCGTTCAACTCGAGCGCGTTCTGTCCCTGGTACGCGGCCACCGCGCGATCGAGCAGGAGCGCCCCGAAACCGTCGAAGTAGCGGCCGAGCGCGTGTGAGGCGGCCGGGGCAACCCGCAGGCGGACGCTGCGGCGGCCCGCCTCGATCTCCGCCGGCGGAACGCGACCGAACACGGGAAACGAGTCCAGCGGCGCGTCGCCGCCGAACGCATCGTCGATCAGCGCGAGCGCGACGCGCCAGGGTTCGCGGCCGGCGGCGTCGCCGCCGGGCACGAGGAGCGTGCGATAAGTCGCGACGCGCGTGAACGCGGCGTAGGTGGCCAGGAGCAGTTCGCTGCCCCACGAGGTCCCGTCCGTGCCGCGGCCGCCGCGGTCGTACACGAGACCAAGCACCTGCCCGTCGAGCCCGTTCTCGGCCATGAGGCTGGCGAGATGCGCGTGGTGATGCTGCACCGCGATTGTCTGAACGCCGCGGGCGCGCGCGCGGGCATGACGCGTGGAGAGATCGTCCGGATCGAGATCGTGCGCGATGATGTCGGGACGGATATCCAGGAACTGTTCGAGCCGATCGATCGATTCGGTGTATGCCCGGTACACGTCGGCGTTGTCGAGATCCCCGATGTGCGGGCTGAGCACGGCTTCGGCCCCGCGCGCCAGGCAGAACGTATTTTTCAGGAGCGAGCCGACCCCAAGGATGGGCCGGTGCAGCGGCTGGGACAGGCGCACCGGTTGCGGCGCATACCCGCGCGCGCGGCGCAGCACGAGCGGCTGTCCGGCGATGACACGCGCGATCGAGTCGTCGCACCGGGTGATGATCTCGCGATCGTGCAGCAGGAACACGTCGGCGACGCCGTGAAGCCGCTCGAGCGCGTCGTTGTTCCTGTACGCGACAGGCTGTCCGGGCAGGTTGCCCGACGTCATGACGAGCGGAGATCCCACACGGTCGAGGAGGAGCTGGTGCAGCGGCGAGCTCGCGAGCTGCAGGCCGATGACCGGGCTGCGCGGCGCCACGGACGCGGCCAGATTCGCCTCGGCGCGGCGCGCGGCGAGCACGATGGGGCGCTCGGCGGACGTCAGCAGCGTTTCTTCCGCGGCGGACAGGAGCGCGAGGGTGCGGGCCTCATCCAGGCTGCCGGCCATCACCGCAAACGGACGTTCGTCGCGGCGCTTCGCCACACGCAGCCGCCGCACCGCGACCTCCGACGTGGCGTCGCACGCAAGCTGAAATCCGCCGACGCCCTTGATGGCGACCGTGAGCCCCTCGGCAATCGTCCGGGCGGCGAGCGCAATAATGTCGTTCGTCTCCAGCCGTTCTCCGTCCCCGGTGCGCAACTCCATCGACGGCCCACAGATCGGGCATGCGTTCGGCTGAGCATGAAAACGGCGGCCGCCGGCACTGTCGTACTCCGCCTGGCACGCCGGGCACATCCTGAACGCCGCCATGGACGTGTTCGGGCGGTCATAGGGGATCGCGCTCGCGATGGTGAAGCGCGGACCGCAGTTCGTGCAACTCGTGAACGGATAGTGGAAGCGCCGGTTCGAGGCGTCGCGCAGCTCGGCCAGGCAATCAGGACAGGTGGCGAGATCCGACGGAACAGCGAGGGCGCCTTCCGCAGGGCCAACCGCGCTCTCTGGCGCGCGGTCCAGGGCGGGCGACATCGGCCTCAGACCACTTGCGCGGGCCATACCGCGGGCTTCGAGCCGCTGCGCCGAGGCGGCAGCGCGCTGCTGATCGAAGTGAAAATTGCGCACGTGCAAGCCCTAGTGGCAAGCCCAGTGCCACTCGAGATCGCGCGCAACTTCCTCGCAAGTTCCTGTAGAACGGCCTGCTGCCGCCGGATTCAGGATTCAGTGCCGGATTTCCGGCAACGCTCCTCCGCAATAGTCCGCAGCGCGGCCTGGGAAACTTCCCCAGACTCCCACCACGTGTCCGGCCGCCGGGGGGTCGGACGCAACTTCGGGCGTGCCCCCAGGTGCTCGAGTTCCGTGATGACGAGCCCGATGATCGGGGCTACGGCCGAGCGCACGTTGCGCGACAGATGGACGCCCGGTGCCACCCAATCCGGGATGACGCCGAACAGCTTCACGTTCACTGGCCCCGCACCGGAAGCCGCCGCCGTCAGCAGCGCCTCCTTGAGTGCGGGATCGTACGGGCTGACGCGCGCCTGTGGCGTGCGGCCTAGGATGTCGGCGCGGTCGTAGATGCGGATGTCCCCGGCCGTTCCGTTCGCCTTGACGGTATCGACGAGGAAGACCGCCTCGGTGTCGACCAGGAATGGCGCGAGGACCAATCCCGGCGTCGCCACGTCGAGGACCTGCACGTCGTCAGGGAATTCGTAGAACGCATCCAGCACGCGGACGACGTACGGGCCGAACCCGTCGTCGCTCATGAGCATATTGCCAAGACCGAGCACACGAATCATGGATCCTGCCGCCGGCAAACGATCGCTTCGACGCACCACGCAATGGGAGTGCCCGCGACGGCAAGTGCCTCCAACGCAGCTGTTTACGCCCGGCGCCGCTCCTGAGCGCTTCCAATCACTGGCGGGAAGCCGCCGAGCGGTCCATTGACGGCTCTGCGTCAGTAATCTAGTGACGGTACTCCGGCACCAAGCCTCGAAATCGATGATTTTCCGAGCAAAAACGCTCAGCACATGCGTTGCTTGTGCTCTTGATCCGGAGACCTGCGCAACATGAAGACCCAGTGGATCACAGTGGACGGCAACGAGGCCGCGGCACGCATCGCCTATCAATTGAGCGAGGTGATCGCGATTTACCCTATTACCCCGTCGTCGCCGATGGGTGAGCTGGCGGACGCGTGGATGGCCGAGCAACGGCCGAATCTGTGGGGCTCGGTACCCGGCGTCGCCGAGATGCAGAGCGAGGGCGGGGCCGCCGGTGCGCTGCACGGCGCGCTGCAGGCGGGCGCGCAGGCGACGAGCTTCACGGCCAGCCAGGGCCTCCTGCTGATGATCCCGAACATGTTCAAGATCGCGGGCGAGTTGCTCCCCTGCGTCCTGCACGTGACGGCCCGCGCGATCGCGACGCACGCGCTCTCGATTTTCGGTGACCACAGCGACGTCATGGCCGTGCGGTCCACCGGGTGGGGGCTGCTCTGTTCGAACTCCGTGCAGGAGGCGCACGACCTCGCCCTCATTGCACATGCGGCATCGCTGTCCTCGCGCATTCCGTTCGTCCACTTCTTCGACGGGTTCCGCACGTCGCACGAGGTCTCGAAGATCCGCGTCCTCGGGGACCAGGAGATCCGCGCGATGATCGACGAGACGCACGTCACGGCGCACCGCGAGCGCGCGCTCTCGCCGGATCACCCGGTCCTGCGCGGGTCCTCGCAGAACCCCGACGTGTTCTTCCAGGCGCGCGAAGCATCGAATCCGTTCTACCAGGATTGCCCGGCGCTCGTGCAAGCGGCCATGGACCGGTTCGGCACGCTGACCGGACGCCACTATCACCTGTTCGACTACGAGGGAGCGCACGAGGCCGAACGCGTCATCATCGTGATGGGCTCCGGCGCGGAGGCCGTCGGCGAGGCGGTCGCGGCGCTCGCCGCGCGCGGCGAGCGTGTGG
>Ga0153916_10004645_pt1 | contig 10392 bp, 8 predicted proteins | sample Opewatmetagenome_FD_109642 | JGI IMG/M metagenome (GOLD analysis project Ga0153916, IMG submission 109642) | Freshwater wetland microbial communities from Ohio, USA - Open water 3 Core 3 Depth 4 metaG | ecosystem: Environmental > Aquatic > Freshwater > Wetlands | place: USA: Ohio, Lake Erie, Old...
TCGTAGTTCGTCATCCCGTGTTAGTCAACACAAGGCAGGTATCGCCACCAGCTTTCGAGTAGTCGGCAATGCGGGTTCCGCGAGCCTATCAGCTCTTCGTCTCCGGTCCAGAAACGGCGTTGTTGGAAGTGAAGGGTTGGGTTCTGAGTGGATAGTCGGCTACTCGGAAGTTGGCCCGAAACGGGGTTCGAGACCATCAGCCTCCAGCTGAACGACCATATTGCCCGCGGCGTGGGAGGCCGCCAGTATGGCACATCGAAAGGTGTCAAAACGCTCAAAGGCTAAAGCAATACTTCGGCTGCCCGACTTGGAACAGTCGAAGAATGCGGTTCTTCACTCGCTCGCAGCGGCCAGCTCTCAAGAATCATACAGTCATGCCATCGACGAATTCATAGGGTGGTATTGCTCCGAACCCCGTTTGGCCTTCAACCGAACTGTCGCCCTTCGCTACCGGTTCTATCTCGAACAGAAGAACCTCGCACCCTCCACCATCAACGTGCGCTTAGCCGCTGTGAGGCGGCTCGCGTATGAAGCCTCCGATACTGGCCTTCTGAGCCCCGAACTGGCTGCCGGAATCCGCCGCGTCAAAGGCGCAAAGCGTCTGGGCGTTCGGATTGGCAACTGGTTGACTGTCGATCAGTCCAGGACGTTGCTCAACAAACCACCGTCAGACAGTCTCCGAGGCAAGCGTGATCGGGCGATTCTGGCGCTGCTCATTGGATGCGGCCTGCGACGGGCCGAAGTGGTTGGGCTCGGAACGGAAGATTTCCAGGTCCGTGAGGAACACTGGGTGATCGCCGACCTGGTTGGCAAAGGAAAGCACATCCGTACCGTTCCGGTTCCACTGTGGGCGAAACGCGCGGTCGATGAGTGGACCGTGGCGGCTGGCATCAATGGTGGCGCGATCTTCCGGCGAGTAAGTCGACTGGGTAAAATCTGGGGCGACAGAATCACGGCCAAGGCGATCTGGCACGTGGTGAAAGCGGCCGCGAAGCGTGCCGGCATCAAGGACCTTGCTCCGCATGACTTGCGTCGGACCTGTGCACGGTTGTGCCATTTGGCCGGCGGAGAACTTGAGCAGATTCAGTTTTTGCTTGGGCATGCATCGGTTCAGAGAACTGAACGCTATCTCGGCTGCAAGCAGAAACTCGACCATGCAGTGAACGACAACCTCGGACTGGAAGATACCTGAAGGCGTGGTCACGGCCCACATGCCGACTTCTCAGAACCAATCCCGCAGTGGAACCGGGATCGCCTCCGGTTAGCCGACCATCTGGACACAATTGCGCGAGACGGCGGTGGTCGTTTCGAACGTGGTGCTATTCAAGGAAATCGCGCCTCATGATTCCGCACCAATCTGTCACCCACTGCCCTGGCCGTCTCAAAACCCCGCGGGCGCAACGTCGGGACCGTTTCACGTGGGGAAGAGCAACAGGGAGGCCACTCGACGAGGATACTCAATACGGCATCCGCCAGTTTTCGGCTCGCAGCGGCAAGGAAGAGCACCAGTCTTGACAAAATTTCAGATTAGATATATTCCAGATCTTGCATGGACGCCGCGGTGATTAAACGGTCCTTGGAGGGTAGCGGGTTGCGGTGCACGCCGCAGCGCTACGCCGTGATGGCATTCTTGATGGAATGCAACAGGCATCCCACGGCTGCGGAAATCTTCGAAGCCGTGAATCGCGTGGATCCACGCTCTTCCAGGGCCACGACTTATAACAATCTGCGGGACTTGGTGCAGGCGGGTTTGGTGCGTGAAGTGGCAGTCGAGGGGCGCGCCGCGCGATTCGATGCGAAAGGCATGCGGCATCACCACTTCATCTGCGACCGCTGCGGCAATGTTGAGGACATGGAGTGGTACGACGTGCCCAGGCCTGCTTCGGGCTCCATCGGTAAGCGGATTCTTCGCGAATGCGAACTTATTTTCCGGGGGCTCTGCACGAAGTGCGCTCCGCGGCACGCTTCCCGTTAGGTTTCGAAGGCGTCTGGATGCCGGATGAATGGCGCGCGTCAGCGAGCCCGGCCGCCAGCGATGGCGCGAATGGGGAAGCCAAGATGGGTTCGCAGTTCGTCACAGTTCTTTTGACTAATCGGAAGGAAGGAGCAAACCATGTCAACCGAAGCCAAGTGCCCGGTCATGCACGGGACCACGAATGTTGGAATGAGGTCGAACAGCGACTGGTGGCCTAACCAGCTGAACCTCAGGATTCTCCGCCAGAACTCGCCCCAGTCCGATCCGATGGGCGAGGCCTTCAACTACGCCGAAGAGTTCAAGAAGCTCGACTTCAAAGCGCTGAAGAAGGACCTCCACGCGCTGATGACGGACAGCCAAGACTGGTGGCCGGCGGATTTCGGCCACTACGGGGGGCTCTTCATTCGCATGGCGTGGCACAGCGCGGGCACGTACCGCATCGGCGATGGACGCGGCGGCGCGGGCGCCGGCCAACAGCGCTTCGCGCCGCTCAACTCTTGGCCGGACAACGCGAACCTGGACAAGGCGCGCCGGCTGCTTTGGCCGATCAAGCAGAAATACGGCCGGAAAATCTCCTGGGCCGACCTGATGATCCTCGCCGGCAATGTCGCGCTCGAGTCGATGGGCTTCAAGACGTTCGGCTTTGGCGGCGGGCGCCCCGATGTATGGGAGCCTGACGAAGCCGTGTACTGGGGCAAGGAGGACACCTGGCTTGGCGACAAGCGCTACACCGGCGACCGGGAGCTTGAGAATCCGCTCGCCGCGGTGCAGATGGGTCTCATCTATGTGAATCCGGAAGGGCCGAACGGCAAGCCGGATCCCCTCGCGGCGGCCAAGGATATTCGCGAAACCTTCCGCCGTATGGCAATGAACGACGAAGAGACAGTTGCGCTCATCGCCGGCGGACATAGCTTCGGCAAGACCCACGGTGCTGGCGATGCGAAGCTTGTTGGCCCCGAGCCCGAGGCAGCGCCCATTGAGGAGATGGGCCTCGGCTGGAAGAGCCGTTATGGCACAGGCAAAGGCAAAGACGCGATCACCGGCGGCCCGGAAGTCACCTGGAGTCAGACGCCAACGAAGTGGAGCAACTACTTCTTCGAGAACTTGTTCGGCTACGAATGGGAACTGACCAAGAGCCCGGCCGGCGCCTATCAGTGGCAAGCGAAAGGCGGCGCCACGCCGATTCCGGATGCCTTCGACCCGTCGAAGCGCCACGCGCCAACCATGCTGGTCACGGACCTCTCTTTGCGGATCGATCCGGTCTACGAGAAGATCTCCCGGCGCTTCTACGAGCATCCGGATCAGTTCGCAGACGCGTTTGCCCGCGGGTGGTTCAAGCTCACCCACCGCGACATGGGCCCGCGTTCGCGCTATCTCGGCCCGGAGGTCCCGGCGGAGGAGCTGGTCTGGCAAGACCCCATTCCGGCGGTCGATCACAAGCTGATCGACGCGAAGGACATTGTCGATCTCAAGGCCAAGATTCTCGCATCGGGACATTCCATCTCGGAGCTGGTCGGGACCGCTTGGGCCTCGGCGGCAAGCTTCCGCGGCTCCGACAAGCGCGGTGGAGCGAACGGCGCGCGCATCCGTCTTGAACCGCAGAAAAACTGGGAGGTCAACCAGCCGGCTCAGCTGGCGAAGGTGCTGCGGACGCTCGAAGCGATCCAAAAGGAGTTCAATGCTTCGCAGTCCGGCGGCAAGAAAGTGTCACTTGCCGACCTGATCGTCCTCGGCGGCTCAGCTGCTATCGAGCAGGCGGCAAAGAAGGCGGGGCACAACGTGACCGTTCCCTTCGCGCCCGGTCGCACCGATGCGTCGCAGGAGCGAACCGATGTGGAGTCCTTCGCCTATCTCGAACCGGTCGCGGACGGGTTCCGCAACTACCTCAAGGCCAAGTTCAGCGTATCAGCGGAGGAGCTGCTGATCGACAAGGCGCAACTGTTGACGCTGACGGCATCTGAGATGACGGTTCTCGTCGGTGGCCTGCGCGTCCTAGGTGCAAATGCCGGGAAGTCCACACACGGCGTCTTCACCAAGCGGCCGGAGACGCTGACCAACGACTTCTTCGTCAACCTGCTCGACATGGGCACGCAATGGCAGCCGTCCGTTGGCTCGGAAGGCGTGTACGAGGGGCGCGACCGGAAGACAAACGAGGTCAAGTGGACCGGCACACGTGTCGACCTGATCTTTGGGTCGAACTCCCAGCTGCGCGCCCTCGCGGAAGTCTATGCGTGCGCGGACTCTAAGGAGAAGTTTGTGAAAGACTTCGTGGCCGCGTGGACCAAAGTGATGAATCTCGATCGCTTCGACCTTGCCTGAGCTCGTCGGAAGAAGAGAGCTATCGGCTTGGCACTAATCCCCGTTCCCGTTGTTTGGATCGGCAAAACCGAAGGGCTTGCTTTTCTTGGTTCGCGCGCGCCGGATTGCGCGCCCTTCGATTTTGCGAAGGTTTTAGTCGCTGAAGTCACCGAGTGACTTCGAAGCTTTCGGTCGAGTACCGGAATCGAAAAGACCATCAGGGTCCTCGATCGCGCTTTTTAACATCGCAACGACCGTTCGCCTAAGCTTCTATCCATGGGCAGATCAGAAACGTAGTGTGGCACAACCGCGCTGGTTCCGCTTCGCACCCCGACGTGTCCTGCACGTCAAATTTCTCAAACAGTGTCTTGTGCGCGTACACCTCACCTATGTCGCTCGCGCCGGAAACAATCAGCAAAGAAGCCAGCTCCCGATAAACGGCGTTCGCGGAGATCAGAGGACGAGCCGAGCACCGTGGCACCGCATCTCCCCCAACCGGACTTGTGGACCCCTTCGCAGAACTGCAGCTGAGTGCCGAGCGCTCGCCCTGCTGCCAGAATAACTTCCGAGTGGCCCGTGATCCGCCCTCAGTCGTAAGCCAGCGCCAATGGAGCTTCCAAATTGCCCGGACGGGACTTGTGACTCGAGGCGGTGGCCACAGTCCTGTCCTTCCGACATATCTTTGGTCCTAAAGGAATCGGCGTTTCTTTTTCTGCACGTCGGTGGATTCGCGCCACAGTTGAAGTGGGTAATCTGCAGGGAAGCTCAGCCTCAAAGGAGGCTGGATAACTAATGCGGCAGGACGCCTGAAACGGGATTCGAAGGAAGCCCGACGCGGCGCACGAGGTCTTGGAAGCGCGGATCGGCACGAATGGGGTCCCATTCAGGGTCAACATTCAACCAGACGATATTCTCGCGCTCAGCGAACGCCTTCTCCAGCGCTTGCAGTGCCGACTCTTTGTTTCCCAATGCGGCGTAAGTGTAAGCCTCGTCTTGGAATTCAACATAAGAGCCTGCCGATCGTTTGTCCTGGTTATATTTCAACCGGCCTTTCAAGGCACTCTTGTACCCACCTCGCACATATGCAATCCTCATCGCCTCAGTCAGATGGCGTTCTCCATCGAACTGTGCGGCTTGTTCCAACTCGGCGATAGATTCCTCTCTCATTCCTTTGTCCCTATAGGCCAGCGCCAAGCTGTTATGCGCGTCGACAAAACTAGGATCCATGTCGAGCGCCCTGCGATTCTCCGCAATGGCCTGGTCGTATTGCCGCATGATCCGGAAGTGTTCCGCAGCGTTGCTCATAAAGATTAGGGCAACCGGATCGAGTTCTCGGGCCATCTGGAACTCTCGAGAGGCTTCTTCAAAGCGGCCCATAGAGTCGAGAAAGTTTGCATACATTCCATGGCTGAGGGCGTGGCTAGGATTGAGCTGAATGGCGCGCTGAAACTCTCTTTCTGCACCCGGCCAGTCCCAATCGTAAATCCATTTCATGTAACCGAGCGAAGCGTGTGCCTCGGCCAGCGTATCGTCAAGTTGAAGCGCTTTTTCAGCGGCTTCCTTCCCCTTCGGGATGAATTCTTTAGGCCGCGCGGAAAGCGCGTGATACGCATTCGCCAGCCCCGCGTATCCCTGGGCATAGGACGGATCCTTCCGGACTGCTTCTCCAAAATATTGCACCGCGCGCTTAAAGCCTGCCTCGTTGAATTTTTGCCAGAAGTATAATCCCCGGAGGTAGTCGTCGTAGACTTCCGGATCAACCTGCTGTTTTCGATTCGAGCGCAAGTTTTTTTGGGGCGCCAACTTGCCCTGAATTTCGTGAACAATGCTGTTTGCCACATCCTGTTGAAGCGACATGATTTCTCGTATGTCGCGATCGTAGGCCTTGGCCCACAAGTGACGATCCGAGCGGGCATCAAGCAGTTGAGCGGTGATCCGGACCTGGTTGCCCGAGCGGATCACGGTGCCCTCAACGACGGCGTCCACATTTAATTCTCGCGCAATTGCAGGCAAGGGCTGGCGGGAACCCTTGTAATGCATGGCTGAGGTGCGTGAGATAACGCGCAAGGAGCTGACTTGCGCCAGGTCGGTGATCAGTGCGTCTGTCATCCCATCGGCAAAATATTCCTGGTTGGTGTCTCCCGAAAGGTTCTCCAGCGGCAGAACGGCAATCGAATGAATCGGAGGCACACCGGGAGCAAAAATCCGACTGCGGATTCCGGCAATGTTGAAGGCAAAGGCAGCGGCGATGAGTGCCGTGACTCCCAGGGCAGGGACCCCGGCACGCCTCCAGCGGAAGCCCGTCGGCTCTCGGGGTATAACCACCCGTTCGGGTGCAGATGAGCCACCGGGTTCGAGCACACGTTCAACCGGGGCGATGAACCTGTAGCCCTTGCCTAGGGAGGTTTCCACAAAGAGCGGGTGTTCCGCGTTGTCATTCAGCGCTGAACGTATTTTGCGAATGGCATTATTGATTCCGTTCTCGGCATCGAAGAAGAAGTCCTTGCCCCAGATTTTCTCGATGATTTCTTCACGCTTGACAAGTTGACCCTGCTTTTCGGCCAGCAGGATCAGCAATTCCATCGGCTTGCGTTCCAGACGGAGGCGATGGCCGGCACGACACAGCTCGAACCCATCAGGATCGAGCTGGTAATCCCGGAAGCGGAGTTTTGCCGAGGACATGGAAACTTCCTGTGAGAACTAGGGTGAGTATAGCTCCGTCCTCCGACCCAGAGAACAGAGGAATTAGCTCAATCCACTCAAGCAGTTATACCGATAGGTAGAAGTGAGAAAGGCACAAGACGCCCGCGATTGACTTCCCCCGGCTACCCGCAGAATCTTCGGCCAGCGCAGACTGGCGGCCAAAGCCGGAAAGCTGGCGAAACCAGAAACGAGGAGCTTAATGTCAGCCACGCAGCCAAAAACCCGATTTAGCAAGGTGATGGAGATTGTGATCTGGTTTGCCGGTTTAGGAGTGCTCGCCGCGAACGTTCTGCTTCTCCGACAGAACCGGAGCCTGCAAGATATGCTGGCTCCTCAGATCGTCGCCGGAGCACACTTCGAGAAGCTTGCGGGTCTCACGCTGGATGGCCGCTTCCAGCCACTAAGGATGCCCTTGGCGGATTCGAAGCTCCTGCTTATCACTTTTTCTCCAGGCTGTCCGGCGTGCCAAGCAAATCAAGAAGGGTGGATGAAGCTGGCAGCCGAGTTGGAACCGAAAGGTGTTCGCGTAGTCTGGTTGAGCCGTGACCCGGTGGAAATCACCAAGGAATACTGCGCCAAACGCGGCATACGGCTGTCCGATACGCTGGCCGACCCGCCTTACAGAACCTACCTCCAACTCGGCCTCGCACGCGTCCCCAATACCGTGTTGCTGAAAGCCGACGGCACGGCAGAGAAGGTGTGGCCCGGTCGTCTGGATCAGGCGGGTTGGAACTCGATGTTTGCATATTTTGACGAACAGAAAGAGGTGGTTGCTCCGACCGGAGTCGAAGTTGGCACGCGCACAACTGACTGCAGGTCTGCACTGCCTCAGACGTCCGCCAAGAGCTGCAAGTAAGACACAGATTAAAACAAGAAGGGGAGGAAGAAATGTTGAGGCGAATAACCAAAGTAGTTTTGCTCGTGGCGTTCGTGACGGCCATGGTCGCTAGTGGCCCAGTGGCTTTTGCCAGGTCGGGGTGCAGGTGTTACCGATTCATCGGGGATAGAGGCCCCTTCCCCGCTCCGGGAGGATGCTATTTCGACCAGAAAGCCCTACAGTGCGTGAGTGTCAGCTGCACTGGATTTTGCTACTGATCGTCTCCGTCGCGTACCGCCAAGGGCCATGGTCACCGCGTCTTCACAAGGGATGGCAACCAGTTTGAGGAGGGGGCTTAAACCATGAACGGACTGAGAAGAAGAGTTGTGATGCTCATCATCCCGCTGGGGGTGATATTGCTTGCATCGTTCCTCGCAGCGCAGGGGCCGCCCAATCCTTGCGCGAACGCCTGTTGGCAGGCTTACCTGAGTGCAGTGAGGGGCTGCCACGGAGATGCAGCGTGTCTGGCCGCCGCGCGCGCGCAAGCCGAGACCTGCGTTAAGGGCTGTGGCTTGCCGCCTAAGGCACAGCAATAGCGGGCTGCAGGTGCCCCACCCTCGGGTTGGGAGAGCGGATCTTGCCTTTGCTCTGAGCCGGTCAAGGCAAACTCCCGGGATTGAAGCGCAAGCGTAGGTGGGGCGGGGTGAGGGAACGAGGGACCAGGCGCACTGGCGGGTCGTCGGGGCCGCGCGGTTGCCCACCCTCGCGGCGTCAGGGTGGAGGTTGCGTTGTTCTCGGTTCTCATTTTTCGCTTCTTCGGGTAGCCCACCGACTTGGCGAGGATAATTTTCTGTTGCGGTTTCAGGCTCACCGCTTTTTGCTGGGAAGGGTAATTCGGAATGGCGGCATCGCTTGGTCTACCTCGTCCGAAGATAGCCATCAACGGCGGTTTCCTGCGAGTGTTGCGGCGCGTCGTTGCTTATTGGCGCGCGATCGTGGTGGTGCTGTTGATCTTTGCTCTGGCTGCTGCCATCGTCCTACACGGTCAATTTGTTTCTTTCGAGCTGCTCAGCTTGGCCTTGCTCCTGATCTTCATGGCGAGCCAGATTTTCTGGATCGGCCGCGTGGTTGACCTCGGGGAGCGGCTCCTGGGTCGTAGAGTTTGCCGACAGCGGGTGGCCATCGGCGTGGTTCTTGCCTATCTGTTTGTCATCACCTACAGTTATCCCGAATGGGCTCTTGGTCACACGATTCGCGCATCCGACTACCGGCTGCAGGGCATACTGATCCATGCTGCATTCTGGTGGTGGTTCGTGGGGTCAATGTTGGCATTTGTATTGATCATTACATTCGGCATTCTTGACCGCGCAGTCCGTGCCACAAGATGGATCTACCGCAAAGCATGCCAGGCGTTCCGACCCATGACGGCGAGTGATGCTGCCGTTAGCGACTGCCCATCGTCCTCTGGCCGCCGGCGTTTCCTGGAGCAAACGGCTGTGCTTATGAGCGCGACCCCGTTCGTCGCTGCCGGCTATGGACTTCTTTACGAGCGGCTGGATGTGGAAATCGTTCGGGAGCGTGCCCGGCTGGCGCGCCTGCCTAAAGCATTCGAAGGTTTTCGCGTCGCTCTACTTTCCGACATTCACCTCAGCCCCTTTGCTAACGCGGACTACATTCGGCGTTGTGTCACCATTACCAATTCCCTGAAACCCGACCTGATCGCGCTCACGGGGGACTACGTCGCCTGGGACCCCGAAGATCAATTTGAGGTGGTTCGTGTGCTGGCTGGGCTGCGAGCACCTCACGGCGTATTCGGATGCATGGGGAATCACGAGGCTGACACGGAGATCGAAGACTCCATCACCCAATTGTTCGCTAGCCACGGTATTCGCATGCTGCGCCAGCAGCGTGTACCAATCACCATGGGCGATGAAGTCGTCAATGTGATCGGGACGGATCACGGGCGCGGCATCGCCCCTGAGCATATGCAGCGAGTGCGCCAGCAGAGACTGCAGCAGCTAAAAGCCTTGGTGATGCCCAATACCGTTAACATCTTATTGATCCACTACCCTTTCTTCTTTGGTGATCCCGAGCTGGACATCGACCTGACCCTTGCTGGCGACCTTCACGGTGGTGGTCAGTTGTCGCTTGATTCGGTCCATCGCGGACTCAATCTCGCCCGCCTGCTTGGAGTACCTTACGTCAGGGGCTGGCATGAAAAGGATGGCGCGCTCCTCTATATGAACCGCGGCATCGGTACGACTGGCTTCCCCATCCGGCTCGGCGCCCGGCCGGAGATTACGGTATTTGAACTCGTGCGCGGGGTTTGAGGCGCGGGGCTCCGGAATATCTCGTCCAAGTGCATGGGTTTCTCTCCGGGATCCCAGCTGACGTAAGATCGCCATTACACTCAGAACTCAGATAGGATTCCTCAGTTGGTGAGTTGTCGGCAACCCGGAAACTATCCAGAAACGGGGTTGTGGGAAGTGAAGGGTTGGGTTCTGAGTGGATAGTCGGCAACCCGGAAACTGGCACGATTGCAGCGCGTCCTGCGATAGCTGTCACCCTCCCGCATTAGCAGGCTGCGGAAAAAGTAGCA
>Ga0153916_10004646_pt1 | contig 10392 bp, 14 predicted proteins | sample Opewatmetagenome_FD_109642 | JGI IMG/M metagenome (GOLD analysis project Ga0153916, IMG submission 109642) | Freshwater wetland microbial communities from Ohio, USA - Open water 3 Core 3 Depth 4 metaG | ecosystem: Environmental > Aquatic > Freshwater > Wetlands | place: USA: Ohio, Lake Erie...
CAAGGCATCCCAAATATACGCCAGCTCGCCGTGTGCGGCGAGAAGCGCTGAGGACCGACCGATGCGACATCTTGCAGCTCTGCTGCTCCCAGTTCTTGTTGCTGGTTGCGCTTCTTCGCAGTGGCAAAAAACGGGCACCGACGCCGCGGCCATCGAGGCGGATATCAAGCAATGCGAGGAGCAGGCGAACCTCTACGCGAATCGGCTCGCATCCTCGGGCATTGGCGACAAGCCCGCGGTGAGCGTTTCTCCCCGCGGACAAGTGGGTGTGATACGCCCGCCGAGTGTCCTGCCGCCGATGGATCCGGTGGCCGAAGACAATTACTTCAGGTCCTGCATGCGCGACAGGGGCTATTCGCGATACGGAGTCCCTTGATCGCGGTCAACGTGCGACAGACGACATCTGCTAGGATTCCCCCCGCGCCGATCCAATCCCGGAGGGCGCTCCAGCGGCCGCAAAATGCCCGACATTCTGAGCGGCAAGAACATCCTCGTGGTCGACGACATGGCGTCGCCCCGCGTAATGGTGTCCGGCCTGCTCGGCCACACGGGCGCGAATACCTTCGAGGCTGAAAGCGGCGAGCAAGCTCTCGCAATCGTCGGGCGCCAGCCAATCGATGCCTTCATCATCGATATCCAGATGCCGGGGATGAACGGCATCGAGCTTTGCCGGTCGCTGCGCGCGATGGAGCGCCACCGCAACACGCCGCTCATCTTTATCACCTCGATGGATGAAAGCCGTGTCCTGGAGCAGGCCCTCGAAGCGGGCGGCGACGATTTCATCAACAAACCGATTCACGTAGTGGTATTGCGGGCGCGTCTAACCAACCTCATGCAGAGAACCGCCTACCTCAGGCAGGCGGAGTTGATGAGCCTTTCGCTGCAGCGCTACGTCTCACCCAGAACCGAGGAAATCGCGCGCCTTTATGCGCGCACCGGCGTGCTGCCCGCACCCAAGCGCCAGGACGCCTGCATTCTGTTTTCCGACGTGCGCGGCTTCACCGAACTCAGCCAGGATATGGACCCCGAGGCGCTCCTTCAGGTGCTGAGCGGGCACCTTGCGATGCTTGTGTCACTGGTGTATGAGCACGGCGGCTATGTCGACAAGTTCGCCGGCGACGGAATCATGGCGGTGTTCGACCGCGATGACATGGTCGTCAAGGCCTGCCTGTGCGCGCTCGACATGCTGGAAGCCTCCCGCAAGAACTTGGCGACCGAAGGCCTGCGCATTCACCAGATGGGCATCGGCATTCACCGGGGGGATGCCGTGATCGGGAATCTGGGCTCCTCGAAGCACTTGGATTACACGCTGGTCGGCAAGACGGTCAATCTTGCCGCGCGCCTTTGCAGCATGGCCGACAGCCTCTCGATCGTGGTGTCGCGGGCCGTGCGCGATGCACTTGCCACCGATCGCCGCTTTGTCTTCGCCAATGAGCGCCGCGTTGCCGTGCGCGGCTTCAAGGAGCCGATTTCGGTCTACGGGCTGGAACGAAACGAACGGTTCGTCGCCAGCCCGTGAGGAGTGGATCTGGGGCGCGCAGCTTCACCTGCCGGGCGGGGGCGGCGGCACGGCAGGCGTGTAGTTGGCGGGCGGTGCGCTCGGGGGTGCGCTGCGCGCCGGCGCGGGCACCGAGGAGGCGAAGCTGCCCCTTACCGGCACTTTGTGGCCCTTGGCATACATGCATTGCTCGTAGCCGAAATCATAGCGCTGCTGCAGCGAGTAGGCGGACTGCGCGCCCGCCGAGGTGCCTGCGAGTCCTCCCACCAGCAAGCCTGTTCCCGCGCCGACTCCGGCGCCCTCATGGCCCCCGATTGCCGCCCCGGCCACCGCGCCGAGCGCGGTTCCAAGCGCCGCGCTTCGGACTCCGCTGTCCACGGCTGCCTCCGAAGGCGTTACGCCGGTTTGCCCGGCCGCGTACTGTCGGCATTCATAATCATCGGCGCGGAACTGGTCGAAGCTCTTGCCGGTACCGGGGAGCACCATCATGCTGGGCCCGCTTGGCACGGTCACGCAGCCTGCGAGGACCAGAAGGACCAGTGCCGCGAGGGGCGAATACCGCAAAACTTTGTTCATTCCGATCTCCGGTTCAGCCGAGGGGCGGCTGTGGCGTCACTCGCTGCCAGCCTCCCGGGCACTGCTTGACGTACGGGTAGTAGGCTTTGGCGCCGGCGCAGTAGTACCAGTCGTTCTGCGTCGAGCCCTCGTTAGCGGCATCGCCCCTTTCGATGTAGGTTTGCGGCGACGGCGGAACAACGACCGAGGGCGGGTAATAGTAGGCCGGTGGATAGTAATAGGCCGGTGGATAATAATAGGCTGGCGGATAGTAATAAGGCGCCGGATAGAATGCCGGCCCGCCGAAAGCGAAACCGAAGTGGACGCGCGGCCCGAAATGCCCGTGCGCAAACACCGGTGCGCTCGCGCCAAGCGCGGCAGCAAGTGCCAAGAGCACGGATAGGCTTTTCAGCTTCATACCGCCTCCAGATCAACGGCCGCGGCCGTGTCCGTGCTCGCGCCACTCGTGCTCACGCCATTCGTGCGCCCGCCAGCCGCCACGGTAGAACGGCACGCCGTACACCACGCGCGGTGGGGCATACACGACCCGAGGCGGGTAGTAGACCGGGGGCGGGTAGTAGACCGGGGCCGGGGAATAGACCGGCTCCGGCGGGTAATAAACCGGAGCGGGCGCCACGTACACCGGAGCCGGAGCGGCATAGATCGGTGCGGGGACGCCGAACGAAAAGCTCAAGCTGACGGAGTCGCGCGCGGCGGCTGTGCCGCTCACTGCGGCTAGCGCCGCTCCTGCTATCAGAATAGTCCCCAGTTTCATGATCAGCCTCCTTTTAACCCGCTGATGCGGGCGTTCTTGATGGCTGTTATTTTGAACCCTTACCCGGGGTGGAAATCCTCTCCAAAGAGTAACAATCTGTTAATCCGATCACAAAGTTACAACGCAGCTGCGATTTGCAGGCCGTGCATAGTCCTGAAGACTGAAACAAGCGAAGCGCCCCGAGTGTCTCATGGGTACCCACGCCGGGCTACGGTGAAGGAAGCTGCGGTGAAGGAAGCGGCGATGAAGACCCTCGGGCAGCTGCTGTCTTGCACACTGGCTTTCCTGCTCCTCGCTTCCCTGGCCAGTGCGCAAAGTCCCACATCGGCCACGGTGCGGAGCGCGCTTGCGCAAGGGCAGCTCGACCAATTGCTTGCTCCGGTCGCGCTCTATCCCGATCCGGTGCTGTCGCAGGTGCTGAACGCCGCGACCTATCCCTCGGACCTTGCCGAGGCGGCACGCTGGTCGCGTGAGAACCGTTCGGTCCCTGGCGAAGCTGCGCTGTCGGCCGCGATGTCGAAATCCTGGGATGCCAGCGTGAAATCGCTCACTGCCTTTCCCCGGCTGCTCGCCACGCTGGAGGAGCGAGCCGACTGGATTGCCGATCTCGGCCAGGCTTTCCTGGCCGAAGAGGCGCGGGTCCTCGACACCATTCAGCAGCTCAGGCAAAAAGCCTATGCGGCCGGAGAGCTGAAGTCGCGCGCCGACTTGCGCGTCGAGCGCCAGGGTCCGGATCTCGTCATTGAATCGGCCAGCCCGGTGCTGCCTCGCGGCCTGGTGTACGGCGGTTTCGACTGGCGCGAGCGGCACGTTCATATCGTCAGCATACGATTCGAGCCGCGCGTCAGTGTGGCGGTCGCGCCCCATGACGAGGGGCTCGCCGCGAATCGAACGGTGCGGGCCGAAGCTCAGGATCCCGAAGTCGCGCATGTGCCGCGGGCGGCTCTCGTCGCGGTTTCCGCAAAACCGGCTCCGCTAGTCGATCTGGCGCCCAAGGCGTTGCAGGAACGCTCGAGCCGAGAACTCGCGCGCATGGCCAAGTCGGCGCCTGCACTACGGGCCCCGACACCGACCGTCGCGTCTGAACGTGTTCGGTCTCTGATCGGTCTTGGAAGACCGGAGAAGCATGACGTACCGGTCGAACTCGCACCGCCGCCCCGGTCCGCTGAACCGTCTGCGAAACCGCGCGATCTTCCACGAGCCCGGGTCAGCGAACCGGAAAGAAATCTCATAAGCCTCATGCCGGGCGCTCTCGAGGGGCCCGAGCCAGCCGGAAATCAGCCCGAGGAAGCAGGGTCTGTCGCAATGGGCGCACCCGAGACCCATTTTGAATCGAATTCCGATCCGAGCGGCCCGTCAGCGCAAGCGGCTATGTCAACGATTCCTGCCACGAGACAGCGAGTCTTTCGTCCCTTCGTGAGCGATGCCGATCGCCGTACCCTGGACAGGCTGTTGAGCCCGCAGCGCCTTGGGCGCTAGCAGGGTGTTGAAAAAGGGGGCACGCCCCCTTTTATATCCCCCAATGCAGGGACTGCTGAAAAACCCTTCCCTTGGAGAAGCCGCTGGCCCGTATAAGCGTTCGTGCGTCGGGAAGAGTTTTTCAACAGCCTGTTAGCGCGCTTTGTCGAGATTACTGGGCCTGAATCTCGGCGATCCTCGCGAGTTTCACAAATTCCTCGCGATCCTCCGCCATGAACTTTGCGAACTCCTCGGGCGATGCCCCGGCCGGGTAATCGGTCGCCAGCCCCTGGGAAGCGAGGTATTTAGCCTTGAACGCGGGATCGGCGATCAGTTTTGCGATCTCGGCATTCAGCCGCCGGACGATATCCCTGGGCGTAGCGGCCGGCGCGAAGAACCCGAACCAGCTGCGGAAGTTCACATCGATCCCGGTTTCCCTGAGCGTGGGCACATTGGGGAAGGCGGGCAGACGTTTGTCCGAATTGATGGCGAGCGGCTTCATCTTTCCGGCCTTTACCAGGGTGGACGCCTGCCCCAGCGCATAGCCGACTACCTGCACGTCACCCGCGAGCGCCGCCTGCAGCGCCTGGCTTGCGCTCTTATAGGGGATGGGATAGAACGCCGCGCCCATGCGGGCCTTGGTCCACTTGCCGACCATGCTGGCCAGGTTAATCGAGCCGTACGTACCGAGCGTCAGCGATTCAGGTTTTGCCTTCAGCAGGCCGAGCACTTCCTGCATGGAATTAGCGCCCACCGATGGGATTGCCATGATCATGCTGTAAAGCGTTCCGGTGTGGACGATCGGGGCAAAATCGCGGAACGGGTCATAGGGCAGCTTGAGCCGAACCACCGAATTCACGACCGTCACGCCGTTGCTGGTGGAGCAAAGCGTGTAGCCGTCGGCGGTCGCCTTCGCGCAAGCTTCCGCGCCTATGATCCCGTCCGCGCCGTCGCGGTTCTCGACCACGAATGGCTGTCCGAGCGATTGCGACAAGGCCTGCGCTATGCCGCGAGGCGGAACGTCCCCCGGGCCTCCGGCCGGATGCGGCACTATGATGCGAACCGTCCTGGCGGGATAAGTTTGCGCGAACACTGCGGCCGGAGCGAGTGCGGCCGCCAAAGCCACGCCCAATGAAACGCACTTCATGAATTTTTCTCCCCGGCCGGTATGACGGGCACGAGCACGTGCGAATCGTTTGGGTTCGCCAGTGCCAATGATCTGCTGGTCCGCATTGCGAAGTCGTGATTGACCGACCCTTGTCCGACAACCGGTAGAAATCGTAGCTGACATGGCAGGCTCCCAGGAATGCGCGCCTATCTCCGCGCGAGCGCTTCGGGATTGATCACGTTGACAGGCTTGCCCGCGGCGTAAGCGAGCAACTGGTCGACCGCGGTTTCGTAAAACTGCTCGAATCCTTCCCGGTCGTTGTAGCCCAGGTGCGGAGTGCACAGCGCGCGCTCGAGTTTCAGCAGCGGGTGGTTTGCCCCGACCACGGGCTCCTCTTCGAACACGTCCACCGCGGCATGTCCCGGGCGGCCGTTCTTCAGCGCCTCGACCAGCGCGCCGGGCTCTATGATCGATGCGCGGCTCGTGTTGACGAGCAAGGAGCTCGGCTTCATGCGCGCGAGGTCCTGCGCCGTCACGATTCCGTAGGTTTCCTTCTTTGCCGCGATGTGCAGGCTGATCACGTCACAGGATTCGAAGAAGGCCTCGCGGCTGGGTGCGATGTCGAAACCCTGTGCGCGGGCCTTTGAGGTGGAACCATCCCGTCCCCAGCACAGCACCTTCATGCCGAAGGCACGTGCGATGCCGGCTACCGAGCTCCCGATGTGTCCGTACGCATAAACGCCGAGCGTGTTGCCGAAGAGACGCGTGCCCACCGTCGATTGCCAGTGGCCGTTCTTGAACCGTTCGATCTCGTAAGGCAGATGCCGCATCGACGCGATGATGAGCCCCCACACCAGTTCCACGGTGGAGGCGAAGTTTCTCGCCGATTGTCCCTTCGGACCTGAAATGCCGCCGACGGAAACCGCGATGCCGCGTTCGGTGCAGGCCTCGAGATCGATGTGGTATGTGTTGCGTCCGGTCTGGCTGATGAACTTCAGGTTCTTCACACGCTCGACCGCCGCACGCGGGAAGCGTACCCGCTGCTGCGTAAAGACGGCTGCATCGCAGTCGCCGATGATCCGGGCGAGCTCGATCGGATCGGTTTGCGTGCCGGTATGGATTTGTATCTCGTGGTCGCGCAATCGGGCCGATGCGGCCGTTTGGCGGAACACATTGGGATAGTCGTGGAGGACTGCTATCTTCATGGGGCGGCGCCACTGTACCATTTGTTCACAAATTGCATGGAGCGCGCGATGAAATCCTGGTGGGTACGCGATGAACCGGGGGGTGCGGTGATCGAGCAGCGGGATGTACCCGTTCCGGACCCTGGCCCCGGGGAACTGCGCCTGCGGCTGCACGCCGCGGCGCTCAACCGCGGCGAATTCCTGCGATCGCCCTCGTACGCCGCAAGCGCGGCGGCTCGCCCGGCGGGCGCGGACTGCTCGGGAGAGGTGGATGCGGTGGGCGAGGGCGTGACCGGCTGGAACCCGGGCCAGCGCGCGATGGGCGCGGCTCGCGGAGCCTACGCGGAATACGCGCTCATCGATCACCGCCTCGCCTCGCCGGTCCCGGACCGGCTCTCATGGGAAGAGGCGGCTGCCGTGCCCATCGTTTTCCAGGTCGCCCACGACATGCTGCGGACGGAGGGCCATCTCGCAGCAGGGCGATGGCTTCTCGTGACCGGCATTTCCTCCGGCGTGGGCGTCGCCTGCCTCCAGGAGGCAAAAATGATCGGGGCCCGCGTAATCGGTACCTCGCGATCGGGGACCAAACTGGAACGCCTTAAAGAGCTTGGCCTGGACGTCGCCATAGAGAGCAGCGCCGGCGACTTCTGCGCGGCAGTCCTTGCGGCGACCGGCAACCAAGGCGTGGACCTGGTGGTCAACAATATCGGTGGAAGCGTGTTCGCCGAGTGCGTGCGGTGCATGGGCTACGGCGCACGGCTCGCCACCGTCGGATATCTGGACCGCAACTTCAGCGCGGTGCTCGACCTCAACGCGCTGCACTCCAGGCGGCTGCACGTGTTCGGCGTTTCCGCGCGTTATCGCCCGGTGGCGGAACGTGCCGAGGGCCTGCGCCGGCTCCAGAGCGAACTGCTGCCCGCATTTGCCGATGGGCGCATCCGTCCGCTGGTGGACCGAGTGTTTGCCCTTGATGAACTGCGCGAGGCGAGGACCTACATGGAATCGGACCGGCACATCGGCAAGATCGTGCTCTCCATCGCGCAGCCTGGGCTCCGATAGGCGCCGTTGTAGAATCGATGCGTCTTGTGCCCGGAGAGAACTGTGCGGCGGACGCTTTTCATGATGGGGCCACTTTTCCTGGCAGCGCTTTTCACCATGCCTGCGCTGGCGCAGGCCCCGGCGGAGGAACGTCCATTCGCGCGCGACGATATTGGAGCGGCGCAGCAGCAGCTGGGCCGTTTGAGAAGCGAAGCACTGGCGGCCGAAGAAAGACTTAGGCAGGCCGAGCAGGATGCGAATGAAGCCGGCGCGGTTCTGCAACAAGCACGCGAGCGCAATGCCGCGGCGGCGCGCGCACTGCAGATCGCCCGGGAGACATCGGCGCAGGCGAGCAGGACTTACGAGCACGAGTCCATGGCTTTCGAGCGTTTGCGCAAGGGCGAAACGGCTGCAGCCCGGGTAAAGGCGGCCGCCGGGAAACCCTGAACCAGCCAACGAAGTGCTCTTTTTTCCTGAAAGACTACCGGCGATCGGTAACCGCCGGGATGCACTGCTTTGAGTCGTCTTGCATGGTGAAACGCAAATCGGCTCAGGACACCGTGCTGTTGGTGCACGGCCTGTGGATGGGCGGCTGGAGCATGGGCTGGCTCTCCCACAAGCTGCGCGAGGCGGGCTTCGTCACCGAGGCGGTGTCCTACGACTCTTTCAGCGGTGCTCCCCGCGAGCACGTCGAGCGGCTGGCGCAAGCGGCTGGCTCATGCAGCGGGACGGTGCATCTCATTGGACATAGCATGGGCGGTGTGGTGGTGTTGCTTTATTTGATGGGTCTCGCGCGGCCTCCGGCGGCCGGACGCGCGGTGCTGCTCGGCACGCCTGCGCGCGGCTCCCAGGCGGCACTTGCCTTCGAGCGCCAGCCCTGGGGTCCGGTTCTGCTGGGAAAAAGCATCGACTTGTGGCGCTCGGCTTTTCCATCGGGCATCGACGGCGCACTGGAGGTTGGAGCGCTCGCGGGCAACGAGGCCTTCGGGCTGGGGCCGCTGTTCGTTTCGCTGCCTCCTCCGAACGACGGCGTGATCACCGTGGACGAGACACGAATTCCTGGTTTACGCGATCACATGGTCTTGCCGGTGAGCCACACGGGCATGCTCGTATCCAATGCGGTGGCGCACCAGACCACGACATTCCTGCGCACCGGCAGGTTCGAGCGATGAAGCCGCTGCGAATTCTCGTCATGTCGGTCCTGGTCGTGCTCCAGGGATGCAGCAGCGCCGGCTATTACCTGCAGGCCGTGGAAGGCCATATCGGCATCATGGAGCGATCCCATCCGATCAGCGACACCATTGCCGAATCCGATACGCCGCAGACGCTTCGCGAGCGGCTGAAGCGCGTGCTCGTGATCCGTGAATTCGCCAGCCGCGAACTGGCGCTTCCCGACAACGGCAGCTATCGCTTCTACGCCGACCTGGGCCGGCCGTTCGCGCTTTGGAACGTGTTTGCAGCGCCCGAATTCTCGGTGGTGGCGGTGTCGTTCTGAATAAAGTTCGTAGGCTGTGTGAGCTACCGTGGCTTCTACTCGGAAGAGGAAGCACGCAGCTATGCGGCGAAACTGCGCGACGAAGGTTACGACGCCCACGTGGGCGGGGTGCCGGCCTATTCGACGCTCGGCTTTTTCAACGACCCGGTACTGAGCACCTTCGTGCGGGCACCGGAACCGGAGGTCGCGCGCCTCATCTTCCATGAGCTTGCACACCAGATCGTGTATGTGCGTGGCGACACGGCTTTCAACGAGTCTTTCGCCACCGCGGTCGAGGAGGAAGGGGTGCGGCGCTGGCTCGCGCAGCGCGGCAATCCTTCCGAACGCGCCACTTGGGAGGCGCTACAGGCGCGGCGCCGCGACTTCATCGCGCTGGTCACCCGCTACCGCGAACGCCTGGCGCAGTTCTACGCGCAGCCGGCCAGCCTCGCGGAGAAGCGTGCCGGGAAGGCAAGGTTGTTCGAGGAAATGCGCCGGGACTACGAGGCGCTGAAGACGAGCTGGGGAGGATATGCGGGCTATGACCGCTTCTTCAACGAGCACCTGAACAACGCTTCCCTCGCGGTCGTGGCGGCCTACAGTGTCTGGGTCCCGGCGTTTACCGCGATGATCCGCCATGACGGCGGCGACATGAAGGCGTTCTACCGCGATGTGAAGGAGCTCGCGCGGCTAGAAAAGGATGAGCGAACCGCACGACTCCACCAGCTGGACCCAGCCGCCGTTCTCACAGATTCCGCATCTTGACTCGCGCCGTCCCGAGAGCTCTGCTCGGAACTTCCGTGGTTGAGCTCCGGTAGAGCGGATGCCGTTCTTAGCGCCCGGCAGCGGAAACGCGTTTTTCCTCGCGTGGCCTGCGCACCGATGTGCTGGTCCAGATGATCTGCAGCAGAACGATCTCGAGGATGCTCGCAATGAGTAGAGGCAACCAGAGGGGCGCGAGCACTGCGCTCCATGAACCGGAAATGACGCCGGCGAGCCGAAGCGCCGCAAGGCAGAGGCCCGCAATGCCGTTGACCACGGCGGCAATAATGAGTATCCAGACCAACTGCCCAACGACACGCCGCAGCATTGTATTGACCCTCGAGCGAGCAGACATCGTGAGCTTACTTGCCCGGCGGGGCCCCGGCAAATTGGAGAAATCCTTAAAAGGACGGTGCAAAAACCCTAGACGAATGAAGGCCTTTCATAAAAAGTTCACACAGCCGATCGCTTGTGACTCCCATATGGGCTAGCCAGTCGGCACGCTTCGGAGGTGATGCGTTACACTCTGTGCCCGGTTTC
>Ga0153916_10004647_pt1 | contig 10391 bp, 8 predicted proteins | sample Opewatmetagenome_FD_109642 | JGI IMG/M metagenome (GOLD analysis project Ga0153916, IMG submission 109642) | Freshwater wetland microbial communities from Ohio, USA - Open water 3 Core 3 Depth 4 metaG | ecosystem: Environmental > Aquatic > Freshwater > Wetlands | place: USA: Ohio, Lake Erie, Old...
CCGGCAGCGACTGCAGCTGGGCCGCGACCTCGCTGGCCGGCGCGGTCTCCGCGGCGGCCTCGCCCGGCAGCGTGTCGGCGAAATCGTCGATATTGACGAAGACGCGGCGGCCACGGCGGCGCAACGCATCGATCAGCTTGTTGCGCGCGATCGCAAACAGCCACGGCGCGAACGGCGCATTGGCGTCCCAGGTATGCCGCTTCAGATGCACCGCCAACAAAATGTCCTGCACGATGTCCTCGGATTGATCGACCGGTTGTCCCGCCCGCGCCAGACCGCGGCGCGCCGCCGCCCGCAGCACCGGCGTGACGGCCTTGAGCAGACGATGATACGCCGCACTATCTCCTGATATGGCCGACCGCATCAGGCCGGTCCATTCGTCTTCACGTTCGCGCACGCGCGCTCCCACACTGCAATTCGGTCGATCTTTCAATTTGTTACGCCCGGAAGCTACGATCACGAAGTCGTGATCGACGTTTCCGGAAGCCTCGGGACCGCCGCCCGGCCTTGGGAATCGCAGACAGTGGCTTCCCTCGACCTCAGGCTCATAACATCGATCGGTTCCGCTGGCACCGGCGCCTGGATTCCAAAGGGAAATCGCGCTGGGAAGTCGAAACCACCCCCGCAATGCCGCCGCCCAGCTTTTGCCCGCTGTAGCCCGAAGATTCCCCTTTTTTGCCCCGCTGCCGACACGCCGGGAGGTCTCCTTGCCCGCCAGGTGGGTGGCAATTGGGAGATCGGCGGATGATCATCAAAGCCAATGGGCGCTCGGCCCTGATATTGGCAGCAGGGCTTTTTGTGTGTTTCGCGGGACCATCGCAAGCGGCGGCGGGTGCGGAAGACCAGGCCGCAACAGTCGCGCAAGCGGAAACGGCCGGGACGCCCGTCGCGCTCCACAAATACGCCAGACAAGGCGCGCGCCACTGGAAGAAATATGCGCATCGCAAATCCGGCAAGGTCGCGCAGAAAGCCGCAACCGGCAACAAAACGGCCGACGCGGCCGACGATGGTGACAATTCATCGGCGATGCCGCCATCGGTAGCCAACGCCAACGCCCAACTGACATCGGCCGATACGCCGACCGGCAACGCCGCCAAGGCCACGACCGCCCGGGCCAACGATAGCCTGCAGGCGGCGCCGAACAAGCCGGCTGACGCTGCGCCCGCGGCTGACGCCCGACCTGACGGCCAGATCGTTGCCGCCGATCAGCTCAACGAGGTCGATCGTACACTGCGCGAGAGCACGCCGCCGGCGGGCAAGCCTGCCGCGCCCCCCATGGCGTTAGCCTCGGCCGAGGCGCCCGCCGCGCCTGCTGCGCCGGTCGCCAGCAATCAAAGCTCCACCTGGGACCAGACCTCCCTGATCGGGAAGATCTTTATCGGCTTCGGCGCGCTGCTGACGATGGCCTCGGCCGCACGCATGTTCATAGCGTAATCGGTCTCATGCCCCGGAGGCAGCGCAACGCGGGACCGGTGCGCCGCCGGGCCGGGGCCTGCATCCCCCACTTGATGCCCACCGCGCCAGCGGGCACATTGCCCGCGATATCAGGCGCGGGGTGGATCATGAGCACGTTCGAATACATCATTGTCGAAAACAAGGGCGCGGTGGGCATCATTACGCTCAATCGCCCGAAGATGCTCAACGCGCTGTCGTTCGGCGTGTTCAGGGAGATCGCCGCGGCGGTCGACGATCTCGAAGCCGACGAGGGAATCGGCTGCATCCTGCTGGCCGGCGGCGAAAAGGCTTTCGCCGCGGGCGCCGACATCAAGGAGATGCAGCCGAAAACCTTCATCGACATGTTTTCCAGCGATTTCGCCGCGATCGGCGGCGACCGTGTCGCCGACTGCCGCAAGCCGACCATCGCCGCCGTCAGCGGCTACGCGCTCGGCGGCGGCTGCGAGCTGGCGATGATGTGCGACATCATCATCGCCGCCGACACCGCGAAATTCGGCCAGCCGGAAATCACGCTCGGCACTATTCCCGGCATCGGCGGAACGCAGCGGCTGACGCGCGCGATCGGCAAATCCAAGGCGATGGATTTGTGCCTGACCGGGCGGATGATGGATGCCGCCGAAGCGGAACGGTCGGGGCTCGTGAGCCGGGTCGTGCCCGCCGACAAGTTGATGGACGAAGCGCTGGCGGCGGCGGAGAAGATCGCATCGATGTCGCGCCCGGCGGCCGCGATGGCGAAGGAAGCCATCAACCGCGCGTTCGAGACGCCGCTGTCCGAGGGGCTCCACGTCGAACGCAACCTGTTTCATGCGACCTTTGCGCTGGAAGATCGTTCCGAGGGCATGGCGGCCTTCATCGAGAAGCGGAAGCCGGTGAACAAGAACAGGTAGAGGGCGAATTCGTCCCGCTCGTCGTCCCGGCCAGGCGAAGCGCGCGCCGGCGCGGTGAAGACGATCAGGTTATTTCATACGGCTCCTCGCCAGCGCCGCACTGACCAGCACGCGGTAGGCGCGTTCGGACCATGTCGCCGGCCGGTCGAGGCCGATCCGCGCCAGGCATTCATGGTCAGCGGCATCGGGACGCCGCGTGAATCCCTGCCACAATAGTCCCGCCAGGTGCTGCGGCGACTGCTGCGCGTCCTGCAGCAGTTGCAACGCTGGAATCAGCCGCTGTTCGACGTCGGTAAAGTCACTGCCGAACGGAAACGACGGCAGCAGGCCGGCCTCGCGCGCGGGCTTCAGCGCGCGCGCGATCCGCTCCGGATGATTGTCGCGGTGCGCGGCCGGAATCTCGAAATTCCTGGGCAGCTTGCCGGCGTCCTTGGCCTGGCGTGCGAGTTCGTCCTGAAAGCGCGAATCCGCGACTTGCAGCATCGCCGCGATCACATCGGCGTCCGATTTACCCCTGATGTCGGCGACGCCGTATTCGGTGACGACGACATCGCGCAGGTGGCGCGGGATGGTCTCGTGACCATAGCTCCAGCGGATATTGGATTGTGCTTTCGCGCCGGCTTGCCGCGTCGCCTCGAGCGTGAGGATCGAGCGCGCGCCGGCAAGCGCGAACGCCTGGGCCACGAAATTATACTGGCCGCCGACGCCGCTCACCACCTGCCCGTTCTCAAGGCCATCGGACACGGCAGCCCCCATCAAGGTCGCCATCATCACGCTGTTGACGAAGCGGGCGTCGACGCGCGCGCGCCGCTTGGCCTCCTCGTCGCCATAGAGCTCATTGGTGAAGGATACCGGCACCATCTGGATCCGCGCGACTTGATCGGGCGTCATCTCACGCAGCGCGCGGTAAAACGATTTCGGCCCGAGGAAAAATGCGCCGTGCAGCACGGCGCCATCGACCTCGCGCTTGAGAATGCCGGCGTCGATCAAGCCGAGAAATGCCGCGAACAGCATCTCGCTGACGCCATAAAGACCCTGCTCGAACGATCCGGTGTGCAGCGCCGCGAGGTGTTCCGGTCCGGGCACAAGCCGCTTCATGATCCCGTGATATTGCCTGTTGTCGCGATGACGGACGATCAACCCCTGCGCCAGCGCGTCGCCGACCTGCCCGATGCCGATCTGCAGCGTGCCGCCATCGCGCACCAGGCCTGCGGCGTGAAGACCGATGGCGTATCGGGTATCGGTGATCGGCTCGGCTGGCGGTGCGAACAGCGGAAAGTCGGTCTCGGGACTTTCGAGCACCGCACTGAACTCATCCGCCGGCAGATCGGCGGCGCCCGGCATGAACGGCAGTTCGGAATTGACCTGACCGACCAGTTTGAACGACGCGCGGCCCTCTGCGCGGGCGCGCAACAGCTCCAGCGTGATGTCGGTATTGCAGCTCAGGCTGTAGCGCGACACGCCGCGCTTGGCCACCAGCTGCGCGGCGACATTCATCCCTGCCGCCAGCAGATAGGAAGCCGCGTGGGTATAGTTCGCAGAAATATAGTGCTGCTGCGCCGCGGGCACGTGCAGCCACCGTCCCGCCAGGAAGAAGAATTCGATCACGCGAATATTCGGTGGAAGCGCCCCTGCGCGCTGCGCGCCGGCGTATGCAAGATCGGGAAAGCCACCAAACAGACGGTCGATCACCGGCGCGATGAAGCGCCACTGGACCAGATTCTTCGGCTTCGGCTTTTCCAGCGTCAATGCGGTGAAGAACGTCAGATTGATCGACCGGTCGGCACTGGCCCGCGCATAGAGGGCGTTGGCGATGTGGTTCGCCTTGCCGAGCCCGAGCGGCAAGCCGACCACCAGATTGGTCCCGACGTCGCGGATGATATCCTCGGCGATCGCCTCAGGGTCGGAAAACAGTTTCGGCATCCAGTACAAGCCCGGGCGCGATGGGGATAGCCGGCGCCGGGAATCGGACGCAGCCGCCGACAGCTTAGCGCATTTGTGAGTCTGTGACGAACCGGCAACAACGAGGCACGGAATTCAGGGGGTTTCCGCGTTCCATGGTTTGCTTGTGGCCGGAGCGGCCTCTAAACAGGTAAATGTGTCGGCGCCGTCGGCGGAGGCGGACGGCCGGGGTTGCTTCGGGATCACATGATTGGGCGTGCCGCTAAAATTGGCCACGTGGCAAGGCGCGTGCTTCGATCGGGCATTTGTCTTGGCGTTGCCACTTGGGCCGGTTTTGCCCCCACCGCCGCCCGGGCCGAATCGCTCCCCGAGGCGCTGGCCAAGGCCTATCAGACCAATCCGCAGCTCAATGCCGAACGGGCGCGCCAGCGCGCCACGGACGAGAACGTTCCGCAGGCCCTAGCGGGCTACCGGCCGCAGATCATCGCGACCTTGAGCGCCGGGCTGCAGGCGGTCCGCAACCTGCTGCCGGACAACACCATTCAATCCGCGACCCTGAAACCCTGGACCATCGGGGTGACGGTGACGCAGACGCTGTTCAACGGCTTCAAGACCGCCAACAGCGTGCGGGTGGCGGAATTACAGGTGCAGTCGGGCCGCGAGGCGTTGCGCAACGTCGGCCAGGGCGTGCTGCTTGACGCCGTCACCGCCTACACCAACGTGCTCGCCAACCAGTCGCTGGTCGAGGCGCAGCGCTCCAACGTCGCGTTCTTGCGGGAAACCGTCGGCATCACCCAGAAGCGTCTCAACGCCGGCGACGTCACGCCGACCGACACCGCGCAGGCCGAAGCGCGACTCAGCCGCGGCCTTGCCGACCTGAACGCCGCCGAAATCAATCTTGCCATCAGCCAGGCGACCTACACCCAGGTGATCGGCAACCCGCCGGGGCAATTGCGGTCCGCCGAAACCGTGGATCGGTATCTGCCGCGCAGCCGCGAAGACGCCATAGCTCTTGCCTCCAAGGAAAATCCGGCGGTCACCGCCGCGGGCTTCGACGTCGATGTCGCCTCGACCACCATCCACGTCGCCGAAAGCAGCCTCTTGCCCAGCATCACCCTGCAGGGCAGCGCCAGCCACTCCAGCGACGCCGATCCGAGCCTTACCACTTTCAGGACCGATCAGGCTTCGGTGGCCGCCCAGATGAACGCACCGATCTACGACGGCGGCACCGCGGCGTCGCAGACCCGGCAGGCCAAGGAACTGGCCACGCAGAGCCGCCTGGTACTCGATCAGGTACGCAATCAGGCCCGCACCGCCGCCGTCGGCGCCTGGGTCGCCAACGAAGGCGCCAAGGTCGCGGTGGCCGCATCGGAATCCGAGGTCCGCGCGGCGACCGTCGCGCTGCAGGGCGTCAGCAAGGAAGCGGCGGGCGGCCAGCGCACCACGGTCGACGTCTTGAACTCGCAAGCCGATCTTATTTCGGCAAAGGCGCGGCTGATCGGCGCGCAACGCGACCGCGTGATCGCCTCCTATACCCTGCTCAGCGCCATCGGCAGGCTCGACGTCAAGACGCTCTCGCTCGACACGCCGGATTACCTGCCGGAGGTGCACTACCACCAGGTCCGCGACGCCTGGCACGGCCTGCGCACGCCGTCCGGGCAGTAGCTGCCGCCCGGATGCGGGCGTCGCATTACGATGACGGCGCGACGTGCTATCTGTCTCCAGGAGCACAACCAAAACGCCAGAAGCGCACAAGGGAGAAGAGCCATGCTGACGCGACGCATTACTCTGCTCGCTTCCATTGCGACGGAGTGACCATGCCCAACGAAAACATTGCTGCCAAAGCCTCGCATCCTTCCACGCCTGTCAATTTCGACGTCCCCGCCGGCGCCTGCGACTGCCACACCCACATTCACGGTGATCCTGCGAAATTTCCGTACTTCCCAGGCCGCGTCTATACGCCGGAACCGGCATCGCCCGAGGAGATGTCGGCGCTGCACAAGGCGCTGCATATCGAGCGCGTCGTGATCGTCACCCCGAGCGTCTACGGCACCGACAATTCAGCAACCTTGTTCGGCATGAAGGCGCGCGGCGCGACCGCGCGCGGCGTCGCCGTGATCGACGAGAACACAAAGGACAGCGATCTCGACGCCATGAACCAGGCGGGCATTCGCGGCATCCGGCTCAACCTGGCTACCGGCGGCGTCAACGATCCCGCCATGGGCCGCCCGCGCTTTCAGGCCGCGGTCGAGCGCGTGAAAGCGCGCGGCTGGCATGTCCAGCTGTTCACCAGCCCCGCGATGATCTCCGCAATCAAGGATCTCGTCGCCGCGTCGCCGGTGCCGGTCGTGTTCGATCATTTCGGCGGCGCGCTGGCCGAACGCGGTGCGGCGCAGCCGGGCTTTTCCGATCTGCTGGATCTCGTGAAATCGGGCAAGGCTTACGTGAAAATCTCCGGCGGTTATCGGGCCTCGAAGCTCGCGCCCGACTATCCCGACGTGGTCCCGCTTGCCCGCGCGCTGATCGCGGCCAATTCCGACCGCATCGTCTGGGGCACGGATTGGCCGCATCCGAATTCGGTCACGCCGCCCGGCAGGAAGCCGACCGAGGTGACGCCGATGTATCAGATCGATGACGGCCGCTTGTTGAACCAGTTGCCCGTATGGGCGCCGGATGCGGCGATCCGCAAAAAAATTCTGGTCGACAACCCGGCTCGGCTTTACGGGTTCTGAGCGCCGGTTCGTGACGCCCCCTGCTCCATTTGCCCGAGCGCTTCCCCGCGATAGCGGCGCAACCATTCGGCGGCCTTGCGCAGCCCGCCGAATGGAAACAGATGAAATCCGGCAATCGACGCCGTCGCAGCGTCGGGCGCCGACTGCAGGCCGCGCATCACGTCATCCGGCCCGGTATCCGCCAGGAGCCGGCCGAACCGCCCGATCTGGCCGCGCAGCGAGCGGATCGAATTGCCGATGCCGCAGCGGAGCGCGAATTTCGTCAGCGTGGCAGGGCTCGCCGGGCCGGCGAGACCGACGATGACGGGAAGTCCAACGCCGCGCGCATCGAGCTCGCCGATCCAGCCCAGGATCGGCGCGCTTTCGAAGCAGAATTGCGTCACGACATCGACGCGGATTTTGGCCAGTTGCCCCCAATCCCGCCATGCTTCGAGCCCCCTGAAGATCGCGGACGCGGCGAGATAGGGATGGCCTTCGGGATGGCCGGCAACGCTCACCCGCGCGATGCCGCACGCCTCGATCAATCCGCTGGCGCAAACATCGAGACTTGACCGATACGGTCCTTTCGCGGCTGCGACGTCGCCGGCGATCAGAAGAATGCGCGTGACATCTGCCTCGCCGCGCAGCCGCGCCAGAAAGTCGTCGAGCGCCTCGCGCGACGGCATTTCGCGCGCGGCGATATGCGGCACCGGATCAAAGCCGGCGCGACGCAACGCGGCAGCCGTCTCGACGTTGTGGCGATAATTGTCGCCGGGCAGGAACGTGATCGTGACATCGGTGCCCGGAGGAAAATGATCCCGCAGCTCGCCCAACTGATGCCCGCGCGAGGAGACCTCGACGGAAGCGGACGGCAGCAGCGCGGCGAGGTCGCGGCACGGAGCATGATCGGGCGCGGACACGTCTCCCTCCCCTTCAAGTTCTGCGGCGCGAAATCACGTAGGTCTCGTCGTTGAACCAGAGACCGCCGTGCTTCCTGAGCACCCGGTCGGTGGCTTCGAGGTAGCGGCCGTCGCGGACCACTTCCGACAGCCTGACATCCTCGATCTGCGCGACATAGATCGCGGCATTCCAGGCGGCGAACAGCGTCGAGGTTCCGATCGGACCCGAGACCTCGTCCGGCAGCGTGTGCATGTGATAGCGGAAGATCGATCGCGCATCGGAGGAAGCGTTGAAATTATAGTGCCGCGCTTCGGAGCCAAGTTCGTGCTTGACCTGACGCAGGATCTCATAGCGATCGGTCTTGAACGGATCGTCACCGGGCCAGACCTCCTCGATGATCTCGATGCCGGGATCGTGGCCGTGCGAATGAATGCCGATCAGCCGGCCGCCGGGCCGCAGCGAGCGCACCAGCGGGGTCACCACCTTCGAGGCCTTGAATTCGACGCTGGCCCGCGCCCGATAGGGCTGCGAAGCGATCACCAGATCATAGTCGGCCATCACGCGCCCGGGCCGCGGCATGATCGGGTCGAGTAGGAACGAATGATCCTCGCGCCGCAACGTCAGGATAATAGGGCGGGTATAGAGCGGATTGCCCGTGGCCGGACTGATCCCGGCACGCCAGTTCTCGGCCAGAAACCCTTCGAGCTGTCCGATCTGTTCGGCAAAGCCATGCGCGGTATTGCCCGCCAGCGCGACATCCTTCCAGATCAGGCTCTGCGCCGAAGTCGCCGAGCGCGGCGTCAGCCACGGCGCCTCGGCATAATAGAGATTGGTGATGACCAGCACGGTGGCCGGATGCTCGAACAGCCGGTCCGCCATCTTCTCCAGCATCAGCCGGACATCTTCGTAGCTGATTTCCTTGGCCACGACGTAGAGCGGCATGGTGGGAAACCGGGCGTGCACTGCCCGCATCACGCGCGACAGCACGGTGCCGTCGCCAACGCCGGCGTCGAAGATCCGTAGCGCCGGCGGCGACGGCTGCAGATTGCCGAGTTCGAGCGAAATCCTGTTGGCGACCTCGGTCTTCTCGCTGCAGGTGGAGACGAACAACAGATATTTCTGCCGGTTGTCGAAGAACCGGAAACCCGGTGGCGCGGCATCGGCGACGACGGCGCCGTTGACCGGCTTGAGGGCAGCGGGCGATCTGGTTCTCTCCGACGGCAACGCCGCCGGATGCTCGCTCAGATAGGCGCGGACCTTGTCGAGGGTCCCGGTGGTGATCTTGGCGCCGTCGCGCAACCGCGACACCAGCTTGCCGTCATTGACGACGAGCCGCCCGAAGGTGGATTCGGCCGTTTGCGTCGCACGGCAATAATCCCGGATCGCGCCCAGAATCTGGTCAGAGGTTCTCGAGCTGGTGCGATCCTGGTGCTCCCCATTCCGCATGTTGGTCTCCTGCGGTTTTGTCCCTTGGGTCTTATTCAAGGGACAGCCGTCAGGTTGCGTCAACCACAAACGGAGTGGGCAAAGATTATGGGCGCTTGCCCACTGGCTCCTACCGCGCCCGGCGCGAGAAGAAGGAGATCAGCACCGGCAGCGTCACCAGGATCACCAGCGGCGCCAGCATCATGCCGGTGACCACCACCACCGCCAACGGCTTCTGCACCTGCGATCCGATCCCGGCCGACATCGCCGCCGGCAAAAGCCCGACGCCCGCGACCACGCAGGTCATCAGCACGGGCCGCAGCTGAAGTTCGCCGGTGCGGATTACGGCTCGCATCCGGTCGAAGCCTTCGTCGATCAGCTGATTGAACTGCGACAGGATGATGATGCCGTCCATCACCGCGATGCCGAACAGCGCGATGAACCCGATCGCGGCGGACACGCTGAACGGAATGCCCGATACCAGAAGCCCGAGCACGCCGCCGAAGATCGCCATCGGGATCACGCTCATGGCGAGCATCGTGTCCACCATCGAGCCGAAATTGAACCACAACAGCACCGCGATCAGCGTGAGGCTGATCGGCACCACGATCGACAGCCGCTTGATGGCGTCCTGCAGATTGCCGAATTCGCCGACCCACTCGAGGTGCGATCCCGGCGGAAGCTGCACCTGGTCTGCGACCTTTTCCTGGGCTTCCCGGACCGCGCCGCCGAGGTCGCGTTCGCGCACCGAGAATTTTATGGGCAGATAGCGCTCCTGCTGTTCCCGATAGATATAGGCCGCACCGGAGACCAGGTTGATCGACGCTACTTCGCTCAAGGGAATCTGCGTGATGGTGCCGCTCGGACCGGCCGCGCCGATGCGCAAATTCTGGATCGCCTAGGCGCTCTTGCGATATTCGGGTGCAAGGCGGACGATGATCGGAAAATGCCGGTCGCTGCCGGGTTCATAGAGATCGCCGGCGGTGTCGCCGCCGATCGCCACCTTGATGGTGGCGTTGATGTCTCCCGGCGACAGCCCGTAACGGGCGGCCTTGGCGCGATCGATATCGATCTGGATGGTGGGTTGGCCGAGCGAAGTGAATACCGCCAG
>Ga0153916_10004648_pt1 | contig 10391 bp, 8 predicted proteins | sample Opewatmetagenome_FD_109642 | JGI IMG/M metagenome (GOLD analysis project Ga0153916, IMG submission 109642) | Freshwater wetland microbial communities from Ohio, USA - Open water 3 Core 3 Depth 4 metaG | ecosystem: Environmental > Aquatic > Freshwater > Wetlands | place: USA: Ohio, Lake Erie, Old...
CGGATCTTATCAGATCATTGATTTCCCAGCCGAGCGCCGCGCAATGCCTGCCTTTCTCGAGCTCAAATCGGGGAGGCATGTCATGTACGCTTTGTTGGATGTAGATGTCACGGTTTTCCGCAGATTTATTGAGGATTACAAAGCTAAAACCGGTGAGCAGCTGTCCTTCACCGGCTACATGGCTTTATGCCTGGCCCGCGCCGTGGATGAGAATAAAACAGTGCAGGCCTACAGGAAGGGTAGCAAGCAGCTTATCGTATTTGACGATGTGGATGTGGGGATCATGATCGAACGCAAGCAAGGAGAAACGCCCGTCTTGACGGGATATGTCATCCGAGCGGCCAACCGGAAGACCGTCTGGGAGATCCACCATGAGATCCGCTCGGCACAGTCGGAACCCGTGCCACCGAACAATGGCATGCCCGCCTGGTTCCGTTCCGCCCTGCTGCTTCCATGGCCTCTGTCAACGCTATTCAAGGTTTTATTCCGTATGATCATGCTTCGCAACCCGACCATCGTTACATCGATGGGGGGCACAGTTGGTATCTCTTCAGTGGGAATGTTTGGCAAGGATCACGCTGGATGGGGGATTTCAAGCGGCTCCCACGTACTCGACCTTATCGTGGGGGGGACCGCCCGGAGCCTGGCGGAAGTCGAGGAACAGATCGAGTCACGCGAGATGCTTAGCCTGACGATCATCTTCGACCATGACGTGATCGATGGGGCTCCAGCGGCTCGATTTACCCGTAGATTGGTTGAGCTGATCGAGAGCGGGTTTGGGCTGGATGAAATTCAAACCGCAACTGCTACTGACGTCAAAACAGAGGTGGCACCTCCGGCATAAGAGCCTACCTAAAGCAGGATGATCAAGGGACCGCACGCGACTCTTTGTTGATTTTATAATTTTCCTCTTTCCACTTGTATCCCATAATGGTGCAGATGTGGTGTTGCTGTGATGTTATATAATAGGTTTAGTGGATAGGTTGAATAAATACGTTTCCGTATATAGGACAATGATAATAAAGCACTAAATAAGGTGGATATTAGTTGCAATAACAACCTGCCATCAATGAAAATATGAGATACACGCTAGAATTAAAATCAACAATGGAGATATGGTAGATCGATAAACCTATATTATTGGGTAGTAGGGAGCCAACTAATGCCGAGCTTCTAGGATCGGAGCCGGTGCTGAATTGCGCTCCGGGTGCCTGGAGCACGTAGGATGGTTATCGGGAAGGTGGACTGCCGCATTCCCTTAGGAGAAAAGCATGGAATCCAATTCGCTGATCGAATTGTATTCGGTACTTAAAACCTGCCCGATGGGCGACCTGATCGTCCACGCGTTACGTGGGCTCGATCTGACTGTCGCCCGCGACGAGTTCATCGTCCTGCTCGGTCCGTCGGGATCCGGGAAAACCACCACGCTGAACATCCTGGGCGGGCTGGACCGGCCTAGCGACGGAAGGGTCGTCGTCGACGGGGAGGAGATCACCCGCTTCAGTGAACGGCGCCTCACCGGCTACCTGCAGTTGATGAGCAATTGAAACTTGTGATATGACATAGAATGGATCGGTGGGATGGTCGTGGATGGTAAGACCCACATCCATTGCTTTAACAGTTTGCTTTGGGATAGGATACCCTCACGGTTGGTTAAAGATTATATCTTCTCAGCAAGTGTCCAGAAGGTGTTATGCAGGTCATCGACACATAGGGAAAGTATTCAATTATTGTTATGCCCTCTATGTTCATTTATGATCTTCTTATCCCCATATCATCACTAGCTTTCAAACGCGCAAAGGGGATGAGTTGAACACCTTTTCACCCTGATACTCTCGTCTGGGAGAGTATCGCTTTTTATAATACATATTCAACAATGTAGCATATCTTTCTTTTTGGGTGAAGTGAGAATGAAATTGTAAAAAAAGCATGAATCAGTATAATAAGTATTTAGATAATCTCCAAGTATGCTCGAGTGCCTCTGCAAGATGAAATTGGTGGTTGATTATGATCCTGTCACAGATTTCACAAACAGCAATTTTGACTTTGGTTTGTCGCGTTGTTGAATCCGAGAAGAATAATCCCGTTTTCACCGACCCAATGGCGGTTCTTTGTTTAGATAGGTTGATGTCTATATCCTCAGAAGAAGAAAAGCACCGCATTATGAAGTGGAAAAAAATGTATGCAGGCAATCCACGGGACTCAAAAGCGCGCGCTCTGACAGCAAGGAGTTTCGACCATATTGCTAGTCTTTTTATCTCTAATAATCCAGGATGTACTGTGGTCAACCTGGCATGCGGTTTTGATACAAGATTCTGGCGCATTGAACATGAAAAGTGCCAATATTTTGAGCTTGATCTGCCAGAACTGATTGAATTGAAAAGAGAGATACTAAAAGAACATCTCGACTATGAACTCATCGGCTGTTCAGTTTTAGATACTTCATGGATTGATAAAGTAACTTCAAATGGAAACAGTAATTTCCTACTCCTTGCCGAGGGCTTGTTTTATTACTTGCCTAAGCAAGACGCGACCAGACTTTTACAAGTAATAGCCCGAAGGTTCAATCGCTCGCAACTTGTCCTTGATATGGCCCCCGAAAAATACACCAAGGGATTGTGGAAATGGTTTATTCAGCTGCACTCCAAAGCCTGGGGTATAGATGTTTCTTTCGTTTTCGGCATTAACAATCCCCGCGACATCGAATCTTATGGAAATGGTTTCAAAGTGATTGGTGATGTAAAAGGAAATGTGGGCCCGATAATAACCGTTTCAGTGGAATAATTGATATGGGGAAAATAATATCAGTAGTTGGAAATCTCGGTGCAGGTAAAACAACATTAGCAAATCTTATATGCGATAAAGGAGCATATATACTATATAGGGAAGGACCCGAAGAACGTCCATTTCACATAGAATATGGTAATGACCAGCCAAGGTGGGCATTAGCAAACCAAATTGATTTCTTCCTTTTTCGATGCGAGCAGGAGGCCATTGCCAGACAGAGTAATGAAATTGCAGTGTTTGATGGAGGGTTCGACCAAGATTTTCATGTTTTTACCCGATATATTTTCAACAAAGGTTATCTAAATCAGGATGAATTCAATGTTTGTAAACGCTTTTATCATATGATGAGAGGATTTTTACCTCACCCAGACTTAACCATCAGAATCATTGTAGATATTCCAACTTTACTTCAAAGGAGATCATTGCGCGGGAGAAAAACCGATAATCATTTATTTGGCATGCAGGAATTGTCAGACTTCGAGCTATTAATAGACCAATGGTTTGAACACGAGATATCATCACCTGTCTTACAGTATTCATTTGACCAAGACTTCCATTCCTACACGAACGAGATCGATAAGCTGCTCATTCAAATAACCAAAGTCTTGGCCGCTTGACATCTAACAGTGTTCAGTTGATCGATATTTTTGGAATGGTTGGGGGATGGAATATCTTGCTTCTTTAAGGAACGCGCGATGCGTGGCTTAACTCAATACCGTTATAACTATGTGACTGCTGGATAGAGATGTTTTAGGGTGGCAGTCCCGTGGTAAAGATATTGCAAGCAACATAAAGATACTCTATACTAGTATCAATGATTGGGATCTATTCTATAGGTTGGATACGCACACCCCGATTGTGAAGATAATTTGCAGGATATTCATACCTTGGCGCTTGAATAAACGGAAGTGACGCTGTATATCGGATGATAGTAGAATCAATGGTTAGCCAGCATCTCTGTGATGTCTAAGAATATGAACACGAAGCTAATTGCACTTTATATCTTGGATCAGATCCTGGGTATCGTTGGCATGGGCGTGGCTCTATTCTGGTCAGCTGGGCGGATTGACTGGTGGGCTGCTTGGGCAGCTATCGCTGTGTGGTTAACTTTTTTTATCGCGACGGATATACTGCTCCTCCGCTTCAACCCGGAGCTCATGGCTGAACGCCTGAACCCCCCAAAGGAAGCCAAGACCTGGGATAGAGTCATCATGAGCCTACTTCGCATTACGCAATTGGCGCGTTATATCCTCGCTGGTCTTGATCACCGTTATGGCTGGACGGTTGGCTTTCCTGTAGCAGCTCAACTGGCCGGACTGGTTGTGTGTTCGCTGAGCTATGCCCTGCTCGCCTGGGCGATGACCTCCAACGCCTTTTTCTCGCAAATCGTACGCATACAGTCCGATCGTGGTCACGCCGTCGTTACCCATGGTCCATACCGCTATATGCGTCACCCAGCCTACGTAGGCATGATTATTTTTGAACTGGCTATGCCCATACTGCTCGCTTCTTGGTGGTCTTTACTTACCAGCGGATTGTGTGCAATCCTGCTCATCCTTCGTACAGCTCTTGAAGACCGCACCTTACAGGTTGAGCTGACTGGCTATGTAGATTATGCTCGCCAGGTGCGATATCGCCTGTTACCCGGTATCTGGTAATCAGGTATCTTGACCATAATGCAGCTGTAAGGCGACTAACAACGGCTAATGCAGACAGCAGTTCCGCTGATGATGATATGTGCGTAGGGGAATTGTAGCTTTGAAATCAGGATATTTTCTAGATAATCCACGCTTTAGGTGGCACGATATAGCAGGATTCCGGATAATCAATCGTTAGGTTGCATCTCGTATCATTATCATAAGAAAAATGAAGGAATTAAATATGGAATCATTTCAAGAATATATGAATGAATATAGAAAACAACTGGAGAAGGGGGCGATTAAAGAGGCATATAAAGGATTGATGGAATATATCATGGATTTGAGAATGCATTTAAAAAACAAATATCCTGATTATTTCGTATCCAGTAGTATTTATTATGGATATATGGATATGACATATTTTTCTTTCTTTCCAAAATCATTTAGCAAACGAAAATTGAAAATTGCAATTGTTTTTATTCATGAGACATTTAGATTTGAAGTATGGTTAGCAGGCTATAATAAACAGGTTCAAACAAAATACTGGGAGTTGTTTAAAGAACGCGATTGGAATAAATATCACATTGTATCGACGACGAAAGGCGTTGATTCTATTTTAGAGCACATTTTAGTTGACAGTCCAGATTTTAGCGATTTAGATACTTTAACAATACAAATAGAGAGCGAGACATTGAATTTTATTAAGGATGTCGAGAGCTTCTTATCTAAATATTAAAACTGACTCTGATGCTATGCTCCTTGCACAGATAAGATTGCATTAAGCGTTCCTCCGCCTTGTGAGTCCAACCAGTACGTGTTGCCTGACAAAGGGTGCAGTGGACATGTGGGAGTCTGTGCAGTTCAGGAGCATTTTTCTGGCATTGAATTTCATTGCTCGTAAACTTTTCCATGCCAGACCACATGCCACTCACGCAAACCAATATGCGAACCCAAAAGCAATACATTAAAAATCAGCACGACAGCATTGAAAGAGAGGCACGAAATGCAGGTTGCTTGGAAAAGCAGTGACCTCAGCATGGAGCTTGGTCACGGGGTAGAGGTAGAACTTAAGCTTGGGGAACGCCAAGGCAATACGCTCGGATTTATTGAAGGATACAGCTGGTACAAAGATAAGGATCCTAAAGTAATTGTCTATCTTGATCAGCAGTTGAAGGAATTCCCGAATGCATTAACCTCTGAGCTCCGTTTGGCAATTCTACTATTTCTTACAGACAAGAAGCGGCAAAAGGGCGATGCAAGAATTCATGGTTTTAGATTTCACTTCAATGCATAGCTAACCAATCAGATCTTGGGATGGGAATCAAGTCAATATCTTATCATCACAGAAGCATTCCAAAGCACACTAGAATGCCTAACTACAATGCAGGGAGAAAAGGATGTCTTGGTTGGAAGAACAGAAAAGAGAATAAGATATGATGCCGTTTGAGATCATCATTTCCACCTAATCCCCCTCAGGATGGGATTGCGGGTAACATTTTCTTCATCCTGCTGTGTGCAACCGTGTGCAACCGCAGAAACACTGCATGGAAAATATGCACATGATGGAAAATTTAATCCCCGCATATTGGACACAGAAAATTTCATAGCACCATATTTAAGGTGCAGAATTCCCGTTCTACCCCTTTTAATCAGTTGGAAAGACTCAATATATATTAATCTTCAATCGTCATTTCTCCACCGCTTCTCCGGGGGTTAATTCCATCTGAGTTTGAGTGAGGCAGTATGAAGTTGTAATCGCATAAAATTATTTCTGGCTGATTTATTTCATTTGGTGCACCGATAGGTTTATCTGGAAATTTTACTGATTTGTGTATCTATCACCCCCAATCTATGTATATTACTTATAGACAACCTAGCCAGTATTTGCTATAATGATTTAGAGATCACATTTTGTGTTGGCGTGAGAAATACAATTAAATAATTGCAAGATCGGGAGGCGATGATCCAACAGGGGACTGGTCGCTGAGCTTTTATAAGCATCCTTTTGGTGAGCCAATAGCGAAACCGGCCCGTGTGGGCTGGTTTTTTTATTTTCTCGCTGTTCGAACATTTATCATGTCATTAACATTTCCGGATATGAATGAAAAGGAGGATTTACACTAACGACCAAGATATTCACAAATTAGAGTTCCATTTGCTTATACTTGTCAGAGTTGGTCAGATAGCGCCATGGCGGAGGGGATGAGTGATGGGTGGTTGGAATATTATCGTTGGACGCCTGTGTGGATTATGTCCGTGAAGTACCGCCCATAACCACCATTACCATTCAAGAGCTATCGTTTCCCTACCTTGGTCACAACGTCGCCTGCTCTGGAGTGGAATGCGTGGTGTCAATGATCCAGTGAACCTCGCTATCCAGCAAAGCAAGATCGGTAATTCCTTAATATGAGAAGGTGACTGCCAGGCATGAATTTTATAAGGTGGTAGGGCTACTCGGTTTAGGTGAAAAGGAGGTGATCCACAGGGGATTGCCAGACTGACCGTAAATATGATTTCCAGTCAATAGATTGTCAACAGTGAAGATAGAATGGAAAGGCTCTAGGTTTGGTCATTAAGTAATTTAAATCTTTATGTACAACGTCTTAAAATTGATTGAACGAAAAGGTAAACCCATCGTGAGGTGGGGGCACAAAGTTATGGGTCTGCTTGTGCAGATCACCAAACAGTCGAAATTTATATCTAACGGTTTTTTGTTCTATGAGGAGGTGCTATTTTTTCCATGGCTCGGAAACCCTGTGAAGGGAACTCTAGTAAGTACAAACAAAACTATATGAGGAGGAATATTGTAATGAAACGCACAATTCTTTACGCTTTGATGGCGCTGTTGTTGATTTTCACCAATGCTTCAGCGGTTTTTGCCCAGGAGGGCGCACCTGATCGATCGGCAAATCGCGAGCTGCCTGCCAAAGTTGACGAACTCCGGTTGGAAACTCCGGTCGAGATGGATGGCTTTTCTGCCGAGGTGCTTGACAGTTCTCTGATTGGGGCTGTTGGTGCAAACAAGGTGATTATCCAACTCTCAGCAGATTCAGGTGCGGTGGCTTTTGAAAAAGGTAAGGATGAGGCAAACGCCAAGAACGTCGCTAAGGCTCAACAGGATTCGTTCCTCAAAGGTGTACGTAGCCTTGATCGGAATGCGCGCGTGCTTGGACAGGTTCAGTTAGTATTGAACGCGGTTTTTGTTGAGATAGACAGCTCGATATTGCCCCTGCTGGCTCAGGATTCAAGGGTAGTACGCATTGCTCCTGTGGGGAACTACGAGATCGATCTCATGGAGACTGTGCCTTATATCGGTGCCTCAGCTGTGCAAGCATTGGGTTTTACTGGCAAAGGAATTAAGGTGGCTGAGCTGGATAGCGGCATTGACTACACCCATGCTGCATTGGGTGGGTCTGGAAATCCAGCTGACTTTGCAGCCAATGACCCCAATATTATTGAGCCAGGCACCTTCCCTACCGCCAAGGTAGTTGGTGGATATGACTTTGTCGGCAGCGATTGGCCTAATGTTGTTCCGGAAGCTCCCGATCCTGATCCGCTCGATAAGGGCCTTGGTGCAGGACATGGCACTCATGTAGCCCACATTATCGGCGGAGTTGGTGGCGTTGCCCCCGGTGTAAGTCTATACGCGGTCAAGGTTTGTTCCTCAGTTTCCACAGCTTGCTCCGGTATCGCCCTGATCCAGGGTATGGAGTTCGCTGCAGATCCCAATGGCGATGGAAAAGTGAAGGATCGAGTCGACCTCATCAATATGTCGCTGGGTTCCGACTATGGTCAGCCTTTTGATGATGATCTCTCCCTCGCTGTGAATAATGCCACAAAATTTGGTATCCTGACTGTAGCCTCTGCAGGAAACGGGGGCGATAAACCATACGTAGTAGGCACACCCTCTGCAGCTGCGACGGCTCTTTCTGTAGCTCAAACAAGCGTTCCGAGTGCCTTCCTGCCGTTGATGCAGGTAACTGCTCCAGCCTCGATCGTTGGGCAATACCCAGCAATCTTCCAACCCTGGTCAGCTCCGTTGACATCTGCAATCTCAGCACTTGTTCAATATGGCGATGGCGCGGGTGGCAACCTCGATGGTTGTGCAGCATTTACAGCTGGCTCGCTTGCAGGGAAAATTGGCCTTGTCAATCGCGGCACATGCAATTTCACTTTGAAGATCAAAAATATTGCTGATGCTGGTGGTTTGATTGGGATCATTGGTCTCGTTGCTCCCGGCGATCCGTTCGAAGGTGGGGATGGCGGCGATCGTCCGATTACCATCCCTGGTTACATGATCAGCCAGTCTATTTCTAGCAAGCTGAAGAGTGGATTACCGAACACAGTTGTCAGCTTTGATCCGAATGTTGGGATCCCTCTGATTGGAACCATAGTGGGCAGTTCCTCACGTGGTCCGCAAAATGAAAGTACAACCCTGATTAAGCCCGAGATTGGCGCTCCAGGCGCATCGGTCTCTGCGATCTATGGCACAGGGACAGGTGAAGGACCCTTTGGTGGAACATCTGGTGCTGCACCCATGGTGACTGGCTCTGCTGCCTTGTTACTCGAGGGATACGGTGGTACCAAGACCACTGGCAGTGGTGCTCCTCTCGGTAATGCGATTGGTCATGGTCTGACACCACTCGAGGTGAAAGCACTATTGATGAATAATGCCGAAACGAACATCATCAATGACCCATTAACCGGCGCGCTTACTCCAATCACCCGCATCGGAGGTGGTGAAGTGAGAGTTGACCGGGCTCTCTCTGCCCCAATAGTTGCCTGGGATAAAGATGTGCCAACCGGAGCTCTGGGGTTCGGCTTCGTTGATGTAGCCGATCAGGTTGTCACCCTCACCAAGACAGTGGTAATCCGTAATCTCAACAACCTAAGCCACACCTATGCTGTGACACCTACCTTCCGTTTCGCTGACGATGAAGCTAACGGGGCGGTAACACTGAGTGCACCTTCTCAGGTTGTTGTTCAACCCGGGTTGGGTGTAGAGACGAAGTTCACTGTTACCCTGACCATCGATGGTGCGCTGCTACGCGATAATTACATGAACTCAGGTAGTAATGGCGCTAATCCTGCAGGGTTAACCCTCAATGAATACGATGGTTACCTGATCTTGGACGATGGACAGCATCCTATCCATCTCGCCTGGCATGTGCTGCCGCGCAAAGATGCGAAGGTAGTTCCCGATACAACCGCTCTCATTCCAGGATCGAGCCTACAGGTGATCGGTTTGGATAACCTGGGTGTAGGCACTGCGCAGAATGATGCTTACGCGTTGCTGGCGGTCAGCCCCAATATACCAGAAGGCGCACTAGGAGCCCAATCCCCAACCCCCGATATCCGTGCGGTGGGTATTAACACCTTCCCAGTACCAGCCGGATACTGCTCTGCGAACCCCTCCTTCCTATGGGCATTTGCCATTAACACCTGGGAACGCCAGCAGCACCTCCTACCCGTGAGTCACCAGGTAATTCTGGATACGAACCAGGATGGGACGGATGACTATGTGGTGCTCAATCGCGATGCTTCAGGGCTGAGCACCATTAGCGATGGCCGCCAATTGGCGTGGGTGGTTGACCTTAAGACAAACATTGCTTCAGCGTATTTCTATGCAGAGCACTCAATGAACACGGGCAATACTGTACTCTACATATGCGGTGAGCAAGTTGGTTTGACTGGCACAGATATGCTGAAAACCCATGTTAATATGACGGTGTACGCACAAGATTGGTACTATGGTGGTCCAGGCGATCTCGTTGAGGGATTGACCGTTACCCCATACGCTGAACAGTACTATGGTGTACCCAGTGACATACCAGGCAATACCTACGTAACTGATGCCCTGTCTATATACAATTTCGGTTTGTTCCCTGGTAATACGCCTGAATTGGGTTTGATGCTAGTTACCAATGGTGATCGTGGCGCTGGACTCCGTGGTGGTGCAACGCA
>Ga0153916_10004649_pt1 | contig 10390 bp, 8 predicted proteins | sample Opewatmetagenome_FD_109642 | JGI IMG/M metagenome (GOLD analysis project Ga0153916, IMG submission 109642) | Freshwater wetland microbial communities from Ohio, USA - Open water 3 Core 3 Depth 4 metaG | ecosystem: Environmental > Aquatic > Freshwater > Wetlands | place: USA: Ohio, Lake Erie, Old...
CCTTCGTGCCGGACCACGTAGTTCGGGTTCACGGGGATCTTGCCCCCGCCCTTGGGCGCGTCGACGACGAACTGCGGCACCGCGAGCCCGGAGGTGTGGCCGCGCAGGGCCTCGATGATGCGGATGCCCGTCTCGACCGGCGTCCGGAAGTGGCTGATGCCGCGCGCGAGGTCGCACTGGTAGATGTAGTAGGGACGGATGCGCATGAGCAGGAGCTTGTGGTTCAGCTCCTTCACGATCTTCGGATCGTCGTTCACGCCCTTGAGCAGCACCATCTGGTTGCCGATCGGGCAGCCCGCGTCGGCGATGCGGCGCGCGGCCTCGAAGGCCTCGGCCGTGCACTCCTTCGGGTGGTTGAAGTGGGTGTTCACGTAGACCGGGTGGTGCTCGCGCAGCATGCGGACGAAGTCGTCGGTCACGCGCTGGGGGAGGGTGACCAGGTTCCGGGTCCCCAGGCGGAAGATGTCGACGTGCGGGATGGCCCGGAGCCGGCCGAGGATGTAGTCGAGCCGCTCGTCGGAGAGGGAGAGGGGGTCGCCGCCGGAGACGACGACGTCGCGGATCTCCTGGTGGCTCGCGATGTAGGCGAGCGAGTCCTCGATCTGCTTCTTCGCCGCCGCGCTCGTCGGGTCCGCGACCTTGCGCTTCCGCGTGCAGTGCCGGCAGTACACCGGGCAGTTGTGCGTGATGTAGAAGAGCACCCGGTCCGGGTAGCGGTGGGTGATGCCCGGCGTGGGCATGTCCCGCTCCTCGGCGAGCGGATCCTCCAGGTCCTGGGGCGAGAAGAACGTCTCGCCCATGGTCGGGACGGACTGGAGGCGGATCGGGCAGGACGGGTCGTCCGGATCCATCAGCGCCGCGTAGTACGGCGTGATCCCCATCTGGAACTCGGCCTCGGTCTCGACCGCCGCCCGGCGCTCCTCGTCGGTGACGTGGATCACGTCCTCGAGCTGGGCGAGGTGCGTCACCCGCTCGCGCTGCTGCCAGTGCCAGTCGTTCCAGAGCGTCTCGGAGACGCCCTTCCAGATCCCGCGTGGACCCGGCTTGAACCTCGAGCGGACGTTCGGGCTCACCATGCCTTCCCATTAACACTCGCCGGTCCCTCTGACAGGTCACCTGATGAGGCGCCCGGTTTGACTGGCGGGGGTCGCCCCGCTATAGCGGGCGCGCCCGGCCATGAGACCTTCGAGGAGAATCCCCGCCGCGACGGACGCCGAATGGCGCGACTGGCGCTGGCAGCAGCGGAACGTGCTCACCACGGCCGAGGACCTCGCGCGCGCCGTCGACCTCTCTCCCGAGGAGCGGCGCGGCCTCGCCGCCGCGGCCGGCAGGACGCGCGTCGCGGTGACGCCCTACTACGCGTCCCTCATGGACCCGGCGCACCCGTCGTGCCCCATCCGGCTGCAGGCGCTGCCGTCGGCGGCGGAGGCCGAGCCGGCCGCCGGGGACCTCGCCGACCCGCTCGGCGAGGACGCCCACCGGCCCGTGCCGGCCATCGTCCACCGCTACGAGGACCGCGCCCTCCTGCTCGCGCTCGAGCGCTGCTCGGTGTACTGCCGCCACTGCACCCGCCGCCGCCTGACGCTCTCCGACTCGGAGGGCATCGACCGGGCCGCGCTCTCGCAGGCGATCGCCTACGTGCGCGCGCACCCCGAGATCCGCGACGTGATCGTCTCGGGCGGCGAGCCGCTCCTCCTCTCGGACGAGCGGCTCGACGAGGTGCTCTCCGCCCTCCGGGCGATCCCGCACGTCCAGGTCCTCCGCCTCGCCACGCGCGCCCCGGTGGCCTGCCCCATGCGGATCGACGCGGGGCTCGCGGCGATGCTCCGCCGCCACGCTCCGCTCTTCGTGGTGACGCACTTCAACCACCCGGCGGAGTGCACCGACGAGGCCCGCGAGGCGTGCGGGACGCTCGTCGACCACGGCGTCCCCGTCGAGAACCAGACGGTGCTCCTGCGGCGGGTGAACTCCTCCGCGCGGATCCTGAAGGATCTCTTCGAGCGGCTCCTCACCTTCCGGGTGCGTCCGTACTACCTGCACCAGGGCGACCTCGTCGAGGGGACCGCGCACCTCCGCACGCCGCTCGAGGCGGGCATCGCCATCCTGGAGGAGCTGCGCGGCCGGACGAGCGGGCTCGCCCTCCCCCACCTCGCAGTGGACCTCCCGGGAGGCGGCGGGAAGGTGACGCTCGGGCCGTCGTACCTCGTCGGGCGGGAGGGCGGCGTCCACCTGCTGCGGAGCTTCCGGGGCACGCTCCACCGGTACGTGGATCCGCCCGACGCGGATCTGACCTGTCCGTACGAGTCGGTCTTCTACGGCCGGTAGCGATCGTTCGCGACGAGACGATCGTCGTCCGGTGACCCCGTGCAGCGTGGTTCGTCGTTCGTGCCTCGTGTGTCGTGCGAGCGTGACCCGTGAGACGTGAGGCGGCTCCCGTCGAACGCCCTCCGGCAGTGCCGCGTCACACGCCGCACGCTTGCACGACATGCGCACCACGAACCACGGACTGCGAACCACGGAGTGTCCGATCGCCGATCGTGGCCTCGCGGGGGTCGGGTCCCCTCACTCGCCGTTCGCCGGGCGGGGCGCCGCCCGGGCCTGCGCGCGGCGGCGCGCCCGGTACCACTCCACGAGACCCGGCAGGAGCGAGACGAAGACGACCGCCACGATGACCTTCTCGATGTGCGCCTGGAGGTTCGGGATCGAGCTCCCGAGCCCGTAGCCGAGGAGGGTCATGGAGAGCACCCAGGCGGTGGCGCCGATCACGTTGAACACCGCGAAGTCGCGGTAGCGCATCTGGGCGACGCCCGCGACGACGGGGACGAAGGTCCGGACGAGCGGCATGAAGCGCGCGAGGATGATCGCCTTTCCCCCGTGCTTCTCGTAGAACGCGTGTGCCAGGGCGACGTGCTCGGGGCGGAAGAGCCGCGAGCGCGGGTGCGTGAAGAGGCGCGGCCCCGTGCGCGCGCCGATGGTGTAGCTCGTGGCGTCGCCGGCCACGGCCATGGGGACGAGGAGGAGGTTCAGCGCCGCGATGGAGAGGTCCCCCTTCGCCGCGTACACTCCCGCCATGACGAGCAGGGAGTCGCCCGGCAGGAAGAAGATGAGCGCGCCGGTCTCGAGGAAGACGATGATCGCGAGCGCGGGGTAGCCCCCCCAGCGAATGAGCTCGCCGGGGTCACGGATGAGATCGACGAGCCAGCCGATGAGTTGCACCGCCCTCCTATACACACCCCCGGCACCGGCCGCCAAGCGCCGGGCGCCGCGTGACAGGCCGTCGCCCCCGCTCCGCCGCGGGCGCGCCGCGCGGGCCCTCGCCGCGCTCGTCGCCCTGGCGTCCGCCCTGACCGCTCCCCCCGCCGCCGCCGAGGAGAAGATCCGGGTGCTTGCCTCGACCTCCCCGCGGAGCGTCGTCGAGCTCGGGCTCGAGGACTACGTGGCGGGCGTGGTCTCGGGGGAGATGCCGGCGAGCTTCCCGCCGGAGGCGCAGAAGGCGCAGGCCGTCGCCGCGCGGAGCTACGCCCTCACCCGGAAGATCGAGTCGCAGGCGGCGGGGCGCGACCACGACATCACCTCGGGCGTGCTCGCCCAGGTCTGGGCCGGGAGGCCCGGGGGCGCCGCGCGCGCGGCGGCCGACGCGACGGCGGGGGAGGTGCTCGTCTGGGGCATGGAGCCGGTCGAGGCCTACTTCCACGCCTCGTGCGGCGGCCGCACCGAGGCGGGCCTGGCGGCCATCGGGCGCGATCTCCCGTACCTCGTGTCCGTCGCCTGCGGGCGCTGCGAGGGCGCGCCCCGCCTGCGCTGGACGGTCGAGGTCCCGGCGCGGGAGCTCGCCCGCGCGGCCGGGCTCGGTGGCGCGGCGACGGCGGCCCGCGTGGTGTCGCGCACCGCGACCGGGCGCGTCGAGCGCGTGGAGATCGAGGCGGGCGGACGGAGCGCCGGGCTCGCCGCGGCGGATCTGCGCCAGCGCCTCGGCTTCTCACGGTTGCCCTCCCTCGCGTTCGACGTGCGCGCGGCGCGGGGGGGCTTCACGTTCCAGGGCACCGGGCAGGGGCACGGCGCCGGGCTGTGCCAGTGGGGCGCGGCGGGGCTCGCCCGCGAGGGGAAGAGCTACCGGGAGATCCTCGCCCACTACTACCCGGGCACCGAAGTCGTCCGCATGTACTGATCGTGAAACCGTCCGACTTCGACTACGCGCTCCCCGAGGAGCTCATCGCCCAGGAGCCGGTGTCTCCGCGCGACGCGTCGCGGCTCCTCGTCCTGCCTGCCCGGGGCCCCGCGGAGCACCGGGCCTTCGCCGAGCTCGACCACCTCCTCGCCCCCGGCGACCTCCTCGTCTTCAACGACACGAAGGTGATCCCCGCGAGGCTCGTGGGCCGGAAGGTCCCTTCGACAGGCTCGGGGCAGGCCTCGGGCGGGAAGGTGGAGCTCCTCCTGTGCGAGCCGCTCGAGGCGGGGATGGGCCGCCGCTGGCGGGCCATGGGCCAGGCGTCGAAGCCGATCCGCGAGGGCGCCGCGCTCGCCTTCGAGGGGCTCGCCGCCCGCGTGATCGCGGTGGAGGGGGAGGGCTTCTACGTGGTGGAGCTCGATCGCGAGGGGGCCGCGCTCGAGGCCGCGCTCGCGCGCGCCGGGCGCATCCCGCTCCCGCCGTACATCCGGCGCGAGCCCGGCGAGCTGGACCGCGCGCGCTACCAGACCCTCTGGGCGCGGGCCCCGGGAAGCGCCGCGGCGCCCACCGCGGGCCTCCACTTCACCGATGCGCTCCTCGCGCGCCTCGACGCGCGCGGCGTGCGCCGCACCACCCTCACGCTCCATGTGGGGCCCGGGACCTTCCTCCCGGTCCGGGGTGATTCGATCGAGGGCCACCGGATGCACCCGGAGCGCTACGAGGTCCCGGACGAGGCCGCGGCCGAGGTCGCCGCGTGCCGCGCGCGGGGAGGGCGCGTCGTGGCCGTGGGGACGACATCCGTCCGGACCCTCGAGAGCGCCTTCGACGGCGATCGCGTGGTGGCGGGCGCAGGCCGGACCGCGCTGTTCGTGCGGCCGGGGTACGCCTTCAGGGCCGTGGACGCGCTCGTCACGAACTTCCACCTCCCGCGCTCGACCCTCCTGATGCTCGTCTGCGCGCTCGGCGGCACCGACCGGGTTCTCGGGGCGTATCGCGAGGCCGTCACGCGCGGTTACCGGTTCTTCAGCTATGGGGACGCCATGCTCCTCTTCCGGGAGTGACCCGGCTCAAGGGGGGTGCGGCAATCTGTGCTATAGGGTTCCCTTTGCTCACACCGGGAGGCACGAAGAGGTGCACAGCGTCACGGTGAACCTCGAAGCCGCGCAGTACCTCGCGGGCTGGCGCCCGGAGGCGGAGACCCTCTTCCTCCCCACGCTCTCGGAGACGCGGGTGGGGGACCTGGTCGCCGTCCGCGTCGGCATCTACGGCCGGACCATCCGCGCCACGCTCTTCGGCAAGATCTCCCTCGTGCGGCGCGTCGGCCGCCCGACGCTCCCGCCCGGGGTCGAGGTCCGCGTCGAGAGGAACAGCCTGGCGGCCGCCGGGTTCCTCGCGATGGCGGCGCGGGGCGAGCCGGTCTCCTTCAAGGAGCGTCAGCCGCGCTTCGCCCACGAGCGGAAGCTCACCGTCCAGCACGCGGGGGTGGAGGTCCACGCGGTGACGCTCAACGTCTCCCAGGGCGGGTGTGCCGTGCGCTGGCCGGGGCAGCTCCCCCTCGTGGGCGACCTCGTGTCGATCCGGCTCGGCGACGGCCTCTTCGCCTCGCACGCGAAGGCGGTCGTCTGCTGGAACCAGCCGGGGAGCGCCGCCGAGCGGAGCGTCGGGCTGCGCGTCGTCTCCGGCGGGCGGGCGTGGCGCTCGATGGTGGCGAAGGTCGAGCGCTCGGGCGCGCGGGTGGCCTGAGCGCGCAGCGCTTGACAGGCCGCCCCGCGCGGGTGAAACCCCCCGCGTGATCCGCTTCGAGGTCCTCGCGACGGACGGCGCCGCGCGCCGCGGCCGCCTCGCGACGGCGCGCGGCGACGTCGAGACGCCGGTGTTCATGCCGGTGGGGACCGCGGCGACGGTGAAGACGCTCGAGCCGCGCGACCTCGAGGCCCTGGGCGCGCGCATCGTCCTCGCGAACACCTACCACCTCTTCCTGCGCCCGGGGCACGAGCGCGTCCGCCGGCTCGGCGGGCTCCATCGCTTCATGGCGTGGCCGGGGGTCATCCTCACCGACTCGGGAGGCTTCCAGGTCTTCAGCCGGGGGGAGCACGGGGAGGGGCGGGAGGGGAGCGGGCCGGGGCTCGTCGAGATCGCCGAGGAGGGCGTGACGTTCCGCTCGCACCTCGACGGCTCGCGCCAGTTCCTCTCGCCGGAGCGGGCCATCGAGGTGCAGGAGGCGCTCGGGGCCGACGTGATCATGGCCTTCGACGAGTGCCCGCCTGCGCTCGCCGACCGCGCCTACCACGAGGTCTCGCTCGCCAGGACCCAGCGGTGGCTGGTCCGCTGCCGGGAGGCCTGGCGGAAGATGGAGGACGGGAAGGCGGGGCCGGCCGCCTCGCTCTTCGGCATCGCGCAGGGCGGGCTCTTCCCGGACCTCCGCGCGCGCGCCGTCGAGGAGGCGGCCGCGCTCGATCTGCCCGGCTACGCGCTCGGCGGCTACGCGGTCGGGGAGTCCCGCGAGCGGACCTGGGAGGGGGTCGCGCGCGACGCGCCGCGGCTCCCGGCCGCGAAGCCCCGCTACCTCATGGGCGTCGGGACGCCCGAGGACCTGCTCGCCGGGATCGCCGCTGGCGTCGACATGTTCGACTGCGTGCTCCCCACCCGCACCGCGCGGAACGGGCTGCTCTTCACGAGCCGGGGCAAGCTCGTGGTGAAGAACGCCCGCCACGCGGACGACGGGGGGCCGGCCGACCCCGCCTGTGGCTGCTACACCTGCCGGACGTTCAGCCGGGCCTACCTGCGCCACCTCTTCAAGGCCGGCGAGATCCTGGGGCTCCGCGCGAACACCCTGCACAACCTGCACTTCTACCTGACGCTCATGGAGGGGGCGCGGCGCGCCATCGAGGAGGGCCGCTTCGAGGCGTTCCGCCGGGAGCGGGAGGACGCCTGGAGGGAAGGCGAGTCCCGCTAGACACCTAGGCGAAATCGGGCTAGAAAACAGCGCTTTTCCGGCGCACCGTCCCCTTCAACCGGAGCCTCCTCCATGCACCCCGTCCTCCACGCGTTCCTCTCCCAGACGGCGTCCGATGGGCAGCCGGCCGGTCCGCTCGGCGGCCTGGGCGGGTTCCTGCCCTTCATCCTCATCGCGCTCGTCTTCTACTTCGTCTTCTTCCGCCCCCAGCAGAAGCAGGCGAAGCAGCACCAGTCGTTCCTCGGGTCGCTGAAGAAGGGGGACGAGGTCGTGACGCAGGGAGGCATCGTCGCCACGGTGGTCCAGGTCGAGGACCGCACCGTGCTCGTCGACGTCGGCGGCGGGACCAAGCTCCGCGTGGTGAAGGGCCAGATCGCCGGCCAGTGGAAGCCGGCCGAGCCGCAGCAGCAGCGGTCGGAGGCGAAGAAGTAGATGGAACGTTCCTGGTACTGGCGCGTCGCGCTCATCGCCCTCGTGACGCTCGGCTCGGTGTACCTGCTCGTGCCGAGCTGGTTCTACTTCCGCCTGCCGCCCGATCAGCGGAACGGCGAGGCCTACGAGAAGTCGGTGCCGCGCTGGGCGCCGGAGGCGAAGAAGCACCTCAACCTCGGCCTCGACCTGCAGGGCGGCATCCACCTCGCCATGGGCGTGGACGTGGACCGCGCCGTGAAGGCGAAGGTGGCGCGCCGCGGGGACGAGATCGCCGACTACCTCAAGTCGAAGAACGTGCCCTTCACGGAGAGCCGTCCGGTGGAGGCCGGGCGGCGCGTCGAGGTGAAGACCGCGAGCCCGGACCAGGTGCGCTCGACGGTGCTCGACGCCTACGACCGCGAGATGTACTCGCCGGGCGACGCGCCGGCGGGCTCGGTGCTCTTCGCGTTCAAGGACCAGGTGCTCCGCGAGTTCCAGGCGAAGGCCGTCGAGCAGGCCGAGAAGGTCATCCGCAACCGCATCGACAAGTGGGGCGTCACCGAGCCCGACATCAAGCGGAAGGCCAGCTCGCAGATCCAGATCCAGCTCCCCGGCTTCAAGGATCCGGGCAAGGCGAAGGAGCTGCTCGGCCGCACCGCCCAGCTCGAGTTCAAGATCTGCGACGACGAGAACCCGCTCCTCGATCAGCTCCGCACGGCCGTGCCGCAGTGCCCGGGGGATCGGAACGGGATCACCCTGCCGCTGCCCGAGGGCGGCTGCTGGACCGTCGAGCCCGTGGAGCTCCCGAGCGGCGGCTCGCGCGCGAGCACCATGCTCGCCGCAAACGGCCGGCCCGAGCTCGAGAAGCTCGTCCAGGACAGGGTGTCCCCGCTCCTCGATCCGCAGAAGAACGTCATCGGCATCGGCGAGCACGCCGTCTCCACCGCGCAGGGCGCGCTCTCCGCGCGCTACTACCGGACGTACCTGCTCCGCGCCAAGACCGAGCTGACGGGCGACTACATCGCGGACGCCTTCGTGTCGGCCGACAACTCGGATCCGCTCCAGCGCAACAGGCCGGTGGTGGCCTTCCGGATGACCGCCGAGGGCGGCCGGCACATGGACCGGCTCACCAGCGAGAACATGCGCCGCCGCATGGCCACCGTGCTCGACGACAAGGTCGAGACCGCCCCGTACATCCAGGGCCGGATCTCCACGAACGGGCAGATCACGCTCGGCTCGGGGCAGAACCAGCAGCGGCAGTACGAGGAGGCGAACGACATCGCGCTCGTGCTCAAGGCGGGCGCGCTCCCCGCGCCCGTCACCATCTCCGAGGAGCGGACCGTGGGCGCCACCCTCGGGCCGGAGCTCGTCAAGAAGGGCACCCTCGCCGCGCTCATCGGGCTCGCCGCGGTGCTCGTCTTCATGATCGTCTACTACCGCGCCTCCGGCCTCATCGCGGACGTGGCGCTCGTGCTGAACGGCCTGCTCGTGCTCGCCTCGATGGCGTTCATCGGCTCGACGCTCACGCTGCCCGGCATCGCGGGCTTCGTCCTCACCCTGGGCATGGCGGTGGACGCGAACGTGCTCATCAACGAGCGCATCCGCGAGGAGCTGCGCGAGGGGCGCACCGTGCGCCAGGCGGTGCAGCAGGGATACCAGCGCGTCTTCTGGACCATCGTGGACGCGCACGTGACGACGCTCGTCGCCGGCGTGGTCCTCATGCAGTACGGGTCCGGCCCGGTGCGCGGGTTCGCGGTGACGCTCATCATCGGCCTGGTCTGGTCGATGTTCACGTCCATCGTGGTCACCCGCGCCATCATGGAGTTCTTCACGCGCCGCGAGACGGCGCGCCTGAGCGTCTAGATGAGATTCAAGACCTTCGACATCGTCCCCCACGGCACGAAGTTCGACTTCGTCGGGAAGCGCCGCATCGCGGTGGTGCTCTCGCTCGTCGTGAACCTCGCCGTGATCGCGTGGGCCATCCCCGCCGTCCACGGCCTCAACTTCGGCGTGGACTTCGCCGGCGGCACCGAGATGGAGGTCCGCTTCGGCGGCGCCGTCGACCCCGGGGCCATCCGCAGGGCGATAGAGGACCTCGGCTTCAAGGACGCCTCGGTCCAGACCTACGGCGCGGAGTCGGAGCACACCTACCTCATCCGCGTCGGCCGCATCGCCCTCACCACCGAGGCGGACGTGAAGCGCGTGGTCTCGGCCGTGGAGGCGAAGTTCCCGGTGGAGACCTGGAGCTTCAACGCGGAGATCGGCGACAAGATCGACTTCCAGTTCAAGCAGCCGCCCTCGCCGGAGGCGCTCCGGGGCGCGGTGGAGAGCGCCGGGGTGCGGGTGCGCGAGGTGCGCGAGGAGGCCGGCCTCACCGCGGGCACGCGCTCGTTCGCCGTCCTCACCCAGGGCATCCAGGACAAGGTGGAGCACGACCTCGTGGCCCGGTTCGCGGACGCGAAGCCGGAGGTGCGGCGGGTGGAGTACGTCGGCCCGGCGGTGGGCCGCGAGCTGCGCAACCAGGGCTTCAAGGCCATCCTCTACGCGATGGCGCTCATCGTCGTGTACGTGGGCCTGCGCTTCGACTTCAAGTTCAGCCCGGGCGTCATCATCGCCATCGTCCACGACGCCATCGTCACCCTCGGCTACTTCGCCTTCTCCGGCCGGGAGTTCAACCTCACCTCCATCGCCGTGATCCTCACGGTGGTCGGCTACTCGGTCAACGACACCGTCGTCGTCTACGACCGCATCCGCGAGAACCAGCAGAAGCTCAGGGGCACCCCGCTCGCGGAGATCGTGAACGAGTCCATCAACGACGTCTTCGGGCGCACCCTCCTCACCTCCGTCGCGACGGC
>Ga0153916_10004650_pt1 | contig 10386 bp, 10 predicted proteins | sample Opewatmetagenome_FD_109642 | JGI IMG/M metagenome (GOLD analysis project Ga0153916, IMG submission 109642) | Freshwater wetland microbial communities from Ohio, USA - Open water 3 Core 3 Depth 4 metaG | ecosystem: Environmental > Aquatic > Freshwater > Wetlands | place: USA: Ohio, Lake Erie...
AATGCCCCTGCAGGAGCAAAAAAAGCGCCGTTTGTCAGGACCAGGATGTTATTAAGAAAGACGCATTGATCCCGAACCCGGTGAAGAGCGGGTAAGTCTCGCCAATCAAAAGGACGCGTGCTCATTTAGCCAGTCTTATGAAGTAGCGGTGAAAACGGTCGTCTTCGGTTAATTCGGGGTGGAAAGCAGTTGCCAAAAGCTTTCCTTGCTGGGCAGCCACAATGCGCCCATCGGGCAATGCACCTAACACCTGAGCTGGCTCCTTGACTGCATCAATCAAAGGAGCCCGGATAAAGACAGCATGGTAAGGGGGATTAATCGCCTCCACCTGTTGCAATATAGGAAAAACAATATCAATCTCAAAACTATCCACCTGACGCCCATAGGCGTTCCGCTCAACCTTAATATCCATGAGATCTAACAGTTGTTGATTCCGATAAACATCTTTGGAGAGGAAAATTGCACCTGCGCAAGTGCCCCAAATGGCTTTGTGCGTCCCAAAATCTCGTAAAGGCTCAATCAAACCGTAATGTGCAGCCAGCTTACCGATGGTGGTCGATTCACCACCAGGAATGATCAATCCATCCAGGTCGTCAAGCTGCTGTGGCAGTCGAATTTCTGCGGTATCAACACCAAGCCGCCTCAGAACAACGATATGTTCAGCAAAGTCGCCTTGTAAGGCCAATACACCGATCTTCATGCAAGGAAAGTTATCCCGCTACCAGCCCCTACCAGCGATCAACTCACCCTCAGGGATGGATGAAATCTGCCGGCCGACCATTGGCTCACCCAGGTTTCGACTGACCTCTGCCAGGATATAAGGATCGTTGTAGTGCGTGACAGCTTTTACGATGGCAGCTGCGCGCTTGGCTGGTTCGCCGGATTTGAAGATTCCTGACCCTACGAAAACACCATCAACACCCAACTGCATCATTAACGCTGCATCGGCAGGAGTCGCCACACCGCCAGCTGCAAAATTAACCACAGGCATCCGTCCGAGCTGACGAGTTTCAACGACCAGCTCATAGGGAGCTCCAATTTCCTTGGCATAAGCCATCAGCTCTTCCTCGGGCATATTCTGCAAGCGGCGAATCTCACCTAAGACAGATCGTGCATGACGCACAGCTTCCACAACGTCCCCGGTTCCCGCCTCACCCTTGGTGCGGATCATGGCAGCGCCTTCGCCGATCCGACGCAGAGCTTCACCCAGGTTTCGGCATCCGCAAACAAACGGAACTTTGAAATCATGTTTGTAGATGTGATGGGCTTCATCCGCGGGAGTCAATACTTCAGACTCATCGATATAATCAACGCCAATCGCTTCCAAAATTTGCGCTTCAACGAAATGCCCAATCCGGCATTTCGCCATTACAGGGATCGTAACAGCATCCATGATCTGCAAGATCAACCCAGGATCGCTCATGCGCGCCACACCGCCCTGGGCGCGGATGTCTGCTGGCACACGCTCCAAAGCCATAACGGCGCATGCCCCGGCTTCTTCGGCAATGCGGGCATGTTCAGGAGTGACCACATCCATGATGACACCGCCCTTAAGCATTTGAGCCAGGCCTTTTTTAACGGTAAATGAACCTACCTGTGCTTCCATAGAACACCTCCAATTCACAACATTTCTTCTTTAAATATTCTACCACGCCGCAGAAGGTGTGACAATCCGAGCATGCTACACAGGGCTCATCCTGGAAGACGTACAATGGATTGAAGCGAACACACCAGCCACAAGCCGGATCGTGCTGCAGGATGAATCGTTTCAAGGATGCGACTGGACGCGAAAGTGTGTGAATCCAATCGCTATAATGGTGCCATGCGCCAACAGCGTGGGCAATTCTATACGCTGACCGTTCACATAAGTCCCATTCGTGCTACCCTGGTCAATTACCACATACACATCCTGCATCCGCTGGATCACGGCATGTTTGCGTGAAACCTGACCGTCATTGAGCTGGACGTCACTCGAAAAATCCCTCCCCAGGCTGAGTCGCTCACCCAATGGATATTGCCGTCCAGAAGTAGGTCCCTTAATCACCACCAATTGCCAGACTGCATCGGGCTGGACAGAACCCTTCTGCACCAGGGTTACCGGCTGTACTGGGGTTTGGATGGGCAAAGGAGTCTGGCATAGCAGGCAAACCGCTGTCATGCCGATGTTCGTTGCGCCGCACTGAGGGCAGGTGTTCTTTGCGAAAGTGCTCATCGATCAGGCTCCCCTTCACCTGTGTCCACAGCTTCGCTGTCTCTTTCCAAAGGCGGCGGCTCTTCAGGCACTTGAACCTCTTGCTCGATCAGCTCAGGTGCAAAAGCCGGCGGTGAATAAGCTATCGCCAGCATAGGGTTCAAGACTCCCTGTTCGTCCATATGATATGCAATTGCCGAAATGGGACCCTGTGGCTCCAGATCCACAGCCAGGTATCGCCCACCCTGGGGAGTGATCATCCGCTTCACCATGCCTAACCTGACAAGCACATCCATCGCTGGCTGCCCCTTCAAAATGACAGGTCCATCTGAAGGAGGAATAGGAGGTGGCTGCGCCTGGGAGCTGGCAGGCAGTTGGGCGGGTGATGGCTGAGGGCCTGCTTCAACCAAATGCTGAGCCGGAATAGTCACGACGGTTCTGGGTGGGGAACTATCACTCAACCCTCCCAGGGTAAGACCCAGGAGGCACCCGCAAAAGGCGCCCATGACTGGCAAGATGCCATAAACTATCGCCAGCCAAAGCCCAGACCCATTGATCTCTCTAGCGTAATCGGGATTAACCAGCGCTGCCAATGAGATAAATGGCAAGAGCAAGGCTGTTCTCCCTAAGCGGTTCTCTTGCCGGAGAAGCACCAGGAAGGCTATCATACCTGTTATCAGAAGAACTCCCACACAGCCTGTGTAAGGCATCCGGGGAAGAATGACAGCCACCATGTAGCCAAAAATTGTCCCGATAATCACCAACCCGCCCCAAGCAGCGTTAAATGGCCTGGGTGGGTGATTACGCAGGCGCAGGCTGTCAGACCAGGCTAATCGTAAACAGCGCAGCAGCCGGCTTTCAGATTGCGAAATTAAAGCGCCCAGAGACATCACTACCAGCAAGAAGCTCACCAGGCGATTTCCTACAATTACTCCCAGAAGAAGCGCCAAAACACAACCCGACAACAAGGGGATCAAAATATTCCCCTCAGAGCCAGACAAAACGTATTCGACCCAGGCGGGCGTAGATATCATATCCTGCAAGGTCTGGTTCAATCCCAGTCTAGCGACTCTTGCAAAGATGGTCGCTGTCAAGCCAGCCAGCACCGTCCAAAATAATATTCCAGGAATAAGGCTTCCCGGCAATGCCAGGACCATATCCAACAATGCATTCTTTCCAAAAGCCAGGCCCCCATTCGGACCGACAATTAGAGCTGTATGGATTGCCCAAACCATCAGTGCTGCGCCCGCGCATAAGGGCAGCTTCCATAATAGACCTCTGAAAAGATCTTTTAGAATAGACAGGATCAAATCAACCAGGGTTTGAGGACCCCAGAGATGCGGCGGGAGGGCTGCATCCCAGGAGACGCCGTTCCAACGCAGCCAGGCACCATCCTGTGGACGCATCTGCCACCAAATCCCTTGAGCATCCTGAAATCGCAGCTGCTGAACTGCGGCAGCGTACTGCTGCGCACTAATCCGCCGGGTTTCAAATTGGCGTAGTAAAGAAAAATAGCGGGTTTCTATCTCCTGGAAGGCGATCCAGTTTTTCATTTTTCTTGGTCTGTATTCTCCTGGTTAGCTACGTCTGCTCTCGCTGCAAACCAAACCTTGCGCCTGACCCAGGCCCCGCTCAGCATCAAAACCAGCCCTAAAACGGATATGACAATTCCAATTCCCAATCCGAAGAGGAACATCCCAATTCCGCCGACAGCCAGAACCGCCCCCACCAAAAACAGCCAGCCTGCCTTCTTAAGACTCTTTGGCTCGACCTGCGATGGCACCTCGGGCCTCACACTGGATGTTCCTATCATCAGAGCACGGTATTGGAAGAGCAGGAAACCGCCTCCCAATAAAACCCCGCCTAATGTTGCCAGACGGTAATCGGGGAGCAGGTTAATCCCCCAAAGAATATAGGGCATCAGAAACAGTAGCATTCCCGTGATAACCAACTGTCCGAGCCTCAGCAAGCTGTCTGGCGCAAGAATTCCCACCATAAAAAAGCCATCTACGACGAGAGGTAAAATCAATAAACCCGCTACCAACATGGAGATAGTCGAGAGCATCGCGCCGTAGGTGCCGGCAGTGAGTGCCGGTGGCACAAAAAAGACCGGGAAGAGCCATACCACCAAAGACATGATACCCACCACTTTTTTGAGCGTTGACCGCTCTTCATACAATCCCAACACAACTGCCACCAGTCCCCCAAAGCAAGCTGCCAGTGCAAATTCCCCCGACAAAATAACCATTAACACATCAAACTGGGTTGTCTTCACTTGCCCATAGGGACCCACCTGAAACAGCTTATACTCTCCTTGCGCCTGCCTGACTAAAACCCCTTCATGACCCATCGTAAAGATGACGTTTCCACTCGTTGGGTCGTAAATTCCAGCCTGCGGGCTGTCCAGTAGGGTTGGGTTTCCAGAATGCGTCTTGAAGTAATAAGATTTCTGCGCCTGAGAAACAGGAACAACCTGGTATTCTACTTTCCAGGATAAACCAGCATCTTCTGATCTTTGTATGTCCCCCCCGGGCGAGAACCGATAGGTCACGCCCGGTTGGGCGGGAACTTTAACCTTCTCCCCGGATTTGACAGCTTCACCGGTGGAGTCCGGGCATATTAGAGGGTTTTCCCCTTCACGTAATCCCCAACTAAGCCCACCATCACTGCTGGAGTAGCAGTTGTAGCTGGAACAGGCAACAATCTCTTCATTGATCTTACCCACGCATTTAATGCCAGGATCAGGCTGCGCCATGTTGGCGATGGTTAAGAGGACGCCTGTAGCGAGCAACGCTAAGCCAGGGCGGAATCTGCTCTCGGGTAATATTTTAACCCTGGTCCATAACCAGGCACCAGCCACCAGAGAAGGTAGAGCTACCAGATCCGTGGGGTCGGTTTGCACACGAATGGAGAAGCCCGACACGCTTTCCAGTATAGCGATTAATCCTGCCTGGAAGGACGGCATTGTTTTTGCCAGGAGGAATACACTCCCCACCAGAGCAAATGCGAGCCCGCCGACCCAGCGAGAGTTTTGGGTCAGCCCCTTGGGCAGCAGACATGCCAAAAGGGCAGCCACGATAAAGGGGAAGAAGAACAGCCAGGCAAAATCGCCCAATTTACCTGTCCACCAGGAAGGCCATAAAAGGCGCAGCAGGTGGTCATTCAAAAATAAGAGCAGAATCGCACCAATGGAGAAAGGGTGGCTGATACAAGCCAGGGGTTTCTTTAACGCCGGATTGACTGTCATCGCTTTTCCTCCTGCACAATTATACGATACTCGAAAATGATCAGAAATGCAACACTTTTGAAGCCCACACCTCTTGACAAAATCCGGAAACGGTATACAATTATTCAATGATACAATAATACAATTAGACAATCGTACACCGGAGATTCGGAGATGGAACTTACTGCCTATGCAAATTAAAATCGATTTTCGCTCAAGCGCACCTATCTACGTGCAGATCATCGAACAAATCCGCCAAAAGGTAGCCAGCGGTGAATTAAAACAAGGCGATCAGCTCCCCACCGTCCGGCAACTGGCTACAGAACTGCGGGTGAACTTCAATACCGTCGCACGCGCCTACCGGACATTGGATGAAGCCGGGTTGATTTCAACCCAACATGGCCGGGGAACCTACATCTGGGAACAGCCTTCCGAGGAAACCATCCAAAGGCTGAGGCAGCAAGGATTAGAGGGTTTGACCCGACGGTATCTGGCAGAAGCAGCCAGGCGGGGTTTTTCTGCGGAAGAAGTCGCCGCCAACATTCATGCTATCTTACAAAAGTGGATCAATGGAGAAACACCAGAGGATAATCCCTCTGAGATCTAAATTCAAATAAGAATAGAGGACAAAATGGCAAGGACAAAAGAAAGAGCTACTTCAACAATACCAATGCAATCTCAAATGGGTGTCAATGGATTGGCACTCTTCTTCGCATTTCTGTGTTTCCTGGTTCTGGTTATCGGAGCAAGCATCCTGGATTCTTCCGGGGTTGTTGAGGGCTGGATCGCGGGTTGGTGCATTTTTTGGGGTGTGGTTGCCCTTTACATATTGTTTGCGCTAAAGATTGCCCGCCAGTGGGAAAAAGCGGTGGTACTCAGATTGGGTAAATTCCGCGCCCTGCGAGGACCTGGGTTATTTTGGATCATCCCGATTGTGGATACCGTCTCGAACTGGATCGACCACCGCGTGATGGTGACCCCCTTCAATGCAGAAAAAACTCTGACGAAGGATACGGTTCCGGTGGATGTGGATGCGGTGCTGTTCTGGATGGTTTGGGATGCCGAGAAAGCAGCCTTGGAAGTGGAAAACTACAGAGCAGCCATCGCCTGGGCGGCGCAGACCGCCTTGAGAGAGATCATCGGGCAGATGTATTTGGCTGATATCCTGATCGGACGCTCCAAAATGGATTCGGACCTGCAGAAGATCATCGACATGCGCACCACTCCCTGGGGAATTACGGTACAGTCGGTGGAAATTCGTGATGTGATCATTCCTCAGGATCTGGAAGATGCGATGTCGCAGCAAGCCCAAGCCGAACGCGAACGCCAATCCCGGGTAATACTTGGCGAGGCCGAAATGCAAGTTGCCGCTAGCTTTGCTGAGGCATCCAAAGCTTACCAGCAAAATCCCACAGCTCTACACTTGCGCGCCATGAACATGCTTTTCGAGGGTCTCAAGGAGAAAGGCGCGTTGGTGATCGTTCCATCCAGCGCTGTAGATACGATGAATTTAGGAGGCCTGGGCGGTCTAGTATCACTTGGAATGAGCCAAACGAATAAGGACTCCAGCCCAAAGATGGATTGATCTAGCTAGCTGGGTTACCTTGGTAAATTGATGATGGATATGAATGGCCTGATGATCGAGGCTATTCAGCTGCGGCGCAGCTTCAAGGGAAAAGAAGCAGTTGGTAGTATCAGCTTCAGCGTGCAACACGGCGAAATCTTTGGCTTGCTAGGACCCAACGGCGCAGGTAAAACAACCACGATCCAGCTGCTTTCCGGCCAAATTCATCCGAGTGGCGGCCGCGGCATTGTGGCTGGCTGGGATGTTGTGACCGAACGTGATCAGCTGAAAGAGCGCATTGGGGTCGTATTCGAGGAACAGAACCCACCCATGAACGTAAGCAAGGGGACAGAACTGGCAAAGGTCTATGCTCCGCTGGCGCTGCCCGTATCGTTGATTGTGGGCACGAGCTTCAGCCCCAGCTCTTGATCGAAGAGAAAGGGATAAAAGCCCTACGTATGCTGATGGTCTCGCCGGCCTCTTTCAGCGACGTGCTCGTCGGCAAGCTCCTGAGCGATGACTTAGGATTTAGTGCAGTGGGAAGAAAGAACCTGAGCGGGTGTAACAGCGTATCATATTCACGTAGATAAGAAGAAAGGTTTAGGCGTGAAAATATTATGACCGATTATATAAAATGGGAATACCGGATTCAAACCATGGGAAGCGCCTTAAAGCAGATAAAGGACGATGAGCTTGAAGCACTGGTCAACGAATGGGGTGAGGAGGGTTGGGAGATCATCAATGCACACAACCTGGAAAGCAGCAACAAAATCAGGATCCTTGCCAAACGTCCGTTAAGCAAATCGAGCCTGCGCAGTCGAACCTGGCCTGGATAGTGCTTTCACCAATGTGCATATCTTGTATGTTTCACGTGAAACATACAAGATATGCCGTCACGGGAAGCAATGATCTTCATTACAGCATACTTTACGAACGCGACTACCGATTTTTTGAATAGCAGATAAATAAGAGGTAGCGAAGGAGATTTATTCTAAATATCTTACATGGAAGCATGATTAATAAATTTAATCATGATATGGTTTGACAAAACCACTCTTTCACGCTACACTATTTTGTATGGATTTTCTCACCACTCCCTGTGAAGATAAAGACTTGCTGGTCAGCCAGCTCTCCCGCGTTGTCGAGATCAGCCTGACGCTAAATTCCACCCTCGACCCTGATCAACTCCTCCAATACATCATTAAGACCGCCAGCGAGTTGCTGGATTGCGAAGCGGCCTCCATCCTGCTGTATGACGAAAAACGCGCTGAGCTGTTCTTCGCTACCGCCGCCGGTTCAGACCCCAAGCAGCTAGCGGGAATTCCTGTGCCTATCGAGGGCAGTCTGGCTGGGACGATTTTTCAAGAAAATCGGCCCCTGATCATCAACAATGCCCAACAAGACCCGCGCCATTATTCCCAGGTGGGGCAGCAAATCAATTTCCAAACCCGCGCGCTCCTGGGGGTTCCGATGAGGATCCGGTCGCGTGTCACGGGGGTCCTGGAGGCATTGAATAAACGCTCGGGCGATTTTACGCAAGCAGATGCCGACCTGCTTACTGTGATTGCTTCCCATGCAGCAGTTGCCATTCAAAATGCCCGCCTGATCCAGGCGCTTCAAAAAGCCTATGACGAGCTCAGCCGGGTTGACAAACTAAAGAGCGATTTCATCTCCATTGCCTCACACGAGCTGCGTACGCCTCTAGGTGTCCTGCTCGGATATGCTACCTTCTTGCAAGAGGAGTCACAGGGACAGGCTTCGGAGATGGCTGCCAAAGTGCTCAATTCAGCATTAAAACTGCGCGACCTGGTGGAAGCCATGACAAACCTGAACCTGATTCAGGTGGGATCCACCCACTTGGAAGCCATGCCAGTTCCGATCCAACAGGTTGTCCTGGCGGCTGGTAAAGAAATTCAGATTGCCGCGGAAGCCAAAAATCAAAAGCTGTCCTTCAACCTTCCAGAAAAAGCGCTCATTGTGCAAGCGGACCCGGAGAAACTCAAGTTGGTTTTTGTTAATCTGCTTAACAATGCCATGCGCTTTACCAACCCAGAAGGAGAGATCGTGGTAAGTGTCCACCCCATGCATAATGAAGCCTGGGTTGAAATTCGTGACAACGGGGTAGGCATCCCGTCCACTGAGCTCGAAAATATTTTCAAAGAATTTTATCAAGTTGAAGACCACATGACGCGTCGCGTGGGCGGGTTAGGACTGGGGCTTTCCATCGCTCGCGGCATCGTCAAGCTACACAATGGTCGTATTTGGGCGGAGAGCACAGGTGAAGGTCAAGGATCGATTTTCAGGGTTGCTCTTCCCTCAGCCGGTGCAACAGGCAGCCTGAAACATTAAAGCACTCAGGCGCCGCTCTCCCTCGCCCAGCCATCCAGAGTCTCTTCAATTAAATCCAGGAAAGCGTCCAGGGCGGTCAAACGCTCCTGAAAAGCCTTGCCCAGCATCCCCAGACTTTCACCAGCGGACTGCCAGGCAGGGAGGTGCGGGGTTTGCGGCGGGAGCAAATTTACAGCATGGGTCCATGTCCGCCATAACGGCCATAATGCCGTTTGAAATTTTTCCGCATCCAACATGGCCTCGATGGCATTCAGATAATAACTCAAGCGATCTGGATGTAGCCGCTGATGGGGGTAGTCTTGAGCGACCAACTCGTAAGCAGCCCGCCAATCCCCTAACCAGGAACGCAGCTTTGCGGCATCGACGAGTGGGGCTCCTAGTAAACCCAAAAGCCCCGCATAAAGCCCGGGGTGTTTTACTGCCGCAGCACGCTCAGGGAAATCCATCAAAAAACGCCGTTCGGTCAACGGGGGGCCAGAAAGGCAGGCGATCGAATTCGCCGCGTGATCGAGCGCGCGCAGGTAGGTTGAAACCTCTTGGGGGCTGGACTTTGAAGGTTCAGCCTTGAATCCCATCCAAATCTGCCGGGCATGCTCAGCCTGCGGGCGGACACGATTGAGAACCTGGTCTGGGCGGAAAAACTGACCGCGTACACTGGCCTGCGTAAAATCCAAGAAGTGCTGCGGATCATAGAAAATTTTGCAACCCTCGATGGCTGTTCCCAACCAGAGGTGTGAGCGCAATTCTTTGGCGCGCCGGTACAGGCTGACGGGATGGTGAGAAATATCAAAATGGATCTCGTCTGTGATCCGCACGAACTCCCGTTCATCTCGAACCACATCCGCGTGGATGAAAAACAAGTCAATATCCGTCGTCCCGGCGATCGTCGGATGCTCCCGCAAAAGCGACCCCTGCAAGTAAACCGCGAGGATATCCCGGTCGGCCCGGCTGTGTTGGGAGACAAAATCGTGTGTTATCTTGAGCAATAATTCGGATGTGATGCGCATATAGGTCCACCCTTCGCATGCGATGATCAGATATCCTGCCGTGAAGAAG
>Ga0153916_10004651_pt1 | contig 10386 bp, 9 predicted proteins | sample Opewatmetagenome_FD_109642 | JGI IMG/M metagenome (GOLD analysis project Ga0153916, IMG submission 109642) | Freshwater wetland microbial communities from Ohio, USA - Open water 3 Core 3 Depth 4 metaG | ecosystem: Environmental > Aquatic > Freshwater > Wetlands | place: USA: Ohio, Lake Erie, Old...
CTCGCCTATCGGAGCCTAGCACCGCACCGCGCGCACCACTGACTCGTTCCGTCAATCGCCGCCCCACATGTTGGGCAGTTGGTCGCAGTGAAAGGCACTGGTTGGGCCTGCTGCGAAGCCTGGGCAATCTGCTTGGGCTTCCCTCCTCTGATGACGACCACCACGACCAGGACGATCACGACCACGACTATTATTGCCACAATTATCATGCCTAGCACGACCGCATCAATGACATCCTCCGCTGGAGCGAAAGGATCCACCTCGTAGTCGTAGGTCAGAGAAGCGTCCCAGGCGCCGTGGTTCGTCCAGATCATGTAGTACGTGCCCGTCGCTGTGATATCAATCGTGTCGGAACCGGAGGTTGATGATGGATACGAAGCGATCACTCCTGATGGTCCGCTGATGTTCAGAGTTAGCGACCTGTCAGAATTCCAGGTGAAGGAGAGATCGCTTCCCTCGACAATTGGGCCTCCTCCGAAGAACTGGCCAGCTTCGACGGTGAAGATATCGTCAGCAGGAACCACAGCAGTGTCCGCAGATACCGGCGCTGCCAGAGCTAGTACAGTCACGGCTAATCCAATCATCACAGAGATTACTCGAGCGGACTTCATCGGAACCCTCGGTCCTTGTACGTCATTCTATACTAATTTAATGCTCGGTTATCATTCTGCAGCGAAAGGCCCAGCCTACCCAACTGATACCACACCGCCACAAGGTATTATAGCTCGGTCGGGATTCAGCACCAAGAGGGTCTGTACTTGAAGCTGATGGCCCAATACTACAAGATTGACAACTGCGAGATCGGCGAGGACACGATAGTCCGCGATTTCGTGAACCTATACGGCTGCAAGATTGGTGCAGGATGCAGAATAGCCGCATATGTCGAGATTCAGCGCGGGGTCACGATTGGGAACAGGTGCAAAGTGGAGGCGTTCGCGTTCATACCTTCTGGGGTGACCGTCGAGGACGAGGTCTTCATAGGTCCACATGCTTGCTTTACGAACGACCGGATTCCGAAGGCCGTCGGCGACTGGGAGGTCACGCCCACACTGGTGAAGAAGGGGGCATCGATCGGGGCGAACGCGACGATCATCTGCGGTGTGACTGTCGGCGAGAACGCTCTCATAGGAGCAGGGGCGGTCGTCACTAAGGATGTGCCAGCGAACGCAGTCGTCGCGGGATGTCCCGCGAGGATCATTGGCACGAGGGACCGCACCGGCAAGAAGACGAAGAAAGGCAGGGGAAAGAAATGAAGGTGCCAATTGCCTCGCCAGTCATGACAGAGAAGATGATAGAGGCCGCAGCGAACGCCCTCAGGAACGAGAGGCTGACGCTTGGCGAAAGCGTGTTCAAATTCGAGGAGGCCTTCGCCAAGATGTGCGGGACTAAGCACGCGATATCAGTCAGCTCGGGCACCGCGGCGCTCCAGCTCGCGCTACAGGCGAAAGGCATCAAGGCGGGAGACAGGGTCGTGACTTCGGCCATGTCGTTCGTCGCGTCGTCGAATTCATACGTCGTGTTCGGAGGACTCCCGGGGTTTGCGGATGCTTCCGAGAGCGACTGCAACCTCGATCCTGAGAAACTCAAAGAAGCCATAGACGGCAAGACGAGAGCGGTCATGCCAGTCCATCTGTACGGCCAGCCGGCAAAGATGGACGAGATAAACGACATCGCGAAGAAGGACAAGCTTGTGGTCATAGAGGACGCGTGCCAGGCGCACGGGGCGCTATACAAAGGCAAGCGGGCAGGGAACCTCGCTGATGCCGGATGTTTCTCGTTCTACCCGACCAAGAACATGCATGTGGGCGGAGACGGCGGGATGATCACCACTAACGACGACGAAGTCGCCGACCTCTGCACGCGGATGAGGCACTGCGGCCGAAAGAAGGGCAGCAATTATGAGCACGATGTTATCGGTTACACTTACAGGCTCAACTCGGCTAACGCCGCTGTCGGGCTCGAACAACTCAGAATGCTCGACGAATGGAACGAAGGACGCAGGGCGGCTGCCAAGCTGTACGACTCCAAGTTGAAGGGCGTGGGGGACCTCGCACTTCCTCCCCAACCTACAAAGGATATCGTCCCGGTCTTCCACCTGTACACTCTCCGGACGAAAAGGAGGTATGAGCTGAAGGCGTTCCTCGAACCGAAGGGAGTGGGCGTTGGGCTGAACTACGAGATACCTATCCACCTCCAGCCGGCCTACAAGGAGAAGTTCGGATACAAGGAAGGAATGCTGCCGGTGGCCGAGAAGCTGTGCAGGGAAGTGATTGCGATCCCGATGTTTGCGGACATAACTACGGAGCAGATCAACTACGTCGTCGATTGCGTGAAGGAGTTCTACAGGTAGATATCATGGCAAAGTTCAATGTCGGAGTCATAGGAGTCGGGTACTGGGGCAAGAAGATAGTCGATGAGTTCACCAAAATTGACAACGTGTCCGTGATAGGAGTTTCCGATCTCGATGAAAAGAACCTCGCGTTCTGTAACGAACGGTTTGGAATCAAGACGGGATACAGGGATTACCACGAGCTCCTCGAGCAGAGGGACCTGCACGCCGTTAGCGTGTCTGTTCCGAACGCGATGCATTACAGGATCTGCATGGATGCGCTCCAAGCAGGGAAGCACGTGCTCGTCGAGAAGCCCATCACGCTCAACTCGAAGGAAGGCAGGGAGCTTGTGGACGTGGCTGAGCGCAAGCGACTCATGCTCTCGGTCGGTCACATATTCAGGTTCAACAACGCACTCGCTGAAATCCGAAGGCTCATCAAGGAGGAGAAGTTCTTCGGGAAGCTCTACCTAATGGAGCAGAACTGGACCAATCTCGAGAAGGCCTTCCCCGACAGGGACGTTCTGTTCGACCTCGCACCGCACATGTTCGACATCCAGAACTATCTCCTGGGGCATTGGCCTGTGGAATTGAGCTGCGTCGGCGGCCCGTTCAGACGCAAGGAGGGCGAGGAGACTGCGTACATACTCACGAAGTTCAACGATGGCACGATCGCGATGGCGAACATAAGCTGGCTCGTGCCCAGGAAGACGAGGCAAGTCGTGTTAGTCGGTGAGAACCGATCCGCCCTCATCGATGCGGTCGGCCAGGAAGTCACTGTCTACGAGAGCGGCTACACTTACAAGCTCGGGATCGAGAGGAATAACACAATCAGGGACGAGCTAGTGCACTTCATCAAGTCGATCAGCGAACCGATGACCGAGACTAGGAACAGTGGGGTTGTCGGTGTGAGGACGGTAGAGCTCATCGAGGCTGCGAAGAGATCGATGGCGGAGAAGAAGGCCATCAAGGTCTGAAAGACCTCTTGGACACCGTTTTTATAGTCCCCCGATGAATACACCAGAAGATGCCTTCGTCGCTCATGCTTCTGACATATCCCTACAGACCTGACCCGCGGGTGTTCAGGGAGGCACGGACGCTCATTAGGCACGGGGTCAAAGTACACCTGATCGCTTGGGACAGGGACGGAGATATGCCAAGGCACGCCGACGAGAACGGGGTCGATGTGATTAGAGTCGGCCCGAGGTGTCCTTACAGATCGGCCGGGAAGGTGATCTCGCGCCTGCCGAGGTTCTGGTTCAGGGCTCTGCGTGCCTCCAGGAAGCTGGACTTCGATATCATTCACTGCCACGATTTCGACACGCTGCCTCTGGGGCTTCTCCTATCCAGGTTGAGACGGAGGGCCGTCCTCTATGACGCCCACGATATCTATTCCCTGGTGATCAGGAAGGACGTGGGAGAGGTGTCGAACCTTGTCTGGTATGCGGAGAAGTTCATGTCGAGGAAGGCGAATGAAATCGTCACGACCAACGAGAAGTGGGCGGAGCTGCTCTCGACGGGCAGAGAGGCCAAGGCGAGGGTGGTCACGAATAGCCCTGACGCAGGAGTTCTCGACGGCGCGGACGTCAAAGAGATCAGGGAAAGGCACGGCCTCAGGGGATTCGTCATCTCATACCTAGGCTCACTCGAGCCAGGGAGATTCGTCGAGGAGCTCGTCACATCTGTGGCGTCGCTGGGAAAGGTAACGCTGGCCATTGGAGGCAGTGGCACGCTCAGACCCGTCGTGGAGAAGGCCGCATCTGCCGGTACGGCAATCAAGTTCCTCGGGACTCTCGACACTGACGAGGCGCTCCGAGTCACGCTCGCAAGTGACCTGGTAATCGTCATGCTCGACCCGACCAACCCGAATTACAGGGAGAGCATTCCGGTCAAGGTCCTCGATGCGATGGCCTGCGGTAGGCCGATGGTCATATCGCAGGGGCTGGACATTTCCAAGAAGATAGACGAGATCGGCTGTGGTTTCGTGATTCCCTACGACGCAGAAGCGTTCAAGGAGACGATTCTGGTGGCCATGACCTTCCCAAACGTGCTGGACGAGATGGGGAAAAAGGGAAGGGCATACTACGACAAGGAGCTGTCTTGGGAGCACAGCCGAGATGAGCTACTCAAGGCTTACAAGGCCTTGGTCGGTCAATTCTAACCTTCATCCCGAAAAAAGTATTATATACTCTGTAGCCCATTTAATTTTCTGTCCGACATATGTCGGACTGCACGGGATGGGATGCAGAGAACAGCGATTCAGCTACCGTTCGGTCACGCTATGTTTTCGCATTCTGCGTGGAGAGGAACCAGATGTACCTAAAGGAAATAGAGCTAGAGAACTTCAAGTCCTTTGCTCGGAAGACCCGCGTGCCACTTTTGCAGGGATTCACGGCTATCACGGGTCCCAACGGTGCGGGGAAATCCAACATTTCTGACGCGATCCTGTTCGTCCTCGGCCCGAGAAGTTCAAGGGTCATCCGAGCAGGGAAGCTCACCGACCTCATATTCAACGGCGGGAAGGAACGCAAGCCGGCGAGCGAGACGAAGGTGAGTCTGATTTTCGACAACTCTGACCGTCTCATCCCGATCGATTCCGACAAGGTGAAGCTCACGCGCGTCGTACGAGTGTCAGATAACGTCGAGGGTTACTATTCGTACTTCTACGTGAACGACAGACGTTCCTCCTTGGGCGAATTCGACAACCTGCTCGCGAACGCGCGCATAAGCGCGGACGGGTACAACTTCGTACAGCAGGGTGACATCACCAGGATTGTCGAGATGACCAACCTCGAGAGGAGGCGAATACTCGACGACATCTCGGGCATCACCAGGTTCGACGAGGACATCCAGAGCGCGGAGAAGGAGAAGCTGGCGGCCGAGGAGAACATCGGCAGGTTGTCCATCATACTCGATGAGCTAAGGAAGCAGATGAAGCAGCTCGACAACGACAGAGAAGGCGCCCTGAAGTACAAGGACCTACACGACAGGATGCAAGTCGCGCAGGCGTGCACGTCGATCAAGCGAAAGGAGTCGGTCGAGCGCGAAATCGCCTCTGTCAACGAGCAGATTGCCAACTACACAACCGAGAAGGAGAAGGCCGAGAAGAAGAAGGAGGAGCTCGCGGAGGAACTGGCGAAGATCAGCCAGGAACTCTCTGAGGTCGAGGCCGAGATTACTGAGCGCGGAGGCGATGAGGCCAAGGAGATCAAGGACAAGATAGACAACCTGAGGATTGAAATCGCCCGCGCCAAGGACGCAGTCCAGAACGCGGAAGATGCCTCAGTGTCACTCAAAGAGGTCATGCAGGCACAGAACGAGGATCTCAAAGCGGTCGTCAAGGACCTCGAGGCGCTTAATGAGAAACTGAACCCCCTAAAGAAAGATCACGAGAAGAAGTCCAAGCTCCTTGAGGAGAAGCGCGGCAAGCTCACCGAGCACCAGGATGAAGTTTCGAAGTCAGACACGGAGCTCGGAAATCTTCAGAAGGAGGCCGTCGGGCTGTCGGTGGACCTGACAACCAAGGGCGAGAAACTACACGCGCTCAACCTCGAGCTTGACAGGCTGAACGAGAGGATATCTAGGCTCAAGATAGACATCGCGAACCTCGAGGAGACCAAGAAGACCTACGAGTTCGAGCTCAAGGACGCGGAGTGGTCCATCAAGGAGCTCAAGAGCGAGAGCAAGAGCTCGTCCCAGGGCGTCCGGCAGATGCAGCAGGAGTTCCAGTCCAAGCGAAACAAGGAGAGAAAGCTGCTAGAGCAGTCTCAGGACCTCGAGAACGCCATCAAGACTCTGACGAGGGAGTACAATCAGCTGAAGGCCGAGGCCGAGGCGATAGACGCTGTCAAGAAGGGACATAGCACCGCCGTCAACACCATACTCGAAGCCCGAGACAGGGGCACGATCAAGGGCATTCACGGGACGATTGCTGAGCTTGCGGAAGTAGATGGCGAGTACGAGACCGCCCTGAACGTGGCCGCCGGACACAGAATGCAGGCGGTCGTAGTAGACTCCGATCAAATCGCGGCTGAATGCATCACCCACCTGAAGAAGAACAAAGGCGGACGCGCCACTTTCCTACCACTCAACAAGATGATCGATGGCAGGCCGAGGGGAAAGGCGATCCTCGCGGCAAAAGGATCGGTTGGATTCGCGATTGACCTCGTGAAGTTCGATGAGAAGTACAGGACAGCGTTTTGGTTCGTGTTCGGCGACACGGTCGTCGTGAAGAACCTCGAGGAAGTCAGGAAGCTCATGGGCGGCGTACGCCTGGTCACGCTCGAGGGCGAGCTGGCCGAAGCGAGCGGCGCTATGGTCGGGGGCACGCTCGACAAGAACATGATGAAGTTCGGCGCTCCTTCGGAAAGCAAGATCGAGAAGAAGGCCACGGAACTGAGGACAGCCATCGAGGAGTCCGAGAAGATTCAGAAGGAGCTGGCGGACCTCAAGCTCGAACTCGCGGATCTGGAGCTCAAGATTAGGGACACGAACGTCAAAGACTCTGGCGAGAGCGTCAAGATAGATTCGCTTGAGACTAAGAAGAAGGAGTTCGAGACGAAACTGGCGTCACTCGGATCTGAGCTGGACGCGAAGAACAAGGAACAGGCCGAAACACTTGACCTCATTGAGAAGGTCAACGGAGATGTCGCGCGCTTCACGAAGGAAATCGACGCAACCAAGAAGAAGAAGAACGCGAAGGACAAGAAACTCCTTGAGGCCACCCCGCAAGAGCTCTCGCAGCAGCTAAAGAAACTCGAAGCGGAGATATTCGACCTATCGAACGAGGTCGCGAACCTCAATTCGGAAATCCAGACGGTCACAAAGCAGGTCGAGCTCGTGCAGAGCAGAAAGAAGGAGCTCGATGACGGCGTCAAGAACACCGGCGAGAAGATTGCGGAGCAGAAGACCAAGTCAGAGGAGAACACGGAGAAGCAGACCAAGCTCGACACCGAACTCAAGGCCTTGCTCAAGATGGAGAGGTCGATGGGCGACAAGCTCAACACCCTCAGGACCAGGCGTGACTCGCTCTACAAGAAGAAGACTGACACTGACGCGAACGTTGAGAAGTTCACCACCAAGGTGCAGACGAGCTGCGACTTCGTGCTGAGTCTGCAGACGAAAGTCGGAGAGGCCGAGAAGAGGCTTCAGGAAGCTGAAACAGAGCATGCCCAGTTCGTGAAAGTGAAGCTCCCTGAGAAGATGCCCACTGTGGAGGACCTCAAGGTGACAATCACGGACTGCGAGAGGCAGATGTCGTCACTCGGGGCGGTGAACCTCAAGGCGATAGACGAATATGACGAGAAGAAGGGTCGGCACGAAGGCCTCAAAGAAGAGATTGGCCAGCTGGAGAAGCAGAAGACCAACCTCAACAAGCTCGTCGCCGAGCTGAACGACAAGAAGAAGCTCGGGTTCAACAAGATATTCGTTGGGATCAACGAGAACTTCAAGAAGACCTTCGCGGAGTTGTCCAATGGCGGTGAGGCTGAGCTGCTCTTGGAGAACGAGCAAGAGCCACTCGCGGGCGGCCTCATTATCAAGGCGAGGCCGAAGGACAAGAAGGCTGTGCGGATGGAGGCGCTCTCTGGTGGCGAGAAGAGCTTGACCGCATTGTCGTTCATATTCGCCATTCAAGCGCATGATCCGTCGCCGTTCTATCTGCTCGACGAAGTGGACATGTTCCTGGATGGTGTGAACGCCGAGAATGTGGCAAAGGCCGTCAAGAGGAGCGCACAGAACGCCCAGTTCATACAGATCTCGCTCAGGAAGGTCTCGCTCAAGGCGGCAGATCACATCATGGGCGTGACGATGCAGAGAGAGGGCATATCGGAGCTAATCTTCAAGCCGAACATCGGTGAGGACGCGGAAGTGACCACTGAGGCCGAGGAACCCGCGGAAGCAGAGCAGGGGGCCAGCTAGATGAGCTTCGCGGCCGACACGCAAGACGTGCTTAATCACCTCATGTTCCACCAAGCGATCATCGAGGACGATGCGCCCGCGAACCAGGATGCAAGATTGGAGAACTATATCGGCATGGTGAACGAAATCGGCCAGGGAACACTCGTCCTATCCGAAGACCCGTTCGAGCGGAGCATCGCACTGGTGTTCGAGCTCGTGGTGCAACAGAAGATGAACCCATGGGACATCAACCTCATCGAATTCTCAAAGATGTACCTCAGTAGGGTCAAGAAGGCGAGCGAACTGAACCTGATTGTCGCCGGGAAGCTCGTATACATGGCCTGGGAGATTTTGAAGATGCAGAGCGAACAGGTCTTGCAGCGCGTGGATCGGCCTGAGGTTGTGGAGACTATGTTCGACAGCTGGAATCCGGAGGGATTCGATCAGTTCGTGGACCCGTTCGAACTAGGGACTGGCGAGGTGCTCCTGCACACCGAGGAGCTTCCAATCGACGAGAAGATCAGGCGAAAGTCTGACAGGCCAGTCACGCTAATCGACCTCTTGGATGCCTTCGAGGAGGCCAAGAAGGAGAGTGACATCCGCCAGGAACTCTCCAAGTTCATGCAGAAATACAAGAGGCCGGAATTCGACGACAAGGCCCACAAAGAGAGCCTCGAAGACGACATCGCGCTCGTGTGGGAGCGAATCCAGAAGTTTGGCAACGGGGCGATCGCTATTTCGGATCTATACAACGGCTCGAAGGAGGACAGGGTCACGGTGTTCGTGGCAATCCTGTTCCTCGCGCGCATAGGCAAGGTTTCGGTCTGGCAGAAGAAGATACCCTTCGGGGAGATATTCCTCGAGGTAAAGGTTGCGTGGGATATCGCCCAGCTGGAAGATGCGGCCGCCGTCGAGAACGTCAAGATTGAAGCACCGGTGATCAAGTGAACAGTGAGAGGGTAATCGAGGCGGCGCTTTTCTCAGCCGCAAGACCTGTGACCGTGACGGACATCAAAACTGTCACGGCACTAGACGCGAGGACCATCAGGACCGCGCTGAAGAAGCTCATCGACGAGTACAACGAATCAGACAGAGCAATCGAGATAGCCAAGATGGGGCCCCGGTATGCGATGCAGGTCAAGAGGGAGTACACTGACGCGGCAGCACGCCTTTCCGACATGAAGGTCCCGAAGGATGTTCTCAAGACTGCCTCGTTGATCGCCTACTATCAACCCGTGCTCCAAAGCAAGATGTATGACCTCGTTGGGAACAAGATCTACGAGCACGCGAAGGTGCTCGAGGAGCTTGGACTCGTAAAGACCAAACCGAAGAAGAAAAGCATCGAGCTCACGACCACGAAGAGATTCATAGAAACATTCGGAATCGATGCTCGGTCGAGGCAGGACGTGAAGGCTTGGCTCGAAGACCAGCTCGAGAAGATGACGGGCAAGAAACCCGAGTGAAAACTCTTGCCAGGATTGTGTGACGTTACGCAAAGGTTTAAGTCGCGATGCCGCATTGACGAGGTCGTGATTTGAATGGTGATGCCTCTAAGTTTGTTGGAGAAGTCCATGAACAGGAAGGTCTCGCTGCTCCTCAAGGACAGCAGGCTTCTTGTGGGCACACTCGTCGGGTTCGACGACTACCTGAACATGGTGCTTGAGGACACCGAGGAGACCAATGGCGAGAACGTGAAGCGTCTCGGCGTCGTGATCCTCCGAGGCAACAACGTGGTCAGCATATCTCCGCTGTGACCTCCGTGGAATTGTTCTGATATTGCCTGTCCCGTAGGCGCAGCTCTGGCTACAATACCCGCGCCGAGCTTGGATAGGCTTTTATCATGCCAGATGCAATCCAGAGAACCGTGAAAGCAGTCCTCCTGGTTGGCGGCATGGGAACTCGGCTGAGGCCGCTCACCTACCGTCTTCCGAAGCCTCTCGTACCAGTCCTTGGGAAACCCCTCATGGTGCACGTCATCGACAAGCTTCCGAGGGAGGTCGACGAGATCATCATCCCAGTGAGTTACAAGAAGGATGTGATGGAAGACTACCTCAAAAAGAACCATCCCAGGCGGAAGGTCACGCTCGTCGACGAGCCCACTGCACTTGGCACCGGCGGAGCGGTCAAGGCGATTGAGAAACTCATCGACGGCCCTTTCC
>Ga0153916_10004652_pt1 | contig 10383 bp, 6 predicted proteins | sample Opewatmetagenome_FD_109642 | JGI IMG/M metagenome (GOLD analysis project Ga0153916, IMG submission 109642) | Freshwater wetland microbial communities from Ohio, USA - Open water 3 Core 3 Depth 4 metaG | ecosystem: Environmental > Aquatic > Freshwater > Wetlands | place: USA: Ohio, Lake Erie, Old...
CACTTTACTAAAAGGCAGAAGAGAATTGTAATGGTCTCCGTGGTGAACACTCACAAACGTCCGGAATGTAGAAAGACTTTCTCCCGGTTTAAGGATAAACGGTTTTTTATAATTTACAGCCAATGAAGCAGCAGAGTCGGTTTTCATAGCGACAGGCAACGACACTAATTTAGGGACTAATTCAATATGCCCAACCGCAATCCCATTATCCTTACGCCAGATATCGACAACAGGAGTTCCTCCGCCGTAATCAACGTAATTCATGCCTAAATAATTATCCCTTTCGAATCCTTTTTTTAAAGGTTGTACCCAATCGTTATCCCATCCATAAGAACCGGGTTGATATGACCAGAAAGGGGGCTCATCCATTTTTTTACTCTGCACAACCGATATTTGATAATGATTATTTATCCACCCATCAATACTTAAGTCTTTTTTCCCCAGGTTTGTATAAGTAACATTATAGAACAGCATAGCCGGAAAATCATTATAACTTGTAATAATAATTTTCTTTTGTACATCTTTTGAAATTCCATAGATAGTATATTGTACCCCCTCGCCAATTTTATCCATATATGGTTCCTTTTTGAAGTCGCCGGCCCGAAAATCTGTTATATCTTCGCCGTTAGTCTGAATATATTCAGAAGGAGTAAACTCGCCCATTACAACATTACTCCCATCAAGATTTGAAATTACACGGCTGTAAAGATTGCCGTTAAATTCAATTTTAATTTTACCTCCCTCTACGGAGATGGTTTTTAAATTTTGAGAGAAGACTAAAGGAGCAACCATCAGGAATAAAACGGCAAGTAATTTTCTATTAAAAATATTCATCGAATATTTCATTTTTAACTATCCCTTCACTTCTTATTTATAATCTTTAAAATGTTTTTTAAGTATAATCTTTCCGGAATCGCCTCAATAATTTTGTGTCTTTAATTTCTCCGGGTTTATTTATGAAACTAACAATTTTCTCATTTAAGCAGTATCATTGATTTTGTTTCCGCTTCGTTTTGATAAATTATTTTGTAAAAGTAAATTCCGGCCGATAAACCGGATCCGTTAAATCTATATAAATGGAAGCCCGCATCTAATTCCCGATTTATTAAATTTGAAATTTTTTCTCCCAGCACATTATAAATATCTATACAAACCTTACCCTGCTTTTCAAGTTTGAAGGAGATATTCGTGGCGGGATTGAATGGATTGGGATAATTCTGATACAGAACATATTGACTGTTAAGTGTTTGGTAATTTAAAGATTCAACATTGGTACCGGATCCCCTAATCTCGTCATACGTTGAGCCCAGTCTGACATCATCAATTCTCCCCCAAAATCTTTTTAAGCCATTTTTACCTGAAGTTCCGATATACAGACTATCATTGTTTGGAAGTAGTCCTGCATTAAATTCAATTGTATCTATCGGAGCAGAAGAGGGGTCGTTCCAGAAATATACTACTGAGTTGTTATAATCATAAAATACGGCCAGATATGTCCATTGATCATTTGGAACGGGAATGGATGACGCTGCTGTGGCGGGAGTGCCGATCGAATCTTGAACAACAAATTCAAAGTAGTTATTGTTAAGTCTTATTGCATAGTTATTAGTTTTATTATTTCCTGAACGGTTTCCCTTAATCAGCAAAAATTGAGGATTATCCTGGCCCTGAACGGGATAAACCCATAATGAAATAGCAATACTCTCATTATTGAAATCCAGTTCGGGATCATCTCCTGTTCTGAATACTCCAAAATTAGCCGAATCTTCTAAGGCTAAGTAATAATCACCTTCAATTAATGGAGCGTTGTCTGAATAAGCGGCAGAGCCCGAAAGTATTCCATTGTTATTATTAAGATCCCAATCAGCAGAATCATCTCCATTATTTTCAAACTGCCATCTTGCACCTTTATTTTGAGCAAATGCAGGATTAAATGATTGAAATAGTAAAAAAAATACGATTAACAGGAGCGGAGCGGAGCGAAGATCCCGACAAAGTCGGATTGCAGTTCCGGCATTTAAAATAATTTGTATAAAATATTTCATATAACCTTAATTGCTTCACCATTACCTATACGAAATCTCTTCCGTTTTCACCCTATACGCCTTTTGCCGCAAAGATCCAAAGACGACAAGAGACGTCAAGAAATTTGTTATCTTGTAACAATTCCTCTCCAGAGTCCTGTATTAATTCGTCCCAATAAAGTTAAATCGGAAGCAGTTAATACAAGAACCGACCCGTCTCCGACCCATGGTGCCGTTACGTATATAACTTCTCCATCCGGATCGACGGCCACTCCCATCATTTCTTCGAATGTATTGGTTTCGGCAACTATTGAGAAATCGGTCAGATCCATTTTATAAATGAATCCCTCATACCTTCCTGCTATGAAGAGATAATTACCGGAAACAGTTGTAAGCAATCCCGATCCTGCAGACTCACCCAGAGTAATGTCACCGGTTATGGCATTGGATGCTGCATCGATAATATAAAAGTGTGGAGTAGACCAATTATCCCCGACTAATAATTTGGAGTCATCAGGAGTTATAACTATTGTAGAAGATTGACTGGTAGCTACATTTTCAATTGTATTTACAACCGTTTTATTCTGTATATCAATTATAATTAATGACAGCGCGCCTCTAGTTGATACATAACCCTTAGTTCCGGCATGATTTATAGCCATTTCGAAGAGTGTCCCTCCCTGAGCATAATCAGCCAAAGGAATGGTATCGCTGACTGATCTTGTCTGTGTATTTATTACTACGATATTATTATTCTCTTTACATAATATCCATGCTTCCGATCCATCAGGAGTAAATTCAACAAACCAGGGTTGTCCATATCCATCCGGCATTGGAATAGAAGCATCAAATGTATTGGTTGTTGTATTCATAACTTCAACAGAATTATCTCCGCTGCATGCTACATATAATTCTGTCCCGGCAGGATTTAATTCCATACTTTTTGCTCCATTAGCAGGAAGATCACCGACAACTGAAAATTGCAGATCTTTGATTAAGCCTATACCTATTTGAGAACCGGACGGATTTCCCGATTCACCCGTCCCAAGATATATCTGCGAATGACCATAATTGCCTTTTGTTGAAAAAGAATACTGAAATGAATATTTCATTGAATTGCCGTTTACATCCTGAACTCCCGGAGAAATCCAGTTATCATTTTCATCAAATGCTCCCGGAACCAATACATCAATTCTTGTAAGATCAGCGTATTGAGAGTTTGCTTTAAAAGTTGCCTTTGTGCCGTTTAAAGACCAGCTGCCGTTAATGACATTTCCTTGTGCATCATTGACTTTCACGATACTTTTTACCGAATTCAGATCCATTGGTTTTGAGAAATCAATTACGACCTGCGAATCATTAAGATTCATTAAGCTTCCATCCAGCGGGGTGTTTGAAACTATTTCCGGTCTGTTTACATCCGGAGGATTATCAGGCCAATCTTTTGAGCAACCGGAAAAAATGAAGATGACTAATAAACAGAAGGCGCCCAAATATTTTAATAATTTATTTTTCATTGTTAGCTCCTTTTTTCAATTGCTCAGAATAAAATACTAACTGAATATCTATGCGTATTGCCTAATCGATTGAAATCTGCAAAGGCATAATCCAGTTTGAAATCAAAATTTGCTAAATTCAAAAATAATCCGCCTCCGAGAGTCAGTCCTTCTTCATCATAATTCCCTTTATATCCTGCCCTCAGCATTACTTTCTGGTTACCTACAATTTTTAATGCTAATTCACTTCCGACATTATATCTCGGGAGATAATCACGTGTATCATTTACTGCACCTTCAAGAGATATTGACATATCATCATTATTAATGAGATATGAACCAATCCCAATTCTGAAGGTAAGAGGCAAATCCCAGGATTGAGTCGCCAAACTTGCATCGACGGGTTTATTTGTAGGTACACCGGGAGCAATGTCATGACTAACAATAAGATCAGGTCCATCGAGCTTCATTGGAGTACCTAAATTAGAAAGTGCAATTCCGATTTTCATATCATTAAGAAAGCTTGTAGTGAAAATGCTGCCGATGTCAAAAGCGAATGCATCTGCTGTTTCTCTTGATAATGATTCATTAATATATTTTACTGTTAAGCCGACTAAGAACCTGTCTGTAAGAGATTTGGCATATGAAACACTCAAAGCAAAGTCGTTTGCGTTAAAAAATTTCCCGGTACCGTCAGGCTGCTCCAGAGTTGTTTCTTCCATATCTCCCGAGGAAAATGAATAAACACTGGCGCCTAATGTTCCGTAATCCCCAAATGGAATAGCAAGACCGAGGAAATACAATTTGGTATCCGCTATCCACGTGGTAGTCTGCATCAACGCTTCATTCTTCGTCAATGATCCAAGGCCGGCAGGATTCCAATAAATTGCGCTGGCATCATTAGTCATTGCGACGAATGCCTCGCCCATTCCAATAGCCCTGGGGCCTACTCCTATCTTAAGAAAATTGGCCATCGAAGTTCCCACCTGTGAGGTCTCCTGCGCCTGCACTGAATACCCGATCAGCAAAAAAATAAATATTGTTAATAATATCTTTCTCATTTATTTATCTCCTTAAAAATTTCAAAATGATTTCCTTTCTAAAAGAAATTATCATTTTATTATGAGAAACTTTCCAATTTTTTCACCGCTAATTACATTTGAGGATACATAGAAGAAATACAATCCCGGCGCGACTTCCTGATTTGCCTTGGATCTGATATTCCAGCTTTCCTCACTCGTACCATTTGTATGCTGGATTTCCATTACCAGTTCACCGGCCACATTATAAATTCTGATCATACACTGAGATGGTAAATTCGTAAAATGCAGCTCTCTTACATTGGGATCCGTCTCGAACTCATTCCCGGACAGATAAGGATTAGGAACAACTTTAACATTACTTAATGTAGTTGTTGCAAGAGGCGATCTTGGAGTAACTTCAACAGTATTATCACCCGGAAAAACGGGATCGGTAACCGGAGGATTTTCAACCGGCGGTTGAGTTTCGGTACCGACATTATAAGCTGCAATATAATATCTATAATCAAGTCCGTTAATCATATTCTCATCATTAAATACATATTGTCCCGCTGCATTTGTATCAGGCATTCCTGTATCGCTTCCGAAATCCAGCCAGGTTGCTTCGGGATTCGTGCTTGGTCCTACGATTCCATCTTTAAGATCATACTGAGCGATCGGTACATATCCAATAGGTGTTCCGTTTGCGTCGGTAACTACACGATCTCCCCAGGTTGCTCCGCCATCCTCACTTCTATAAATTCTATAACCTTCGAAGCCGGTTGAGCTTTCACTAATTTTTCCCCAATTAAGTGTAATCCTTCCATCTCCGCCAATTGCAGAAACCTCGGGTTGTGCAGGCGGCTCAGCTATTTGAAATCCGGATAAATAAAGATTTTTTGCCCTATCGGCATTCTTTCTTAAATCCAATAAGTTTGATCCCATTACCGTGCATACAATTAATGTATCTGTTTCACCGGGATCTAATGTTATCGGGCCGCAGCTAATCATTGACCAGTTTGCTGCATTCCAGCCGCTCGGTGTCCATCCATTAGGATACGCAATCCCGTCCCTTATTTGTGTATCATCAATTCCGTCACCATCGGAATCGTAAGGGCTACCCTGATCCAAAACATTCCGGTAATAGAAATTTTCCATAATCTTACCTTCATCGGCACCGCCGGGATCAAGCGACCAGCTCAAATTTGTTATACCAGTTTGTTCACCATTATCGTGTTTAGGTGTTTTCAGAAATACCACTCCGGCATAGGCTGTAGGCGAGACTTCTCTGCCCGACTCAGTCCATCCAACGCCGGTCGGATTATAAGCATAAGGCATCTGCCTGTCTTTATCGAAGGCCTGAATTTCTTCAGTCACTCCGTTTCTGTTCCATACAAAAGCATAATCCATTCTGATTCCGAAATAACACTCCGTTATCGGAGCTGTACCTATATTAGTTATCGCCCAGGACCAGAATATATAGTTCTCATAAAGTTTTCCTTTGAAAGCCATCCCTCTGAAAATCATTTGCGCTTTAAGCCATCTCTCGGGCGGAACTTCAGATACATGGTTAACACAATATGCAACAGCAAAACTTTCCTGATGCCCAACCTGTTCCCCATTCCCGCCCCAGCCGGGCCATCCGCTTTCATTCAGCATAACAGGTAAGTTCGTATGGGGATAAAATTCGGGCCAGCCATACCTTCCGTCGCTGTTTCCCGGATCAGGCCAGCTATCAACATCATCACTCATCGGGGATCTGTCGGAATTTCCAACGAAATTAAAGATCCCACTTAACGGGACCTCATTATCGTAAGGACCCGGCCCATACGGATCCCAGTGACAGCAATCCCAATTATCTTCATACTCTTTTGGAGTCATATCAAAATACGGAAGGTTATCAGGATTCAATCCTCCTCCATCTGTAGTGAGTCCGGCCAAATAAAATCCGATCGCCATTCCATAATCATTACCGCTACCTGAGGGATATTCCATTGCAGGGTGTTGACCCACACCATAGACAAACTGACCTTCGCTAACAGATCCGTAATTACAGGATTTATTGGCAATACGATTTATATCGAAGGTATTCCATCTATCATAAATTTCCTGTCCCATCACAAATGATGGGATAAGAACCAGAATTACAATCAATGATAACGGCAAATTTTTTTTCGTTTTCAATTTTGTTATCATATCTAAAACTCCTTTAAATTTTTATTTTTTAATGTTCAACTCAATTTCATAAGTCAGACATATAATTAAAGCGTGAGTTCAAGACCCATATAAATCTGCCTTCCCGGGCTATAGTTGTTCGGCAAATCATATACATCCAGGTTATGCGCCGTTCTTGGAACTCCCAACGGAAGATCAGGCTTGCCGCTGCTTGGATAAACACCATAAACATTTCTTCTATCAAGAAGATTCAGCACATTCAGGTAAATTTTTGGTTTGGATCCGAACACTTCGAATGTCTTACTAAATCTTGCATCAACGGAACTAATGAACGGGGCTCTTTCAGTATTCGGCTCAGTCTTTATAGTATAGGGCATTCCTGATTGAAAGTTTCCGGATAAACTGATATCCCAGTTTGCGGGGAGTCCTACGTACAAATCAAAATTAAATGTATGGGGTCTGTCCCAATCAGCAGTGAATGTTTTATAAGTAGGATTTTCAATCTGCATTTGAGCCCATGGAGTTGAACTTGTTACCAGGGCTTTAGAAAATGTATAATTAGCTTTTATAGAAAAGTAGTTACTGAACCTTTTATTCAGAGTTAATTCTATTCCTTTAGCATTTCCGTAATCATAATTACCAACCACCCTCAGACCATTTCCCGAATTAGCTTCAGGAACAAATCTTTCACCCACCAAATCACTCATTTCACGGTAATAAGCTGTGACATCGATAGAGACGTCTTCCGTGAATTTAATCTGAACTCCTGCTTCATAAGAGTCTGTCCGTTCAGGATTTAAGTTTGAATTACCCAAACGGAAAGCATAATCCTGTGTAAAGGGTAAATAAAGCTTTCCCTGATAATCCGGGTAACTGCTCCAATTCTTATCCGCCGGAATTAAATATCTCTGTCCCTGGTAAAGCAAATAATAGGGGGGTAATTGATAGAAGTGTCCGTACGCAAAATGAAATGCCGCTACATCGGTAATAGGGTATGAAACACCGAGTCTTGGTGAAACTCTGCTTTTCTTCTCCGCGGAGGCAGTCTTCATTTCGAATAATCTATTTATATCTGTCCAGTACGGAGCATTAGCATCCCACAGATCGTAACGAACACCCAGATTTATAATTAAACCGATATCAGAAAATTCCATCTTATCCTGGAGAAAGGCAGATATTTCATACGGTTTATGTCTATAATTCATATAATAACTACCGGCCTCATTCGGATTCTTACTTTCAAAGCCGATATTAATACTTCGGACATTTGCACCAAGTTTGAACAAGTTGGTTTTATTTAATTGAGAAACGATCGCAGTTCTTGCACTGGTTACATTCGAAGATTCATTATGCCATTGCCAATCCTCACCTATGACGAAAAAGGAACCGGTAGGATCATACTCTTCAGGTGTCTGCATATACTTATCCCAGCTGTTATAAACACCAAGAAATCTCGTATGGTTTTGTCTTGCGGCTCCGATTTCATAATATGTACTTGAATTCAGAGTATGAGTTAGTGTAAGATTATAGAAATATTCTTCGGAACCCTGATACGGATTTCCCGCAGGATAGTATTTAAAAGTATTTGAATAGCTATCTTTTCTCAACTTATAATAACCAACGAAACCGCTTAATTTAATTGTTTGAATTACCGACCAGTTGAGCTTAAAGGAAGCGTTCCAATAATCAAATTTATCAAGCGAAGTTTTATTGCCTGTTCCAAGAGGCATTTGAGTTAAGGAATCAACAGCTTTACCTCTTGAGTCAGTCCAGTTCGGATAAACATATCCATACAAGTATCCGTCGGAAACGCGTCTTTCCCCGGTGGCAAAAAATGTTAAATTTGAAAAAACAACGGGACCGCCTACAGCGAAGTCACCCTGCAAAGTATTCTGGTCATATTTATCGACACCGAACTGATCTGTATACAAGGATATTTTTCCTCCATAATGATCGGATGCACCATCTTCGGTGGCTATGTTTATAGCACCTGACATTGCGTCCCCGTATTCAGCATTAAAAGTTCCGGCAAGAGAATTAAACTCACTCACATAATTTCCGGATGACAGCTGAATATATTCCGATCCTCCCCACATCGGGTCGTTGACCATTATTCCATTCAGTGTAAAAAGCGTTTCATTTTCCCTGCCGCCTCTTATATGCAATGCATCGGACGGGGTATTTGTAAACATAAATCCCTGCTTACCCATATTGTTATATCCGAGCAATACACCTCTTTGCTGTTTGATAAGACTCTGAATATTCTGCTGAGGACTCAGTTCTATTTCTCGTGCACTAACTTCAACTATGCTTGCAGTCATATCCTTACGGATTACCGGCTTTTCGGCAATTACGTGGACTTCTTCAGTGGTTATGGTTTGTGATTCCAACCCGGCATCGAGATTAGTTGTTCTATCAACGTTTACTACAACATTTGAAATTACCAAAGTTGCATAACCAACCATTGAAAATTTTATTGAATATGTTCCGGGCGGTACATTTATTATAAAATAATCCCCTTCCACATCAGCAGCTGCACCCAAAGTAGTACCAACTATTACAACATTCGCGCCTAAAAGCGGTTCTTTCGTTGATGAGTCAGTAACCTTACCGGCAATTTTCCCTGATGTGCCGGCAAAGATATTCATGGAGAAAAGAAAAACAGAAAGAAGGCAAAGGATCTTATGCGATAATTTAAAGATCGTAATTTTTCCCTTCATTTTTACCTCCAGGTAAATTGAAATTATTTTTTATTATTAAACGAAAGTGTTATTATTTTTTTGAAAAGGATTTTTCCCGAGCAGCATTGTAACGGACCTTCCAATGCTTCTCCCACAAACTCAGATATTCCCGCACCGGTTAAAATTATATGCAGATCCTGCTGGCTTAAAAGTCGTTTTAGGAAACCGGCTTTTAACCAAAGTTCGGGCTCAAAGTATATTTCATTAAATGTTTTCATTCTCCCCTTTCAATGACAAATCATCAATTAAATGATTCATTCACATTGAAAAAAACTTATAATTACTTTGTATAAGAATATAAAGGATTTGTATTACCTTGTCAATAATTTTCGAAAACTTTTTATAATTAAATTTAATTTAAAAAATCGAAAGGTTATGAAAGAAAAACTCCTTTTTAATTTATTTATTTTATATTTTTGTCAAAATCGGAATTTTTATTTGTTTATTTTATTTATAGAAGGCAACACTTATGGAAAAACAAAAGAACAATTCGTCTGTAGGTGATTTTACATTAAACAGGCGTGTAAAAATTCTCGAAATGCTTAACGATGAGGGACAGCTGAAGATAAATCAATTAACAGAAATTTTTAATGTAAGTGAAGTTACCATACGTAATGATCTAACCCATTTAGAAGATAAAGGATTACTGGTAAGAACACGGGGTGGAGGAATCAGAATTCAGCGGGTAGGGCTGGATTATCATCTGGAAGAAAAAGCAAAGCAAAATCTTAAGGAAAAACAAGCTATCGGGAGGAAATCGGTTGAATTAATTAATGATAACGACACAATCATTCTGGATTCAGGCACGACAACGCAGGAAGTAGCCAAAAACCTTTCGAATATTAATAATCTCACTGTTATAACAAACGCATTAAATATAGTAAGTCAATTAATTCAATATCCGAATATAAGAGTGGTAGTATTAGGC
>Ga0153916_10004654_pt1 | contig 10379 bp, 13 predicted proteins | sample Opewatmetagenome_FD_109642 | JGI IMG/M metagenome (GOLD analysis project Ga0153916, IMG submission 109642) | Freshwater wetland microbial communities from Ohio, USA - Open water 3 Core 3 Depth 4 metaG | ecosystem: Environmental > Aquatic > Freshwater > Wetlands | place: USA: Ohio, Lake Erie...
ACATCGTGAAGACGAAGTAGAAGACCACGATCGCCGCCGCCACGATGCTCCCGAGAGCGATCTGCCGCGCACGGGGAATCTGGTTCCAACGATCGAGGAGCTGTCCTAGCGGAGTACCCGGGCCCATCTGTCTCTCCACGGGTCAGGCACGGCCTGGCGGGAATGGATTGACTGTATTTCAGCCCCCACGGCAGGGCGCATTGGCAGAACCCCGATCTTGGCGGGGGAGTACCGGCGATCGGCGGCGCAAAACCCTGATTTCTCAACGAGAACCCTGACGCGGGGGAACAAAGCGCGGGGGCGGCAGTTTACGCGCCGCCCTGCTTCCGATATCGTTTCGTCCGCACGAAATACCCGGAGGAAGTTCTTATGGCAGAAGCCGAGAAAACCCCGCTCATTACCCCTGAGATGAAGGCCCAGATTGGAGTCGAGGGCCACCCGACCACCCTGGAAGTAGACAAGACCATGATCCGGCTGTTCGCCCGCGCCGTCGGCCACACAGACCAGGTCTACTACGATGAGGCAGCCGCGAAGGCTGCTGGCTATCGCAGTCTGCCTTGCCCTCCGGGGTACCTGGGGACACCAATCTTCAATCCCGCGGGTGGCGGGCGCCGCGGACCCGCTGAGATGGGGCCCGGCCCGCAGCCAAGCCGCCCGCTCCGCCGGGTGCTCAACGGCGGGACTGAAATCGAGTACTTCGACGACATTTGCGCCGGTGACGTACTCACCGCGACCTCACACCTGGCAAATCTCGAAGAGACAGCCGGCTCACTCGGCGAGATGCTGATCACGACGAACAAGACGGTCTATAAGCGCGATGGCAAGGTCGTCGCGATTTCGACCGGCACCGGCATCCGGTACTAGGAGGAACGTTATGGGAGCCAAATGGGCTGATGTCAGCGTCGGGATGAGCATCCCGGAACTCAAGAAGAACTGCAGCACGCAGCAACTGGTCCTCTGGGCCGCGGGTTCCGGGGACTTCTACCAGATTCACTACGACCAGGACTTTGCAAAGGGCACCGGCCTTCCCAGCATCATCGTCCACGGTGCACTGAAGAACGGATTCCTCGGCCAGCTGGTACACGACTGGATCGGGAACGAGGGACGGATCAAGAAGTACGGTTGCAGCTATCGTGGCATGGACATGCCGAACCAGGACATCGTCTGCAAGGGCGTTGTCACCAAGAAATACGAAGAGAACGGCGAGAAGCTCGTCGACGTTGAGATCTGGACCGAAGCCCCTGATGGCCGCAAGACCACGCCGGGCTACGCGACCGTCAAGCTCCCATAAGGTAGGAGGCACTTCCATGGCCAATCTGCTCGAAGGCAAAGTCGTCGCATTGACTGGCGCAGGCCGGGGGATTGGCCGCGAGTGCGCGTTACTCGCCGCATCCGAGGGCGCCCGGGTCGTGGTAAACGACCCGGGCGTTAACCCGGACGGATCGGGCCATGACGACGGGCCGGCGGCGCAGGTCGTCGAGGAGATCCGGAAGGCCGGTGGCACCGCCGTCGCCAACTTCGCCGATGTCTCGTCGATGGAGGGCGGGGAGAGTGTCATCAAGTCGGCCCTGGACACCTGGGGAAGACTCGACGGTCTGATCAATCTCGCGGCGATCCTCCGCGACCGAATGGTGTTCAACCTCACTGAACAAGAGTGGGACGATGTCATTCGGATCGACCTGAAGGGTCACTTCACCACGCTCAAACCCGCGTCGGTGCTCATGCGCCAGCAGCGATACGGGCGAATCGTGAACTACAGCTCGGTCTCGGGCCTCCAGGGGAACTCGGGACAGGCGAACTATGGCGCCGCCAAGGGAGGGGTGGCGGGCCTCACCCGGGTTGCTGCTCGCGACCTGGGCCGCTACGGAGTGACGGTCAATTGCATCGCCCCGGGCGCGTCGACCCGCCTTACGGCGACGGTGCCCACCCAGACGAGGGAGATCCGCGCCTCGCGAAGCATCGGCGCAGCAGGTGGCGCCGAGCCATCCGCAACAAACGCAGCCGCCTCCGCGGCGGCGGCCATGCGCGGCCCCGACATGATCGCGCCGATGACCGTTTACCTTCTGCTCGATGAAGCCTGGAACATCAACGGGAAGTTCTTCGCCGTCTCAGGCGGGCAGGTCGGGCTCTTGAATGAGATCTATCCGCCCATCCGGACGATCTACAAAGACGGCAAGTGGTCGCTGGATGAGCTGCAAAGGCTGGTGCCCACGCAGTTGATGGCCGGGATCCCCAACCCGGCACCTCCCGCCGAGGACCTCGAAATCCCGGGACGCAAGTAACCCCGCGCTATTGGCCCGATTTCGGACCGAGGATTACGAGGTCGGCGGAAATGCGGTCGCTCTTTGCATCGAATCCTCCAGCCACACCGAGGGTGCGGCGATGTCCTCGGCTTCTTCGCTTCCTCGAAGCCGGTAGCGGACAAAAGCGAAGACCGAACGATAGTGTGCGTCGAAAATCGCGCTCCATGCAGCGGGGTCGCGCGCGACGGCGCGCATCGCGAACTGCGCAGCGTCATCCGGGCTCGCCGCCGTGTTGGTCATTGACTTCGTCCTTCGAAAGGCGCACAGCGCCATTCACTGTATGCAATGGTGGCCAACGGGTGAAAGGTGACGGCTCAAAGAGAGCCCGGGCGCCTGTGGGCAGCATCAGGCGTAGGGTCTACCGGGGATGATCGTCGGCGATCAGGCGCCGTCTCGCGCCGCGATGTAGTCCATCGTCTTGCGGAACCATCGCTCCTCGATATGCCCAGCCGACATGAGATAGGTGGCAATCTGCTCAAGGGTGAGGATGCTGATGAGGTTGATACCTGCGGCCCGGATAGCGCCGCGTCCGCCTTCCTGACGGTCGATCAGCGTAACCGCATCCCTGACGACGAGGCCCGCGGAAGACAGCGTCGCCGCCGTCTGTAGGATGCTGCCGCCACCCGTGATGAGATCATCGATGATGAGGCAGGACTGACCACGCACGTAGATGCCTTCGATGACGTCGCTCTTATCAGTGCCGGGCGGGTAGATGTAAATCATCGGGGTTGCCGCACTCAGCGAAAACGCGGTTGCCACATGCAGACCACCAAACGGCACGCCCGCGACGAGCGTGAACGGGTGAACGTGTGGGTTGCGCATCGAAAGGAGCGTTTCGAGCTCTTCTTTGATGATCTTTGCGCAGCGGGCGAGCGCCCTGGGATTGCTGATCAGCCGGCGGAGGTTGATGTAGATCGGGGAGTGAACCGCCGTTCGACCGAGAGTGAAGTCTCCAAATTCGATCGCGTCGAGCTTCCAGAGTTCTTCAGCCAGCCAGAGGTTGCCTGTGGGTTTGGTGGATCTGGTCAATGTGGTACTCCAACAAGCCGCGAACTCTTGAACCTGCTCATCATAATCGAGGTGCCTGTTGCAGGCGCGAGACGTCGATTCTCGGCTTCCTCCGCACTCGCATCCCCACCATTTTCATCGTGATGTCCGCGGTCGAAGAGGCCGGTTCACCGGATTAGGTGGCGCTCTGCCGTCGAGAACCGCGATCACATTCGATGCGGCCATTGCAGCCATGCGCGAACGAGTGTCCAGGCTGGCACTGGCAATATGAGGCGTGATGATGACGTTCGGGGTGGAATAGAGAGGATGCGTGAGCGGCAGCGGCTCCGGGTCAGTGACATCGAGTGCGGCCCCGGCGATCCAGCCGCCGTTGAGAGCCGCTACGAGGGCGTCCTGATCGACCACTTGCCCACGCGACGTGTTCACGAGGATGGCCGACCCCTTCATCGCGGCCAGCTGTGGCGCACCGATCAAGTGACGGCTCTCGGCATTCAACGATGTGTGGAGCGAGATGAAGTCTGACTCAGCCAGCAGATCCGGCAGCGTCCGCCACTCCACATTGAGCGCCTTCTCGCGCTCCGGGTGCCGATTCCGGCCGGTGTAGAGCACTTTCATGGCAAACCCGGCGGCACGGCGTGCCATTGCCTGCCCGATTTCCCCAAGGCCGACGATTCCGAGCGTTGCGTGGTGGACATCCACACCGAGGAACGCAGTTGGAGACCAGGCCTTCCAGCCACCGGCACGGGTGTCGCGATCGCTCGCGACGACCTGGCGCGCGGCTGCCATCAGTAGTGCGAAGGCATAATCGGCAGTCGTCTCGGCGAGAACACCGGGGGTATTCGTCAGCCAGACGCCCGCCGCGCTGGCCACAGCCGGATCGACGTTGTCATAGCCGACGGCGACATTGGCGATCACCTTCAGGCCGGGACTCGCTGCCAACAGGCTGGCGTCCACGCGATCGGTGACCATGGTCATGGCCGCATCGGCGCCGGCCAGGTGGCCGGCAAGCGCCTCCGTGGAGGGCGGCAGGTCACCGGGCCAGATGTCTACGTCGTGCCCAGCGGCGACGAGGGTCGCAGCCGCGTCGCCGGGAACCCTGCGGGTGATGAAGACCCTGCCCATCGGGCCAGTCTCTGACGAAACCCCGCGACGGGGAAGTCAGGCCCGGGTCCGCGAAGGCCGGTTACGCGGCACCCCGGGAGGCCGGTACCATGAGCGCGCAGGATTATCAACCGGAGGAAACGCATGGCAATCCAGGAAGTCTCGACGCCGGAACAGTCCGATACGCCATCGCCATCGGAGTCGGTGGTCACCACGATGGTTGAGTCGGCAGACCGGCTGCGACTCGACCGGGAAGTGGTCGACCTGCTCCGGACGTCATGGCGCGAACTCCATGCGCAGCTTCCGGTCCGCATGAGTGACGGGAAGCTGCGGATCTTTGAGGGCTACCGTGTGCAGCACAACGGGGCGAGGGGGCCATACAAGGGGGGGATCCGCTATCACCCGAAGGCTGACCTCGATGAGGTGAAGGCCCTGGCGATGCTCATGACCTACAAGTCCGCACTCATGGATCTGCCTTTCGGTGGTGCGAAGGGTGGGGTCATGTGTGACCCCATGAGGATGACCGAGCACGAACTCAACATACTGACGCGCACGTTCACCGACCACATCAGCATGATCCTGGGCGTCAACCGCGACATTCCCGCGCCGGACATGGGAACGAATGCACAGACGATGGCATGGATGATGGACGCCTACGGGCAGCGCTACGGCTACACTCCCGGGATCGTTACGGGGAAGCCGGTGGAACTTGGAGGGAGTTTCGGACGCGACCAGGCCACCGGCCGGGGCGTTTCGACCTGCATGCGTGAGTACGCGCGGATGGAACGTTCAAACCCGGGCGATATCCGAATCGCCGTGCAGGGCTACGGGAACGTTGGGTCGTGGTCGTGCCGGATCGCGAATGGCATGGGATTCAAGGTGGTGGCGGTCAGCGACGTGAAGGGCGGACTGCATAATCCGGATGGGATCGATATCGCGGCCCTCGACAAGTGGTTCGCGGTCGCCGGGTCGGTCGCAGGCTTCCCCGACGCGATACCAATCACCAACGACGACCTCCTCAAGATCGAATGCGACTACCTGGTACCCGCCGCCGTCGGCGAGGTCCTGACAGCGGCCAATGCGCCGGCGGTGAAGGCACGAGTGGTGATCGAAGCAGCGAATCATCCTGTGACGCCGAGCGCCGATGCCGTCTTCGCCGCACGGAAGATCGTGGTCTTGCCCGACATCCTGGTGAATGCTGGTGGCGTGACCGTTTCGTATTTCGAGTGGACACAAAACATTCAGCAGTTCCGCTGGTCGCTAGAGCGCGTCAACGGCGAACTCGAATCTCGGATGACGGCGGCATTCAACGAACTGGCCACCAGGGTGGCTCAGGATGGGACCCGTCACCGGCAGGCGGCGTTCGACATCGCAGTCCAGCGGGTCGCCACGGCGATCAAGTTGCGCGGGTTCATCTAGGTCATAAGACGTGAAGGTGGCGCACTACAACGAGCCTTCGCACCATGGGTAGTACAGACATCTGGATGCAGGGAGATCATCACATGGGCCGAAACGAGATCGCAGCGCTGATTGAGATCCTCACCGAGCAGCAGAGTCGAGGCACCGACAGCCTTGCGCTTGGTACATGGACCATCAGGTTCGACAAGAAGCGCGGCGCCTTCACCCTGGATAAGTGCGAGAACGAAGGCTACTGTGAAGAGCGCCCGGCCGTCATTGCTGTTGACGGCACGGTGCTCGACGCGGGCGGGCCACTCTTCGGGTAGCCGAGCCCTGCAGACCGTGCGGGCAAGTGCCGATACTTAGCCCGACGTGACGCTTGAGAAAGACAGAACCCAACCCTCCGGGACAGAGCGGATTGTCCACGTCCTCTTGACCGCAGTGCGCCCCGAAGATGCGCGACACATTCGGGCGGCAATGGAGCGATTTCCGTCGTATCGCATCCACGGTGCCCGCGACTTCGAAGAGGGGCGCGCGCTGTTGGAGAGCCGAACATTCGATGCCGCCATCGTTGGGGGCTCGCCAACCGACGGGACGGCGACTGCTTTCCACGCCTGGCTCAGCAGAGAACGACCGGAAATCGCGCTTCTGCGCCTGACGAGCGGCGGCATGATATCCACGTCCGATGCCAACGGCAGCCATCGAGCGATGGAGGACCCCGAAGCACTGGCGAGCCACATCAGTGCGGCGATTCGCACCGCTGGTTCTGCGCGGCGCCGCGAGACGATGGTGCGCTGGCTTGAACAAGAATCGCGCGTCGACCACCTGACGGGCCTTTATAACCGGAAGATGTTCTACGACCGGCTTACAGAGGTCTGCGCATCGGCGCGGCCACCGGGGGCTCACGTGACGCTGATCGTGCTCGATGTTGTTGGCACACGAATGGTGAATGAAACGCACGGCAGAGAAGCCGGCGACGCGATGATCCAGCGGGCTGCAACAGGCATCACACGATCGGTGCGCGGCGCCGACTTTGCCGCACGGATCGATGGCGACGACTTCGGGATCATCCTCCCCAATGCTGACTTTGAACTCGGTCAGCGAGTCGCCCGGCGCATCGCCCACGAACTGGACCGTCTGAACGGCAACGAGTGGCAGGGGCAGCTCCCTGTTGAGGTCAGCTTTGGTGTTGCGACCGGCAGCGACTGCACGGGCAGTGAGCTCCTTGCGGCCGCAATGACTGAACTCGGCCGGTGCAAGAACCGTTCGCTCGTCCTGAGCGAGTTCCCCAGCGTCGAGGATCCGGACGATCCGTCGGTCGCCTGAGGATCAGCGCGCCGCGAGCCGAGCCACCGCATCGACAATTGCCTGCGTGCCGTCGCCACCGCGACCTTCCACCTGGAGAATGCGAAAGACCTGCTGTACGAGCGCCGCGCCCGATCCACGGAACCCTCGGCCTGAGCTTAGGCGACGGGTGCATCCCACGGCAGCGTCTGACGCGGCGGCAAAAGGAGCGGCTTCACCAAGCCATCGACGACCACGACGACGATGTCGTAACCGGAATAGAGCCGAGGGTCCATTCCCCGGAGGGTCCAGGAGAGTTTCTCGTCCTCCGCGTAGGTCGCGGCGCCAACGACGATGAGCGCAGATCCCTCGACCGATCCGGGTTGAAATTCTCGTGAGTCACGAAGCGCATTTCGAAGGTTGCGCCGGAGCCCGGAGCTCCAATCATCGGTCTCGGGTTTGGGTGTCCCCAGCACACAAGAGCCTCCCTCTTCGAGGTCGTTCGCGGTCCAAACATCGTCTGTCAGAACGACCTGCTGCTCATCTGCTTCCGGCTGCTGTGCCGCGAGAACGATACGCTCGATCAGGTCATCCCGCTCACTGTCACTCGCAGGAAGGCGGTTCAATTCCTCTGCGTTGAGCTGGAAACTCCCGGGGACCCGGTTTGTGAAGTGCGACCACTGGTTGGCCAACCCGCCCAGGATCGACATGACAGAGCCGACCGTGCTGGTTCGGCGGAGATACAGGTCCACGGGGCGTCGCAGCTCAAGCCGGCCGTCATCCAGCCTGTTGGCGGCATTGAGGGAGAGGATCACCTTGCTCAATCCCGGCTCGGCGTCCGGCAGGGTCGCGCCGCGCGGGACCCACAACGCGATCGACCGTCCTTCGGCATCGAGACGCCGCTCGACCGCGGTTCGAGCCGTCTCGAACCGGAAGTCCGTGTCCGGCGCCAGCGTGTCTATGACCGTGAACGCCAGGCGCCAGCGCTTTCCTACCTCGGCGACGCCGTGCAGGAGGGCCTCGGCGGAATCACGAGACTGGACGGCGATGCTGCGCGCGTAGAGGGCGCCGAACCAACGCAGGAAGAGCCGCAACGCAGCATCCGCAGGGTCGGCGGGGTACGTGCGTTCGGTCACAGACAGAAGAGCCTAAGCCTCGGCGGCCGGCTCAGCCTGTTCTTCCATTTCGAGGCGCAGCCGCGGCGGGTTCACGGTCGCGACCACGATCGTTGGGTCCGTGATGATTTCAACGCCAGCAGTGTGAGGAATGTCCGCGACCGTGAGCGAAACATCGAAGCTCTTGAGCGGGCTGACATCGACCTCGATGGCATCGGGAATGGCGAGAGGGAGGCATCGAACCGAAACGATTTCGAGGCTCTGGAGGAGCGTGCCTGCAAGGTCCTTGACCGCCGGGGATTCGCCGACCAGGTGCAGCGGAACGTGCGCGAGGATAGGCCGGTTGGGATCGACCTGGAAGAAATCAACATGCAACGGTTCGCCTGAGCCGCCGATTCGGTCGAGGCCGCGCATGATGACGTGGCGCGGGGCCGGCTCGCCAGCAATCGCCAGCTCAAACATGCCCCGCACGCCGTTCGCCTTAATTGAGCGGCTGAATTCGCGGGCATCAATGTCAATCGCGACGGATTGCAGGCCCTTGCCGTAGACGTTGGCGGGAAGGCGGCCCTGGCGACGAAGCTGCTTGACCTGCTTGCCGAGGATGGCGCGGCTCACCGCCTGGATGGTTACACGTTCAGCCATGGGGAAAATCCTCCACGCCACGCTCAGATACGTGGCGCAACAGTTCTAGCCTAGCGGGATGCTGGCCACCGTCAATTGTGTCCACAGGAAGGCCGCCCCGGGGGCGGCCTCAGCGGTTGCTGACCGGAATTCGAATCAGGCGGGCTTGAGGGCATTCACCCGGGCGCGCGCAGCTGCCTTGTCTGAGTACCACTGGACGTTGATCGCCTTGTACTCGGTCTCATCACCCGGGACATCGTCTTCGGCGAAGATCGCGGTCACGGGGCAGGCCGGCTCACAGGCGCCACAGTCGATGCATTCGTCAGGATTGATATAGAGCATGCGGTCCTGACCTTCGTCGAAATGGATGCAGTCGACGGGGCAGACTTCAACGCAGGCCTGGTCCTGAACATCAATGCAAGGGCTGGTAATAACGTAGGTCATCTGGCTCCTCTTCCTGGCCAGGCAGCTGGCCGACATCCCGCTACGGGGCAGTTGGCATCGTACTACCGGCTCGCGTCTTGTGTGAAGCAAAGCACAGATTCAGTCCGGCACACAGGAAACGTCCTAGCGAACAGGGACCGGAGTGCCCGATCGAAGGTCTACTGCCTGAAAACGGCCCGCCTTGAGTTCGGCGATCAGCTCTCGTTCATCGTGGATTTCGCGCTCGAATTGGGTGGCGCATTTGCCAACGTCACTGATAGCGTGCGAATCCGTGCCACCGGTACCGGGCAGCTTCATCATCTCGCAAAGGCGATGAGAGAACTCGTTCTCTTTCTCGCTGCCGCGGCCATTCAGCTCCTCCAGGCCCTTCACGTACTGGTAGGCAGGGTTCCTGGCGGCCTTATCAAGGGCGGTCTGGTAGTCCTCGTCGTTGCGACTGAACCACGGCATCTGGCGTCGATAAGGGTGGGCCGCGACCAGTGCACCTTCGGAGCGCTCGGTGTAACTGGCCAGTTCACGACTGCGATGCATTCCAAAGACGTATTTATCGATTCCAAAAGCGAGGATATGGCCGTCGTCGGTGCTGATCTCAACGCCGGCCAGCACGAGGAAGTCGTGCTTGGCCCGCAATTCGGCGATCGATTTGTGGTCCCAAACCGTGTCGTGCTCGGTGAAACAGACGGCATCAAGGCCTGCGGCCTTGGCTCTCACGATCAGATCTTCCGGGTTGAGCACGCTGTCGTGAGAGCGTGGCCAGGTGTGTGCATGGAGGTCGATGAGCATAGGCAGTTAGCTGCCAACTATAGCGACGGCCCTCAGTCCTGAGCAACGCGAGGCAAAGAGATACGTTCAGGCGCCGGATCGACGCCGTGCGACCATCTCGATGCGAGCGCGACGCTGATTCGGTTCCTTGCCCTTGAAACTCGGCTGGTAGTCGCTCTGCCGCCCCTGGATCTGGGCCGCGTGCTGGCGATCGTGGCGGTAGAACGAACGCAACCACTGCAGAACCGTCAGGGTGCCGAACATCGGGCTCGTGGCGACACGATCGAAGCCATCGAGTGAGATGCCGTCGATAAGGCCAAGCGTGTACGCCCGCTCAAGCTCG
>Ga0153916_10004656_pt1 | contig 10375 bp, 7 predicted proteins | sample Opewatmetagenome_FD_109642 | JGI IMG/M metagenome (GOLD analysis project Ga0153916, IMG submission 109642) | Freshwater wetland microbial communities from Ohio, USA - Open water 3 Core 3 Depth 4 metaG | ecosystem: Environmental > Aquatic > Freshwater > Wetlands | place: USA: Ohio, Lake Erie, Old...
AGACGTTGATAAGAACTTCGCCCTGGCCTATGCCCGATTGGCCATGAACTATATCTATGAAGATCGGTTTGAAAAGGCGAAGACATACATCCACAAAGCCATGTCCCTCCGGAAGAATCTTTCACGCAGAGAGAGGCTCCTGATCGAGGGAGATTATTTCAACTTCTATGAAAGCGATTACCCGAGAGCGATCGAGAGATATGAGACCCTTTTAAGTAGCTACCCAGATGATGAGTTTGCCCTGGAACATCAGGGAGCGATCTACCGCAATACGGAAGAATGGGATAAGGCGCAAAAGTGCTTCGAGCGTCTTCACCTCATTAATCCCGATAGAATTACCGTCCGCAACCTCTCTTTTATCGCGGAAGCGATGGGGCAGTATGAAAAAGCGGCCGGCATACTTAAAGATAACAAGGGTGTTTTTGCCACACCCGAACAATTTTATTACGACCTGACCTTATGTTTTTTGTATGAGGGGCGAACCGATCAAGCCTTGCTGGAGCTGAAGAAAGGCCTTTTCCTCGACTCCGCCCGGCCGGCCTTCATCCGGCTCCTAGGCCATATTAATACAATTATGGGCAATTATGGCGATGCCGAAGCTTCCTATCGGCAGTTATTGGAAGAATTTCGTGAAGATTCGGACAAGACTGACGGCCATTTCTGGTTGGGGAATCTTTTTTTGCTGCAAGGACAATACAAGAACTGCTCAAGAGAAATTGAGGAGGGTTTGAAGTTGGCCAGAGAAAGCAGCTTTTCCTATGAAGAATCGACGTTTCTCTTGTTCAAGTCCTATTTCTATCTCCTCCAGGAGGATTTTGCTGAAGCCTATGAAACAGCCCTCAAAGCCAGGCAGAAGGCTATTGAGGTCCACATTCGGGAGGACGAGATCGAAGCTCTCCATTTGAAGGGGCTCTCTGAGGTCGGACTTGGCAAACTTACTGAAGCCCGGAGGACCGTCCTGACGATGGAGCAGATCATCAGAAAAATCGGATCTCCCAAGCTCTTGGGCAGCTGCTATCATCTCGAAGGAATGATCGCCGGCGCCAGGAAGTCCTGGGGTGAAGCAGTGAGTGATTTCTTGCAGGCTGTGGAGACGCTGCCTCAGCAGCATTTGGAATATGACAGGCAGGCGATCTATCTTGAAGCATTGGCTTCAGCCCAATTCCAGCGCGGCGACTTGGACTCGGCGCGGGAGCGATACGAAAAAGTCATCTCGTTAACCTCCGGCTATCTAACCGCGGGGGACACCTACGCGCGGAGCCTTTACCAACTGGGAAGGATATGTCAGGAAAAGAACGAGCCGGAAAAGGCGAAGGAATATTACCAGAGATACTTAAACGTTCTGCGCGAAGCCGACCCCGGCCTGCCCAACGCTGAAGACGCCCGCAAGCGCCTGGCCTCTATTTTTTAGCTCGATTGAGCCGCCCAGAACTTCCTGACCTCGCAAAACCAGACTTTTTTTACATCGCAAATCCAGCCTGGGATTTTCCCGATCGTTCCCGTACAGAAGGCAGCTGTTGCTGGACAGGCGCTGCAATAAAAAAGCCGCGAGCATTTCCGGCAGGGTTGTTGTTCAGAATGGAATCTGCCTTGGATTAGTTCACGATAATTGTTGAGAACGGCCGAATGATCCTCTCGTTGGTCTTTCACAAACTCCCGCATCTCGCCGAAGCCGTATTTGCCAATCTCCGAATGACTTGAGGAGCTGGCAAAATAATCGGCAAAGAACCGGCATCCCCAGAGCCGCCCATCCGCTGCGAGAGCCAGCCGTTCCTGGCCGGCCGCACAACAGAACATGGCTTGAATCGGCCGCTCTTGGAAATTCCCGATGGGGATAGCAGAGTAGCGGCGATAATGACAAAGAAGAAAGTTCCGGAGTTCCTCGACCTGCTCCCGCAATCTTTCCAGAGAGGCAGAGTCCCAGGGATGGATGATGGAATAGTTGAGATGACAATCATTGACTCCTCTCTCCAGCAGAAATCGGGCCGACTGGAAAAGCTCACTTGCAGTAGCCGGAACGAACACGCTGTTTGTTTCAAGTTCAATATTCTTCAACTTGATCATCCGGTCCAGGTTCTCGAGAATGAGAGAATTCATCCGGCTGGGGCGTGTCGTTCCCTGGTCCGTCCCGTCATGACTCAGGTTGACCTTGAAATTGTTGGCGTTCAAGAAGCGCAGGATCTCGTCCGTCAATAGGCTGCCGTTCGTGGAGAGACTGTACCGAAGCTTTCTCCTTCTCAGGGTTGAATGATTTCGGATGTAGGCCACTGTCCGGCAGATGGTTTCGAACTCGAGGAGCGGTTCACCTCCATAGAAACCGATAAAGGCCCCCGGTTGAAAAGCGTCCTGGAAGAAATCGAGGGCTTTCCGGATGCAGGAAAACCGGAGGCTACGGGCTTGTTTTTTTTGAAAACAGTACCGACAATCGAGGTTGCATTCTTCGGTCAAATGGAGAGTGAGGTCACTAAGATAAAGCTCCACTTCAGCGGCTCACTCGATTCATGAGCCTGTTTCTTCTGAGATAATGCTTTCAACCTTTGGTAGGGAGATCTGAACCCGGGCAGTGCTTGCCGTACCCCATTAGCATCCAGAGAAGTAGGCAGCATTCTAGAACCCTGTCCTTTTTTTGCTCAAACCTTTTGTCATCAGGCTCTAGGGCCGAGAGGTCGTCCCAAATGCACCTAAGGTAGTATTTGGCCGTGTGTTTTCTGTCAACCATTTCTCCCTCCTTTAATATTTATTAAAGACCAAGCCACCAAACGCGACTTCTTCGATCCCCCATTAGTGAAACTACGGATTGACTCTAAGATTACCACCTGGGCATGGTTTTAAGGGGATTCGTTTCTTATTAAAACCGAGCATTTCTGAGAGCTCACCGAGACCGTCCAATGCGGCGGTTTTCTTTTTCTTGGACCGTTTGTCTTCCGTCTTGATAGCATCAATGTCCTTAATGATCTGATGCAAGCAAGTGTAAAAGGCCGTTTTTTTGACTTTACCCAATTTTCCCTCCTCGTGTTCGGATATTCAGATAATAAGGACCCCCCTCATAAAAGTCAACAGTCTTTTCGGCGTCTGACATTTCCTTGAGTTTTCTCTTAGATTTTCACCAACTCGTCGATCTTGATCGGCCGCCCCTGCTCGATGCTGTGCCGGGCGGCGATCCCGACGAGCGCCGAAAGCGCCCCTTCCCGGCTCCCCGAAGGCCGTCCAAGGGGGTCCGGCTCGGTTTTCCGGAAGATCTGATCCTGCATGACCTGGTCGGCCCCCCAATGACCTCCGCCTCCCGCTGGGAGGGAAAACGTCTTGGTCGCCTTGAAATTCTGGGTGATCCGGAATTCGGCGAGGTTCTCCACTTTCCAGGGCTGGTTGTGGTAGACCCGCACGTCCAGCCGGCCGTCCGTTCCGTTGAACCCGACGGTGAATCCTTCGTAGGGCATGAAGGCATTGAGCGAATAGCTCATGGCAATGCGGTTATGGTACCTGACCTGGACGTTCATCGTGTCCCAGATGTTGATCTTCTCGCGGAAGATGCAGGAGTCCCGGATGTAGCCATCGGCGGATTCGGCCTTGACATAGAGGTTCATCGCCTCCTTGTCCTTGATGATGTCCCAGAAGAATTCGCAAGCCGCTTTGTGCGGACAAGTCATGCAGCGCTCGCCGCGTATCGAACCGTTATATCCATATTTACGCAGTTCTCCAGAGGCGTTGACCTCCGCCGGCTCAGCCTCCAGCCACCAGTTCATCAAGTCGAAATGGTGCGTTGCCTTGTGTACGAGAAGCGAGCCGGAGTTCTGTTTGAAGGCATGCCACCGCCGGAAGTAGGAGGCGCCATGATAGATATCCAGGTACCAGTGGAAGTCGACCGAGGTGACTTCGCCGATCTCACGCGACATCAGGATCTCCTTGATCTTTGTGGCGTCCGGTCCATACCGGTAATTAAAGGTGACCAGAAGTTTCTTCCCCGTCCGCCGCTCTGTATCGATGATTTCCTGGACCATCTTCTCATCCGTGCACATCGGTTTTTCGGTAACCGGGCGGCACCCGGCCTGCATAGCCAGGCAGATGTATTTGGCATGGAAGCTGTCCATCGTCGTAACGATCACGGTATCGGGCTGGGTCTCCCTAATCATCGGCTCGAACTCGGTGAAGGTCGGGCAGTTCGCCCCCATGTATTTCTTGGCATACTCCAGCCGGATGGGGTTGATGTCGCACAGGCCGACCATCTCCAGGACGTCCCCGTAATTCTTGAGGAGGTCTCTGCCCCATAGGGAGCTTCCCCGGCCTCCCGTTCCGACCAGCACGACTCTCTGTTTTCTGGCCGGTACCTGCCTCCCCAATGCCTTTCTGGAATCGAGCAACGACATGCCGGCGGCGCCCAGGGCAACGGCCGACGAGGTGAGGAATTCTCTCCGGCTACACGCGGTTTTGTTCTCGGCCATCTCGACCTCCTCTGGGGGGATCTTCCCCGCTGCCATTCTCGCTGCCTGAACTTGCTTCTATCACAACCCGGGCGGAATGTAAACGGACTCGCGACGAACTGGATAAATGGAAAAATGGAGGCCTGGAGTTAGGCTTCTGGGCCTCAGCTTTGCTGGCCCTATTTCCCCTGGTAGGGAACGCCCCGGCTGATCCAATCCGGCGCCGGATCCCCTTTCAAGTAGTGGTCGAGGTACTGCTTCATCTTGATGAAGTAATCGAGCTTGTTGGCGTACTTCTGGGGATGGTGCCCCTCACCCCTGTACTGTAGGAATATGCAGTCTTTTCCAAGCCGACGCATCGCCAAGTAGAGCTCGATCCCCTGCTCCCAGGGCACGGCTCCGTCCTCATCGCCGAACATCAGGAGGAGAGGCGTCTGGATGCGGTCGGCGAAAAAGACGGCCGAGTTCTCGATGAACGGGCTCCGGTCCTCCCAGAGGCTGCGGCCGATCCGGCTCTGGTTCCTCTCGTACTGGAACTGCCTGGCCAGGCCCGATTCCCAGCGAATGCCGCTGTAAGCGCTGGTCATATTGGAGACGGCTGCGCCCGCGATGGCCGCCCGAAACATGTTGGTCTGAGTGACAATATAGGCTGTCTCGTAGCCGCCCCAGGAATGACCGTGAAGGGCGATGGACTTCGGGTCGGCAACACCCATGTCGATAAGCCTTTGGATGCCGGGGACGAGGCACTTGAGGGCAGATAGGCCGGGCCGGCCGGTTTCATAAACGATGTCGGGCAGGAATACGGCATAGCCGTTTCCCGCGTAAAAAGGGAAACAGGGCCGGTGATTGATCTTGACCTCGTTGAAACGGAGCAGCCGGTCCGACATCCTCTCGTAGAAATAGACCAGCACAGGATAGCGCTTGCCCGACACATTGTTCCCGGGCTTGATCAGGACGCCTTGGAGGGGCACGCCGTCCAAGCTCTGCCAGGCCACCAGCTCGCTCGTACCCCAAGCAAAGTCTTTGATCTGGGGGTTGGCATCGGAGAGCCTTCGGGGTGCGGCGAAGCCCAGCCCGCTCGCCCAGACGTTGGGGAATTCGTCGTAGCTCTCCCGGGTGAAGAGGATGACATCGGCCTTCTTGGCCGCAGCCAGGAAGAGGAACGTCTTCTTTTCCTCAAGCCTTCTCTCCACACCCGGCTTGGACGCATCGGCCGTATAAAAAGCCGTGAACTTATCCAGGTTGTGATAGGCGGAGAGGAGGAGCTTTTGTCCCCTTTTTATGGACTTCGCTTCAGGGTCGAGCCGGACCAGCCGGAAGGTCAACCCCGTCCTCCGGCCCGTGCCGGCGGTCAGGTTGAGTGCATTTCCCCGGCCGGTCGGAATCTTCCAGATGTCATACTTGTCGTAGAGTAGGACCGCGCTGCCGTCTTCCATCCATTGTCCCATGCCGTGTGCGGGCGGCGCCGAGGGGTGATCGTCCTCCTCGTCGAAAAAGGGAACGCCGAGGTCGGCCGTGAGGACGCGGCTTCTTCCGCTCTTGGTTTCATAGAGGTGCCAGTTTTTATCCTCGAAATAGAGGACGAAGCTCCCATCCGGCGATAGAGAGGTCTGCCCTTGGAGCCGGGTCAGGATCTTTTTTTTGACGCCGGTCTGGAGGTCGACGGTATAGAAATCCTCGTACCTTCCGTCCCAGGTCATCTCTTTAAGATACGGGACGACCGAGGATCCCAACGCGAGACGTGGGTTCTCCGGGACCTCCAGGTCGGGCATATCCTTGTCGGCCAGGGGAACGATTTTCCCGGAATCGCAGTGATAGACCGCCAGGCAGGTCTTTTCTTTGGCCTTCGGCCAGTCCTTTTTTTGCTGAGTATTGATGATCGGATCGTTCCAGTGCCAGACGTCGACGCCTCTTTTTTCCAGGATCGTGTCGGAATCGAAAAGATTGGGCTCTTTCTTGCCGTCGTCGCCTTTCTCGGCTGCCTCCCGGCCTAAGGCAAAGAGTTCTTTCGGAAGAAGCCCGAAGAAAAGGCGCTTTCCGTCTTTTGTCCAGATGAGATCGTTGTGAGTGGGGAGAACCCAGCCTTTTGGAACTTGCGTTGAGGGAACGGCCTGGTGGGCCGATCCTGCCTTCGCATCCCAGAGCCAGAGGGACCCCTCTCCGGGGTTCTCATTGTCGTCGGAAGGGGCGGCGATGAAGGCGAGACGAGGGCTTCCCCTCTCCCATGTGGGTTGGGCGAAGACGCCTTTCTCTGCGGCGCTTATGACCTTTTCCACCTGGGCGTCTTGCCCCAGGTCGCGATAATAAAGCCCGTTTCTCTTCCCATCCTCATCTCCCAAGGCATAGACGGCCCAGCGGCCCGTCTCGTCGAAGGCGAAGGCCAGAACCGAGGGAATGCGGGTCTCTCGTCCGGAGGATAGATGGCGAAGGATGAGCGGCGAGCCTGTCTCTTTTGTCTTCGGCTTGGTCGGCGCTTCCCCTCCCTCTTTGCCCTTGTCTTTCTCCTCTTTTTTGTCTTCTTCCTTGATGAGCTGATAGGCGATCCAGGCCGAATCATTGGAAAGGGCAAACTTCTCGACCTTTTCAAGCCCGCTGACTTGGCCAGTGTTAAGATCCAGAACGGCCAGCCCGGTCTTGGGCTTGTCTTGGCCCTCTTTTTCGGCGTCTGCAGCCGTGGGCTTGACAAGAGCGGCCAGCCAACGCCCGTCCCTGGAGAATGCCGCCCGGCTCCCCCGCTCGACGGTGAAGACCTTGTCGCCGCCGGTGCTCCGGACTTCAACGGTGCCGTCACCGCGGTCGGGCTGGAGCGTATAGGCGGCCCAACGTCCGTTTTCGGAGATGACCACTTCGGATATCTGCCGGAATTTCATCATGTCCTGAACCGTCAGGGCCTTCTTCTGCTCGGCTGAATGGAGCAGGATGGCGGTCGAAAAAACACCTGCGCATACGGCCCAGGTCAGGGCCGACCTTAGCCTTCTGGGATACATCTTTCCTCCTCTCAAGCTTCTCCCGCTTTGCCTTGGAAAAGACTGCCTGCCAAGTATCCCGCGATGTAAAGACATGAAGCCGGTTTATAACATAGCCAATCGGCCGGTGCAACCGTGTTTGACGCTCCCAGGCTTTTTAGTTACGATATCCGAAAACCAGGCATGGACAGAAAACGGACACTCAATTTTTATGAGATCCAGAAGCGACAGCGCCAGCGGAGTCTTGTCCTCTTCGGGGTCCTGATCCTGGTCTATTTCCTGGCCATCGGGGTCATCGCACTGGCCCTCTTCCTAAGTGTGGGAATGACATCGGTACCCAAGTTCCTTTCCGGACCCTTCCTGACGAAACTCCTGCTCTGGGTTCTGGGTGTCGCGATCCTTATCGCCGTTTTCCACTACTATGATGCCCGGAAGTTCGGAGCGGCCTACATCCTCAAGCGGCTGGAAGCCCGGGAACCCGACCTGTCCGACAGGTACCACAAGCAGCTGGCCGATACGGTGGAGGAGATGCGGATTGCCGGGGGCCTTCCCAAGGTCAGGCCTTACGTCATTCCTTCGTTCTCTGTAAATTCGATGGCCCTCGTCGAAGCGGACGGGACTCCGGCTGTGGCCGTTACCGAGGGCTTGTTGGCCGACTGCACGCGCGATGAAATACAGGCAGTGGCCGCGCACGAGCTGGCCCATATCTTACGCGGCGATGCTTTTTATGTCACTTTGGTATGTTCCCTTGTCAATTTCCTGGACAAGCTGCGGGCGGCGATGGAGCCTGAAGACGTTCCGGCCGAAGACCGGATAGAGAGCGGCCGGGGCGGCGCCCCAACTGTGTTTGTTTACGGCGCAGTCGCCATGACCTCTCTTATCATGCATCTCCTCAGCATGCTGCTCAGCCGGGAACGCGAGATCCTGGCCGATGCCGCCGCCTCAGAGATCGGTCGAAATCCGGCGACGCTGGCCCGGGCGCTCTATAAAGCTCACCTCAAAAGCGCCTTCGTCGGAGATTTCAGCCTGACCTACAGCCCTCTTTTTATCGTCGCTCCCGCCCTGAGCAGCGATGATGAGGAGGGCTTCTGGAGCCGCCTCTTCAATTCCCACCCTCCTCTGATGAAAAGGATCAGGCTCTTGGCCCAACAGGCCGATCTGCGGCCGGCCCAGGTCATCGAACAGGTCAGGGAAAGCCGGAGAATGAGGGAAGAGGCCAAGGAACTCCTCCATTCTTTTAGAACGCCCCAGGTCTCGGCGGACACGGCCGCCGGATCTGCTGCGGCGCCCGATGTACAAAAGGCCTGGGTGGTCCAGGACGCAAAGGGAAAATGGCGGAATCATTGTCCGCGCTGCCGCACTCTGTTGGCTGATACTTTCTATGAGGGTGTCGCCATACAGGCCTGCGGGCGATGCGGCGGAAAGCTGATCGCTTCCTGCCAAGTGCACAAGATCATCCTCCGGCGGGAGGTCGCTTTCTCAGATGATCTGCTTGCTAGGGCCAGAGAATTCCGGCAACAGTTCTTGGTCAATCCTGTCAAGAAACAGAGGGCAAGGGACAAAGCCTCCCCCGGCCTCCTCTGTCCCGGCTGCGGCCAGAGTATGCTGGCGCGCCCTTATAACTATCAATACTTTATCCCGGTTGACAAGTGCCTGGCCTGTTACAAGATTTGGTTCGATGCCGATGAGCTTGAGCTTCTCCAGATTCTAATCGAAAAAAGGGCCTGACGCTCAGTCGAAGATTTTTTCCAGTCCCTGGTACTTGGTATGGACAACCTCGACGGCCGCGGCAATCGCCTCTCCCTGCGTTGACTTAGCTGTCTCGGCCAAAGCCTTGGTCGCCCCAAGAAGCTCCTGGGCGGCCATGGTAAACGCCTGGGCCTTGGACTCTAGGCGCTTCGGTAGTGCGGCCTTGGTAATGGCCTCGGCTTTGATCAACATATCTCCGCTGGACTCGGCGATCTTGGCATAGTCCTTATCGGGTAAATACTTGTGGTAGACGACATAAAGCACCTTGTGGAAAGCGTCGACTTCATTGACCACCGGCCGGATTGCCCTGACCATCATCTCATAACGCGTGTGGAGAGCTTCGGCGGCGCCGAGGAGGGCGGTGTCGTCTGAACCGGACGCCGCGGCCAGGTAGGCGTCGACTGTTTTCTTGAACTCGGCCAGGGCCTGGTCCCACTTGGCCTGTTTCTCGTGCAGGATTCCGGGGAGCTGGGCTGAGTAAACCTTCTCGGCCAACCTCTTCACCTCGGGACCATGGCTCCTGAGGGCCGCATAATCCTTATCCGGATAGGCGGTGTGCCAGATCGGATAGATAATGTCATGAAAGGCGCTAAGCTCGGGCACCGTGCTTTCGGTCTCTTGGGCTTGAGGAGCCCGGGGCGAGGCCGAAATCACTGCCGCAAACAGAAAACAAAGCAGGAACCCGACAGCCGCTGTCTTTTTCATCCTTGCCTCCTTGGACTGGGGATGATCCGAAATGTCTTGATCTCGAAAGGCTTGATCCTAAACCTCAGCATTTTACCATCTGTGGCGATTTTTGCCAACGGCCGCTCTATAAGGTCCGTCACCATGGCTTCTATGGGATTGGGAAGCTCGATGCTGACCTCAGTCTCCCTCCCGAAGATTTCGTAAAACCGGAGGATGGTGGCCCGGTTGAAGTAGCCCGATTCTTTTTTAATCGAAGAGAGAACGACATTCTCCGTTTCGATGCGAATGAAAGACTGATCGGCCGGCCACGGTCCGGAATGGACCAGCCCGGCTCGGGCAACGAGCGGGCTGTTGAGCTCGTACCCTCTGCGGAAAGTCGCAGCTTCTTTCCAGTCTCCGGCGTGCGGGTAGAGTGAGTAAAGAAGCTCCTGCTCACCCCGGTCGGCTTCCGGGTCGGGTTCGGTGGCCCCGTGAACGATGGAGATCCTCATGATGTTTCCCTTGACATCAAACCCGTACTTGCAGTCGTTGAGAAGGCTGAGGCCGTAGGCTCCT
>Ga0153916_10004657_pt1 | contig 10372 bp, 6 predicted proteins | sample Opewatmetagenome_FD_109642 | JGI IMG/M metagenome (GOLD analysis project Ga0153916, IMG submission 109642) | Freshwater wetland microbial communities from Ohio, USA - Open water 3 Core 3 Depth 4 metaG | ecosystem: Environmental > Aquatic > Freshwater > Wetlands | place: USA: Ohio, Lake Erie, Old...
CCGCATGGGATTCTTTTCAGGGATTCGGAGATGGACATTCGGGCAAAATTGGTGGATGACGACTACGTCGATGCTGTCATTGGGCTGGATCATGACTTGTTCTACAACTCGGTAATGGAGAGCTGCATTGTAGTATGTCGAAAGAAAAAACCAAGTGAAAGAAGAGGCAAAATTCTCTTCATAAACGGAATTGGCGAAATAATCAGAGAAAACGCAATGGCTTTCTTGTCTCCTAAGAACATTGATAATCTGTTCAATCTTTACCGTGCATATGAAAATATACCATGCAAATCGTATGTTGCCTCACTCCAAGAGATTAGAGAAAAGAATTACAGTCTTAATATCCCCTACTACGTTCAAAAATGGGATTTGGGGGAGATTCAAATCTCTCATCAGACGATACTACAAGAATGGCAAGAAAGCTCCAGTCTATTGAAGGAGTCATTCGCCAAACTCGTTAGTCAACTGAAAGAGGTTCATAAATGATAAGTGACCTTATCAGTACACCTCCAGGCTGGGAAAAAGTTAGATTCGGAGACATCGCGAGAAACGTTACAGATAGAATTGATAACCCCAAAGAATCAGGTCTTAAAGATTACATCGGGCTAGACCATTTGGATACAGATGAAATAAGAATAAAGAGGTTTGGTTCGACAGATGACGTTGAGGCTACCAAGTTCTTATGCAAAAAAGGAGACATAATCTTTGGAAAAAGAAATGCTTATTTGCGAAAGGTGGCCGTGACTGATAGAGATGCTGTCGTTTCTGCTCATTCAATGGTTCTAAGACCAAAGGATGATAAGATTGAACCAAGATTTCTTCCATGTTTTATGCAGTCATCACAATTTTGGAAAACCGCACAAGCAATATCTGAAGGTTCAATGTCGCCAACTATTAAATGGAAGACCCTCTCTGCACAGGAATTCTGGTTGCCAAGTCGGAACGAGCAAAGAAAGATTGCGGAAATTCTATGGAGTATTGAATTCAATTTAGAGAGATTAGAACAGCTTACCCAAGTCACTGAAAAGCTCAAGAAAGGTTTGCTCGAAGAACTAGTGACAAAAGGCATTAATCAGGGAAAATTCAAGAAGACTGAATTGGGAGAAATTCCTGAAGAATGGGAAATCGCTAAGTTGGGTGAATTGAGTGAAAGAATAACCAAGGGCACTACCCCAACAACTTATGGCTTCGAATTCGTTGACGAAGGCATCAATTTCATAAAAGTGGAGAGTATTGATGAAGATGGAAATTTCTTACCAACACAATTTGCTCATATAGAGCAAGCAACTAATTCTGCCTTAGAACGTTCCATTCTTGAAAAAGATGATATACTTTTTTCAATTGCAGGAGCACTAGGGAGAGTTGCAATTGTCAAAGAAGATATACTTCCAGCGAACACAAATCAAGCTGTTGGAATAATAAGACTGCCCAGAAATAAACGGATAAGTCCTGATTTCTTGAAATTGTATTTGGTATCTAACTTGGTTAAGGAATACATCGATAAGCTGAATGTAAAAACCGCTCAAGCTAATCTCAGTTTGAGCATCCTATCTGACATTCCAGTAGTGGTGCCTGACGAATTCTCTCAGAAAAAGATTGTTCAAATCGCAGATTGCACCTCACATTACTGCAAATCGCTCAAAGCACATCTTGAGAAGTTGGTGTACCTAAAGAAAAAACTCACCAATTCGTTTTTGTCTGGAGAGTTACTTATACCAAAAGAGGCCATGAATTGACATTTACTGAGCAGAATGCAGTTGAGAATTACATTAAGGATTTGCTTGTTCCTTTGGGTTGGATATATGTTCCTTCATTTGAGTTGAAAAGGCAAGAGTCAGATTTATTATTGGAGGAGTCCGTCAAGGACGCTCTTTTGAGATTGACTCCTGAGATAAAAGCAGACCCAGTCAAAGCTGAAGAAGTTCTCTATCGTTTGAGAGCAATTATCCTTTCTGCAAAGGGTTCTGGACTTGTTAAGGCCAATGAGGAATTCTCAAAATGGCTCAAGAACGAAAAGACAATGCCATTTGGTGAACATGGAGAACACGTTTCTATTAATCTGATTGATTATGAAGACTTGTCAAGAAATGAATTCGTAGTCACTACTCAGTTCAAGTTCATTGCTGGTCAGAGTAGGAGACCTGACATAGTCCTTTTAGTTAATGGTATTCCACTGGTGATTGGTGAAACCAAAACTCCTGTGAGACCTGCTATTTCGTGGTTCGATGGGGCTATTCAGCTGGAAGAGTACCAGGATTCAATTCCTCAGTTGTTTGTTCCTAACGTGTTCATGTTTGCCACTGAAGGAAAAAGCTACCGGGCTGGCTCCGTCAAACTTCCTTTGTTGAAGTGGCAGCCTTGGAAGACAACAAATCAATCCTCACATCTCGATGAAGTCAAAAAAGCAACCGAACTGATGCTAAGCCCACAAGCGGTGCTGGACATATCAAAGAACTTTACTGTGTTTAGTACGGAAAGAGGCGGTCAAAAAATCAAAGTACTTTGCAGATATCAGCAGTATGAAGCTACAAAGCAAATTGTAGGAAGAGTCTTAGAAGGCAAGATTAAGAAGGGGTTGGTTTGGCATTTTCAGGGTTCAGGAAAATCCATTTTGATGGTTTACGCTGCTCAGCAACTAAGAAAAGAGCCGCTCCTCAAAAGCCCAACAATTCTTGTGGTCGTAGACCGGATTGATTTGAATTCGCAGATTGGAGCAACCTTCTATGCCACAGACGTGCCCAACACAGTTGTTGCTGAAACAAGAGAAGAACTCCAACGATTGTTAGCTCAAGATACAAGAAAAATCATCATAACCACAATCCACAAGTTCGCCGAAGCTGAAGGCGTTCTCAACGAAAGAGACAATATCATCGTTCTAGTGGATGAGGCTCACAGAAGCCAAGAGGGCGACTTGGGAATAAAGATGAGAGCTGCCCTTCCTAATGCTTTCTTGTTCGGCTTCACTGGAACTCCAATCAACAGAAGAGACCGAAACACATTCATAGCTTTTGGTGCTGAACAGGACGAAAGCGGCTATCTTAACAGATATTCTTTCAAGCAAGCTATCGAAGATGAGGCAACTATTCCAATTGACTTCGAACCAAGACTAGTAGAACTGCACATCAACCAAGAAGAGTTGGAAACCGCTTACAGACTTATGCTTGAAGAAGAAGGCCTAAAATACGGAGACAAAGACGCCACGCTCTTAACCAGACAAGCAGCAAAATTTGGTCACCTGGTCAAATCAGAAGAGAGAATCCAGAAAGTCTGTGCTGACATTGTCAAGCACTTCCGAGAGAAAATCGAACCTAACGGATTCAAAGGCCAAGTAGTTGTCTACGACCGAGAAGCATGCGACCTGTACAAACAAGAACTTGACAAACATATGGCTCCCGAAGAAACTGCAGTAGTAATGACTGTCGGTCACAACGAAAAGGGCTGGGAAGAAAAATACGGGATGAGTGCTGACCAAGAAGCAAAGCTGCTTGACAGATTCAGAGATAAGAAAGAGCCATTGAAATTGCTCATTGTTACTTCAAAGCTTCTAACAGGATTTGATGCACCAATAAACAAGGTCATGTACCTTGACAAACCCATGAAGGACCACACCTTGTTACAGGCTATTTGCAGAGTCAACAGGCCCTATCCCGGTAAATACAGAGGACTAATCGTAGACTACATAGGAGTCTTTGACAACATCGCCGTAGCTCTTGATTTTGACTTAAAAGAGATACAGCAAGTAATATCCAACATTGCTAAAATCAAGGCAGAACTGCCCAACGCTATGGCTGCATGTCTTGAATATTTCAAGAACATCGATAGAACTATTCAAGGCTACGAAGGATTACTAGGTGCACAGGATTGCCTGCCAAATGACGAAATACGAGACAAGTTTGCAGCAGACTACTCATACCTTGGCAAGCACTGGGAAGCAGTATCCCCAGACCCAATGTTGGTCAAATATGAGGAAGATTACCGATGGCTCACCCAAATCTACGAGTCAATCAGACCGCCAAGCGGAAGAGGGAAGCTCTTGTGGCACGCATTGGGCGAAAAAACACTCAAACTAATTCATGATAACGTCACAGTTCAAGCCATTCGAGATGACCTTGATACACTAGTCATGGATGAGCACATCCTAGACCAAATGAGCAGTGGGGGGACTAAGAAGAAAGCCAAGGAACTAGAACTGAAAATAGTCTGGAGACTACATAAACACGCAGACGACCCAAGATTCATCGAGCTTGGCAAGAAACTCGAAGAACTCAAAGACAAACACTACCGAAATGCTATTACTAGCCTTGAGTTCCTGAAGGAACTCTTGAAACTAGCAAGAGAAACAGTGGCTCTAGAACGAGAAACTAAAGCCGAACCCGTTGACAATTCAAAGGAAGCACTGACCAAACTTTTTGAAGAAGCCAGAGTGGAGAAAACCCCCATCATGATAAAGCATATAGTTGAAGATATTGACGAAGTGGTTAAAGTGACAAGATTTGACGGTTGGCAATGGACTATAGCTGGAGAAAGAGAAATTCAGAAAGCTCTCAGAAAAACACTTCTAAAATACCAGTTGCACAAAGACCAAGAGCTTTTTGATAAAGCATACAAATACATAAGAGAACACTACTAGTGCGACTTGAGTTAGTCTTGAATGGATGCTCTGATTTTCGTATTCTTTCCTTCAGCTCTATGCTAGTTCTCCCTTTGAAAATGCATTAACTTGCTAAGAGTCAAAATACTGGCTCATCCATCTCAAGTGTAGTTCTCAACCTTTGATCCTTCTTCGCCGCCTCTGCAACAATGGGAAACCCGTATTTTCTGAGCCAGTTTTCCGCTGGCATCCCAACTTCATGGTTGCGTTTTACGAGCAAGTGGGGCGATCTTTCTCCAATTTCAATTGTGCTTCCGTTGAAGCTTGCATTCAGAACTTCGTAACCAGCAAAAAAGGGGATCAAGTTCGATTTCTAAAGGGTACGAGCAAAGAAGTTTTTACTTCTGAACACGTTTCGTTCTTTTAACTATGCCCACTTTCTTTCTGACTATTCTATTTGAGAACGAATGCTGTCTCCTTCGTCGAGTTTTTTTTATCTCCGGACTTGAACATAACTCTCTGCCTCTCATTTTTTCAAGTCGGGTTATCGCATTAGAAGGTCTGTAAAGATAATATGTAGGATTCTTCTGTTCCCAACTAAGATCTGTAGAAATGCGCCTTCTGCTCAACTGATGCTCCACTTTCTCCACTTGACACTATTATGCTCAGATGTGTATATATTGTTTCTAGTCTAAGAAAATAAATTCCAGAAGGAATTTGTTAATCTTTCGTTGTCAGTAATCACTCTGAACGCGCATCTTGACACACTTTCTTCCAAAATAGTGTAGCCCTCTTTTCCATTTTCTTCGCTTGTTTCGAGATAAATGTGTTTGATGGTAAATTGCATTCGATTGGTTAGCATCCTATATAATAGCTCGGCACAATCTTGCGGATTGCGAACAATCAAGACTCCGTTTGCCACGCCGGATTTTAGATCAACCTGCATGGATAGGGGATGCCTTTCTTTTAAGATCTTTGCTCTTCTGTCGAAATTGTGGCATTCAGCTATTGCCATCATCCTACAGATCCGGGGAAAATCTCTGTATTCGTTTTTGAATCTGTCTTCCTCTCCACCCCAAAGGGAAAATGGTTGCCTGATTCGATAATCGTCGAGCTCTTTCAGGAATTTCTCGATCTTTCTTGCGTAATTTCTGTCATATGTTTTTAGTTTTTTCACACATTCTGGATCTTCAAGAATCTCTTCTGCAACTAAAATATGCAGTCTTTTCTTGAAAAAACTCAAAGGGTACTTAGCTATTCTCATTGAATATTCTTCGATATTATGTTCAGGAATGTAAGCGATTACTGGTTTTCCTTGGGCCAGAGTAGCAGCAAGCTCGGAATCTTTGCCCATTGTATCGCTCTCCTGGGCAAGATAAATGGAGCAAGAGGCTCTTTTTAACATCAAGCCTTCAAGCAATCCTTTGTCTCTATTGTTGGTGCATATTGATTGAGTTGGATCAAAATGCCTAATGTTTAGCTTCTTCAGGCGGGGGTCGGCAAAAACCGCGCGCAAGAAGTCGAACGTCTCTTCATATTCCCATCTGTTTCGCATTGATGTAGCAACGTAGATGTCCATGTAGTCCCACGTAAGATAAATGTCTGTGTTCGCAAGCGCCTGTTTTTGAGAGCTTCTTACCTGCTTGGACATATTCACGAGTTCATCCTTAAATCCTGCGAGCTTTTTTTTTGGGAAATTACTTCCTCGTTTTTTGGCTCTCTCGATTTCCTTTTCCAGTGCCTTTGCTTCCACATTTATCTTTTCTCCGGATATTCCTCCTAGGCACCATGTTCGATCTCTTTGAATTTCATCAATCTCAAGCATCTTTTTTGGGCGTCTTTCAAATTCTTTCTGAAGCTCAGAAGGCTCTCTGCAAAAAGGAGCAAGCATATTCTTGAGTTCTTTTTCACACATTTGTGTCAGCTGTCTGTATGCAAACTTGAAATTGCCAAAACGTAGCATCGCATATCCTCTAAACCTGACTATGCCTTTCTTTAAGTCATCAAAGGTTATCACGCCGTTGCCGAAAAAGAACCTAAAGAAGTCTTTTCCAACTTTGTCTTGGTTTAGCAGGAGGAGAAGTTCATTGAATTGAGTATAGTTCAATCCATTCTTCTCTACATTGTCTAGCAGTTTTGATAGCAGTTTCTTGTCTTCTTCCGGCAAGTCGCGGTCGTAATTCTTTCCACATAGGTGCCTTATTATTAACCGAGATGCAGCAGCTGGGGATGTTGGTAGTACAATGCTTCTTATTTCATCGTCTTCAAATTCCATCTAGTCCCTCCTAAAAATACTCGCCCAGCCTCTTTCTTATTTGCCCCTCAACCTGGGCATGCTCTTTCCTATCTACTGTTTCTTTCGGTGGGAATTCTATGTTCGATATTGAAGGATCATTCACAAGGTTATTCCAGTAATCAGCTAATCTCTTGATGATTGGCGAATACCTCTGGTCGACGACGAGCTTTTCATTTTCAGGCATGACAATGCCAATAGACACAAGCGGGTCAAAAATACCAGAGCTCACTTTTTTGGGAACCATTGCAGTCTTCTTCTGTTCTAAGTCATCGAAGATTTTTGTCAACTCAGGCTTGCATTCGACTTTCAGTTGTTTCAATCCAGGCAGGGCCTGCTCACCAAATAATCTTGCTCTACCCAATGAGAGAAACACAAGGTCCGTCAAAGTACTGTCTCCAAATTCCTTGATTGGTTTCGACGAATACTGATACTTCATTTGCCCATCGACATCTTCGAAGACATCCCTCGCCACCAGATAGACATAAGGAGTGATCTGAGAGGTCTTTGCCTCTTCAACGATTTTTATTGCTCCTGCCCTTTGAAGTCCTTTGGCAAGATCATATTTTTCAGTTGAACCTTTGGAAATTGGGTACGCAGGAGTTTTCCGGAGATTTTCAACCATCTCAACAACGAGCTCTTGCTTTTCAGCACTGAATTTTCCTCCACTAAAGACCTTACGCCAATCGATTGTGGAAAAGAAACTTGGGGCGATAAATAGAACGTCGCCTATTGGAAAAGGTTTCAGAATGTTCTTTGAGATGAGGTTTCTCTCCCAGCCTTGAATTAACGAAAGAGTGTGGGGCGAAACCTCCTCCCATGGTGAAATCTGGTGAAATCTGAAATGAGTCTTCTGCATAGTTTCAATAATATCCGCATAGAGTGCAACAAGCTCGTTATCTCCTGATGGACTGCTGTATACTCTTGGGCTGTCAAAAATGCGAGTAATGTAATGCCAGAGAATTCTTTCTGCAAAGTTGGATACCGTGCGTATTCCCCATTCCCAAGAGCTTGGATAGAAACGAACCAAGCCTTCTCCCATAGAATATTCATATTCTTTAGCTGCAAAGGCACGGAATTCATCCTTCGAAATTACTTTGTCAACTGTGAGAGCATCGTTCTCTGTCTTGTGAATACTACCTAAACCGGTTCTTCTGAATGCCTTCGTGAAATCATTAAGCTTCTTTCTTAGGTGGTCCTTATCCGTCCAGAGATCAATGCCATAGTTCTCTGCAAGATGGTGAATGGCGTCGAAGCTAATAGTCTCGTTTTGAGTGAAGCTTTTCGCCAAGATGTGTAACACAAAGAAGTATGAGGTTGCCCACCATTCTGCACCTAACTTCATCTGTGACATTCTTAGTTTTTCGGCGGTCAATGGCGTACCGCAAAGCATCGTTCTGATTCTGTCTTCTTCTCTTTCGTAGTACATTCGCATCACTTCGCTGTTTTTGGGTCACCTGAATATATTATTCGCCAGACAAGAGGCGATTTTGAACAATTATTACAGACTTGTCTAACTGTCCCGTCTTTTGTGAAGGCTAATTCTTGCGCATCATTCATTCCGCAAATACCGCAACTAGGTCTTCTTTCGGTCACCTTCCTTAATATTCGCGTAATGTTTGTGGCTTGCTTCTCTATCTCTGTTTTAGTGAACTCTCTACTTTGCCTCGGGGAGTAGAAGAGCCTGTTGCCAACTATGTACATGGTGGGTGCGCCTTCGAAGCTCCAAATCAAGCAACCTTCTTTGATTGTAATTCCAAAAGAGCTAAATTGCAGGGTCAAATTCAGCAAATCCCTTGTACTTAACTCAGGTAGCAATCCCACTTGAACAAGATCTCTTGGGATGGATTCCGTAGCATTAGCTATTTCTGATTTTTTGACGTATTCTTTTTTTCTTGAAAATTCGTCCCAGACGAGGCGCTGGACGCTGGAGCGGATATCTTCAACCAAGATTGGGTCAAAGTTCTGTTTTAGTTCTGGAACAATGAAGGTTCTTGATGGGTTTAAAACTCTGCTTAGATCATCGAGTTGATCTACAGTCAGATTCAATCGTTTGTCACGTCTTAGCCTCATTAGGGTGTCGCAGATCAAACGGTTGAGGGAGGAAGAAACATGAGCCGCAGCCAGATAGCTGTTTATCTGAACATCTCTCTCTGGTTTCTTGCCATCATAACTCAATAGATCATTGACATACCTAAGTACACCTACGTACGCGACTGTGGATTCAAGTAGACGGGATCTTAGCCAAGGTTCAACTTCTGGCTGCTCAGTTAGAGGCGAACTTGAGAATAGACGTTTCTGAACCAGAATCTTGACGAGACCACTTGTGTTTTCTTCTTGCTTTGCTGAGAGATCTTTCAACTCATCTTCTACTAAACCGTTGAGAAGGAAAGTCTTAAGGTGTTCTGCATTGCTCATTTTGATCCCATCTTCTTATCGTGTAATCTATCTAATAAATATTTTGAATAGATTTTATCATAAAATCTAGCCATAAACTACTACTCGTCTTTTTACATGCTTACAAGTCAACTAAAAAAGATGTTACAACACTGCCAAACGACAAAAAAAGAAACAATTGTGGTCAGTTGTGAGGAAAAACACGATCAGTCCCCGAAAAGCTGTCGCATTTGAATTCAACTGGAAAACAAGAAGCCGGGATAGAGCCCATTTTGTGCAGCTCTTTTCAACGGTGTCGGGACACAGTTCACAAACCCGACGACATTTAACACTGTCCAGCTAACACCGCTACCTAATCGTTTTAAGAACAGTTTCGTCTATTACAATTCTTTGTTTAAGGTGAAGCTAATTGTCTTCATCTCCTCCAAGTAACATAATTAAACGAACAAGCAACCTACTCCAACTAGGAGCTTCAAGCCAAGTAACAGAATACGAAAACCGCTTCCAATCACTAAGGGACACAGGGCGCTATCCAGAAGTTAGCCACTCCTTGTGCTTCTCTACTTTTCCAGCGACCACGTTCGCATAGTATTCAGCTATACGCTTCGTTAAAGATCCAGGATACTCTTTACCCAAGGGCAAGTCATCTATGCTGGTTACCGGAGTGATCTCCCAACCAGTTCCACAAAGAAAAACCTCATCAGAAGCATAAAGCTCAACACGCGCAATATCCCGCACCTCAACAGGAATCCCAAGGTCAGCAGGCACAATTTCAAGAAGCGTATCTCTAGTAACGCTTTCAAGAATTGACGCAGTAACTGGCGGAGTCACCACCTTCCCATTTCTCACAGTCATTATGCAAGCACCAGTTCCTTCACTCACAAAACCGCGGCTGTCAAGAAATATCGCGCCATCACGACCTAACCTGGCTGCTTCTCGCAGGGCTAAAGCAGAATTGGCATAATTCGCCCAAGTCTTCGCCTGAGGAGGAAGAGCATCAGAAGCAATACGCCGCCACGAACTAATCATAAACCTGCGACTCTTCAAAAACCGCGGGTTACCTTCGCCAAGAAGAGTTTCAAATTTCCAAA
>Ga0153916_10004658_pt1 | contig 10372 bp, 7 predicted proteins | sample Opewatmetagenome_FD_109642 | JGI IMG/M metagenome (GOLD analysis project Ga0153916, IMG submission 109642) | Freshwater wetland microbial communities from Ohio, USA - Open water 3 Core 3 Depth 4 metaG | ecosystem: Environmental > Aquatic > Freshwater > Wetlands | place: USA: Ohio, Lake Erie, Old...
CATCTCGGTGACCGGGTGCTCCACCTGGAGCCGGGTGTTCATCTCGAGGAAGTAGAAGTTGCGGCTCGAGTCGACCAGGAACTCGACCGTGCCCGCCCCCCGGTAGGCGACCGCCTTCGCGGCGCGCACCGCCAGCTCGCCCATCCGCTGGCGGAGCTCCTCGTCGACGATCGCGCTCGGGCTCTCCTCGATCACCTTCTGCTGGCGGCGCTGCACGGAGCACTCGCGCTCGCCGAGCCAGACGGTGTTGCCGGCCTCGTCGGCGAAGACCTGGACCTCCACGTGGCGCGGCTGCTCCAGGAACTTCTCGATGTAGAGCCGGTCGTCGCCGAAGGCGCTCCTGGCCTCGCGCTTGGCGGACTGCCAGAGCGCGAGGAAGTCCGCCTCGCGCTCGCACTTCTTCATCCCCTTGCCGCCGCCGCCCGCCGCCGCCTTGATCATGACGGGGTAGCCGGCGTCGTCCGCGAAGGCCTTCGCGTCCTCCTCGTCGGCGATGGGGGCCGTCGACCCGGGCACGGTGGGCACGCCGGCCGCGGCCATGTTCGCGCGCGCGGTGGTCTTCACCCCCATGGCGTCCATCGACTCGGGCCTCGGGCCGATGAAGGTGATGCCGGCGCGGTCGAGCGCCCGCGCGAGGTCCGCCTTCTCGGAGAGGAAGCCGTACCCGGGGTGCACCGCGTCGGCGCCCGCCTTCTTCGCGGCGTCCACGATCTTCTCGATGACGAGGTAGCTCTCGCGCGAGGGCGAGGGGCCGATGTACGCGGCCTCGTCGGCGTTCCGGACGTGGAGGCTCCCGCGGTCGGCGTCGGAGTAGACCGCCACGGTGGGGATCCCCATCTCGCGGCACGTCCGCATGACGCGGACCGCGATCTCGCCGCGGTTCGCCACCAGGATCTTCTTGATCGGCCTCTTCGGGCTCATGCGCTCGAGCGTCCGGGGCGTGGGAAGTCCGCGAAGCCGGCCGCCCCGCGCAGCGAGCGGGGAGCGCCGAAGGCGCCGACGCCGGACCGCAACATACCTGCGCCCCTCCGTGCGAGTAAAGCCGCCGCGCCGGCCCGCGGCCCATCATCTACCAGGGGCGGGCCGTCGCCGGCCCCTCGCGCCCGAGGTGAATTCGGGCGCTTCACCCCACCCGCCGCCCCGCTCACGCGGGTCGGCCCGAGAGCTCGTCGAATTGTCTCGACGACCTCTCAGCGGTCCGCCGGCCGGCCCTCCTCCGGCAGGGCGGCGGCGATCGCGCCGCGCGCCGCCTCGCGGAGGGAGGCGATCGACGGGTGGTCCGCGGGCGAGATCGGGTCGAGCACGCGGACCCTCGCGCGCATCCCCTTGCGGATGGAGAGGCCGGTCTTGGGCAGGGCCTCGTACGTGCCGGTGATGGCGATGGGGAACACCGGGCAGCCCACGTCCATCGCGAGCCGGAAGCCCCCGTCCTTGAAGCGCTGGAGCCGGCCGTCCCGGGACCGCGTGCCCTCCGGGAAGAGGAGCACCGGCGTGCCCCGGGCGAGGTGGCGCTTGCAGTGGTCGAGCATCTGCCGCACGGACTCCGGGTCGCCGCGCCACACGCGGACGTAGTCGTTGATGGCGAGGGTCCAGCCCACGATCGGCACCCGGAAGAGCTCGCCCTTCGACACCCACTTGAACGGCCGGAAGAGCGCGTAGAGGACCAGGATGTCGAGCAGCGAGAGGTGGTTCGCGACGAGCACCGCCGGGCCGCGCCACGGGAGCTTCTCCCGCCCCTCCACCCGGAGGCGCCAGAGCGGGTTCGCCACGACGTACAGGGTTCCCCACGCGCACGAGTAGAAGTGGAGCGCGAGGCGGCGGCGATCGAAGGGGAGCGTCACGAGCAGGACGGCGAGCGCCCCCAGGAACAGGGGGGGCATGATCGCCACCGCGAAGAGCCAGTACAGGAGGGAGAAGACGAACACCGCGCGCATCCTCTCCGGTCGCCCGCGGAGCCGCAAGCGGTCGTTGACGCTCCGCCGCCGGGCCGTTACAGGTGCGCCGTGAGCTCCGGTCGATTCGCCATGGCCGTCCACGCCCTGGCGGTGCTCGCGCAGTCCGACGAGGGTTACCCGTCGGCGTTCCTCGCCTCGAGCGTGAACACCCACGCGGTCTTCCTGCGCCGCATCCTCCGGGAGCTCGTGGGCGCCGGCCTCGTCCGGGCGCGGGAGGGGCGCGCCGGTGGCTACCGGCTCGCGCGCCCGGCGTCCCGCATCACCCTCGCCGACGTCTACCTCGCCATCGAGCCTTCGGGTCCGCTCGCGCCGAGCCCCGCGGAGCCGAACGCCCGCTGCCCGGTCGGCGCCGGGATGCGGGGCGCCTTCTCGGAGGCGGCGCGCGCGGCCGAGCAGGGCCTCGTCGGCGCCCTCGCGGCCCGGACCGTCGCGGATCTCACGCGGAGCGCGCTCCGGCACGCGCGGCGCTCCGGGCGGCCGGGCCGCGCCGGCCCCGTCCGCTCCGCCTAAGCCCGCGCCCCGGAGGCGGTGCGCGAGGTTCCGGATGCCGCGGCGCGGCGCTCGAAACGTGTTCTCCGCCGTCCGCGCCCCTTGCGAGACCGTCGCCAAGCCTGCCAGAATCTGGTCCCTTTTCCGACCTGTCCTCTCCATTTTCGGCCCGCCGGCAGGCCGGCCGACGCGACCCGCACGCTTTCACTTCTCGATAGGAACGAGCCATGTCGACGAAGGCGCTGAAGCCCATCCTGACGAACCCGCTCGATCCCCCGGAGAAGGTCGAGTTCACGATCCCGGGCGAGATCGCGCGCGCGACCGGCGGCTACGAGGACGCGATGAAGGAGGGGTACGACCTCGTCCAGCGCCCCATCCGCTCCGTCCCCATCGAGCAGATCGAGAAGCAGCACGCGAAGAAGCGCATGACGGTGTGGGAGCGCATCCGCGTCCTCACCGACAAGGACCCCATCGTCCTCTTCCAGAACTGGGGGAAGAACCTCGACGGCGCCTCGCTCGTCACCGCGGTGCTGAACGTCGGCGGCCGGGACGTCGCCTGCTACGGCCACGACTTCACCGTGCGCGCGGGGTCGATGGACGCGACCAACGGCTCGAAGCTCGCCCGCCTCTTCCGGCTCGCGGGAGAGAAGGGGATCCCGCTCATCGGCATGAACGACAGCGCCGGCGCCTACGTGCCGGCGGGCGTCGGCGGCCTCGACGGCTACGCGGAGGCCTTCACCGCGCTCCGCAAGATCTCGGGCGTGGTGCCGTCGATCATGTGCATGTTCGGCTTCAACGCGGGCGGCGGCTCGTACCTGCCGCGGCAGGGCAGCTTCGTCATCCAGCCGGCCGACACCTTCTTCGGCCTCACCGGGCCCGGCGTCGTGAAGAGCGTGCTCGGCGAGGACATCACCGCCGAGGACCTCGGCGGTCCCAAGGTCCACGGCGCGTCCGGCGTGGCCGATCTCACCGTGGCGGACGAGCTCGCGGCGCTGCGCCAGGCGGTGCGGCTCCTCAGCTACATCCCGGACAACAACCACGTCGCCCCGCCGTTCGAGGAGACCAGCGACCCGCTCGACCGCAAGACCTGGGAGATCAACACGCTCCTCAAGAAGGCCTTCAACTCGCCGGCGGGGTTCAACACGCCCTTCGACGTGTCGATCATCATCCAGGGCGTGTGCGACTACGGCGACTACTTCGAGCTCCAGCCCGAGCGCGCCAGGGAGGTCGTGACCGCCTTCGGCAGGCTCGGCGGCTACGTGGTCGGCTTCGTCGCGAACAACAGCGCCGTCGGGTCCGGCCAGATCGACTGCGACTCGGCCGTGAAGATCGCGAGGTTCGTCCGCTTCTGCAACATCTACAACATCCCCATCATCTTCATGGAGGACACGACGGGCTTCCTGCCCGGCCGCGAGCAGGAGGCGCGCGGCATCGTCCAGGCGGGCCGCTCGATGCTCGACGCCATCGTGGACGTCCGGACGCCGCGCATCCTCCTCATCCTGCGCAACGCCTTCGGCGGCGCGTACGCCTCGTACAACAACTACCCGACCGGCGCGGACCTCGTGCTCGCGCTGCCCACCACGCGCCTCGCGGTGATGGGCCCCGCCGGCAAGGAGTTCGTCTACAAGGACGAGCTCCGCAAGATCCGGGGCGACGCGGCGGCCCTGGTGAAGAAGGGCGTCGCGCAGCGCACCGCCGCCGGCATGGACGGCGCCGGGGCCAGGAAGGACGCCGAGAAGGAGGCGGGGGAGTGGCTCAAGGCGCAGGAGGCCCTGCTCAACCGCCGCTACGAGAAGGAGCTCATGAACCCGAAGGAGGGGCTCGCCCTCGGGTCGATCTCGTCCCTCGTCATGCCGACCGACCTGCGGGAGGTGCTCGGGAAGAACCTGCACTTCCTGCTCCGCCACTACACGCCCTCGCCCATGACCGGCCCGCAGCGCGAGTTCCACTAGCCTGCACGGGCAGGTCGAGCGGCGTCCCCCGAGCCCCGCCGAGGGGCGAGCGACGAAGGGACCGCAGCGCCCTGCGACCCTCCCTGGAGGAGACCGATGGCTCCGACCGTTGACTGGTACAAGGACAACCCGCTCACCCACCGCGACCGCCGGCTCTCGACGTCGCCGTCCGCGTGGGTGCGCTCCTTCGCCTGCGAGGACCTCCGGCCGCTCATCGTGTGCCGGGGGCCCATCCGCAAGGAGGCGATGGACGTCTTCGAGGAGATGGGGATCTCGCGCTACGGGATCCTGCTCTCCGAGAAGGACTCCATCGTCTACCCGAACGCGCTCGCGCCCGAGCTCCGCCAGCTCAACGACACGAGCCGCGTCCACCGCGTGCCCGACTACTCCGGCGCGACCAAGGAGGAGCGCGTCGAGCGGATGAACCAGATCGTCCAGATCGCGAAGGACAACGGGTACGACTCGGTCTTCGCGGGCTACGGCTTCATGGCGGAGGACGAGGAGTTCGTCGCCACCCTCGAGCAGGCCGGCCTCCGGTTCATCGGCCCGAACTCGGCGACCCAGGCGCGCGCCGGGAAGAAGGACGAGGCGAAGCGCACCGCGCTCGAGGTGAAGGTCTCGACCACGCCCGGCGTGAACGACGTCACCGCGAAGACGCTCGTGGCGAAGCACAAGACCCGAAAGCAGCTCCTCGCGCTCGCCGAGGCGGAGGGCCTCGCGCTCGAGCCGAAGCTCCTCGCCGACACGAAGGCCCCGCTCGAGGAGCTCGCCGACGCGATCCTGAACGCCTCGTACGCGAAGGGGATCGACCTCTACACCATCGACGAGCTGGGCGCCCAGGTGCAGCGCGAGGTCACCGAGATGTTCCGCAAGTACCCCGGCAGCCGCGTGCGCCTCAAGGCCATCGGCGGGGGCGGCGGCAAGGGCCAGCGGATCCTCGGCGGGATCCTGCTCTCGGTCGCGAACCCCGACGAGAAGCTGGTCGCCGAGGCCGCGGCCGAGGCGCCCGCGCTCGTGCGCGAGGTCCTGAACGAGGTCAAGGCGACGGGCGTCGGCGACAACAAGAACGTCCTCATCGAGCTCAACATCGAGCAGACCCGCCACAACGAGATCCAGCTCCTCGGCAACGGCAAGTGGTGCATCTCGCTCGGTGGCCGCGACTGCTCGCTCCAGATGCACGAGCAGAAGCTCCTCGAGATCTCGGTCACCCAGGAGGGGCTCCAGGCGGCGATCGCGAAGGCCGACAGGGCCGGGAAGGCCGAGGAGGCGAAGGCGCTCCGCACCGATCTCGAGATCCTGAAGCGCATGGAGGACGACGCCGCCCGCTTCGGCGCGGCGGTCGGGCTCGACTCCGCGTCGACGTTCGAGTGCATCGTCGACCGCGACCGCTACTACTTCATGGAGGTCAACACCCGCATCCAGGTGGAGCACCGGGTGACGGAGCTCTGCTACGGCCTCCGCTTCGCGAACCCGGACGACCCGGAGGACGCCTTCGTGGTCGAGTCGCTCGTCGAGGCCATGGCGCTCCTCGCGCGGCACAAGGAGCGGCTCCCCAGGCCCGAGCGCGTCGCGCGCTTCCCGGCCGCGGCCGAGGCCCGCCTCAACGCGACCGACGCCTCGCTCTCGCCTCACGCCGGCGGCCTCATCCGCTTCTGGTCGAAGCCCATCGAGGGCGAGATCCGCGACGACCAGGGCATCAGCATGCCGAACCCCGACACCGGCATGTTCATGCGCTACCGGGTGGCGGGCGCGTACGACTCGAACATCGCGCTCCTCCTCACCAAGGGCGTGGACCGGCTCGACAGCTACCTCCACCTCGCGAGGGTGCTCGGGAACACCAGCCTGCGAGGCATCCAGCTCGCGACGAATCTCGAGTTCCACTACGGCCTGGTGAACTGGTTCATCGGCCAGAACGTGATGGCGAAGCCGACCACCCGCTTCGTGGTGCCGTACCTCACGCTGGTGGGGCAGCTGAAGGAGGAGGCGAGCAAGCTCGACCTCGCCCACGCCTTCGCGCACATGAAGAAGCACTACGCGGCGCAGATGCAGAAGGAGAGCCCGGGCGACCCGTCTGGCGTGAAGGCGATGTCCGACGTCCTCGACCGGAAGTTCACGCTCCTCACCCGCGTGATGGAGCGGCTCATCGAGGACCCGCACCTGCTCTCGGGCTGGCTCTCGCTCAACCGCAGGCAGTACCGCCTCGACGGCGGGAGGGTGTTCTGGATCCGCAACCCCCTCGGCGTGCTCAACGACACCTACGCGTACCTCGACATGGCGTGGAACCCGAAGGCGCCCGCCGCCGAGGTGATCTGGGAGCACGACCACGAGCTCCTGCAGCGGTCCATCCGCTTCTACCAGGCGCTGCGGAAGACCTTCGGCCTCCGGCGCGAGGAGTTCTACAAGCTCAACGACATCCTCAAGAACGACGCGCCGCAGGGCGGCTACGACGCCGAGACCTGGACGGCGATCCGCTCCGCGCACCTCGGCTACGAGGCGGGCAACGAGCTGCTCGGGCTCCTCTTCATGGTCGGCGAGAGCGTGAGGTTCTTCGACTTCCGCGTGGAGCCGAACCTCGAGGTGACCATCCCCTCCTACCTCTCCGACCCCGAGCTCCAGGCGCGCATGAAGAAGGTGCTCGTGCCGCCGCCCGCGACCCAGGCCGACGAGCTCGTGGCGCCGTTCGGCGGCATGTTCTACCGGCAGGAGGCGCCGGGGCGGCCGCCCTTCATCACGGAGGGTCAACACTTCGAGAAGGGGCAGCCGCTGTACATCATCGAGGTGATGAAGATGTTCAACACGGTCCGGGCGCCGTTCTCCGGGACCATCGACAAGATCGTCATGACGGGCAGCGACGGGGTGGTGGTGCAGAAGGGCCAGCCCCTCTTCAAGATCACGCCGGACGAGAAGTTCGTGCCGGTCGACCCGAAGGCGATCGAGAAGGAGCGGCGCGAGCGCACCAGCGCCCACCTCGACGCGGTCCTCATGACCCCGCACGAGAAGCTCTACGACGTGGAGCCGAAGGAGTTCGAGGACGAGGCCCGGGCGCGGGCCGGCCACGTGGCGGCCGTCTAGCCGGCGAGGGCGCTCCCCATCGGCTCGCGCGCCCCAGCCGCGCTGCGTCACCCTCCGTCGCACCGCGTCGAGGGCCCCGTGACATGGGCGTGACACGGCTTCCGTAGGCTGCGAGCCTTCGCGCCCGACCCTCCTCCCCGGGCGCGCCGGAGCCCCATGTCCGCCACCCCGCCCGTTCCCGCCGACGACCGTGCGGTGCCCAGGCTCGACCGCGCCGCCATCGAAGGGGTGGTCCGCTCTGGCCGCCGCCTGCTCGTGCAGGGCGCGATGGGCATCCACGCCTCCGACGGGCTCGCCGGCAGGATCGCCGCGCACCGCGGCGATCGGCTGGTCGGCGTGGGCACCATCTCCGCGGTGCTCAAGACCCCCGAGCAGCTCCGGGCCGAGATCCGCCGCGCGAAGCGGGAGTCCTGCGGCGGCTACGTCGGCGTGAACCTCATGGCGGCCATCAACAAGGCCGACTTCGAGACGCTCGCGAAGGTGGCCATCGAGGAGAAGGTCTCGTTCCTGGTGCAGGGGGCCGGGATCTCGCGGGAGATCGTGCGGTGGTGCCGGGAGGGCGGCGTCCCGTTCGCAGGGATCGTCTCGTCCGGCAGGCTCGCCGCGATGTACGAGAAGTGGGGCGCGGACTTCGTCGTCGCCGAGGGCGCCGAGGCCGGCGGGCACATCGGCGACATCGGCCACCCGCTCCCCTCGCTCCTCGCCGAGGTGATCGGCGCGACCCGCCTGCCGGTGGTGGCGGCGGGGGGCGTCGACGCGGCGGACGTCTCGCGCTTCCTCGCCGCCGGCGCCGCGGGCGTGCAGCTCGCCACGCGCTTCCTCGCGTGCAGCGACGGCGACGTTCACCCTGCGTTCAAGCAGATGCACCTCGGCAAGACCGCCGAGGACGTCGTCATCATCACGAGCTGCGTGAAGGGCATGAAGGCGCGCGCGGTCCGGAACGCGTTCACGGAGCGGCTCGCCCGGGGCGAGGCGGTCCCGCCGCGCTCGAAGGCCTGGTGGTTCGGCAGGGACGGCTACCAGGGGCGCCGGGGCGCCTGCATCGAGTGCCTGGGCGAGAACCTCTGCCGCGCGCGCGCGAGCGGCTTCAAGGAGAGCTTCTGCATCACGGATGCCCTCCTCGCGGCCGCGGTCCACGGGGACGTCGAGAACGGCCTGTTCTACACGGGAATGAGTCTCGTTCGCATCGGCGAGCGGACCGTCGCGGAGCTTCCCAGTGCCGCGACGATCCTGGCGGATCTCGAGGCGAGGGTCGACGCGGAGGCGCTGCGCGCTCCGCCCGCCGCCTGCGGGGTTGCCGCAGCGTGACGCAGCCGGCCGTGGGTTGACTGACGGTCGGGAGCGTCCCCCGGTCGGGCCCCGTCTCGACCATCGCGTCTTTTTCGGCTACAGGATCGAGGTCCACCTTGGTGCGGGTGGACCGAACGTCATCTCGGCGGATCGAAACAGCGAAAGAGACGTCTGAATGGCCACTGGAACCGTGAAGTGGTTCAACGACGCGAAGGGGTTCGGCTTCATCACGCAGGACGACGGTGGCGAGGACGTGTTCTGCCACTACAGCGCGATCAGCGGCGAGGGCTTCAAGAGCCTCTCCGAGGGTCAGAAGGTCGAGTTCGAGGTGGTGAAGGGCCCGAAGGGCCTCCAGGCCGCGAACGTCCGGAAGGTGTGAGCCCCGGGGGCGGCCGGACGAGCGACGCCCCGGCACCGCCCTCTCGCGGCTCGTTCACCTCAGGATGAGCATGGCGGCGAGCAGCGCCGCCGCGAGGACCACGGCGACGACGATGCGCACGCCGTGGCCGCGGCGCCGCTCGTAGCGCTCGATGCCCGGGCTCGCCAGCCGGGCTCGCGCCGTGTGGTCCAGGTAACGGCGGCCGGTCTCGGGCAGGTCGGGCAGGCGCTTCTTCGCCATGGCCCGATCCTAGCGCACGGCCGGCCCGCCGTGCGGGTCCCGTTCCGCTCCCGTGCCGCCGGCGGCGGGCACGCGCGCCTCGACGCCGCAGGTCCGCCGTGGTTTGCTGCGCCCCCGACCATGCAGGTAACGCGCGTGAGCAGTCCCTTGCCCGCCGGCGCCGCCCGGAGGCCCTCCGCCACCCCGTCCGTCTCCGCGGTGGTCCCCATGTTCAACGAGGCGGAGAACGCGGCGCCGTTCCTCCAGGCCCTCCGCGACGCGCTCGCCGCGCTGACCGACGCCTTCGAGATCGTGGTCGTGAACGACGGCAGCCGCGACGGGACCCGCGACGCGATCCTGGGCGTTGCCCGGGGCTGCCGGCTCCACTACCTCGAGCTCTCGCGCAACTTCGGCAAGGAGGCCGCCCTCACCGCGGGCCTGGAGGCCGCGCGCGGGGACGTGGTGGTCATCCTCGACGCCGACTTCCAGCACCCGCTCTCCGCGCTCGCGGGCATGCTCGACCGCTGGCGCGAGGGCTGGGACATGGTCTACGGCGTGCGCGTGAGCCGCCGGGGCGAGGGGCTCCTGAAGCGCGCGGGCACCGCGCTCTTCTACTGGTTCCTCGCGCGCGGCTCGTTCGTCGAGATCCCGCCCGGCGCGGGGGACTTCCGGCTCATGGACCGCAAGGTGGTGGCCGCTCTCCTCAGGCTGCCCGAGCGCTCCCGGTTCATGAAGGGGCTCTACGCCTGGGTCGGGTTCCGCTCGACGCCGTTCCCCTACGAGGTGTTGCCCCGGGCGGCGGGCCGCTCGTCCTTCGGCCTGTACCGCCTCGTCGCGCTGGCGTTCGCCGGGCTCACCTCCTTCAGCTACCTGCCCCTGCGCGCCATCAGCGGCCTCGGCATGATCGTCTCGCTGGTGGCGCTCGGGTACGGCGCGTTCGTCGTGCTCGAGACGTTCCTGTTCGGCGTGAACGTGCCCGGCTACCCGACGATCGTGGTGAGCATCATGGTCTTCTC
>Ga0153916_10004659_pt1 | contig 10372 bp, 5 predicted proteins | sample Opewatmetagenome_FD_109642 | JGI IMG/M metagenome (GOLD analysis project Ga0153916, IMG submission 109642) | Freshwater wetland microbial communities from Ohio, USA - Open water 3 Core 3 Depth 4 metaG | ecosystem: Environmental > Aquatic > Freshwater > Wetlands | place: USA: Ohio, Lake Erie, Old...
AGCAGGTAGAGCACGGCCATCCGCACCGCCACGCCGTTGGTGACCTGGTCGAGGATGACGGAGTATCGGCTGTCGGCGACCTCCGGCGAGATCTCGACGCCGCGATTCACCGGCCCGGGATGCATGATCAAGACGTCGGGGCGGCAGTGCTGGAGCCGGTCGAGGCCGAGCCCCCACACCCGCGAGTACTCTCGCAGCGAGGGGATGAAGCCGCCCGTCATCCGCTCGTGCTGGAGGCGCAGCATCATGATGACGTCGGCGTGCGCGATGGCTTCCTCCAGCCGGTGGCTGACCTTGACGCCCATCTCCTGGCAGGCGGGCGGGATCAGCGTCGGCGGCCCGGCCACCGTCACCGTCATGCCCATCTTGCGCATGCCGTGGATGTTGGAGCGTGCCACGCGGCTGTGGGTGATGTCGCCCACGATGGTCACGTTGAGCCCCTCGAGGTGGCCCTTCCTCTCGCGGATGGTCAGGAGGTCGAGCAGCGCCTGGGTCGGGTGCTCGTGCGCCCCGTCGCCCGCGTTGACCACCGAGCACTTGAGGTGCCTGGCGAGCAGCGCGGGGCCGCCCGAGGCCTTGTGCCGCACCACGACCACGTCCGGGCTCATGGCCTCGATGTTCTTCGCCGTGTCGAGGAAGCTTTCGCCCTTCTCCGCGCTCGAGCCCGAGGCGGAGAAGTTGATCACGTCTGCCGAGAGCCACTTGCCCGCGATCTCGAAGGAGGTGCGCGTGCGCGTCGAGGCCTCGTAGAAGAGGTTGACGACGGTCTTGCCGCGCAGCGCGGGCACCTTCTTGATCTCGCGGGTCGCGATCTCCTTCATCGACTCGGCCGTGTCGAGCATGTCGGTGATCTCGGCCGCCTCGATGTCCTGCATGCTGACGAGGTCCTTCCGCGTCCACGCCATGGCTTACTCCTCTGTTGGCTCTTGGATGACGACGCGGTCCTGGCCGTCGTGCTCGTGGAGCATGACGGCGACGGTCTCCTTGCGGCTCGTGGGCAGGTTCTTGCCGACGTAGTCGGGGCGGATGGGCAGCTCGCGGTGGCCCCGGTCGACCAGCACGGCCAGCCGGATCACGCGGGGGCGGCCCAGGTCCATGAGCGCGTCCATGGCCGCCCGGATCGTCCGGCCGGTGAAGAGGACGTCGTCCACCAGGACGACGGTCAGGTTCTTGAGCGAGAAGGGGATCTCGGTGCTCCGGACCTGGGGCTGGTCCGCGCGGCTCCCGAGGTCGTCGCGGTAGAGCGTGATGTCGAGCGCGCCAACGGCGGGCCGCTTGCCCTCGATCCCGGCGATCTTCACGGCGATGCGCCCGGCGAGCGTCTCGCCGCGCGTCTTGATGCCGACCAGCGCCAGGTCGGCGCCGCCCGCCTGCTCGACGATCTCATGCGCGATGCGCGTCAGCGCCCGGTCGAGCCCCGCCTGGTCCAGCACTTCCGCCTTCTGCCTCGGCGCGGTCATCCTGAAGCCTTCCCCTCTCCCCGCTGGGGAGAGGGCAGGGTGAGGGGGTCCGTTGGAGGGCAAAAAAAACGCCCAGCGCTTGGCTGGGCCGCTCTCAACCTAGTCTCCCGGTGCTTCATCGCTGCTCCTTGCGGGCCTCTCGGGGTCCGCTTAAAGGAGTGAATCGAGCTACCACCCGACTTTACCCTCGACGTGACGGTCCTGTCAAGGGGGCCACTGACTTTCAGCCATCCTATCCCACGGACACGGCCCGCATCTCCGCGCCAATCCCGCACTGGCCGTACCTGATCCGGAAGAAGCCTGCCTCGCATCACTGATCCCAACTGTTCTTGCAGATCCAGCATCTATCGATGTCATTGTACCTGGCGCAGGAGACGCAGTGGCCATACTCGTTCTACTCCTCGATGTGCTCGTAGATTCCGCCCGAGTAGCAGTACAGGTCCTCGTAAACGGTCATGGTCGCGACGAGAGCGCCACGCGTCGCGAGCCAGCCCGTCATGTCGTCGGGCCGGGTCAGATGAGTAGAGCCGGCGATCTTCGTCACCCGGCTCTTCCAGTCGGTGCAGCGTCCCCAGCAGCGCGCGCCTCCCGGCACCCATGGGTAGCAGGCCTCGTCCACCACACGGGCCTCGACGAGGACATCGAGCGCGCTTGTCACACTCCAGCCGGTGCCGCAGCCGACCCACCGCGGCGAGAGACAGTTGAACAGATGCCCCTCGGCGTAGTCGGGATCGAGGTGCGGCATCTCGTGATGGACTTTCATCGCCGTCTCGACCGTGGCGATGGTGCCGAAGGCGGTGCAGGCCATCGCCGGTTCTCCCGGGCCCGCGCGATCTCCCCGGCGCGCCTGAGCGAGAGCTCGCCCCGGCCGGGCACGTAACCCAGGTGCCGTCTCTTCTTGCGGGTCCGCAGGCCATGGAGGGGGGTGGCTGCGGCACGCCAAGGGAGGCCGGCTCGCCGGAGTCTGGCCCGGAGGACCTTGAGATCGATCATGTTTCCCTCACGCGGGATCGCGTCACCTTTCACCCGGCGGGCGACGGGCGGTGCTGGCCCGCCCGCCGCGCCCGGGTGTCGGCGGTGTCGCGGAGACTACAAGAGCGCCGAGACGGTGGTCGTCAACCTCTTCGGTCCCCTGGACAAGAGACGCACGTCCATCAGGTAGTGGGTCTTGAATGGCACGTCGGTGTATGTCACGAGGAGCGGCACCGCCTGGGGCGGGTTCTCCACCGGAGTGACGATGAGCCTGTACCTGTAGCAGATGTGTGCAGGCTCCGGGAACGACGGCCTCCGCTTCGTGCCGGGTGGCGGCTCGAAGCCGACCCACTGCTCCTCGGAGGCCGCGGGCATCGCGGTTTCCGCGTCGGCGCCCACGGTTGAGCTGTGCAGCATCGTGAACCAGCCCTTCGTTCCGAGGAACGAGAGCTCGGCCGTCTGACCCCGCTTGATCTTGATTGCGATCTTGTAGCCCCGGTATGCCACGTGGTTGAGATGCCTGTCGTGAAAAGCCTTGATGGCGTCCTTCTTCGTCAGCTTTCTTGATGACTTGAGCCTGTAGCACCACTTCCCGTCGAGGACCACGCCGCCCCGTGGCGCCTCAGGTTGGGTCGTCGTGTCCGAGGTTGAACTCGAGATCGGCGGAGAAGGCGGTGGTGCATCCGGCGGTCCCCCTACTTGGCTTCCCATGACAATGTCCTCCGTTCCTCCGTGGACCGTTCTTGGTCGCATCCGGCAGCCTCGTCGTACGCCAGGGGTGTGCTATCACGAGGAGGCTCATGCTGAACCGATCGTCGCGCCACCTCCTTCCTGCCGCAGAGCCCGAGAGGCCGAGGCAATCTCCTCCTGTGTGCGCCTGGCACATGCCGTCATGTCTAGCGCCCGGAACAGATCCTGAGCGTGATTCAGCTCGACCAGAGCACGATCTGGCTGACCGAGATGCCCGAGGAGCCTCCCCAGGCCCAGGCGGCAGTGGGCGGTCAGGGGTCGCATGCCGAGGTCGCCGGCAATGAGCAGCGCGGCGCGATACGAGGACTCCGTTTCCGGAGCGTCTAGGGGATCCTGAGCCGCCGCGACTTCACCCAGGAGCCAAAGCGCCCAAGCCTCGTACCCGCGAGTCTTCAGTGATCGGCGTTGCTCGACATTTCGGCGAGCCAGAGGAAGGGCCTCCTTCGCCTGGCCGGCGTGCAGATAGGTTTCGCTCAGGGCTCCAGCTCGCCAACGGCCCTCGACGGGGTCGCCAATCGACGCTGCGAGCCGGCCCCCGTCATCAATGACTCGGAGCGCGTCTTGGGTGCGCCCGGAGCGAGCGTACGCTGAGGTGAGCGAAATAGCGACGACGGAGAAGAGCAGCGGGATCTCCCCATCGACGCAGAGTTTCAATGCGCGGTCCAGCGCTGTCACCGCGGCGGCGAGATCACCCCGCCTGAGCGCAACTGTTCCCACGCCGAGGCAGCCGTAGATCAGGCTGAAAGAGTGCCCCGATTTCTCCGCAATCTGTAGTCCTTCCGCGGCCACGATCCCCGCTTCAGGGAAGTCGCCGAGCTCGGCGAGGGACCACGCCAGGCACGTGCGTGAGTACACGGCTGGCAGGGATGCGGATCCGAAACGCTCAAACATCCACTGACCGGTCAGTGAGGCGACGTTTCGCTTGGCGACGACGACCGCCTGCCCGTAGTCTCCCCGGGTGTAGTGCGTCAGACCAAGGTAGGCGTTGGCGAGCGTGCCAACGGCCAGGTCCCCGGTTTCGCGTGCGATCTCCACTGCCCGCTGTCCGTGCGTAACGGCTTCGTCCAGCTGACCCATGAGATGACAGTAGTTTGTCAGGAACGCCGAGACCAGGCCGAGGCGCTTCTGGTCGTGACAGGTACCGGCGAGATCACCCGCCTCGGACAGATAATCGAAAACCCGCTGAAACTCTCCGAGCGGCATGAGCGCGTACCGAAGGTCGAGCCTGACGTCCACGCCCTGCTCCGCGGCGGCCTGCGAGGTCGGCGTTTGCCTGAGCGCGGCGAGCGCCCGCTCGAAGAATTCGACGGCGATCCGGTACGCGGATCGGGCGAATGCACGTGCTCCAGCCTCACGGCAGTAGTGAATGGCCTTGTCCCACACCTCGCCACGGAAGGCGTGATGGGCGAGCCGCTCGATGTGCTCGTCGAGGCGGTCAGCGTACACACGTTCGATCTCCCGAACCAGGCGGGCGTCGAGCGCCTTGCGGCGATCGCCGAGCAGGCTCCCATACGCGACCTCGTGCGTCAGGGCATGTCTGAAGGTATAAGCCGGGGACGGGAAGAGCGCGACCTCGTAGACGAACTCCGCGGCCTGCAGACGGCTGATCCTCTCGCGCAGGGTAGGTCCTTCCAGATCTGTCACGAGCTCGAGGAGCGCCAGCGGTACGTCCTTGCCGATCACGGACGCGCACTGGAGCAGTCGCTTGTGCTCAGCGGGGAGCCGGTCGATGCGCGCGGCGAGGACCGCCTGGACGCTCGGCGGCACGGGGAGGCTTGCCTGTGCTTTCGCGAGTCGATAGGCGCCGCGCTCCCCCAGAAGGGCCTGCGTCTCGACCAGGTTCCAGACACCCTCCTCGAGGAAGAGCGGATTGCCGTCCGTGCGCTCGATCAGCTGCGCCTTTACCGGGGCGAGATCCAGCGCACTCCCGAGGAGGTTCGCGAGGAGCTGCTCGGCGACACGGTTCGGCAGGGGGTCTATCGGGAGCTGGGCGTAGTAGCTGCGGCTGCTCCAGGAGTGCTGGTATTCGGGTCGATAGGTCAGGATGACCAGGATGTGGGCGGCCGGCAGGCTCTCGACCAGCCGATCGAGCCAGGCCTGACTTTCGGGATCGATCCACTGCAGGTCTTCGACGACGAGACAGAGATGGCGCATCTGCGACTGTCGCACGAGCAGACGCACGACAGCCTCGAGGGTTCGCCGCCGGCGCTGGGCCGGCTCGAGAGCCGCCCACTCAGGGTCGTCGGCGGCCGCACCGAGGAGAACCAGTATCGGTTGCGCTACAGATTCCAGTGCCGGGTCGACTATACGAATACGGTCCATCACCGTGCCCCGGACACGCTCTGCCGTTACGTCGTCCGGCAGCTCGAAGTAGGTTCGGAGCAGGGCGATGACAGGCAGCGAGGCCGCTGGATGGCCATGTGACAAGGTGCCCGTCTCGAGGGTGAGCCACTCCGGCGGAACGTGGGCCCCGACGAACTCCGCCACGAGCCGAGACTTCCCGATGCCGGGCTCGCCGACCACCGCGACGATCTGGCCGTGTCCGGTAGCTGCCCGCTCGCAGGCCCGCCAGAGCTCGGCAAGCTCGCTCTCGCGGCCGACGAAGCGCGTGAGTCCTCGGCTCTGCGAGGCTTGGAGCCGCGTCCGGACGCGACCGCGCCCGATCAGCTCGAAGGTTTCGACTGGGTCCGCCATGCCCTTGACGGGCCTAGCGCCCAGCGGGTTCGCCTCTATATGCGCGCCGGCCAGCCGCCGGGTCGCAGCGGTGAGCCAAATGGATCCTGGGCGCGCCATCTGTTCCATCCGGCCGGCCAGGTGCGTCGTTTGCCCGACGGCGGTGTAGTCCATTCGCAGATCGCTGCCGATCGAGCGCACGACAACCTCACCGGAGTTGAGCCCGATCCGGATCTGGAGATCCACACTGGGGCGTGGTTCGAGCGCGGTGGCCATCCGCTCGATGGCTTCCTGCATCTCGAGCGCGGCCAGGCAGGCGCGGACCGCGTGATCTTCGTGGGCGAGCGGCGCACCAAAGAGCGCCATGATGCCGTCGCCCAGAACCTGATTGACCGTGCCCTCGTGTTGGTGGACCGCGTCCATCATGGCGCTGACGATCGGGTCGAGGAGGCGGCGCGCTTCCTCGGGGTCGCGGTCCACCATCATCTCGAGCGAGCCCCGCACGTCGGCGAAAGGCACCGTCACCTGCTTGCGCTCGCCTTCGAGCGCGGCGCGGGAGGTGAGGATTTGCTCGGCGAGATGTCGCGGAGTATAGCTCTCCGGCAGGGTCATGGGTTCGGAAGGCGCCTGCGAGGCCGCCAGCGGGTGCCCGCAGGCGCCGCAGAACTTTCTGTCGAGTGGGACGGCGGTGCCGCAGGACGGGCAGAGAGTGTCCAGCCGGGTGCCGCACTCCTCGCAGAAGCGAGCACCCGGACGGCTGTCCACCCCGCACTCCGCGCAGCGCATCAGCGGGGGGAAGCGAAGGGAAGGAGGTGCGCGGCGATCCGGTCCTGACGCCGTTGCATGGTTGTTGTCCTGGTTGGCCGTCCCACGAATAGCCTCGGCGACCGTGCCCGAAGAGTAGTCTCGGCGCCGCGCCGAGTCAAGCTTGTCCCCCACCTCGCTTGACTCGGCCCGGGGGCCCGCTTAGACTCCGCTTCGCTTACCCATCGGCGCCGAGCGCAACTGCTCGAGCAGGAGGAAGCCCCGTGAGTCCATTGACCCTCCGACAGGATCAACTCCTCCAAGGGCTGGCCGCATCCGATGCGGCGCTCGTCGTGCGAATCGATGAGCTTCGCGGCATTGTGGCCCTCGCGCGCGGGACACTCCTCGCGCCGGGCGTGGATTCCGCAGACCCGGAGGTCGTGGTGCGGAGGTTTCTGGTGCTTGCAGGCGGACTGTTCGGGCCGCCGGACACCACGGGTTGGTTGCGACTGCTCCAGCGCTCTCGGGACGCGACGGGCTGGACTCATCTCGAATACCAGCAGGAACACGACCAGGGGAAGTCGGCCCCCCCGCTCGAGGTGTACGGCGCCAAGCTCGTGGCCCACGTCCGACCTGATGGGGCCCTGGCCGAGATCCAGTCGAGCTGCTGGCGGGCTGTCGAGGTGCCGCCCCGGGCCCGCGTGAGCTCCAGCGCTCTCCGGACGCGGCTCCTGAAGCGCGCCGCCGCATCGCCGGATTTCACGAAGCTCAGCGAGATGATGCGCAAGCGTCGGGAAAAGAGTTTTCCCCTCATGCAGCCGGCGCGGCTGGTCGCCTTCTTCTGGCGTGAACGGTTCCATCTCGCCTGGACGTCGTATGCGTATGTGCCGATCGCGGAGTCAGGCCCCCCGGGGGCCGCGTCCGGCCCCCTCCGCCTCGAGCTTCGGCACGTGCTCTTCGACGGCGTGACGGGCGAGGAGATCCTGACATCGCCGACGACCGTGCACGTGAACAATCCCGTCCCGGGCTCGGGACTGAGCGTCAAAGGCTCTCGGCCCGCGCCCGTCAACCGCGTCCTCAGCGTGGTGCGGGTCGATGCCACCACCACGCATCTTCTCTGGGACACCACCCACTCCCGGGACATTATCACCTTCGATCTGGCGGAGGACCCGAAGTGGACGACGCCCGCTCAGATCGGGACCGCCATCATCGCCGGGTCGCTGCCGGTGTCGACCAGCACGACCGGGAGCGACTGGGGCAATACCTGGCCGGGGGTGTCCCGGGCTGATTCGCAGCAGCCGGAGGTGGACGCTCACTTCCTTACCGCGCGCGTCTACGAGTGGTACGACGCGGTGTCGGGAGGCCGGGCGGGATGGGACGACGGTAAGTACCCGAGGACCACCGTGCCGCCGAGTCTCCCCGTGCGCGTCATGACCCATGTGCCGCCAGCATTGATCGTGAACTCGGGTATGACCAAGCACCTGGCCGGCAACGTCTGGTACCCGTTTCTTTGGTTCTGGGACTGCCATCCGGGGCTCTCGTGCTCGGGCACCTCGCCGGACCGGGCGCAGGACTACTGGGCAGGCTCCTTGAATATCGTCGCTCACGAGTACCAGCACGGCATCACGGCGTTCTCATTCAGGGACGGCATAGGCAATCCCGGCATCAACTACCTCTACTGGTCGGCGGCGCTTCATGAGGGGCTGTCGGACGCGTTCGGGGGACTGTGCTCGGAGATCTGGAGCTGGGGGCCGGAGGTGTCGCCCGCGGAGATGGTCATCCGGAACGCCGCATACCCTCGAGACCCATCCTCGTGGGAGAACTGTCCAGGTCTCTATCCGTGCAGCCTGCAGCACAGCAACAAGGATCATTTCGCGGACCGGTTCATGGACATGACGCTTCCCCCGGGCGATTGGGCGGACCGGGCCCAGGCCTATAACCACGGGACCATCCTCGCCCACTGCGCCTATCTCATGGGACAGGGTGGTGTGCATCAGCGGCTCACTCGGATGCCCGCGCTGATTCCGGTGGACGGTCTGGGATACGAGCTCCGAGGCGGTCTCAGCGTGCTCAAGGCCGCGCGCATCTGGTATCAGACGCTAGTCGACAAGCTTGCCGCTTATGTGGGTGTGCAGACCGGCAACGTGCACGCGGATGCCAATATCTGCCCCGCGGTAGGCGGCGGCTGCGAAAGCGCGGCGGCGCAGCATTTCGGCACCGGGAGCGTCGAGCACCGGACGGCGGCTCTGGCCGTCTACGCCGTAGGGCTTCAGGAATCCGGAACCTCGTACGGCGCCGACGTTACCTTCCTGCGCTGGGGATGGGCCTGGCGTTACTCGCGACGGTACCTGGGTGGCATCTACCCCAATGCCCCCGACTGGGCCTCGCTCGACCTCTTCGTCAATAACGGCGGCGGCCCGTCGGGCTGGACAGCCGTCATCGATCCCGGGACATTAACCAATCCGCCGGAGAACCAGGTGTACTGCCGCGTTCGCAACGTGGGCGATCTCGACGCGGTGGGTGTGACCGTCAATTTCTGGTACGCGAAGATCAGTGCCGTTGCGGGCCCGTGGACGCCGGTGACGGACAAGAACGGAGTGGTGCAGACGCTCGCGATCGGGACGCTTGGCGCCGGGCGGATGACCTTCGGCGATGCGCAAGCCGACCAGGATGCCCCACCGGCCTCGGCAATGATCAAATGGTGGATCCCGCTGGCGCCAGGTGAGGTCGTGGATCATTTCTGCCTCAAGGCGGTCGTGGCTTCGACGAACGACGTCAACCCGTACAACAACGAGGTCCAGTCGAACATCGCCTATTTGCCATACGCGCCCGGCCTGTCCAGGTCACTCCGATTCCGGAACGAGGCGATCCTCCGCTACCCGGGGCCGTTCGAGACCGTGCTCGACGTTGCCCTGCCACACCGCTGGCGGGTCAGCGGTCCGACGCCCGACCCGCGTCCGGATGGATCGGAGGGCCATTCGGTGTCGCTCAGGATCGAGATGCCCGAAGACGCACGGGGGCGGATCGAGGCTCCCTTCGACGGCGAGGTCGTGGGCCGGCTCACGGGTTCTCTCTCGGGCGAGGTTCACGGCGCCCTCACCGCCGTCACAGGAGAGCCGGAGCATCTGAAGGGACGAATCGCGCTCGCCCTGGCGGAGCTCGGGACAGTGCTCGGGAGCTTCACAGGCCGTCTCGATCCGCACACCGCTGCCGTGGGAGGTCGCGTCGCCGGCGTCTTCCAGAACGCCGCCACCGGCCGAGGCGACATCGTGGGCGTGTGGATCGAGGGGCGACTCGAGCCGTGGCGACGGATCAACGTGAGCCAGCGCGTGGAGGGCCGAACGGTTGGCGGCCTCACGGTGCAGATCTATGGCGCCGTGCCGGGTACGCTAGAGCCCGCCACCGAGCCCGCCGCTCGCCGGGAGGCGAGCAACTAGAAGGACGTGCCGAGCTTGACCACGCCCATTTTGGCGAGGCGCGCGATCTCCTCCTCGGCGTAGCCGAGCTCGCGCAGGACCTCGGCGGTGTGCTGGCCGAGGAGCGGCGCGGGCCGGCGGATCGGGGCGGGCGCGCCGGAGAGGAGCGTCGGGAAGCGGAGCGCGTGGACCATGCCGTGGCCCGGCTGCTCCATCGGCACGACCAGGCCCAGGTGCTTGACCTGCGGGTCTTCGAACACCTCGTGAAACTCGTAGACGGGACCCGCGGCGATCGAGGCCGCCTCGAAGCGCTCGACCCACTGGGCCGTCGGCTTCTTCGAGAGCCGCGCCTCGACG
>Ga0153916_10004660_pt1 | contig 10369 bp, 10 predicted proteins | sample Opewatmetagenome_FD_109642 | JGI IMG/M metagenome (GOLD analysis project Ga0153916, IMG submission 109642) | Freshwater wetland microbial communities from Ohio, USA - Open water 3 Core 3 Depth 4 metaG | ecosystem: Environmental > Aquatic > Freshwater > Wetlands | place: USA: Ohio, Lake Erie...
GGGAGCACGGCGTTTTGGTCCACAGCGATGCTGTGCAGAGTTTCGGAAAGATCGACCTTGACGTCGCTAAGCTGGGCGTCGACCTGCTCTCCGTGTCCGGTCATAAGATCTACGGACCGAAAGGAGTCGGAGCCCTGTATATCCGCAAGGGCGTCGACATCTGCCCGTTTATCCATGGCGGCCACCAGGAACGCGGGATCAGGGCTGGCACTGAGAACACGATCGGCATCGTGGGGTTCGGAGAGGCGGCGCGGATTCTGATCGAGCGCGGCAAAAAAGACAGGGAAAGGATCGAGAAACTGACCGACAGCCTGAAAAAAGGGATCGAGGAAAAAATCCCCAAGGTCAAGTTCAACGGGCATCCCGAAAAAAGGGTCAAGAACACTCTGAATGTGGCTTTCCCGGGGCTGGAATCCGAAGCCATCCTGCTGGCTCTGGCGACAAAGGGGATCTCCGTTTCGACGGGCTCGGCCTGCAGCTCTGAATCCGAGGAAGTTTCCGCCGTCCTCCTTTCCATCGGCTTGAGGCCGGAGATTGCCCGCTCTTGTATCCGAATGTCCCTCGGCCGGTTCAGCACCGAGGAACATGTCCAGGCGGTCCTCAGTGAGCTTCCCGACATCATCTTTAAGTTGCGGCAGATCTCGGCTTTCGATCCCGAGGAATGAGGGGGCATTAGACGCCCCCGGTCGAGTCCGGGCAAAATGATCATCATCGGCGAGCGGCTGAACTCGAACCGCCCCGCCGTCCGCGACGCGCTGGCCAGGAGGGATCGGGCGTTTCTCATCGACGAGGCCCGCCTTCAGGTCCGGTCCGGAGCCGGCTATCTCGACCTCAACGCGGCCACCCTTCTGGAGAGAGAAAAGGAAGGCTTGTGCTGGGCGGTCCCGCTTCTCCAGAAAGCGGTGGATGTCCCTCTTTCGCTCGACACTCCTGATCCCGAGGCCATGGAAGCGGCCCTCCAGGTCCATCGGGGCCGGGCTTTTCTCAACTCTCTGACCGGCGAAGATAAAAAGCTCAGAAAGCTCCTCCCCATGATCCGGGACCATACCCCCCGGGTGATTGTCCTTTGCTTGGATGATTACGGTCCGGCGCCGACGCCGGAGCGGGCCCTGGCGATCGCTCAGAGGGTATCCGGGCTGTTAATAGAACAAGGAGTTGCTCCCACGGATATTTTCATCGATCCTTTGCTCCGGCCGCTCGGAACGGACCGGAATTCGGCCGTCCGGTTTCTCGATTCGCTTAGGAAGATCAAACAATGGATTCCTGGAGTCAAGACTGTGGTCGGGCTGAGCAACGTCTCGTTCGGCCTTCCGCAGAGGCGGCTCTTCAACCGCACGATGCTCGCCCTGGCCGTCGAGGCCGGCCTCCAGGCCGCGATCTGTGACCCGCTGGATTCTGACCTGCGAGCGGCGATGGCCGCTTCGGAGGCGCTCCTCGGACTGGACCCGTCTCTTGGCCGTTTCCTCCGTTTTTTCCGGGAAAGGGTAAGGAAAAGAAAGGATTAGGCCCGGCTGAGGATCCTGCCCCTGAGTTGCCGGAGATAGGCCTGTCTAGCGTCCAAAAAGAAGCTCTGGTAGCCTTTCTGCCTGAGATCGGGATACGTCCAGGGCAGGAGTTTGACCGCAGTCCGGGAAAAAAGGAGCTCGAGGTGGGCGTAGATCCCTTGCCTGAGGGGGACGCGGTGGGCGAAGTCCTTGGCCGTGGCCATGATCAGCGCCGAAGCGGTCAGGATTCCCGGGTCGATGTTGACCACCCGGGACTCCCGGGAAAAGGACTTTTTCATCTCCTCCTCAAGGACATTGGTCCGGACCTTGATATCGCTCAGGGATTCGGGAGGGACGAGCCGGGAAAAGCTCAAAAACAGGCGGCGCAGGCCTTTGCCCATCTGTTTATCGTAGTAGTCCGTCTGGTCGAATGGAAAAGCGGGGCTCCTGAGGTCGACGGGGCCAAAGACGGCCGTTACTGCCTCTTCAGTCCTGGCAAGAATGGCATTTTGTGAAAAGATGATCCCGATGATCAACTTGGCGGGAGCGAACGGCTTGACCTCGGCCATCAGCTATAACCATATGACAGCCCACCCCAAAACGCAACCCTCCAGCCTTTTCTTCTGAGACCAAGGCGAGGGGGAGTCCCTAACGAAAGCCCTCCGCAGCGGCGCGGGCACAGCTTATTTTACTAAGGCGAAGGATTCAAGCGAGGAACCCGATCCGAAACGCCCCCAAGACTCTGACTGAATGGCATTAACCACCCCTACCCCTCCTATTGAATTATGAGGGGCCAAAAAATGGTAGACGTTTCAGAAAAATGTCGGAGCGGGCATGGTTTCTCGACTGAAAGGAGAGAAGAGCGAAGGAGGATGCGGAGCGAGTTTCCTCGCTGGGGAAACGAGCGGGCTGACGAACCTGAATCCGAGCCTATTTGACCATGCTCCATCGTTTCCCTATAATGAGGACACCATGAAGTGGGTGTATATCGAGAATATCGGTGGTCACGTCGAGGAGGACGTCGAGATCAGGGGCTGGGTCTATAACAAACGCTCGAGCGGCAAAGTCCGTTTTCTCCTTGTCCGGGACGGGACGGGCATCATCCAAGCCACCCTCTTCAGCGCCGACAAGGACCATCCCCTTTTCCGTCAGTTCGATGCCCTGACCCAGGAGTCGTCGGTGATCATCCGGGGCTCTGTCCGGGAAGAAAAGCGGGCGCCCGGCGGATATGAGCTCAGCATCAAAGACATGGAGACGCTCCAGGTCGCCCTGGATTATCCCATCACTCCCAAAGAGCACAGCACTCCCTTTCTCATGGAGCACCGTCATCTCTGGTTGCGGTCACGCAAGCAGCACGCCGTCCTCCAGGTCCGGGCCGAGGTCATCAAGGCCATCCGCGATTTCTTCGACGGCCGCGGTTTCCGTCTAATGGATACGCCGATCCTGACGCCGAGCGCCTGCGAAGGGACGACGACCCTTTTTGAAACTGAGTACTTCGACCAAAAGGCCTATTTGAGCCAGAGCGGCCAGCTCTATAACGAGGCCACGGCCGCCGCCTTTGGGAAAGTCTACTGCTTTGGGCCGACTTTCCGGGCGGAGAGGTCCAAGACCCGGCGGCACTTGATCGAATTCTGGATGGTCGAACCCGAAGTCGCCTTCGCTACACTCGAGGATGCCATCGAGCTCGGAACTGACCTCGTCCTTTTTATCGTCGAACGGGTGCTGGCCCGCCGCCGGGGCGACCTCGAGGTCCTGGAGCGTGACCCCAAGCCTCTCGAGGCTATCGGCAAACCGTTCCCGCGGCTGACTTACGACGAGATCGTCCCCCTTCTCCAGAAAAAGGGCTCGGCCATGGCCTACGGTGATGACTTCGGAGCGCCCGAAGAGACGCTCATCTCCGAGATCTCCCCTAACCCCGTCTGTATCACTCATTTCCCGGCCAAGATCAAGGCCTTTTATATGCAGCCCGATGCGGTCCGGCCCGAGCTTGTCCTGGGTGTCGATTTCATGGCGCCAGAAAGCTACGGCGAGATCATCGGCGGCGGCCAGCGCATCCACGACCTCTCCCTGCTGGAGCGGCGTCTTCAAGAATATAAATTGCCGCGCGAAGCCTACGAGTGGTACCTGGACCTGCGCCGGTTCGGGGCTTGCCCTCATGCCGGGTTTGGGATGGGAGTCGAGCGGACGGTCGCCTGGATGTGCGGCCTCAAGCACATCCGCGAGACCATCCCTTTTCCCCGTCTTTTGTACAAAATCTACCCTTAGGAGTCACCCCTCCATTTCGTCTCGAGATTTACCCCCCAGAGCCCGCCGCGTCGCCCTGATTACCTACGGGTGCGCCAAGAACCTGGTGGACAGCGAGGTCATGCTCGGGTACCTGAGCAGGGCGGGATATGTGGTCTCTCCGCAGCCCGAAGACGCCGACATTATCGTTCTCAACACCTGCGGTTTTATACAGCCCGCCAGGGATGAGGCCGTAGAGGGCATCGAGAGAGCGCTCGCCTTCAAGAAAAAGCGCCAGGACCGGATTATCGCCGTGGCTGGCTGTTTTGTCGAGAGATACCGGCCCGACCTAGAACGAAGGTACCCTGGGGTTGATGTCTGGCTGGGGGTGAAAGACTTTGACCATATCGTCGAGGCCCTTGAGAGGAAGCCGTATGAGCGCGGTTTGAAGACGTATCTTCTGGGCCGAGAAACACCGCGCTTGCTGTCCACACCTTCGACCTGGGCCTATCTCAAGATCTCCGAGGGTTGCTCCCACGAGTGCGCCTTTTGTGCGATTCCGTTGATCAAAGGTGCCTACCACTCCCGGAGCATTCCGTCGATCGTGGCCGAAGCCACGGGGCTGGCCCGGCGGGGGATTAAAGAAGTCAACCTAGTCTCACAGGACACGACCTTTTTTGGCCGCGATCAGGGCCGGGAGGGTGAGCTGACGAGGCTCCTGCGCCGGCTGGTCGATGTCCGGGAGATCCGTTGGATCCGATTGCTCTATGGCTATCCGGAGGAGATCACGCCGGGCCTGCTCGAGGTCATGAAAGAGCCCAAGATTTGTTCTTATCTGGATATTCCGTTCCAACACGCCGACCGAGGTCTCCTCAAGTTGATGAAAAGGAGCATGGACAGCCGCCGCGCCCTTCGCCTTGTCGAAATGATCAGAAAGGCGCTTCCCGACGTGGCCATCCGGACCTCGCTCATTGTCGGCTTCCCGGGTGAAGGCCGCGCTGAGTTCCTCTGGTTGAAGAAATTCGTCCGGGAGGCGCGGTTTGATCATCTCGGTGTATTCACCTATTCTCCGGAAGAGGGAACGTGCGCCTTTGAGCTGGGGAATCCGATTCCTGACAGTGAGAAGACCCGCCGCCGGGACGAAATCATGGCCCTTCAAGCGGACATAGCCGCCTCTATCCAACAGAAGTATCTGCAGCGGCGGCTCGACGTCTTGATCGATCCTTCTTCTTCTGCCGGGAGTGAAGGAATCGTCGGACGGACCAGGTTCCAGGCCCCGGAAGTGGATGGTGTGGTGCTGATCGAGGGAGGTGACCTGGCCGCAGGACCGATCCGGCCGATCGAAAAAGTTGAAATCATTTCGGCGGGAGTATATGATTTACGCGGAATCGTCGTCCGATGAAAATTGTCTGGAGGATTGTCGCCTCCTTTTTTGGGCTGGGCTTTTTCCCGGTTGCGCCCGGGACTCTGGCCAGCCTGGCCATCGTCCTGCTCTACAGGTATCTGCTTTACGGGCTGGCTTCACCCTATGTTCTGTCGATCTTTTTGGGGCTTCTCGTCTTGGGAGTTCCCGCCGCCGCTGCCTATTCCTCCGAGCGCCAGAAAACCGACCCCCGACAAGTTGTGATCGACGAGGCGGCCGGCCAGCTCCTTGTTTTCCTCTTCGTCTCTCCAGATTGGACCCTCCTGGTTATCGGCTTCCTCCTATTTCGCCTTTTTGATATCGTCAAGCCTTTCCCCATTCGCAAACTGGAGGGGCTTCCCGGCGGCTGGGGCATAATGGCCGATGATATCGCAGCGGCTCTGCTGGCCAAAGCTCTCCTCCACCTTTTTATTTATCTGAAGTGAAAGAAGAGATTCCCGATAGAGTCGAGATCATCGCGGTCGGCTCCGAACTTCTCACCCCCTATTTCCAGGATACGAATTCGCTCTACCTCAGCGCTCGCCTGAACGACCTCGGGTGGAACGTGGCCTTTAAGACGATCGTCGGCGATGAAAGAGAGGACCTCCGCTTGCGTCTCCGCGAGGCCCTGCGCCGGACGAAGCTGGTCATGATCATGGGCGGCTTGGGACCGACCGGGGACGACATCACCACAGAAGCCGTGGCCGGGGCGCTGGGCAGGGACCTGGTCCTCCAAAGAGACGTCCTCGAGAGGATCGAAGACCGTTTCCGGAGCAGGCAGATGCCGATGCCCAGGGCCAACAAGAAGCAAGCGCTTATCATCAGTGGCGCAGCGGTCCTTCCGAACAGGAACGGGACCGCGCCTGGGCAGTTAATCAGGGTGGGCGGGAAGAAGATCGTCCTTCTCCCCGGCCCCCCTCATGAACTCAGGCCGATGTGCGAGGAGTATGTCTGGCCCGCCCTCGGTAAAAAGCAAGGCGGCTATCTTGCCCGGGCTGTGCTCAGAGCGACAGGTCTTACGGAGTCGATGGTCGAGGCGCTCATCTCTGATCTCTATCCCAAGAGAGCCGACCTCGGCCTGACCATCCTCGCCTATCCCGGCCAGATTGAAGTCCACCTGTGGGCCTTCTCGGCGGAGAGCCGTGCCTTGGCCGAAAGAAAACTCTGCCGGCTGAAGTCCAAGCTCGACATGCGCTTGCGCACCCATATCTTTTCCGAAAACGGCGAGTCCTTGGAGGAAATCGTCGGCCTGCTCTTGCAAAAGCAGAAAAAGACTCTGGCGGTTGCCGAATCGTGCTCCGGTGGTCTGATCAGCCACCGTTTGACCAACGTTCCGGGCAGTTCCGAGTACTTCTTGGAAGGAGCCATAGCTTATAGCAGCTCCGCCAAGATCGATCTCCTGGCCGTGCCGCCGGACCTCCTCGAGGCCCACGGAGCGGTCAGCTTTCCTGTCGCCCGGGCAATGGCCTCGGGCATCCGGAGGCGAGCCCGGGCCGACTTCGGCCTGGCCGTCACTGGCATCGCCGGACCGACCGGAGGCTCTCCGGACAAGCCCGTCGGACTGGTCTTTACGGCCTTGGCCTGGCCGGGAGGGACCGAGGTCCAAAAGAACCTGTTCCTGGGAAAGCGCGAACAGGTCAAGCTCCAGTCTGCCCAGAAGGCCCTTGACATGGTGCGGCGGCATCTCCTCCAGGAAGCCCGGGCTAAGAAGAGAAGGATTCGATGAGAACATTCATCGCCATCGACCTTGATGACAGCTTGAAAAAATCCCTCGAGACACTCACCGGCGAGCTCAGGCCGCTGGCCAAAAGCGTCCACTGGGTGGGAGCCGCCGGGATGCACTTGACGTTGAAGTTTCTGGGGGAGATTGCTGAGGCGGCTGCGGCGCGGGTGTCCTCGGCACTCGAAGAAGTCGCTCCTCGGCACCGGGTCTTCGCACTCGTGCTCCAAGGCACGGGGACGTTCCCTCCCGGACGCAGGGACCCGCGTGTCATTTGGGTGGGAGTGGCGCCCGGACCTCCCCTGCTGGCATTTCAGGAAGATATCGAAAGAGAGATGGAAAAACTCGGGTTCGAACGGGAAAAGAGACCATTCCATCCCCATCTGACTCTCGGCCGAGTGAAGTTCCCTTCCCGCCTCGATCTCTTAACCCAGGAGATGAGAACACATCAGGACCAGAGGTTCGGAGAGATGAGCGTCCAGAGGTTTACGTTCTTCCAGAGCACTCTCAAGCCCTCGGGAGCTGAATATACCGTCCTTAAGGAGTTTCGTTTAGAATGAAGATCATCTGGATATTTTTGGCCTATTTTGTCGGCTCGATCCCTTCCGGCTTTTTGATCTTCAGGATGGGAGAGAGCAAGGACATACGGAGATTCGGGAGCCAGAGCACCGGGGCCACCAATGTCCTCCGGCTCAAGGGCTGGCGCTACGCGCTTCCCGTCCTGGTCATCGACGTCCTAAAAGCGGCTCTCCCCGTCTGGCTTGCCCTGAGGTTCTTCCCGGCCGACCGGCGGGTTGCTTTTGGCGTGGCCTTGATGGTCGTCCTCGGTCATTGTTTTCCCGTATTCATCGGGTTCAAGGGGGGAAAAGGGGTATCCACCGCCATGGGTTCCTATGCCGCCCTGGCGACCGTCCCGTTTTTGTTAAGTCTGGCGGTTTTTGTGGGAGTAATCACGGTCTCGCGCTATGTCTCTCTCGGGTCGCTGCTGGCCGCCCTTTCATTTCCGCTGATCGTGTATTTCGGCCGGGGCGACGGCGGTCTTGCCCTGCTCGGCTTGGCCGTTTTCGCCGTGATCGTCCTGCGGCACGCGGGTAACATCCAACGGCTTTTCAGGGGCCAGGAAAGCAAGTTGGGACAGCGGACAAGAATGGAGAAGGGATAAACGGAAATGGACGCGGCGATAATAGGCGGAGGCAGCTGGGGTTCTGCCTTCGCCCTTCATCTTGGGCGATTGCGTCTTAAGACACAGCTCTGGGTCTGGGAAAAGGAAATCCTAGGAGAGCTCCTCGAAACCCGGCAGAACGGCGTTTTCCTTCCCGGCTTCAGCTTCCCTGCCGAAGTCACTTTCTCCTCCGACATCCGGGAGACCGCCTCCTCGGCCGGAGTCCTGTTCGTCGCCGTCCCCTCCCGCTTCTGCCGCCGGGTTTTTGAGGAGATCGCGCCTGTCCTAAGGGGGGATCAGACCGTCATCAGCCTGACCAAGGGAATCGAGGAGAACTCCCTCAAGAGAATGACCGAAGTGATGAACGAGGTCTTTCCCCAGCGTTCCTATCCTCGTCTGGCCGTCCTCAGCGGTCCGAGCTTCGCTCGGGAAGTGGCGGAAAAACACCCCACAGCTGTAGTCATCGCGTCTACAGATGCAGAGGCGGCGCGGACTGTCCAGCACCTTGTTTCTGACATTCACTTCCGGGCCTATACCAGCGATGACGTCGCCGGAGTCGAACTGGCCGGCGCGCTCAAAAACGTGATCGCCGTAGCCTGCGGGATCTCGGACGCCCTATGCTTCGGCCACAACACTCGGGCCGCCCTCATCACCCGTGGCATCGCCGAGATGACCAGGCTCGGCCTGCGGCTCGGGGCCAAGAAAGAGACGTTCCTGGGCCTGGCCGGCATCGGCGACCTTGTTCTCACCTGCACCGCCCGGCTAAGCCGAAACTACCACGTTGGTTTCGAGCTGGGGAAAGGGCGGCCGCTGGCCGAGATCCTGGGAGAGACGCGAATGGTGGCCGAGGGAGTCACCACGACCATGTCTGTCCGGGACCTCGCCCGGAGGGAAAAGGTCGAGATGCCTATCTCGACGGAGGTCTATCAAATCCTCTATGAGAAAAAAGACCCGAGGGCATCCCTCGGGGATTTGATGTTACGTACGTTAAAAGTCGAATAAAGCAAAGTGAGGTTGGAGATGAAAAAAAAGAATATTTTAGTCTTCGGTATGTGTCTGAGCCTAGTGACATGCGCGTCCTCACAGAAAAAGTTCCAGATGGCCAAAGAGAAAGATCCTCAATACCAGTACTCTATGGGTGCCGTTTACCTGAACAATAACAACCTGGACGAGGCGGTCAGGTTCTTCAACAAGGCCCTGTCTCTTGACCCCCGCCATTATCAGTCGCTGAACGCGCTGGGCCTCGTCCATTCGATGAAAGGCGATCTCCGGGAGGCCGAGAAATCCTTCCTGAAGTGTCTGGAAGTCTCTCCGAACTTTATGGAGGCCCACAATAACCTGGGCATGATCTATCAGGAGATGGGCTTCCTTGACAAGGCCGAGGAGGAATTTAAAAGAGTCATCGCCGACCCCACCTATGCCAGCAAGGAGTTGGCTTATTACAACCTGGCCAGGCTGTATACGATGCGCCAGAACTGGGAGACGGCCCTCTTCTATGCAGATAAGGCGATCCAAGCCAACGCCCGTTATCATTTGGGCCATGGCCTGCGGGGCTACATCCTGGAGAACCAGGACAAGCTTCCCGAAGCGATTGAATCCTACAAGCAGGCGGTCAAACTGCTCCCCGGTGATGTCGCTTACAGCTTCAACCTCGCCGCCGCCTATTTTAAGAACGGCGACTTCCGTCAAGCCGGAGAAATCCTAGGGAATATCCTGCCCTTGATCACAGACCCCGAGATGAAAGAAAAGGCCAACTCCTACCTAAAGACGATCAAAGAGAAAGAAAAGCAAAGCGTCTGACTTAGGTCCCCTCTTCCCAGGCCGCCAGGTACTTTTTCTGGGCGGCGGTCAGGCGATCGATCCGGATTCCCATCGACCGGAGCTTGAGGCGGGCGATCTGCTCGTCGATCTCCCGAGGGACGCCGTAGACCGCTTTGGTCAGAGTTTTTCCCTTTCGGCTGAGATAAAGGGTGCTCAGCGCCTGGTTGGCAAAGCTCATGTCCATGACCATAGCGGGATGGCCTTCGGCCGCGGCCAGGTTGATCAGCCGGCCTTCGCCCAGAAGGTAGATCTTGCGTCCGTTGCGGAGCTCATACTCGTCCACGAATTCCCTTATCCTCTTCTTCCTCCTGGCGAGGGAAGAGAGGGCGGGGATGTCGATTTCGACGTTGAAATGCCCGGCGTTGGCGACGATAGCGCCGTCTTTCATCCGGAGAAAATGCCGGCGGGTGATGACGGTTTTGTCTCCGGTGACGGTGACGAAGACATCGCCGATCGAGGCGGCTGCCTTAAGCGCCATGACCTCGAAACCATCCATCACGGCCTCCAGCGCGCGCAGGGGGTCAACCTCGCAGATGATAACCTTGGCGCCCGCGCCC
>Ga0153916_10004662_pt1 | contig 10368 bp, 9 predicted proteins | sample Opewatmetagenome_FD_109642 | JGI IMG/M metagenome (GOLD analysis project Ga0153916, IMG submission 109642) | Freshwater wetland microbial communities from Ohio, USA - Open water 3 Core 3 Depth 4 metaG | ecosystem: Environmental > Aquatic > Freshwater > Wetlands | place: USA: Ohio, Lake Erie, Old...
TAACTGGTCTGCATCCAAGTAACAAATGTCACGGCGGGTGGCAGGACTGTGCCTGAGGATTGAAAATGGGTAAGACCCGCCTGGAAGCATTCAGTGACGGCGTGCTCGCAGTCATCATCACCATCATGGTGCTGGAGATGAAAGTGCCTCACGGTTCGGATTGGCAGTCGCTGCAACCGATGCTGCCGGTCTTTCTGAGTTACGTGCTCAGCTTTGTTTACATCGCCATCTACTGGAATAACCATCACCATATGTTGCATACATTGCATCATGTCAACGGCCGTGTGTTGTGGGCGAATATGCATCTGCTGTTCTGGCTGTCGCTGGTGCCGTTCGTGACCGGCTGGATGGGCGAGAACCATTTCGCCGCTTTGCCCACTTCGCTGTATGGGGTGGTGTTGTTCATGGCGGCGGCGGCTTACTTCATCTTGCAGTATTGCATCATCTCGGTCAGCGGCGGCAAGGATGCGCTGCTGGCCAAAGCGGTAGGGCAAGATCGCAAGGGCAAGGCCTCGCTATTGATGTATGCCATCGCGATCCCGGCGGCTTTCTGGAACCAGTGGTTGTCGGATGCGCTGTACGTCGCGGTCGCTGTCATGTGGCTGATCCCTGACATGCGCATCGAGCGGGTCATGGGCGAATGAAAACACCATCAATACCTCAGCAATAGGCGCGCAATGCAGATTTGGGTGGATGCCGATGCGTGTCCGAAGGTCATCAAGGAAATCCTGTTCCGTGCCGCGGAGAAGCGGAAAATCCAGCTGACGCTGGTTGCGAACAAGTTGTTGTATTGTCCGCCTTCACGGCATATCCGCGCCATGCAGGTGCCTGCTGGTTTCGATGTGGCCGATGACAAGATCGCCAAAATGGTCGAGCCGGGTGATCTGGTCATTACCGCCGATATTCCGCTAGCCGCCGACGTGATCGCGCGCGGCGGACATGCCTTGAACCCGCGCGGCGAGTTTTACACCAAAGACACGATCCAGGAGCGGCTGACGATGCGCAATTTCATGGATGGCCTGCGCGGCAGCGGCGTGGAGACGGGCGGCCCGCCGGCGTTAAGTTTGGGCGATCGTCAGGCATTTGCGAATCATCTGGACAAGTTTCTGGCCAAGCACGCTGCAAAATCAGGGTGAGTTGTGCCGAGTTTTCTTGCAGAGCATTCGCCCGGCAGGTGGTCTGGCATGGCGAACTAGCGTATGCTTTGCGTGTCGACCCGATTCGCAGGAGGTGTAAAAATGAAACCTTATTTTAGCAACCCATTGGGGTATTTGATGGCCATTGCCTTGCTGTTCACGGCATGCGCCACAACAGAGCTTAACGCAGTCTGGAAGGATCCCGCCTATCAGGCTCGTCCCGCCAAAATCATGGTCATCGGGGTGGCCAAGAATCCGCTCAACAGAAGACTTTTCGAAGATGAGTTCGTCGCGCAACTCAAGGCTCGCGGGACGGATGCGATCGCGAGCTATACCGTCCTGCCCGACAGGCAGCAGGATGACCGCGAGGCCATCGCGGCCAAGGTGAAAGAGCTGGGTGCGGATACGATACTCATTACCAGGCTGGTGAGCAAAAGGGTAGTGCAGACCTATGTGCCGGGGACTGCTTATTTCCCGCCGCCTTATTACGGATCATGGCCGGACTATTATTGGAATGGCTATCAATATATGTACACGCCGGGCTATATCTCCGAGGACGAATATGCTGTCATCGAGACCAATCTATACGAAGCCAGGAGCGACAAGCTGATCTGGGCGGCTACTTCTGAAACAGGCATCCGCGGTGCGGATATGAGTGTCATTCAGGGCTACATAGCGGTCATGGTGAAGAACATGATCGGGCTGGGGCTGCTGGGTAAGTAACCCTCTTTCGAGCGCGCGCAACGCACTGCCCGTCTGTTACTCGGGCATGCCAGAATCCGGGCTGGTCAAACTCGGGGCGCATCAAATAAAAAAGGTCGGCATGGCAAAAGCAAAAACGATTTATTCCTGCACCGAGTGTGGCGGGCAGGTAACGAAGTGGCAGGGCCAGTGTCCGCATTGCGACGCATGGAACACGCTGGTGGAGAGCGTGGCGGAAGTTGCGGCGAGCGGAAAGAATCGATTCAATGCGCTGGCGGCGACAGGCAAGGTGCAGATGCTCGCCGAGGTCGAAGCGGCGGAGGTACCGCGCACTCCTACCGGTATCGTGGAATTCGACCGCGTGCTGGGCGGCGGGCTGGTGCAGGGCGCGGTGGTGCTGATCGGCGGCGATCCGGGCATCGGCAAATCCACGCTGCTGTTACAGACGCTGGCGCATCTCTCGTCGCACAAGCGAGTGCTGTATGTCAGCGGCGAGGAATCGACGCAGCAGATCGCGTTGCGCGCCAAGCGCCTGGTGCTGGATGCGAGAGAGATGCATCTGCTCGCGGAAATCCAGCTCGAAAAAATCCAGGCGGCCATCGCGCAGGAAAAACCGGATGTGGTGGTGATCGATTCCATCCAGACCGTGTATTCCGAGCAACTGACTTCCGCGCCCGGCTCGGTGTCGCAGGTGCGTGAATGCGCGGCGCAGCTCACCCGCGTCGCCAAGAGCGGCAACATCACGATGATCCTGGTCGGGCACGTCACCAAGGAGGGTGCGCTGGCCGGGCCGCGCGTGCTGGAGCACATCGTGGACACGGTGCTTTATTTCGAGGGCGATACCCATTCCAGTTTCCGTCTGGTGCGCGCGTTCAAGAACCGCTTCGGCGCGGTGAACGAACTCGGCGTGTTCGCGATGACCGAGAAAGGCTTGCGCGAGGTGAGCAATCCTTCCGCTCTGTTCCTGTCGCAGCATGGCGCGCAGGTGGCGGGCTCGTGCGTGATGGTGACGCAGGAAGGTACGCGGCCTTTGCTGGTCGAGATACAGGCGCTGCTCGACGAGGCACATTCACCCAGCCCGCGCCGCCTGTCTCTGGGCCTGGAACAGAACCGGCTGGCGATGTTGCTGGCGGTGCTGCACCGCCATGCGGGCATCGCCTGCTTCGATCAGGATGTGTTCATCAACGCGGTGGGCGGCGTGAAGATCACCGAGCCGGGCGCCGACCTCGCGGTGCTGCTCGCGATCGTGTCCTCGCTCAAGAACAAGCCGCTGCCGGAAAAACTGGTGGTGTTCGGCGAAGTCGGCCTGGCCGGGGAAGTGCGCCCGGTGCAGCGCGGACAGGAGCGTTTGAAAGAGGCCGCCAAGCTGGGCTTCACACACGCGATCATCCCCAGGGCCAATGCACCAAAACAGAAGATTTCGGGCATGGAAATCATTGCGGTGGAACGGGTTGAAGAGGCGGTGGAGAAGATGCGATAGGGGCACAGTGACTGCTGTTGTGCTGATCGTTGTATCGCGTTAAAGTGCAAACGTACAAAAAAATAAATCTGGAGACGCAACGATCATGGCATTAACCGTTCTGGTGGCACTGGCGATAGTCGTCATGCTCGCTTTTTTCCGTGCCTCGATTACCAGTTGGGTGTTGGCGGCGATGGTGATCGTGCCGGTGATCTCGATACAGGCGAGCTTTTCGGACAACGTGTTGCTGGCAATAGGTGGCGTCCTGCTATTGTTCATCGTGTTTTTCGGAATTCCTTATTTGCGCCGCAATGTGGTGAGTGGCGCAGTACTTAAAGTATTCCGCAGGATATTGCCGCAAATTTCCGCTACGGAACAGGAAGCGATCGATGCCGGTACGGTGTGGTGGGACGGCGAGTTGTTCAGCGGCAATCCGGATTGGGATAGGCTGCTGGCCTTCCCGAAGTGCGGACTAAGCACCGCCGAGCAGGCCTTTCTCGATAATGAAGTCGAGCAGTTGTGCGCCATGCTGGACGATTGGGACATCACGCACAATCGCGCGGACCTGACCCCTGAAGCCTGGCAGTTCATCAAGGACAAGGGATTCTTCGGCATGATCATTCCGAAGCGATACGGCGGGCTGGAATTTTCCGCGCAGGCGCATTCGGCGGTGGTGAGCAAAGTCGCTTCGCGCAGCGGCACGGCGGCGGTGACGGTGATGGTGCCGAATTCACTGGGGCCGGCCGAATTGCTGTTGCATTACGGGACAGAGCAGCAAAAGGAAACGTATCTGCATCGTTTGGCCAAGGGCCTGGAAGTGCCATGCTTCGCGCTGACCGGCCCGTTCGCGGGTTCCGACGCCGGTGCGATCCCTGATTACGGCGTGGTGTGCCACGGCGAGTTCGCCGGGCAGCAGAATGTGCTGGGCATCCGCCTGACCTGGGAAAAGCGCTATATCACGCTGGCGCCTGCAGCCACGCTGCTCGGTCTTGCATTCAAGCTATATGACCCGGATCGCCTGCTCGGCGGCGAAAACAGTCGCGGCATCACGCTCGCGCTGATCCCCACCGACACGCCGGGTGTGCAGATCGGCCGCCGCCACTTCCCGCTGAATTCCGCTTTTCTGAACGGCCCGACGCAGGGCAAGGATGTGTTCATCCCTATGGATTACATCATCGGCGGCACTTTGCGCGTGGGGCAGGGCTGGCGCATGCTGATGGAATGCCTGGCGGCGGGACGCTCGATCTCGTTACCCGCCAGCAGCATCGGCGGCATGAAGCTGGCGGCGCGCACCAGCGGGGCATATGGCCGCGTGCGCAAACAGTTCAAGGTGCCGATCGGCAAGTTCGAGGGCGTGGAAGAGCCATTGGCGCGTATCGGCGCGCATACCTACATGGTCGACGCGGCGCGCCGCTTCACCGCACTTGCGGTGGACATGGGCGAAAAGCCCTCGGTGGTCTCGGCCATCATCAAATATCATGCCACCGAACGCGGCCGCATCGTGATCAACGATGCGATGGATGTGCATGGCGGGAAAGGGATATGTCTGGGACCGGACAATTATCTGGGGCGTTTCTACCAGCAGACTCCGATCGGTATCACCGTGGAAGGCGCGAATATCCTGACGCGCACGCTGATGATCTTCGGCCAGGGGGCGATCCGCTCCCATCCCTATGTGCTGAAAGAGATTGCAGCGGTAAACGATCACAACCGTCAGCGCGCCCTGCACCAGTTCGACGAGGCGCTGTTCGGGCACATCACATTTGCATTGAGCAATGCCGCGCGCAGCCTGGTGTTCGGGTTGACGGGCGGCCGCGGCATAGAAACGCCCGAGGGGGACGAAACCCACCGCTACTACCAGCAATTGACGCGCTTCTCGGCGGCCTTCGCATTGAGCGCGGATGTGGCCATGGCGGTGTTGGGCGGTTCGTTGAAGCGGCGCGAGAAAATCTCCGCGCGCCTGGGCGACGTGTTGAGCCAGATGTATTTGTGTTCGGCAGCGTTGAAACGTTTTCAGGACGATGGCCGTCCTTCTGAAGACTTGCCGTTGCTGGATTGGGCGATGCAGGATTCTCTATACAAGATCCAGCAAGCTTTTGACGGCGTGATCCAGAATTTTCCGAACGCATTGATGCGAGGATTGTTGAGCATTCTGGTCTTTCCTCTGGGACGGCGTTTGCCGCCGCCATCCGATCATCTCGGGCACCAGATCGCCACTCTGCTGATGCAGCCCGGCGCGGCGCGTGACCGTTTGACTGCGGGAATATACGTTCCGGATGATGAGCAGGACGCGGTAGGCGCGCTTGAGGCAGCCCTTGCCAGCACCCTGGTCAATGAGCCGTTGCTTGCCCGGCTGGAAGAAGCGCGCAAGGCAGGCAAGCTGAAAGCATTTGAAGAATTGGCGCGAATCTCCGAAGCGCGTGACCAGGGCATCTTCTCCGCGGGTGAAGCTTTACAATTGGAGCGCGACTATGCGTTGCGCCGCAAGGTCATCATGGTGGATGATTTTGCACCGGGGCAGTTGCGGGCAGCGGGGAATCAAGATGATGATCGAAAAATCATGCGGGCGTAAGCCCGTCGCTGGCAATTGCACGCTTGAAGAATCCTGCTCTGCCACGATATCGTTTTGTGTATGTTGCAGGCTTGAATTTTAATTTAGGAGGCGTTGTTGAATACAAATCATCCATTCAGTATCGCTGCGATACTGGTGTCTCTAGGCACAGCAATGCTATGTTCCGTCAACGCCTATGGCGATACCAATGAGAGCCTGGATATCAACCTCAATTCGATTTATCTCAAGAATAGAACGCAGAGGGATTTCGGCGTACTCAGCGAAATCATTCTCCAGCTTCCCTATCCTATATCCGATACCGCCAAGAAAACCGGCAAAGGACCTTTCGGGGGCATCACGTATTTTGACAATAAAATCATTGCGACCACCAATACGGAGCTTGCAACTGTTGTGGGGTTGGGCCGAATTTACTATTCGACCACCGTTCCCGGTGAGACCCCGACAACATTCGTTCCATTTCTGAACGGCTACCGTGCCTTGTTTATCGATTACCAGGATCCTGCGGGCCCGACTGTTGAGGGAAAAATCAACTCATGGCTTACTCCGGGGTTCATGTATGCGCAGCGGCTTGACAAAAGAAAGACCCTGCATCTTGACATGGAGGTCTATAGTTATTCGAGAAGTCGCAACAATCGCATCAGGATGGGTATCAGTTATTTGCCAAAATGGCCGATGATCCTGAGCGCAAGCTATGAACGCCTTTCCTGGGATTTGAGCGAGAATATCCGTGGCAACGATTTCTTTATGAAGGGTAACTCCGGCGAGTACGCTTTAAAAGTAATTGTTCGCGATCCGCCCAATGGTAACTTTTCATTGATCCTCGGTTACGGCACTTTCCGTAATGCTGCAGTCCCGGCATTTCTTCAAAGTGCAAGTGATGCCAAGGGAAAATTTGTTGGTATTGAAGCATCGGCGGGCGTTCTGGCCTGGTGACGGGCGTGAGTAACGTAAGCGATCGGGCACGTAGCGATAGACGGCACGATGATTCTTGACATGCGGAATCAATCAGCTCGACTCGGGACGGGACATGCATGCCCCATGTCACAACCCTGAATGGAATCGTGGTAATGAATGATCTGCTCGGCAAAACAATTTTCATCACCGGTTCCAGCCGCGGCATCGGGCGCGAGATCGCGTTGCGTTGCGCGCGTGACGGAGCGCAGGTGGTGATCACCGGCAAGACTGCTGCGCCACACGCCAAGTTGCCGGGCACGATACACACGGTTGCCGATGAAGTTGTGCAGGCGGGCGGGCAGGCACTGGCGATACAACTCGACGTGCGCGACGAAGCGGCGATCCAGGCCGCGGTGGCACAAACAGTGGAGCGATTTGGCGGCATCGATGTGCTGGTGAACAACGCCAGCGCCATCAGCATGACATCCACGCTGGAGACGGCCCCGAAGCGGCTCGACCTGATGTGGGACGTGAATATGCGCGCGACTTTTCTGGTATCGCAGGCATGCATCCCTTATCTCAAACAAGCCGGCAATCCGCATATCCTGACGCTGTCGCCGCCGTTGAACCTGGATGCGAAATGGTTTGCGCCGCATTTGGCCTACACGATCTCCAAATACGGCATGAGCATGTGCGCACTGGGCATGGCAAGCGAATTCGCCGACGGCGGAAGCGGGACCAAAGGCATAGCGGTGAATTGCCTGTGGCCGCGCACCACGATTGCTACCGCCGCGATCGAATTCAATTTTCCCGAAACGGTGCTGCGCGCATCGCGCAAACCTGCCATCATGGCGGATGCGGCGCATGTGATCTTGACGCGCGACAGCCGCTCCTGCAGCGGAAATTTTTACATAGACGAAGATGTGCTGCGAGAGGCGGGAGTGAGCGATTTCGAACGATATGCGGTGTCGCCGGGCACACCGCTGTTCAGTGATTTATTTCTTGGTTAGTAATTGTTTGGTTCCTGGGGAGGAGGGATTGAATGCAGGCTGAAGCAATCGATGTGATTACACCGGAACAGGCGGGCACCCTGCACGGGCTGTTTCTCGAGCGCGTGCGCCGCACGCCGGACAAGGTCGCCTATCGCCATTTTGAACAGAATGCATGGCGCGACATCACCTGGCGGGAGATGCGCGACGAAGTGGCGCGCTGGCAGGCGGCGCTGGCCGGCCTGAAGTTGCAGCGCGGTGACCGCGTCGCGATCATGTTGCGCAACTGCCCGCAGTGGGTGATGTTCGACCAGGCGGCGATGTCGCTGGGCTTGATCGTCGTGCCGCTATACACCGTTGACCGTCCGGAAAACATCGCCTACATCGTCAACGATGCCGGCGTGAAGGTGATGCTGTTCGAGAATGGCGAACAATGGCAGGCTTTGAGCGCGGTGCGCGACCAGCTCGGCGGCGTGGTGTGTTTCGTGAGCATCGGCAAGATAAACAACGATGATGAGCCGCGCCTGAAGTCCATGGCGGAGTTTCTGCCACCGTCTGCGCAATTGCAGCCAGCCCCGCCCTGCCGGATGAATGAACTGGCCAGCATCATCTATACCTCCGGCACCACCGGCAGACCCAAAGGCGTGATGCTTAGCCATGCCAATATGCTCACCAACGCCCATGCCTGCCTGGACACCTTCACTGTGCGCGGTGATGATCTGTTCCTGTCTTTCCTGCCGCTGTCGCACACTTTCGAGCGCACGCTGGGCTATTACCTGACAGTGATGACGGGCGCTACCGTAGCCTTTGCACGTTCCATCCCGCTGTTGTCGGAAGACCTGCAAACCATCCGGCCGACTTTGCTGATTTCCGTGCCGCGCATTTACGAACGCGTCTATGGCGCGATCAAAACCAGGCTTGAAGAAGGGTCACCGCTCAAGCGCATGCTGTTCTATTTCGCGGTGGAAACCGGCTGGGCGCGCTTTCTGCACGAGCAGGGGCGGGGTTACTGGCAGGCTTCCTTCCTGTTGTGGCCGATATTGCAAAAACTGGTTGCGCAAAAAATCCTCGATAAACTGGGTGGCCGTTTGCGCGTCGCGATCAGCGGCGGCGCCGCGCTTGCACAGGAAATTTCGCATGTATTCGTCGGCCTGGGGTTGCCCGTTGTGCAGGGCTACGGCCTGACCGAAACCAGCCCGGTGATCTCCGGCAATCATCTGGAAAATAATTTTCCGGACAGTGTCGGCCAGCCGATACGCGATGTGGAAGTGCGCATCGGGGAACAGAACGAGTTGCTGGTGAAAGGGCCGAATGTGATGCTGGGCTACTGGAACAATCCTGACGCGACCAGGGCGATGATCGATGCCGATGGCTGGCTGAACACCGGCGATACCGTGGGCATCAGCGACACCGGACACATCTACATCACCGGACGCATCAAGGAGATCATTGTGATGTCGAACGGCGAGAAGATCCCGCCGGGCGATATGGAACAGGCGATCCTGCACGATTCGTTGTTCGACCAGGTGATGATCTACGGTGAGGCACGTCCATACCTGGTCGCGCTGGCCGTGCTTAATCCCACGGCCTGGCCGCAATTCGCCGGTGAAGTCGGCGTGCGCCCCGACATGCCGGAATCGCTGAAAGACAGCCGCGTGCAAGCCGCAGTGCTGGACCGCATCGCGCTCAATCTGAGCGGCTTTCCGGGCTATGCCAACGTGCACCGCGTGTTGCTCTTGCAGGAACCATGGAGCGTGGAGAACGGCCTGCTCACGCCCACGCTGAAGCTCAAGCGCCCCGAGGTCGTCAAGCGATTCGCCGGCGAGATCAAACAACTTTATGAGGGACACTGAACGTGGATGAACATCAGCACACCACCCTGCCGCAGCGCGAGCCGACCATCCGCGTGGCGGCGATGCCTTCCGATGCCAACTACACCGGCGACATCTTCGGCGGCTGGCTGATGGGGCAGGTGGACATCGCGGGCAGCATCCCGGCATTGCATCGCGCCAAGGGCCGCGTTGCGACAGTCGCGGTGAATTCCTTCGTGTTCAAACAGCCGATCTTTGTCGGCGATGTGGTGAGTTTCTACACCCGGATCGTCAAGGTGGGGACCACGTCGATCACCGTCGAAGTCGAGGTCTATGCGCAGCGCGATCCGGCCAAACCGGTTTGCGTCAAGGTGACCGAGGCCACGCTGACTTATGTCGCGGTGGGCGACGACCGCAAGCCGCGTCCGTTGCCGCCGGCAGATTAAAGCGAGAAAATAATCGTGCTATTGTAGGAGCGGGCCATGCCCGCGATTCATTCAAAGATCGCGGGTACGAAAAGCTTTTGTCCGGGCACCCGCATGGCCCGCTCCTACAAGTTTAATATGGCTGTATGGAATGACGGAATGAGAACGGGAGAAAAACAAATGAACAACAATTTCCATATCCGCAAGGTCGCAGTGCTCGGTGCAGGCGTGATGGGCGCACAGATCGCCGCGCATCTGGTCAACGCCAATGTCGAAACGCTGCTGTTCGAACTGCCTGCGGAAGGGTCGCCGCGTAGCGGCGGGGCACCCACCGGCGTACCCCCTGCGGGTGCCGCCAAGGAAGGCGACCTTAACGGCAA
>Ga0153916_10004663_pt1 | contig 10368 bp, 15 predicted proteins | sample Opewatmetagenome_FD_109642 | JGI IMG/M metagenome (GOLD analysis project Ga0153916, IMG submission 109642) | Freshwater wetland microbial communities from Ohio, USA - Open water 3 Core 3 Depth 4 metaG | ecosystem: Environmental > Aquatic > Freshwater > Wetlands | place: USA: Ohio, Lake Erie...
CGCGAGGGGCGGCCACGTTGGCCGCCCCTACGTCATCGGCGCGCGGCGCCTGGATCAGCCGCCGCTGATCGGCGGGATGAGGTCGACGAGCTCGCCGTCGAGGAGGACGCGGTCGAGGGGCTGTACCTCCTCCGAGACAGCGACGACGAGCGTCGGCATCAGCGACGCCAGCACCGGGTACTCGTCGGCCAGGCGGTCGCGCAGCGCCGCGACGGTGGTGCCGTCGGGCAGCGCCAGCGCGACGTCACGGTCGCCGACGAGGCCGCGCAGACCGGCGAACAGCCGGACGTGGACGTTCATGCGCCGAGACCGCAGCAGCGGATAGCAGAGGCCGGCACGACGCGAGCCGGCCGGGCGGGCTGGCGCAGCGCGCGGCTCTCCCGCGCCGCCTCGTGCATCAGCATCTCACGCAGGCGCCAGCGCCAGGCGTACTTCGCGGCTTCGCGCTCTCGCGCGTCCGCGGCCGCGCGAGCCAGCAAGATCAGCTCGAACATGACCGACGCCCTCCCTTCGTCAGCAGCAACTCGCCGTCACGGACGACGCCTTGTAAGCGGAAATGGTGGCGCTGTACCAGGGCTTGTCGGTGATCTCGGCGCGGCCGTCGACGCGCGCCACGGCGAAACCCGCTGCTCGGAGCCGGGTGATGTAATCGTCTTCGAGCAGCGCGCCGGCCTTGCAGCCGGCCCAGAGCGCCATGTCGCTGCGCTCCGCGTCGGACAGCTCGCGCTGGAGCACGACGTCGGAGACGTGGAGGCGGCCGCCGGGCTTCAACACGCGGAACGACTCGCGGAAGACGGCGTCCTTGTCCGGCGAGAGGTTGATGACACAGTTCGAGATGATCACGTCGACGCTGGCGTCATCGACCGGCATCGCCTCCATCTCGCCCTTGCGGAACTCGACGTTCGTGACACCGAGCTTCTCACGATTGGCGTTCGCCAGGTCGAGCATGTCCTGCGTCATGTCGAGGCCGATGACGCGACCTGTGGCGCCGACCTGTTTGGCCGAGAGGAAGCAGTCGAGCCCGGGGCCAGAGCCAAGGTCGAGCACGACCTCACCCTCGCGCAGGCCGGCGATCGCGGTCGGGTTGCCGCAGCCATACGACGCGACAGTCTCCGGCAGATCGGCGACATCGTCGACGACGTACAGGTTTTCGCGCTGGCTGGGGGCGCAACAGGACGACGCCTGCTGCGCGCGCTTGCCGTAGTGCTCCTGCACCGCCTTCTTGATCTCTTCGGCTGACTGGACCATGGTGACCTCCTTCAGGTCTGCAATCGGAAATTACCGATATCTCGCCGATAACAACAGGCGCCTCAGCAACACGCATCGCGGAGGACGCCGAACTCCTGTTTGAGCCACTCGATCGCCTCAGGCGCGAGGCCGTAGCAGACGTTTGGCCCTTCGATGTTGCCGCGCACGACGCCGGCGTCCTTCAGCACCTTCAGGTGCTCGGAGACGGTCGACTGCGCCAGCGGCAGCTCATCCACTAGGTCGCCGCAGACGCACGCCTGGCGGGCGGCGAGGAGCTTGACGATGCGGAAGCGGGCGGGGTGGGCGATGGCGCGCAGGATCGCGACTGTCCGGGCCTCCGATTCCGTCTGGTCGATCAGCTTCATATCGGAAATTTACGATAGCTGGGCGCGCCTGTCAAGTAGCCCGTTGCGAAACTCAGGCCAAAGATGAAGCCCCTATTCGGGGGCTTCATCGGCGAGTTGCCGGGCCTGTGCGGTGAACCCGCAGTCGGGACAGCGCCAACCGTTTGGCGACTCGTCCATAGGGTGTTTGCAGTTTGGGCACAGGTAGGCACCGTGCGAATCAGACCCGTCATCGGTCTCCAATGCGCTCTTAGCCAACTTCAGATATTCGGCGAGTCGGTCCAGATGTTGAGGGCGAACGACCTTCCCAGCCTCAGCCTCGATACTCACCGTCGCCTCGATGCCCTTCGCTAGGGGAACCCTCACCAGGTACTCGCCGACATGGCCAGTCTCGCGGTCAACAAACCGATCACCGAGCCCAGGTTTCTGCGTTTCAAGTGTCAGCGGCTTCACGGGAGGAGTATAGCCAGCCTTATCCAAGCCAGCAACGGTTAACGTCGCCCGGTAGACCCGGATAAGGCGGTCAGCCGCCTCCTCTCGGAACTTCCGATTCAGGACGAGGTAATGCCGCAGAAGGTCATCGGACGCCTCTCTCTTGGTCTCGTACAACTCGCGAAAGATGGGAGGTTCGATTGCGGCCTCCCGTAACGCGGTGACTGATTCAGGTGCCGAAGGCGGCATTACCATCAGTGTCAGGCCTCGCTCCGAAATCTTCACGTTGCCCTTGGAGCCTTCGATCAGTCCGTATGCACGCATAGCGCCGAGATGTGATTTCGCTGTTCCGCTCGCGCTCTTGTAACCCATCGACTTGAAGGCGACCGCGGAGGGGACCGTTCCGCGCCCCTCCTTCGCGTAGAGCGCCCGGGTCAGCGTAACGGCCTCTTCGAGCGTAATGCCCGGGTAGTTGGGGCTACGTTCCTTCCCAGCCATGTCGGCACCTCCTGACGCGATCTACTCTATCCCGAACAGATCCGTTTGGCAAGCGGATCTTTTTCGGGATAGCCCTTGACTTTTAGTCCGGATAGGCAGATACTGGACGCAGAACGGCGGAGCGCCCACGTGGCAGTGTTCGCGCTCCGCCGTCCGTTCGAAGGGGTCGTAGCTCAGAGGGTAGAGCAGCGGGCCGTTAACCCGCCGGTCTCGGTTCAACTCCGGGCGACCCCACCAGTCATTCGGCACCCGACTCGGCGGCAACCTTGCCGGGTGCCTTCCAAACACAGGAGGGCTAGCTCCCGTGAAGGCAACCCATTCTACCACGCCCCGGCAAGGGCGTGGCCACAGACTCATGGCCAATCTGGAAGCCTTGTTCGAGGCGCTACCGGATGGGCCGCTACTGGCCACGCTCGCGGCGACCCGCCACACTGGCCGCCCCGGCTACCCGCTGCGGGTCATGTGGCGGACGCTGGTGGCCTCGTTCTACCTCGGCATCGTCCACGACACTGACCTTGTACGGGCGCTTGAAGCCAACCCGACACTGTCCGCAGCATGCGGCATCACTGAACTGGAAGGCGTGCCGAGCAAGTTTGCGTACTGCCGGTTTCGGCGCAAGCTTGCTGCGTTTGGCGAAGCCGTGGCCGACGTGCTGTCATCGACGGTGAACCGCCTCAGGGATACGCTGCCGAACTTCGGCGAGACGATCGCTTTCGACGCGACCGATGTGAAGGCGTGGGCCAATGGCTTCCACCAGGAGACGGACCCTGACGCCGGCACGGGAGCGAAGAAGAAGGCCGACCATCGGTTTTACTGGTACGGCTACAAAGTGAGCATCGCAGTTGACGCGGGCTCCGAGCTGCCCGTGTGGTTCAACGTGGCGCCAGCGAACACCTACGACGGCGCGCACCTGGCACCCGTCCTCAGCGACGCCCGCCGACGATTCGACTGGTTCTCGCCCTCCTACGTGACCGCGGACAAGGGTTACGACGCCCGAGAGGCGTTCCGGTTCGTCGGACAGGAGTTGGGCGCGGTGCCGGTCATCGACGTGCAAAAGACACACGCACCACGTAAGGGCACACCCAGCGTGAAGCCGTGCGAGGCACACCCAGTAACGGACATGCTCGGCAACGAACGGCTACAGTGCGAACGGCGACCCTACGAGTGGCGCTGTCCGCTGTTTGTGTCGTGCCGGTGGCACCCCACGCGGGAACGCGCGAATCCGCTAGAGACGGCCCACTATAGCGAGCGGTTTAGCCCGTTCGTATACCGCTCCGAGGAGTGGAGGCAGATTTACAACATGCGCGTCTCCGTTGAGCGCGTATTCTCGCGACTCAAGGGCTATCGGAAGCTCAACGCGCTTCGGACACGGCGCATGCCGAAGGTATGGCTTCACGTCGCCCTGAGCGTACTCGTCATGAATGCAGGTGCGGTGTCGCACTCTATTAGTGGTGCCAGCCTTCGGACATGTGTGGCATAATGCCCGAAAAGCGAATACGCCAGCTCTGGCAAGCTGGCGATCCTTTCAGATGGGCTATACCCTGAGGCTCCCTTTTGGCTGAGGGTAGAGCTTGGCAGCTGCGTCTGTCAAGCGAAAAGGGAGAGTGGCTCGTGCCGTCCAGAACTGAGTGGCTTTTGCGGTTTCTGGTGGGCGTAAGCCCCCACTACGATGGCTGGATCGACCGTATTCGTGTCATGAAGGGCATGTTCCTCTTTCAGGCAGAAGGTGATCCTCCGATCGGTGAGGTCAACTACAACTTCCGACCGTACGACTACGGACCGTTTACTCCTGAGATTTACCGAGACGTTGAGGCATTGATCGCCACAGGCTTGGTAACGGACACCGACGAAGGCAAGTCCTATCGGGCCACTGAGCGTGGCGCACGATACGCCGCTAACATCGCCTATCCCGCCAAGCCGCTACAGACGTTGTGTGAACTGAGAGTCGAAGTGCAGGATCTCAGCTTCCGCGATCTGCTGCGCCGCGTGTATAAGGCTCACCCTGAATCCGCAGTGCGGAGTGTCGCGCGGGACGTTCTAGGTTGACGGTCATTTCCGGCTTCCGATGCGCGGACGGCGCCGTTCTGGTCTCCGACAGTCAGATTTCTATAGGCACTGTTCGTCGCATGGAACAGAAGGTTTGGGCCGCACCAAGCGGGTTCGTTTTTGCGTTGGCTGGCGCCGAGTCCAGCATGCATCTGCTTCGGGACAGACTTCTTGCGACGACGTTTGCGGCAACCAACCAACATGAACTTAGAGACGAGATCGGGGCGCTCGCCGTAGATGTGCTCGGGAAAGAATACGCCCGTGTTACTGCCGTGCTCGGGTCACCGTCGTTCGATCACTTTCCTGCTGCCGAAGCCATTATTGGCGCGTATCTCGGCGGTCCATGTCTCTATCACGTGAACTCTCTGGCGACTGTCACGATGTGCACAGGAGATTTCGTTGCCGCTGGATCGGGTGGTGACTTTGCGGTTCAAGCGGCCGGTGTCTTCGAGTCTTTGCGGCAGAGACCTCTCACACTGTTCCAGACTCGACTCATGGCGTTCCGCGTTGTCCAGGCTGCAATCACCATCGCCGGACCGAACACCGCAATTGGTGGCCCCATCCAATTGGCTACCGTCGGGTGGTCAGGGGCGGTACCAGTGGCAACGCTGCTGGGCTCGAACGAGCAGGTGACGGTCGATGCTGTGGATGAATGGACTCAACTGGAAGCGGACCGCTTTCAGTTGCAGGCCCCGCCCACTCCATGACCGCATCGAGGAGTTTCGCAACAGCCTACAAGAAGCCCGTTGCGAAACTCCCTACTTGAGCCGCCGACGAAGCTCCCGACTAGGGGGCCTTCGTTTACAATCGCGCCGTGAAGGCGTTGCACTGGATCAGCCGGACGACCCGCCTGCTCATACTAGTCGCGCTCGGCGTGGAGAGCGGTCTCATCCTCGGTATCTTCATAGCGGCGCGGTTCTGGGACCTACTGTTCGGGTGGTGGCTCTTCGGGATCGCCGCTCAGGTGCTCGCGATTCCGCTGTTCCTGCTTGTAGCGTTTTCCCTCACGATCGATGCTTTCGTTTGGCTAAGGTCGCGACCCTGAGAGTTTCGCTAGAGCCTACTTGGGACAAGAGCCACCGGCGTTCTCCCGCGCGGCACCCTCTGAGTTCCCGCGAGCGCCCGCCCGGTTGACGACCGGCTAGTGGAGGATCATACTCGGCTTAGCGACCCGATGCTCGACACGGCGGATCATACGATGACGACCATCGTCCGGCTAGACAAACCGCGCCGTGAGCGCGCGATCCGGCTCCTGACCGAAGCAAAGGACTACCTCACCATCAACCTCCTTCCGCGCCGCCGCATGACCACGGGCGAGCGACGAGAAATTCAGCGCAACGTCGCCAACGACCCGAAGGTGGACCGCGCGCTGAGGGAGACACTCGCTGCGCGTCCGCAGTTGCGGAAGAAAGATTCCAGCCGGCGTGGCGTACAAGGTCGTCCTGGACAGTGAAGTAGCGGCCGAAGTCGCGACATTCTCTGCCCGGACGCTCCACTACTGGAACGCCTGCCTCGCTGAGATAGCAGCCGACCCATTCCCCCGATTCGGCCTGTACGTCGAGCGTGTCATTCCGATCGCGCCGTTCCCGATGCGGACGTACTTGTACGAGATCACAGAAGAGACGAGCATCTCGGAGGAAAAGATGCTCGTCTTTGTGGCCGAGTTCTTCCCCGAATATTCACCGGTGTATGTCGTGGATGAGGCGGAAGACGAAGTAGTGATCTTCTACCTCAGGCCAAACCGGTAAAGGTCGTTCAGGCGGCGGCGGGGTCCGCGCTGGCGGAGTCGTCGGCGGGCGGAGCCGGACGAATCGGCGTCACGTGGGGGGCGTTCTCGCTGTAGAGGCGGGCGATGGGGCCTGCGGCAACGAGCGTGAGGAAGCTGGCGATGCGCGCGCCCGTGGTCTCGGCGAACTGGGCGACGGGTTCCGCTACGGGGAGTCCGAGCGGGTTCAGCCAGCGCTTCCACTCCTGCTCGAAGTAGTGCGCCCAGAGGCTTGCGTTGGCGACGGTCGCGTCGGGCGGGGTCTGGTCGATTCGCTCCATGTGGGCCTCCAGTCGGACTCAAGGCCATCGTACGCGCGCGGGGTGCCGCCCGTGTTAAGCGCCGATGAACGTCAGATGAACGGTTGTCGAAGGGTTTCGTCCGCCAGCACCGAGCTAATGATCGGCTTGTGACGGATTTCCCGAATAGCTTACCGGCCGTCCATCCGCGGATCAAATCATGGACGACGGGCGCACGGCCCGACTATCGGGAGAGGCCCGCCAAGTGGGTCACTCGCGGCCGGACTGGAGATAATCATCGAGGGTGCGGCCGGGCTCGTCGGTGAAGCGGTCGGGCAACGATGTGAGTTCGCGGATGCGGTCCAAGCGGAAGCTGCGGAAGTCCTCGCGCAGCTCGCACCAGCCGGCGAGCGACCACGAGGGGCCCCAGAAGAACAGGCCGAGCGGGCGCACCGTGCGCTCGGTGTCGGCGCCGTCGGCGGCGGTGTAGGCGAGGCGCACCTTGCGGCGGGCTTCGATGGCGGCGCGAAGGACGCCGAGCGCACCGGCGAACTTCGCCGGGACGTGGAAGCCGGGGGCGAAGAGGGGCGTGTTGGTGAGGCGCTCGCGCAGGCGGTCGGGCAAGACGGCCTCGACGCGGGCGAGGGCCTCGTCGGCGGCCTTCGCGAGGCCGGCGTCGCCCCAGCTCTTGACGACGCGGGCACCGAGGACCATCGCCTCGATCTCCGCGTCGCTGAACATGAGGGGCGGGAGGTCGAAGCCGCGGCGCAGTATGTAGCCAACGCCGGCCTCGCCTTCGATCGGGACGCCGGAGAGCATGAGGTCCCGGACGTCGCGGTAAACCGTGCGCTCGGAGACCTCGAGCTGCTCGGCGAGCCAGGCGGCGGTGGCGACGTTGCGGCGTCGGAGGAGCTGGATCACCTGGAAGAGCCGGTCGGCGCGGCGCATCGAGGTCTACCTCCGTCCTGTTGATTGTCTGCGAAGAAGGCCGTAAGCACTCGTCCGGTGCGAGTGCCAGGGCGGCGGCGGGCAAGCGACTGTTCGGCAGTTTCGACTTCGCCGCCGGTGGACCTAACCCCCGGCCCCCTTCCCTGAAGGGAAGGGGGAGACGTGCCAAAGTATCGCACGATGGTCGTCGGATGTCCGACGGGCGCATGTCACCCGCGAGCCGGCGGGAGGGGCGCGACGTCGTCGCCGCGACCCCTCCCGTGAGTGGCGGCGCTACGGCTGCGGCGGCTTGTACTCGATGAGCTGGCAGTAGTTGCCGTCGGGGTCGAGGAACGTCGAGATGACGCCGCCCCACGGCTCCTTGCCGGCGGTGCGGATGAAGGTGACGCCGGCGGCCTCGAGGCGCTTCTGCTCTGCCGCGAGGTCGTCGACGAAGAAGTCGAGCAGCATGCGCTGGGGCTCGCGGGCGGCGCCCTTCACCTGGCTGTGGCCGTCGATGAGGAAGGGGGTGGGGCCGGCCATGAAGGCGCCATCGCCCATGTCGGGATTGCGCGGGAGGCCGACGACGTCGGCGTAGAACTGCTTGAGCTTGTCGGGCTGCTCGCTGGTGACGTTGATGAGGAACTGGCTGACCTGCATAGCGGCAGACGCAGTCCAGCACACCGTGCGTGTCGCCGGCTACGGTGCACGTGGGCGAGTCTCGTCTCTCGCGTGGCGAGAGGAGCTAAGGCTAGACATCGCTTAAGGCATGGAAGTATCGTTCACGCGTAATGAAGCGTGAAAGCAGAATGTTGCTCACCAGAGCGACCGATTCGGTATTGCTCTCGATCGAGCACTTCAATCGCCCCTGGGATCGTGGTCGTATCGACGCAGTCCTGATACTGCTCGACCGGGCGTTCGAACTCCTCTTGAAAGCAGTGATCGTGCATAAGGGCGGCAAGATCAGGGAGCCGCGCGCCAAAGAAACGATTGGGTTTGCCACATGCGTCCGGAAGTGCGTGAGCGACAGTAAGCTCAAATGCCTGACCGAGGAGGAGGCACTCACGATCCAAATCATCAATAGCCTCCGTGACGCCGCGCAGCACTACCTGCTCGACGTGTCTGAACAGCAGTTGTACATTTACGCGCAGTCGGGCCTGACCTTGTTTGACAAGCTGCTCAACGCAGTATTCAGTGCAAAGCTGTCAGATTACCTTCCTGAGCGAGTGCTTCCCCTCACCGCGAGCCCACCGATGGACTTCGGCACGCTCCTCAATTTGGAATTCGCTGAAATCCGGAAACTGGTGGCGCCAGGTTCCCGCAAGATGATGCGGGCGCGGGCGAAGTTGCGGGCCTTTGCGATCATCGAGGAGTCCCTCGGCGGGAGTCGGTTACAGCCGGGTGAGGCTCGTTTGGCGAAACTCGCATCGAGGATCGCGGCTGGCACCTCCTGGACTGACGTATTCCCGGGGATCAGGCAGCTCAACGTGGTTACCGAGGGAGCGGGCCCGACCGTCAAGTTGCGTATCACTAAGTCAGGGGCCGGTGAGCCTATAACGCTCGTTCCAGAAGGCACGCCCGGCGCGACGGTGGTAGCGATAAAGCGGGTCGACGAGTTGGGGTTCTACTCTCTCAGTTTGCGCGACTTAGCACCGAAATGCGGCCTATCAGAGAAAAAGACTCTCGCGGTGATACATGATCTGAACCTTCAGGCGGATGGCGACTGTTTCAAGGAAATCGCGATCGGGAAGTCGCGATTCAAGCGCTACAGCCCCACTGCGCTGGACAGAATCAAGAAAGCACTGCCTAATCTCGATATCGCTGAGATCTGGAAGAGGCACTCGGCGACTCTCGGCGGACGTCGGAGACCTGCCGGACCTCGCGCCAATGCGGTAGCGCTCCAACGATTCGGGCCATAACTACGACAACACCCCACACACTGGATCACGGTGGCAAGCGCCGCGACGAGGGGCAGTCGTGGGTTCTCCGGCAATGTTCGGGCCTCGTGCCCAAACTTGCTCCTCAAGGTCGAGGAGTTGCCGGCGAAGCTCTTCGCGGTGCCGGACCCGATGCCCCTGCCCCAGCCCTTCGACTGCCTGCGCGACAACCGGAAACCTGGATTTGTAATCAGCGCTAGCGGAGCGTCCAAAATATCGGAAGTCATTGCTGAGGAGGACGTTGGCCTTTCTGTAATCAGGATGTCGCCCCAGATCGCCTTTCACGTCCTCGGGGCCATGGTAAAGGGCATCGCGGCGCCAAGTGAACCGATCACCGCGCCGCTCATAGATGCAATCGCGCCGGCGCGCGAACTCTTCTCGCTCATAATATTCGGCGCAACGCACCTTCTCCGTGATCCGCGCAACGTAGAGCAGCGCGTTGTCTGGCCGGAGCGAATTCGCCGCAAAGCCGAAAACCAAGTCGCCTAGCCTTGCGGTCGACCGAATCATCGGCTTGCAGATAGCGAGCGAGAGAAGGCCATCCTGGACACACGGCGCGCCGCCGTCGTCAACTGTGAGCTTGTAGAAATAAATTCGCATCAGGAGGGGCGGTCTTCGGCGGCAGGGGTTGGGGGCGTGGCAGCGGGGGACTTCGGGTGGAGGAAGCGGAGGCGGAGGAGGTCGCGGGCGACTTCCCAGGCCTGCTGGGGGCGGACGCGCAGGCGCGAGCCTTCGACGTGGTGCCAGGTGACCGGCACGGAGACGATGTCGTAGCCGAGGGAGCGCGCTATGTGCAGGACCTCGGCGTCGAAGATCCAGCCGCGGAGGCGTTGGCGTCGGAAGACGGCCTGGGCGACGTCGTGCTCGAAGCCTTTCATGGGGCACTGGGTGTCGTCGATGTCGGGCAGGACGCGCATGGCCTTGCGCATCAG
>Ga0153916_10004664_pt1 | contig 10367 bp, 10 predicted proteins | sample Opewatmetagenome_FD_109642 | JGI IMG/M metagenome (GOLD analysis project Ga0153916, IMG submission 109642) | Freshwater wetland microbial communities from Ohio, USA - Open water 3 Core 3 Depth 4 metaG | ecosystem: Environmental > Aquatic > Freshwater > Wetlands | place: USA: Ohio, Lake Erie...
ATCATCCACGAATGCCTGAGAAATCACCCCTGCTGCTTGCTCGATATCTGATAATTCCAGCAACCTGTAGTCGAATTTATTTATATCGGTTTGAATTTTTAGAGTACCCATCTCACTTCTTCTATACTGCAACCAATCATCGCCTATGCGAATAACCCACGCGCCCACTTTTCAGCTCGCTCAAGTTCACCGATCACTAACGGACCTTTCATCCCTTCCACAAAGAAACCTTCTGCTGGTATTACCAGCTCCCCACCTTTTTTCTTAAGCTGTTTTGCAATTCGTTCAGCAGCATATCCATAAATCTTTACGAAAAAGGGCAAGGGGGGTGATTTTTCAATCTCATTCATCGTGAGCCGGGTATCAAAAGCAGCCACCTTGATTCCAATAAGACCATTTTTGGGTAAGCTGGTTAGAAAACTCTTCATAGCTGCCGTTGGTCTGAACTGCTGGGTGGGAGAGCCAACCAATAACAACTGAATTCCTGCAAGCTGTCCAGGCTTCAATGTCCCGATCTTCACCACCTCAACTTCCCCATGCTTGCCAATCGTTTTTCCAATGATCTGAGCAATTTTCTCAGTATTGCCATATTGTGAATCATAAATTACTAAAGATTTCATATGAATGCTCCTCATCATCAATATTCAGACGCAAAGCTTTGTTGAGTATCACATTATGTGAATTACCCGGGTTCCTTTATACATAACTGGCTCAACGAACCAGTTCGTATAATATTAGCACGCATTATCAGAATGGTAATTATTATGGATGGAAATTTGTATTACACCTATAAATAGAAAATTAAATTACCCACTTGATACGTTTATCCACGGATACAGCCGTTTTCATACGGTGGATCAAATATAATAGTAGACCACATGCCAACATGACGAACTCCAAGACCCTTGAAACCATAGATCCTTCAGGGGTGGTCCATAGACCAAGCCCGACCAAGGGGGAGCCAGTAAACAGGAGTGGAAGCTCGGGGGGGTGAACGATGAAATCCAAAAACCAGTGACTGATGACCACCAACCCGATGATGCTTGCTGTCTGTCTATTACGGTAGAAAAGATAAGCAATCCCGGCAGCCAGGAGCGACCAGACAATCGACATGAAAAGTCCATGGGACCATGGGATTTCCGATGGGACGAACAATGTGATCCCCTTATGATAGTCTATGAAGAAAGTGCCATTTCGTTCGAGACCAGCAGCCTTGAACCCAAGTTTTACAACATCATTTGAATATGCAGCTAATACCATAGCCCAAAGTGGTACTTTATCAGCCGTAGTTTTTGCTGCCAATCCAACCGCTAAATGACCGAGATAAATAGTCTGTTCTCCTGATCTGATCAATCAGTTGTAATAAAATGACCAGCTATCGTGCGTATCTACTATCTTACCATAGCCAGAGCGGAAATAAATCCAGGCAAATTCGCTTAACATCGAGAAATCAGATGGCTGCTCCACGTCTGCGATCTTCTTGGCATATTATGCAGTGCTGCTGCTATCCAGCACTAGATTTCTTGATACCAAGCTTGAGCTGGACCTATTGGATGATATCGAGCTAGTAACCCATCCCAGATTATGTTACTTTCTTGCGGATCTCGGCGCTTAAAAAATCCATCGCCCAGACCACTGCTACAATCGCCCAAATCGCGGTACCCGCTTTGCGGTATTCCAACACATTGATCCGCTGGCTGAGGTAATAGCCAATCCCACCCCCCCCCACAAAGCCCAAGATGGTGCTGATGCGCACATTAATATCCCAATGATAAATAATATACGAAATGAAATCGGGAATGATCTGCGGAATTACGGCATACAGGATTACCTGAACAGAGTTTGCTCCCGTAGCACTCACTGCTTCAATGGGACCCGGGTCAATATTTTCAACCGCCTCAGAAAAGAGCTTGCCCAATGAAGCGATTGTAGCAATCGTTAGTGCTAACACTCCAGCGAATGGTCCGAAGGTCAGCCAGAGGGCAAAAATAGTTGCCAATACCAAGGAATCAAAGGAACGGGTGAGATTGAGGATAGTCCGGGTAATGGTATAAACAGCCCTCCCTAATAACGTGACACCCATAATGTTACGTGCGGCTAAAAAGCTGACTGGTCCAGCTACAACGGTTCCCGCGGTCGTGGCTAACAAGGCCATAAATATGGTCACCATCAGGGCATTAACAACATCCTTTGCTGCCTGGCTTGGAATGATCTTCCCCACTGGAACCGCGGTTGTCGCTTGAAGATGACTGGGAACCCCATTGGTTGTGGCATTGATCGGTCTCACCTCAACCTGGGCGGTAAATGCTCCATTTGCATCGGTTTTGGCTAGCACAGAGAATAGGAAATTCCCGCTGGGTAACATCCATTGGAGCTTCACACTGTTATTGGGCGCCATATTTGAGCCCTGGACAGTGATCACGTCCCTGGGGTTGGCGCAAAGTACATTGGTGGTGATCCTCGGACCACTAGTCGGCGGTTGAGATGGCTCTGCCGACCCACAAGGGACCGGGAAGATCAGGTCAAGCGTGGTATCCTGTGTTTTACGAGTGACTACATCTGGATTAATGAGATCACCCAAAATTCGTTTACTATTCGGCAATGAGGTGAGCAGCTTAATCGGGTCAATTTGTGTCACCCGAAAGCCGATCACATATGCTGCAATGGCAAGCAATATAGAGATGACCGTGATCACGGAGCGTCGAAGGTTAAGCTCTTTGGTGCGCATTTACACCAGCCTCGCTCTAATCCTGGCACTCACAAAATCCAGGATCATCACAATGATCACAATCGCGATGAAAGCAGAACCAATCGCCCGGTAATCACCTTTGAATATCCATTGATACAAATAGAAACCGATGCCACCCCCACCCACAAACCCGATGATCGTGGAGGTACGGACGTTAATATCCCAACGATAGATCGTAAACGACATAAATGGTGGCACAATTTGTGGAATGACCGCATAGCGCACCATTTGGACCCAATTCCCACCGACGGCGCGTATTGCTTCCAGTGGACCAGGATCGATTCCTTCGATCACCTCTGAATATAGTTTGCCAAGAGCGGCAACCGTGTGCAATGTGATGGCAATTACCCCCGGGAAAGGACCCAGCCCGACAATCACAACAAAGACAATGGCAATGATCAGTGGCTCGATGGACCTCACAATGTTGAGGATTGTGCGCGTGGCGAAATAAATGGCAAGGGTGACCACATTACTGCCCATGAGATTTCGGGCAGCCAGAAAACCGACTGGAATCGCGATCAGAGCCCCGAAGGTGGTGGATATGAGGGCAAGGAAGATGGTCTCAACCACTCCCTGGACTAGGTAAGTGCCATTTAGTGAAAGCTGGTATCCAGGTAATGGGCGACTCTGCACAAGATACACCCTGTGCTCAAGAGGTAACGTCGGGTCAGGTGCAGCCGAGGTTGCACTTGGAGGGACCTGGATGGCAGCATTCAGGTTCCCCTGGCTATCAGAGGTAATAATTAGCGGGGTGATATGACCCTCGCCAAGCGGAAGCTGGTCTCCGATGGGAGTGGACCAGTAGAGCTTCGTAGGGGTATCAGGCCACAACCCACTGGCTTGCAAGATCAACATATCGCTCAAATTTCCACAATCTGGGCTGATGTGAACCGAGATACCGTTGATGGTATTCTCTGCAGGGGGAGGGTTTGGACCACATGGCACTTCCACTGGAACCCACCCGGTATTTGTTGTTACCCGGTGGGTAACAAAGTCGGGATGGAACATGGGGATAATGATCGAGTAAGCTCTATCAAGGTTCTTGGTCAGCGCTGATAGGTCGATTTGAGTGACCTGCCAACCGATCCCATACCCCATGACCAATATCGCAGCGATGATGATAGATATGGGTCTTTTCTTCCCTTTTACCAGGCTAACCGCATCCCAAATATTCCATAACCAGATGATGGCGGGCACAATGTACCAGCCTGGGATGTGGTACCAGAATACGGTGATAAGGGATGTAATTGCGCAAATGAATACGGAAACACCGCGGTAGCGCTCTCCCTGATAAATTTGACCCAAGCCTGGGATAATCAGGGAAAACAAACCTGCCAAAAGCGGAGAGTGTGCATGCCCGTGGGGAGAGGGTTGCTCGACAGTGCTCACACCTCCTCCACTGTGGTAGCGCGCACTTCCTGAGCATCTTCCCCGTAGATCTCCTTAAATTTTGCTCGGTCAATCTCAGCGGGTAGTCCTTCAAAAACTTTGACCCCATCTTTAAGACCAATTACACGGGTTGCATAACGATGCACCAGGTCGAGAAAGTGCAAGCTGCAAATCACCGTGATACCTTCCTGGTTAAGCAGCTCAAGGTAATGCAGGATGGAATGAGCCAGTACTGGGTCCAGGGAGGCCACAGGCTCATCGGCAAGGATTAACTTGGGTTCTTGCATCAGTGTCCGGGCTATACCCACGCGTTGTTGCTGCCCTCCTGAAAGGGTATCGGCACGTGTATATGCTTTATCTGCAATCCCCACCCGATCCAGCGCATGCAAGGCTCGATCGCGATCTTCTTTTGACCACACGCCCACCAAACTCAGCCATGGATTCGCGTAGCCCAGACGACCTGCAAGCACATTCGTGATGACATTGGAACGTTTAACCAGGTTGAATTGCTGGAATACCATGCCAATATGTCGTCGTAGATGTCTCAGTTCGGCACCAGCGGCCTGAGTCATGTCAATATCGTCCCACATTATCCGGCCTTCAGTAGGTTCGATGAGGCGGTTGATGCAGCGTAACAAGGTGGATTTCCCTGAACCGGAGAGACCGATTACCACCAGGAACTCTCCATCATTGACTGTAAAATTTACGTCTTTTAATGCAACTGTACCACTGGGATAAACTTTGGTAAGGTGTTCGATGCGTAGCAATGAAGCCCCTCCCTGCCGATTACGAGAGAGGGGAGAGAAGCTTGTTTTCTCTCCCCTCAATAAATTGAGATTGAAAAATTATTTGACGTACTGGCTCAGGTCAATCCCTGAGGCTTCCAGGTACGAGCGGAACACATCGTAAGCCGTGTCGTCAACCTGGACGAGTCCACCGATTTGATAGAGATCATTGAGGGCTTTCTTTCCAGCCTCAGTATCGGCGATCTTAAGCATGGCAGCTGTAACCTGATCACGCAGGTTCTGTGGCATATCCGGTGCATAAGACATGTTGTCGTTGGGGATCAGGGCGGCAGTTTGGTAAACCACAATCACCTTGTCCATCACATCCGGCAAATCCTGTGCCAACGCTGACGATGTACGTGCATCCACAAAGGTCGCGCCATAATCACAGATGCCACCCGCGTAGACCGCGCGCACTGTCTGGGTATGCCCCTGGGTGAAGACGGGTGTTTTGATATCCGCGTCGGTTAAACCCGCCTTCTTCAGGAAGATGAGGGGAATGACATAACCAGATGTGGATTGTGGATCAGCGAAGCAGGGTCGCATACCCTTAAATTGCTCCAGGGTTGTGATCTCTGCATCGGTGGCGGGGACATCAGCTGCCGGTGTAAAGCCTGCGTCGGCGCGGGCAATAAATTGCGCTCCATAATGATCAGACCCAAAACGATTGGTGATTAGAGCGACATCGGCATAACCTTTTTGATGGGCGAGGATGTACGCAAATGTCGCCATCCAGCCAATCTGGGCATTTCCAGATCCCATAGCTTCGGTGAGAGCAGCGTATGATGTTGGGATGACGCCTTTAAAGGTAAGACCGGTTTCTGTAGAAAGTAAGTCTAGCAGCCCTTGACCACCTGCGGTAATTTCCTGAGAGGTTGCAGAGGGCTCAAAAGCAACAATGATGGGGTTATCAGCGGTGCCAAAATCAGCTTTCGGGGTTGGAGCAGTAGTCGGTACCGTTGTTGCCACAGGGGGGTTCGTCGCGGCAGGGGCTACGGTCGTCGTCGTTGCGCATGCGGATAGGATAAAGCTTGCAATGACAATAAACACAAGCATGGTTGTAAGTCGGTTTTTCACAATTCGTCTCCTCTTAAATAATTAATGAATTTGATATTTTTATTTGTAGATGGATTGGATGGAATGGTTATATCGTTTGATAAAGCGCCACCTCCTTTATTATCAGAATGATTAAAATAATCGTGATGGTCAAATTACATGGGTGGCTACCTATAAAAAACCATCTCACATTTTACACCCAATAAGGCGATTCTATATACTAACCTGGAATATTTTAAGGTTAATTAATCCCGAAGCTTCAAAATTTTGCGCGTAGGGGAGTAATTCAGCCCCATGATTTACAAGTTTACCACTACGCCCCTCAATTGATTCGTAGCATGATATTAGCTTTCATCCTCCATAATCCCCGCCAATTTCTTTGCCAGCTGCTGCTTGATATCTAACTGCATCTGCCGCTGGATCTGGATACGCTGCGCCTGTGGAGAGCCTGCCCCATGTAAAGACTCGGTCAAATAACCCACTGCATTTCTCCCAAGAGTCAGGTTTTCGATCAGCCTAAGGATGCGCATGCGGTTCTCAGTTGGCACATCCTCCCGCCCCTTGAGATACTTCTCGAGCAGCGGACCAATCTCAGCGCTCCGGTAGTCCGCTTCTGAAGGCAGCGTCACTAACAAGCCACCTGACAGGTCTTGTGCCAGGCGTGCCATCTCATAGGTGATCCTGGTCACCTGCTGCTTGCAAACATTCGCTAATAGCTCATCACACAGGTACGCCCCCGATGGTGTGGCATCACTCTGGTACGAGGCAGCAATCCCTGTGGCATATATTGTCTCATTCAGGTGGGTCATCTCCACCAGCTTATCGCGGATGTGCGAGGCCTTCTCCACCCCATTATATTCAGCGATCGTCGCTGCTGCGCCAATCAGCACATCCCCCACCCCACTCTTACACACGTAGCTACGCCGATGGAAAGCAGTGAATCGTTCCACCAACACAGCAGTAAATTCAGTCTCACCATTCATGAAGATCAATTCATTGGGGATAAATGCGTCCTGGAAGATGATCAGCGCCTCCTGCCCGCTGAACTCAGCGTTTCCCGCTTCAATTTCACCCTCCAGGCTGCGGGTATCACATGATTGCCTGCCGATCACGTAGGTAATACCCTCTGCCTCCACAGGTAGCGCGCCAACGATAGCATAGTCTTCTTCATCGGCTTGAAGGCGCAGGGTGGGCATCACAATCAACCAGTGTGAGTTGATACACCCTGTTTGATGTGCTTTGGCGCCTCGGATATACACGCCCTCCGCTGTGCGTTTACTGATATGCAGATACATATCCGGGTCAGCTTGCGCAGAGGGGGATTTGCTACGATCACCCTTCACATCCGTCATCGCCCCACCGATGATGTAATTGTGATGCTGCATCTCCTGGATGAATTCCTTCAACCGGGCATGATAGCGGGTGTGATGCTGGGCATCGATCTCATACGTCACTGAATATAGCGCGTTCAATGCGTCCATACCCACGCAACGTTGGAAGCACGTGCCTGTGAGCTGGCCCAACCTCCGCTGCATTTTATTCTGCATCACCACCTCATCTACGCTGGTGGCGATATGCAGGAAACGGTTGACCCGCTCACCCGTGAGGGGTGATATTACCGTCGCTACATCGGGTTCCTCCAAGGCGAGATTATAGGTCTTTGCCATGGCATTTATCGACGGGCGGATCATTGGGTGGTCAACGGGCTCTTCCACCCTCTCACCCATTAAGAAGACCTTCATCTTGCGCCTTCGCAAACTCTCAATATAATCCTCACCGGTCAAGATACTTCGATCCTTCATGTTATCCTTATCTCTTCTTTCGGCGGAAACCATGCCAATATTTTGTAGCCTCTTTCATTTCTAAAACCCAGCTTGCGCGCCATTTTCAACGAGCCGATATTGAGCTTGACACAATCCCAATAGGTCGAGCAGCCCAATTCATCGCACCACTGAAGCAGATGGGCGGTGACGATGGTGCCAAAGCCGCGACCCCGGTACGGTCGCTCGGTCACCACCCCAACTTCCCGCACCCCGCCCACATCCATATCCGCACCTGCCTCGCACACGAACTCCTCACCATGCAAGATGCACACATCCATCCCTTTCTCCAGGTAAGTTTCAAGACTGCCATAGCGGAACAAGCTCTCATCCAGACGAGGGCTTTTCTCAATTAACTCCCCCCCCATGCGATGAACTTCAAACCCTGGGGGGAGTTTCAAGTATTCCGATAAGTCGCTACCGCCAACCGGCCTGTCAAGCTCAATGCACTCTGCCCCAGCCTCCGGGTCTGGAGGGAACAGCTCCACGTCCAAGCTACCATCCCGAAAATCTAAAGCCACGGTGCCCTCTTGCCTGAGCATCAATACCAATTGGTGCAAGACCTGCCAATCCTTATCTCCACCCTGGTATAAAGTGCCATCATCGCGCTCCCATACATATCCTAATCGCGGGTGCTCCAGGTTATCTGTAAAAATCCTGCCTGCATTCCCGCCCCCCAAAACTGCAAAACAGCGAATCGCCGTAGGCATGCCGGGATCGAACAATGAGGTTAGTGCTGGAGTGACCTGACTTGGCAGGATTTCAATCATAGGAAATATGTTCACACGATCATACATCCAGTCCTTGACGTCCTAAGAGTCCCAGCACCAGGGATAATTCCCCACGGTGGTGGATCTCATGCTCCAATACGTGCCAGATGATCCAGCGCATTGTGAATACCTCACCTTCTGGGGTTTTATACTCCTCGTCTAGGTCACTTTCATCCAGACTGTCGAGGAAAGGCAAAGTCTTTTTCCGGACGCCCTCCAGAACCTCTTTTATAGCGGGTGTGGTGGGGTGATTAACCAGGTCGTAGTATGACCACTCCTCAATTTCATGCCGGACAACAAAATGCAGCCAGTAATTTTCACAATCAGCAATATGCAGCATGATCTTTCCTACTGACCATGAACCTGTAAATGGGACGAACAAGAGCTCGTCCTCTTTGAACATATCGATGGTTGACAACAGATCGGATCGCACCTGATTCCAATGGCTAAATATCTGGCTTGGCTTCATCGTCCCTCCTTATGTAGATCCCCTTAATTATACTTTCCCCCATCACCACATAAGCCAATCAGTAGTAGATTGGGTTAAAGGCGATCTCTCCCACCCAATACCGATTATAACTTTCTGATCACGACACTGTAAGGCCAGTAAAGTCCAGGTTACACTGTAATCGGATATGAGGTGATGCCCCTCTCACGAGCGATGAACAACGGTATGTATGCTGCCACTGTCCCAGGAATGCAGATCGTGAAAAGCAAATTTTTCAGGAAGAGATGCACTACGCTGGTTCTGCCTCGCTCCAGCGGTTGTAATACACCAGCTCTTTTAAATCCTTGCGAGTTCGCTTCGAGAGTCGTTCCCTGGCTGCTTCAACATAACTGCCTTCGAGTGGGTACGCCAGTGGCGTCGCTACCAAGACCCGCATGTCATCCGGGAGTTGTAGAATCTGCTTCACCTGAGCTTCATCGAAGGCAGTCATCAGGTGCGTCACCAGACCCTGGTCTGTAGCTGCCAGCAGCATATTTCCCACTGCCAGGCCAATATCGAACAGGTAATACTCTCTACCCCCCCGTATGACATCATCAACAGCCCTCGCGCAGGTAAACAGGATCACCGGCGCATCTTTGATCACCTGGTTGGATTCCGAAAATGCCTGGCTGAGTTCCTCCACCAATTTCTGCTCCTGCACGACAATGAAACGCCAGGGTTGGTTATTGCGGGCTGAAGCTGCCAGCCGGCCCGCATCCAGAATTGTGTTGATCTTCTCCGGTTCAATCTCCCTCCCAGATATATGCGCTTTGAGGCTGCATCGATTGCGGATGGCGACTAATGTTTCCATGATTGCTCCTTATTTTATTTATGGCAGAACTGCTCAGTATAATACTATAATAATATCGCCGAAATCATCCAAAAACGCAATTCTACTCAAGATTTCGGGGTAAGTCAGGCTGATTCAAACCAGCGGCCACGATGGCTACAAAATCCAGCTACTACAGCTGGATAGAAAGAAAACCTATTTGTTAATATTCAACCAAATTGAATGTGAAATCAATATCCCTCGCAACCAGAGAATGGTGAGAAGTGAGCATTTACATCGGAATGCTCAGTCTACTTTTCTATAATTTCTTATATTAACGCCTTCAAAAGCAGCTCAAAAGTCAGATTACCTGCCAGCTCAAAAGATACCTCTTTCAGGATGGTCGCAACCAGAGGCCAGTATTGCTTCTTGACCTTCGTCATCAAACCTTTCTCGGGTTCATCCAGGGTCATTCGCCCCGATTGCAGCCATTCTGTCACACTTACCTGCGAGGCTTCTTCATCCGGTCCCGCCGCCATCTC
>Ga0153916_10004665_pt1 | contig 10367 bp, 12 predicted proteins | sample Opewatmetagenome_FD_109642 | JGI IMG/M metagenome (GOLD analysis project Ga0153916, IMG submission 109642) | Freshwater wetland microbial communities from Ohio, USA - Open water 3 Core 3 Depth 4 metaG | ecosystem: Environmental > Aquatic > Freshwater > Wetlands | place: USA: Ohio, Lake Erie...
CGGCTTGGCGGCCTCGCCGGCCTCCTTGATCTTCTCCCCCGCGACCTCGGCGCCGCCGACCACCGTCTTGCCGACGCCCTTGGCGGTATCCGCCACGCCCTCACCGACCTGCTTGGCTCCGCTCTCGACTTGCTTGGCGCCCTGCTTCACCTTCGAGTCGTCGGCCGCAGGGGACAGCCCGACCCCGAGCGTGCCCAGGATCAATAGCACTGCCGCGAGACTCGCCAGCACCTTCAGCATCGCCAATCCTCCCTTCGCAGTTCGCCCCGCGCACCTGCCACGCCCATATGACCGCAAGCTGCATGCCAATGGATCGCCGAGGAAGGCAGGCGGGAAAGGGGCTCTTTCGATGGGATTCCCCTCTCAAAGCTCAGCGCCGTCACGGGCCCTGGAGAAATTTCTTCAATGGCGTGTAACATCTACCGGCTCGTCCCTGGTCCTTCCTGACCGGCAGGGAGAGGAGCTTCCTGAAGCGCTGCCAGGGGCCGCGGGCGCGCCACGGCTGACCATCGACCGGGCGGGAGTGCCGAAGGCCGTCGCCCACTCGCCATCGACGGTCGGGCAGCGGGAGGCCGGGCCGGGGGGCGAGCGGGCGATGATCCCGTCCTGGGCCGCGCGGACCCGGCCCCCTTACCGGCGGGACCGCGCGATGAGGCTGATGACCGCGACGAATACCGCCGAACCCATGATCGACCAGACGATGGGGAACTTCGTGCCGTCAATGTTGATGGCCAGCAATTCCGGCAGGTCGATCACCCGCGCGAGCCACATCCCTACGAGGGCCCCGATGAATCCGAGCGCGATGGACGCCAGACAACCGCCACTCCCCACACCGCTGATGACCTGCCCCAGCGAGCCGCACAGGCCCGCAACCAGAAACAGCAGGCACGTCCCACAGCCCGAACCCTCTGGCGCCCAGGATCGTCGCGCTGTCCATTCGCCCACTATCTCCCCGGACCCGGCGGCCCTGGCGCCGCGGTCTGCCGCGGTCTTATGATGACCCGCCACTCGCAGGTTGCGTGACCATCACGAGGCTCGCGGCGTTCTCAGGAGCCGTCCCCATCAGCTCGACGACGACAAAGTCCCCGATCTCGACCAGGCATGGCTGGCTCCCCTCACGACCGCGGCGGCCGGGCCCCTTGCGGCGAGCCTGCCGGGGCGCTGAATTCAGCCTGGTTGGCTCGGAGCCTGCGGGCGAGCTCCTGGTACGACCCGGTCCGCATGATCCGGTCGAACTGGGTCCGGTAGTTGGCGATCAGGCTGACCCCCTCGATGAAGACGTCGTAGACCTGCCAGCGATCGCCGTGCCGGAGAAGACGGTACTCGATCGGAATCGCGCTGCCCTGCTTCGTCATGAACTTGGTCTTGACGGTCGCCGACTCGCCCTCGATGGAGTCGCCCGTGTAGACGATCGGCTCCCCACTGTAGTGCTCGATCTTCACGAGGTAGGCCCGCTCGAGCAGATCGGTGAAGAGGGACACGAACTCGCGCTGCTCGGCGACATTCAAGTTCTGCCAGTGACGGCCAAGCGCGCGCCTGGCCGTCTCCTGGAAGTCGAAGATCGACTCGGCTTCCTTGCGGATCGCAGCCCGGCGCTCGGCCGCCATGGAGTCCGGCTTGAGCCTCGGGTCCCGGAGGATCCGGATCACCTCGTCGACCGGCGCCTTGAGCTGATCTGTCGGCGCTCCGGCCTGTGCCGGCGACGGGAAGAACCACACGCACACGAGCAGAACCACGAGACCCCGGACGAACCGGGGAGATCGTATCTGGCCGACGGGTGAGGTCGTCACGTTACACCCCCATGATCTGTACGTGCATTTGCCGCGGACGCGGGCCGTCCCATTCAGCGAGGACGATGCCCTGGGACCGGGCCAGCAGGAGCTGCCCGTCCGTGATGCCGACGGCGACTCCGTGCCCCAGGAGGGTCGCGCGCAAGTGCGCCGCGGCATTGCCCCGCTCGCAGTCCGAGAGGCGCGGATCGTTGTGCTTGTACGGAGCGTCGTCATTCACCAGGCGGCCAATCAGCCTCACCAGGTGCTCGACCAGCTCCGGCCGGGGCTCCTCGATGAGCACCGCGCAGGTCGTATGCAGGCAGTTGGTGATGACGAGCCCGGTCGACACGCCGGCGCTGCGGATGGCGCCTCGCACCTGAGGCGTCACGTCGATCGCCTGCCGGTGGGTCGCGCTGGAGACCGCGAAGGTCTGCCGCACGACCTTCAAGCCGCCCCGCAGGTCGACGATGGTCTCTATCACGGCGCGGTCACCCCCTCTGGCTTTGCGAGTGCGCTGGCCAACACCCTCTTGAGCCGACCGACGTCTACCGGCTTCAGGAGATACGCGTAGGCTCCCTGCTGCGTCGCGCGTAAGAGTGTGTCGAGGCCCCCCTGCCCTGTCAGGACGATGACGGGCATCCCGGGTCTCTCGATTCGGAGCGCGCCCAGGAGTTCGAGCCCGTTCATCATCGGCATGACCACGTCCGTGATGACCGCCTTGGGCTCCGCCGCCGAGATCTTCTGCAGCGCAACCAGTCCGTCTGACGCGGTCTCCACCTCGTATCCCCAGTTGGCTAGCAGCACGCGCAGTCCCTCGAGTGTGGAGGGGTCGTCATCCGCGACCAAGATTCGCTGGGCCATCTGTCCTCCGGGCCACGAGGGCTCTGGACCGAGGCCGCTCTCAGGCGGCCCCCCCGAGCCGTGCGAACCCCATGAAAGCAGGGCCGATGGCGCCGACCTCTGGCGTCGACCTCGGCAGCATGGCCGCGAAGGGCGGCGCGCCGAGGGATTGCTGGGCCCAGCTGCGCAGGCCCAGGGCCGAAAGTCTCGCGGAGAGGAACTGCACGATCGGTCTCATCGTGGTGGCCTCCTGGACGATGCCATGTTGCATCTTTATGCTGCATCGCCCGTGCCACGCCGCGCCCCTGGCCTGCACCGCGCCATACGCAACCAATCCGGCCCGCTGGGGGCCGGCGGACATCGCTTACGCACCGACTCGTCCGGTTACTTCTTCCGAGGGCGGGAAAAGTTTGCACCGCGCCCACCGGCTCAACTCCCGGACGTCTCAGCCGCTTCGCACCGCCAGCGCCGGGCTTTGTTGTGAAGGGTCTTGGGGGTCGTGCCGAGAATCGCGGCGGCGCGCGTCTTGTTGTTCTTGACGGATTCCAGCGTTCGCTGGATGAGCTCGCGCTCGCCCTGCTCCAGCGTCGTGCCCAGCGGCAAGATGACCGCGTCGGCCGCGGCAGGCTTCGTCGTCGGAGACGAGGCGAACGGCAGGCTCTCAGGCGCGATCAAATCCCCTTCGCTGGCGACCACGGCACGCTCGATGATATTCCGCAGCTCGCGGACGTTCCCGGGCCAGCCATGCTCCCGCAGACGTGCCAGGGTGGCCGGGTCCACGGACTTCACCTGCCGCTTGTATTTCTCATTGAATTCGCTGATGAAGGCGTCGACGAGGAGTTCGAGGTCTTCCATGCGCTGCCGGAGCGGAGGCAGGGAGATATTGAGGACGTTGATGCGGTAGTACAGGTCTTCTCGCAGTCTCTTGTCCTGCACCGCCTGCGCGGCGTCCCGGTTCGTCGCCGCCACGACCCGGACGTCGACTGACAGCTCGCCCTTGGCGCCGAGGCGCCGGATGACGCCGTCCTGGAGCACGCGCAGGTATTTTGCTTGGAGCGCGGGGCTCATCTCCGTGATCTCGTCCAGGAAGATCGTGCCCGCGGCCGCCAGCTCGAAGTAGCCGGCCCGTCTCTCGAGCGCCCCGGTGAAAGCGCCCTTTTCGTGGCCGAACAGCTCGCTCTCCAGGAGTGTCTCGGGAATCGCCGAACAGTTCACGGCGACGAAGGGGCCTTTCGCACGCGTGGACATCTCGTGAATCGTGCGAGCGACCAGCTCCTTGCCCGTGCCGGTCTCTCCGCAGATGAGCACCGGGGCCGAGCTCGCCGAGGCCAGCTCGACAAAGCGGTACACCTCCTGCATGGCTGGACTCGTCCCCAAGAGCGCGCCGAAACCCCGGCTCTCCCTGAGCTGGCGCCTGAGCAGGGTGACTTCGCGAAGCACCGCGACCCGATCGACGGCCTTCTCCAGAAGCACCCGGAGGCGCTTCGGGTCCACGGGCTTGGTCAGATAGTCGTACGCGCCGTCCTTCATCACCGCGACCGCGCTCTCGACTGTGGCGTGCCCCGTGAGGAAGATCACGACGGCGTCGGGCACCGTCTCGGCCAGTGGCTTCAGGAGAGCGACTCCGTCCATCCGCGGCATGACCAGGTCGGCGATCACGACGCAAGGCCGGAACTTGGCCGCACGGTCGAGGGCGTCCTTGCCGTCGACCGCCGTCTCGACATCGTACCCCCACGTCGAAAGCAGCGACGCAAGTCCGGAGCGTGCGGGTCCCTCGTCGTCCGCGATGAGAATACGCTGCTTCATCTAGTCACCTCCCAGGGGCTTCGGAGCCTCGTTTCTCGGTGGAGGACACCGTCCCCCGCCCCGTCCGATACAGAGCAAACGATGTGCCCGGCGTGAGGCCCGGAGGTGCCGTGGCGGCGCATTTGGCAACCGCGTCGGTAGGTTACGTGAAGTCACGCACGGAAGCCGACGCGGCGCCGGAGGCCGTTCGGGACAGGGGCACGGCCTGCCCGGCAATTCTTACCGTGCAAACTCGACACAGGGAGCGGTTCTGTCCCGGCGATCACGCGCGGGGCCGGCCCGTACGCCGCCATTTCAGCCGGCCACTCCGGATCCGCGGAATCGTGACGCTGGGGCACACAACTTGCAGTTGATCAATGACGTGCGAATCCTCGGACACACGCCACGGAACTTAGAGAGGAGGTCCCATGAACAGATCTACCTGTGATTGCGGAACGCCGATCCTGCGCGCGATCGAGGATCTCGGATGCATCGAGTGCGGACGCCCCTGCTGTCCCGTGTGCGCATACACCCTCGAGTCGGTCGCGTACTGCGCATTCTGCGCGGCTCAGTTCCTCGAGCCCGCCGGGCCTCGGCTCGGGCGGCGGGGGAACGACTAGAGCCCGTGAGCGATCTCGCGCCGGATCTGCTGCCCCCCTGGCCGCGGCCGTCGCCTTGGCGGCCGCGGCCTTCGCTCTGCGGGCATTCGTCCTGAGGCGGCTCTTAGGGGCCGCGGGCGAGTCGGGCATTGGGCGAGCCGTCGCCATCTCGTGGGACGGGCGCCTCGCCTCGTTGCTCTGGTGTGTCGCCGTCGGCCTCTGGGGCGGCCTCGAGGCCGCGAGCCTGCCGCCCAGGCTCTCCACACGACTCGATATCCTCATCCAAGCGCTCGTCATCGGCACGGCAACGATCGCGGCGGCGGCCTTCCTCGCCTCGGCACTCGCCAGCTTCGGCCGCCGGCAGGGCTTGACCATCGTCCTGACTGGCCTGTCGCAAACAGTCATCCGTACCTGCGTCGTCGTGGTCGGCGCCCTGGTCCTGCTGGGCCATGCGGGCATCGCCATCACACCCCTCGTAACCGCACTCGGCATCGGAGGCCTGGCCGCCGCCCTGGCGCTGCAGGACACCCTGTCGAACCTGTTCGGCGGCTTTCACCTCTTGGCGGACCAACCCGTTCGCGTGGGGGACCTGATCCGGCTCGAGAACGGCATGGAAGGAGTCGTCGAGGACATCGGCTGGCGCTCGACCCGGATACGCGGCCTGAGCAAAGACCTGATCGTGGTGCCCAACGCCAAGCTGGCTCAGAGCATTCTGATCAACCGCTCGTCGGGAACGGCGCTACACGAGCACCCCGATTCCGGCGGCGCGCCGTGGGGAGGATGACCCATCGCTCATCATCCCCGCTCGGGCGACTCGAGCGACTGCGATGTCTTCGGACTCCGCTTGGGATCGAACCCAGGCAGGATCGCCTTGATGAACGCGTTCTGGAGAAGCCGACCCACGATCTCCCACGTACTGTATTGGACTTGATCGGTCTGACCCGAGATAGTGACGACCGTCGCGACCTCGCCCCGAGGCCGGTTCCTGAGGATCTTCGCGGCGACGCCCACCAGGCCCTCATAGAGCCGGTGGCCGAGCGTCTTGGGCTCCTCCGTCTCGCCCGCGGCGCCCACTCTGACGTCCTTGAAGAGCGGTTTCACATACCCGGTGATGGCTCCATCCTTCACCTTCAGCTCGGAGAACACGGAGATCTCGCCCGCGGCAACATTGAACCCGCCATGAGCGCGCACGAAACCATTCATGCTCGCCATGTCGGCCCCCTCGATCCGCGCGGTGAGATCCATATCCGCGCCGCCGGTCCGGGGCAGGAGAGTGAGCGTCGCCTGAGTCTGGCCGCTGCCCATGAACCGGCCGCGAAGCCGCGCGACGGCGGTGCCTTCGATCCGCTGGTTGCTGAGGTTCTCGACCGTGAGATCCATGTCCGAAACGGCCAGCCCGTACGCCGGCGCAGCCGCCTGGTTCACGAAGCCGACAGTACTCCTGGTAACGTGGAGCCGGTCGATCCGAAGCTCGATGCCGGGCTCGTTGGCGACCTGCTTCGCCGCCTGCACCGTCTGTTGCGCCCGAGCCGTCTCGACATTCGCCGTGTGGGCCGCGTGGACGTATTCCACGTGGACGCCCTGCACGGCCACTTGTTCAAGGATCAAGCGTGTGACGGCGGGGGCGTACTCGAGGTTGCCGGCCAGCGAGAGCGTGCCGTGGGTCACCGACACGTTATAGCGATTCGTGATCGGCTTGAAGTAGTCGAGCTCGACCTGGTCGAGCCGGACCGCCGCGAGCACCCCGGGGTGGGGCTCGGCGAGGAAGTCCGCATGCCCATCGAGCCAGACCTTCCCAGCGTCGAACACCACGCCCTCGAGATGGAGATCGGACGGGTAGACGCGGTCCTTGGACCTGATGTTCCGGATGTTCTCGGCGGTCGCGTTGAGCCGGCTCACCCGCAGCGGCTTGAAGGGGCCCGCGTCGACATACGTGAGGTCGCCCTCGCGCACCTGCAGCCGGTCGATCTTGAGGTCCAGGGCCACCGCTTCGAGCGCCCGCTGCCACCCTCGATCCTTCAGGGCGACGTCTCCCGCGGCCTCAGCGCGAAAGTTCTTCAAGTTCACGTACAGCGCCGGCCGGTCGAACGTGATGTCGGCGACGAACTTGCCGTGGACGAGCGCCCGCCAGTGAAGACCCGCCGTCAGCGAGCGGATCAGGGCAACCGGCGGCATTGGATTGGCGTCCTGCGAGATTGTCGCGTCGAGCAGCTCGAGGGATACGGTCCACGGGTGCACGTGTACCGCGCGCACCGAGACCGTATACCCCGTGAGCCGCGAGTTGATCTGGCGCTCCATGTAACGACGCGCGGGCTCGTCCACGGACCATGACAGCACCGCCGTCACGCCGATGAGACCCACGACGATCCCCGACAACCACAACCACCGGCGGCGAATTCGAAAACCCATCATGGGCCCTCCGTCCTGCTCCCCGGGCTCTCCGTCGGCCCGGGGAGCCTTCCTCGGCGCCCTACGAGCGGGCCCGCTTCGGGATCCTGGCGCCGGCCCGCCGCGCTTCGCTCAGGCCGATTGCCACGGCCGACTCGGGCGCGCTCGGGCCATCTACTTCCCTCCGGACGGCGCGAGGCTGCTGCTCCGCGGCTCGTAGCTCAGATCGTTCCTCACGGCGCGGACGCCCGGCACGTCACTCAGCACCTCCGACGCCCGCGAGCTCAGCGCGAGGCTCCTCACCTCGCCCGTCAGCGTCACGATGCCCGAGTCGACGCGCGCGGTGATCTTCGCCCCCTTCAACTGCCGGTCCGCCTTCAGCCGCTGCTCGACCATGCTCGTAATCGCCTTGTCGTCGGTCTCGACCCGCGGGCGGTCCGCCGCCGGCACGACCTGCAGCTCGTTGCGCACCCCCTTGACGTGCTCCCCCCCCTTCGCCACCTCGGCGGCCGCCGCCTTCGCCTCCTCCGAATCCACCTTGCCTCGCAGCATGACCACGCCCCCCTTCGTCTCGACGCTGATCTGGCGCCCCTTGACCCGCTCGTCGGCGAAGAGCGCGATCTTCGTCTTGGAGGTCACCCAGGCATCGGAGACGTTGGCCTTGCCCTCTCGAACCATGCTCTTGACCTTGCCACCCGCCGCGTCGGCCTTCTGCTCCATCCGCTCGGTCGTGCTGGGCTTCTCGTCTTCCGCCCGCGTGGACGCCGGCGCGCCGACCAGCATCACTGCCGCCAGCCCCACACTCGTGACAGTCAGATAGCGCATTGTCGTCCTCCTTCGGATCTCTGGATTCACGTCCGCCCACACCCTCTGCCACTCGATCACGCAATGGGCGTGCCAATGGCGCGGCGCGAGCATCGGGGCCGAAATGGTCGGATACGACGGGGTTGGTCGCCGCGTGCAGACCGCAGCCCGGTCAGAACTTCCGGCTCGCCGCGTCGCCCTTACACGGCCCGCAATCTTCGGCCGACCGCGGAAGAGCCCACGGGATCCAGGTCGACCATCCAGTAGGGCGGATGGTCGAGGCCGAGTCGCTCGAGCACCGGGATGCAGACGTTATAGACGGGAACGTCGTTCCGGGTCCGGCCCTCGAAGCGGCCATGATGGGCGTGGCCGTGGAGCGCGACGGCGACCGGGTACCTCAGCAGCGGCTCCTCGAGACGGCTGGACCCGAGGAAAGGAAATATCTCGGGAGGTTCCCCCTCAATGGTCTCCCGAATCGGCGAGTAGTGAAGGACGGCGACGCGCTGGCTGCTCTTGAGCTTCGCGAGGGCCGACTCGAGCTTGAGCGCCTCCTCGACCGCCTCCCGCACGAATCGCTTGATAACCTCCTCGCCCCAGGGCTGGAGCGCGCGCGTCCCGAAGCCTCCGCCCATACCCTTGACGCCGGCGAAGCCAACGCCGGCGATCTCGCACTCCTCCCCGTCGAGCAGTTTCACCCCGGCATCGCCCAGGATGCCCTTGACCTGGTCGGCCTGGTCCGACTCGTAGTCGTGGTTGCCGAGCACCGCGACAACGGGCACAGGCTTGGCCGCAGCCAGCTCCTGCACGAGGACTCGCGCCTCGTCCGCCAGGCCGTAGTCGGTCAGGTCTCCGCAGAGGACCACGACGTCGGCGGTGGTAGCCATCGCAGCGAACAGCGCTTCAAAGGCCCCGCGCGAGGTCTTCTTGCAGTGGATGTCAGCGACCGCCGCCAGCCGCATGCTTGTCTCCCTTCTCCTTGCGGATCGCGGCCGTCCAGTGCGACACCTCTTCGCTCGTCATCGGGCCGTTGGGTCCGACCCGCGCGTCCGCGTATCCCCAGCGAAACACATCGGCCAAGTACTGCTCGCGGGAGAGCAGCGTCCCCTGGCAGAGTCGCTGCCCCAACGTGGGCCACCGCGACTCGTCCTCCAGCAAACGGCAGAGCCCCAGCATGACGTCCGCGGGCACGCGCCCGCGCTCCCCGGGATAGATGAAGCCGAAGAGCGTGAGGTGGCTGAGCAGGACCCGCCAGTGCGGGCCAAACCGCGTGACCAGGCGCCGCCAATCGAGCCGCGCGCCGCACGCGCGGATCAGGTGCGACACGTCGTTGCCGTCGTACCGCTCGCGCTCCATCACGAAGGCCTTCGACCAGATCATCTCCTCGGGCGGGCACAGCTTGACCGGCACCCTCAGCACCGTGGCGTCCACGCTGTGCGTGAACCACTCGTCGTCGACCTCGGCGAGGCAATTGCCCGAGCTGAAGATGATGTCGATGCACGTGCCGTCGACCCGCGCCTTCCCGAGCCAGTGGGGGAACGTCAGATCGGTCTCGAAGCCGTCGGCCGACAGCGCCCTCAACAGACGGAGGGCGTCGCGCCGGCGGACGAAGAGGTTGCGGTCCTTCGTTCCGCGCACGCAACCAGCGTAATGTCTAGCCGCATAGCCGCCGCCGACGAGGAATGGGATGCCGGTCCGCTTCATCAGCAGGAGCGCCCGCCGGTATCGGCGGCGGCGGCGCTGGGCCTCGCGGTTCGTCCCCGCGCGGGCATGCGCCTCCGCGAGATGGGCGGTGGTGGTGGTCATAAGCGCCGGAGTGTCGATAGCGTCCATGTGCTCTCTCAGGCCGGCAGCCTCTCGGCTTCGGGCACTCGGCTGGGGCGCGGGGACTCGGCCCCGACAAGCCATCTGAGCAGCGTGCCGTACACCAGAAAAACGAACAGCAGCCCGACGACGAAGGCGGCCGTCGCCCCGGGGGACGTCACGCTGGACAACGCTTCCTGCAGCAGCGGCATGACGATGATCTCCGTCAGGCACCAGAGGATGAAGCCCCACAGGACGCCCCTGATCCATGGCTCGCCGGGCAGGAAGCGAAAGACGAGATACACGTAGATCAGCGGGAGCGTGATGCTGCCGTTGACGAACTGCAGCACCATCGCCGGCATCCACGCCGCCGCCCCGC
>Ga0153916_10004666_pt1 | contig 10367 bp, 8 predicted proteins | sample Opewatmetagenome_FD_109642 | JGI IMG/M metagenome (GOLD analysis project Ga0153916, IMG submission 109642) | Freshwater wetland microbial communities from Ohio, USA - Open water 3 Core 3 Depth 4 metaG | ecosystem: Environmental > Aquatic > Freshwater > Wetlands | place: USA: Ohio, Lake Erie, Old...
TGCAAGAATTGGCAGATTGAAGGGATTTTGCGTATGCTTTGCAACGTTGTTGATCCGGAGGTGGCTAAGGACCCGGACAAGCTTATTGTGTACGGCGGAACCGGCAGGGCTTGTCGAAGTTGGGAGTGTTTTGACCGAATCGTGGAAACGTTGACAGAACTTGAGCCTGACGAAACCATGCTGATCCAAAGTGGGAAACCTGTGGCTGTTTTTACGACTCATACGTGGGCTCCTCGGGCGTTGATTGTTAACGCCATGCTTGTTCCAAAGTGGGCTACTTGGGACTACTTCTACGAGCTGGAGCAAAAGGGCTTGATCATGTATGGCCAAATGACTGCTGGCTCTTGGGCGTACATTGGCACGCAGGGCATTTTGCAGGGCACTTACGAAACCTTGGCGGCGGTTGCAAAGGAAAACTTTGGCGGCAGCTTACGCGGAAAGCTCGTGTTGACTGCGGGTCTAGGGGAGATGGGTGGGGCTCAGCCTTTAGCCGTTACAATGAATGATGGTGTTGCGCTGGTTGTGGAGATAGACAAGTGGGCGATTGAACGACGGCTTAAGCACAAGTATTTGGAGATGTGGACTGACAATCTGGATGAAGCTGTGCGCTTGGCTTTGGAAGCTAAGCAGAAGGGCATTCCAAGAAGTATAGGCTTGTTAGGCAACGCTGCCGAAGTACATCCCGAACTCTTGAAGAAAGGCGTAATTCCAGACGTTTTGACAGACCAGACTAGCGCACATGATCCGCTCAATGGTTATTACCCAGCCGGCTTGAGTAAAGAGGAGGCGGATGAGCTTAGAAAGAATGATCCGAAGGAATATTGCCGACGGGCGTACGGAAGCATGCGGCTGCAAGTTGAGACTATGGTCAAGATGATGCGGAAAGGCGCTGTGACTTTTGACTATGGTAACAACCTGCGAGAGCAAGCGTCCAAGGCTGGATTCAAAGAGGCTTTTGCCTATCCAGGATTTGTGCAAAGATATGTTAGACCAATGTTCTGTGAAGGTAAAGGACCTTTCCGCTGGACTTCACTTGTAGGCAGCAAGGAGGACATTTACAAGCTTGATGATGTGCTTTTGAGAGATTTTGCTTACAACAAGGAATTGTGCCGCTGGATAAGGAAAGCTAAGGAAGTGAAGTTTCAAGGTCTGCCTGCAAGGGTCTGTTGGCTTGGTTTCGGTGAAAGGGCAAGGTTTGGGAACACTATTAATGACTTGGTTGCTGACGGCAGCCTTTCCGGACCAGTTTGGATTGGCAGAGACCACTTGGACGGCGGCAGCGTTGCTTCACCTAACCGGGAGACTGAAGGCATGAAAGATGGAAGTGATGCAGTTGCGGATTGGCCTATACTTAATGGCTTGATAAACGCTGTCGGGGGAGCTACATGGGTCAGCGTGCATCATGGCGGGGGGGTGGGCATAGGGTACAGTATTCATGCTGGAATGTGTTTGGTGGCGGATGGAACAAAGGAAATGGAAAAGCGCATAGTGACCGTGCTGACCACTGATCCGGGAATGGCAATAGTCAGACACGCGGACGCTGGTTATGAGAAGGCACAGAAGATTGCGAAAGAGAAAAATGTTAAAATGCCCATGCTGAAGTAGGAGAGTGTTTGGTTCGGAACACGTGGCTGCTTGCGGAATTTGCTGTGATGTTTGCGGATTGAACAAGAAGCTGGGTTGCGTTTGCAGTTCCGGTGTTGAAGAAGCTGCTAAAGAGAAAGTTGCAACACGATGGGGTGGCAAAGGCGTTCTATGCTTGGTTTTAGATTGCGCCGTGAAACGAGGCGTTGCCTATTGCATGCGAGACTGTGAAGAGTTTCCATGCGACAAATATTCTAGTGGTGTTTCCCCTATAGCAAAGACTATTTGCAGATGCACATAAACAGAAGAAAAAGTCATCAAAAATGACGGTAATGATGAACATATACTTTTGTTCATTAGGGAATTCGCGAGTTTCGTTGAGTTACGCAAAAGGTCTCTAGTACGGCTTGCCACATGAGAACTCGACGTCTAGTCTGCCTTAACGATTTTGTACCCTGAGGCTTTGCGCAGTCGGTTCATGACCGCCAAACCCAGCCCTTGAGTCGGTACGCCTTCAGCAATGACAACATCAACTTTTTCTAAATCGAACTCTCTCAAAAGCCTAAACAAGTTCTTGGCGACACCTGCCAGATTACTTCTGCTGCCTAAACTTTTCACAACATCTGCCCGATGATGCCTCACCGTCTCATCAGTACAGAGAATCCCGACTTTGCTGCCCCTTCGTAGGTAGAACTCCGATAACTCGTTTACCTTGTTAACAACCGATGACAACTCACCCTCAACAACAACCACATCCGCGTCGGGAGCATAATGCTTGTGTTTAACCCCAGGCGAGCGCGCTCTGTCAACTGGCAAGGGCTTCTCTGCTGTCACAATCGGGTTAAGCTCCACCCTGCCAAGAGTCTTCTTTAACACTTCATATGGTGTTCCGCCTGGACGTAAAACTTGCGGAGGATCCACTGTCAAGTCTAAAACGGTAGACTCAACACCAATAGCTGTTGGACCAGCGTCCAAAACAGCGTCAATCCTACCATCCAAATCTTCCAGAACATGCTTCGCCATTGTCGGACTTGGTTTCCCAGCAAGATTAGCGCTCGGCGCAGAAATTGGACAGTTGCTTTCCTTAATCAGAGCCAAAGCAACATTATGCCTCGGCATCCTGACGGCAATCGTATCCAAGCCCGCCACTGTCACGTCAGGCACAATCACGGAGCGTTTGAAAATCAACGTCAATGGTCCGGGCCAAAAGGTCTTCATCAGCTTCTCAGCTTCGGGTGGGACTTCTTTGGCCAGTCTGTAAACATCCTTCGCGTCGCATATGTGCACAATGGGCGGGTTGTCCAGAGGGCGCTTTTTAGCCTCGAAAAGTGCTAGAACGGCTTTCGCGTTCAGAGCATCTGCTCCTAGGCCGTATACAGTTTCCGTTGGAAAAGCCACAAGTCCGCCTTTTTTGATGAAATTGGCTGCGATTTGGATCTTTTCTATTTCAGGTTGTTGTGGATCAACTTTTAGCATTAATGTCTTCTTCATCGATTACTGATAGAGTCAAGCCTAGACATTTAAACTTCGTTTAATAAAATTGAAAAAAGAGCCGCGCAGAACTAGACGACGTAGCGGTCGATGACTTTTTTCATGCTCTTCGGCGCAGCCTGTCTGGCAGCAAGCTGTTTCAGTATGGAGATCATCTGGGGCTGAAAACGGGCGATGTCTGTTAGGCTTACTAGGCCTACGAGCTTTTTTCCGTCAACCACTGGCAGCTTCTTGATCTTCATCTGGAACATCAATTTCACTGCTTCTCCCAGATCCATTGCGGGCTCGGCGACAACCAGGGGGCTCGTCATGATATCTTTCACTTTGGTTTCAGTTGCGTCCTTCCCTTCAGCGACCACCCGCTTCAGCAGGTCTCTTTCAGTTAATATTCCCATGGCTTTTCCTTTTCTCACAGCGATCAGGCAGCCAATTTCAAACTTGTTCATGATGTCAGCTGCTTCTTTAACTGTTGAATTTTCATCGATTGTGATTACTTCCTTCACCATGACGTCTTCAACTTTCAACGTCACTTCGCTTTGTTTCTCTTTTTCCTTCTGCTCCGACAATAAAATCACCGAACCTTCTCTTTCTGGGTTTCCGAAGTATATAAACTAGTGCGTAGAACTTTCTCTACTCACAATCTGCGCAGTCGACGAATGAGGGTTTCTGCACGTTTGTAAGTGGGGATTTTTGCTCTTTCAAACTTTTCCTTAGGCTTTGCAAATGGTCTAGTTGCGTCAACGCCCACCTTTGTCGTCAGACCTGTCTCTTGATCTGCAGAAGAGTCCAGTGTCGAACCGCGCGCGTTCTTCACTATGATCAAGTCTTCACTAGCTTGAAAACGGGTTGCAATGGCCCACTCCACATCGGAGACGTTGAAGACGTCAATATCAGAGTCCACAACCACGGCATGCTTCAAGCTCGGATGCGCAGCGAAAGCTGCCAGCAACGCATTTTTCCCATCGCCGTCAAGCTGTTTTTCGATAGATATCGCGGCGTGAAGCCATCCACTTCCTCCTGTGGTAAGGTTGACTGAATAGACTTTCGGCACAACCTTCGAAACAACCTCCCAAATTAACACTTCATGCGGTAAGCCCATCAGAATTCTGTGCTCTGCTCCAGACGGCAAAAGCCCATGGTAAACATAGTCTTCACGGTGCATGACGCCTAGAACATCCACAACTGGCTGTTTCCTTTGCACATCATAAGTTCCGGTAATATCTACGAATGGACCCTCGGGGACCTCCTTCGTCGCTGAGATTTTTCCTTCCAAAACTAACTCAGCATCTGCCGGAGCACACGCATCTACATGTTCACACTCGATAAGCTGAAGGCGATTATCCATCAAAAGGTTTGCAACATCAAACTCGCTCACGCCGAAAGGCATTGGGGAAGAGGCTGCAAGCAGAACCGCTGGATGCACGCCAATGGAAATTGACACGTCTAGGTCCTTGCCTTTCTCCTTTGCCATCTGCCATAATTTGAAAAGATGTCGAGGGACCAAACGAATTGCTAAATGCTTCTTGTCCAAAACCTGCATGCGATGCACGGAAGCGTTTTCAATCTTTCCGTCAGCACTTTTCGCATGAACGATTGCTGAAGTAATGTATGGACCTGCATCTTTTTCAAAATGGGTCAAAACAGGAATCCTGGACAAATCAACAGTTTTTTCTACGGTTTCCTTTGCGGGGCCGTCCTTCACGATCTTTGGTTTCTTCGGCGAACGCCAAGCCTCAGTTAATCTTACATAAAGCCTATCTTGATCAACATTCAGTGCTCTGCAAACTCTCTGTCGAGTCCCGCAAACGTTACCAACAACTTTTGTCTTGCTTTCTTTTACCTGTTCGAAAAGGAGAATCGGACCTTCATTGTCAAAACTCTTCATAATGTGTGAAAGTTCAAAACGTGTAGAAACTTCATCGTTTACGTGTAAAACCTCTTTCTGTATATCCTTTTGCTTCAGGAAGTCTCTGAGGCTCACGCTGAAACTCCTTCCTTTTGCGGTTCATCTTGAGTAACCCTTTCGACCAGTCTCCTGAAAAATGACTGCGCTTGCCGTTCATCCATCGTTTCCAAGTAGATGGAAACCAATGCTATCTTTCCCTTTTTTGCAGCCACATACTCGGCGAACATGCGGGCTGTGATAGCGTTTTTGTCACCGAGAAGAATGGATGATGATAGTGGTCCGAGCAAGTCTTTCGGTTTTGGAACAGCAATTGCTAATGTTCCAAGTTTGTCTTCTTTTTCGCTCAGCAGAATCAAACATGAATTCTTCGCTTCCAAGTAGACTGCAAGAAAATGCATGTTCTGTTCAATTATTTCATCCTTAACGACCTTTGCACGTTCCATCGGCTGTATCTCCATCGCTTATTAATAGCATCATGCATTCACTATTTATCACTTTCAAAAATCGAGGCAACAGAATGGCCGAAAACCGTCCTGAAAAAATCTTGAGAATACTGCGGAAAACTTTCACCATGCCGAAGTGGATAAGCTCGGATAACGATCCGTTTAAGACGTTGATCGTGACAATAATTTCACAAAACACTTCTGACAGAAACACTGCAAAAGCCTTCGAAAATCTTTCGAACAAGTTCAAAATGACCCCCGAAGCCCTTGCGAACGCTGAAACCGACCAGATTGAAGAATGCTTGAAAGTCGGTGGCTTATACAAAAATAAAGCCAAAACAATAAAGCAAATTTCAAAGATCATTCTCGAAGAATACCACGGTGACCTAGAACCGATTTTATCGCTGCCCCTTGAAGAAGCAAGAGAGACACTTATGCAGCTTCCCGGTGTCGGACCCAAGACGGCCGACGTCATGCTACTCTTCTGCGCGGAAAGACCCACTATCCCGGTTGACACTCACGTGAACCGTGTATCGAAACGGCTGGGTTTAGCACCAGCAGACGCAGACTACGAAGCCGTCCGCGAGGCTCTTCAAACAACCTACAATCCGAAAGACTATTTGGCCGTTCACGTGTTACTGATTTCGCATGGAAGAAAATATTGTAAGGCCCGAATTCCCCTATGCAAAGAGTGCCCAATAAAAATGCTCTGTCCGTCAAGGTACTTGTGGGAGAAAAATGACTGAGCTGACCAAAGAAGTTGCAGATTTCTTCCCATACGCGAAGGTCAGACCGTTTCAGGACGAATTTATCAGAACGATTTTCGACGCTCTGGAAGAAGGTTGTTCAGCTGCGGTTGAAGGGAGCAACGGCTTGGGAAAAACTATCGCAGTATTGTCTGCATGTCTTCCGAAAGCTGTAGAAAAGAAATTGAAGATATTATACGCTGCGCGCACACATCGTCAGCATGATCGTGTAATCGAAGAATTGAAGAGTATCTCTGGGAAGCAGAGGGTTTCAGGGCTTTCGATCCGTGGAAGGCATGAGATGTGCTTGAACCGCTTTGTGAAGAGCAATGCGCAGGATACCAGAGCGGTTATGGAAATCTGTGAGCTTCTGAAGGCTAAGAACAGATGTCCCTATTTCCGAAGCATTGAAGAGAAAAAGAGGCATTATCTTGAAGTTCAACAGCGAATCACGTTTCTTCCGCACAGCGCGTCAGAAATCCAGAGAATCTGCAGGAGCAAAGGATTCTGTCCGTATGAACTTGTAAAGGATTCGTTGGAAGACGTAAATGTAGTTGCACTGAGCTACCTTTACGTTTTCGACCCGATAATTCGCACTGCTTTTCTGAGGAATTTGGACATACCGTTGAGCAGGACAATCTTGATTATTGACGAAGCGCATAACCTTCCAGAAACAGCTATTGAAATCGCAAGTAGCAGTCTGACTCTTTTCACTGTAAAACAAGCTGAAGTTGAAGCAAAACAGTTCAAGCACAAAGACATAGCGGCCTTCGCCAGCATCATCAAAAATGAAATTGAGGATATGGCAGCAAAAATCCAGAAAGAGGCCCTTGTTTCCTCAAAATCTCTGTTAGAGCTTGTCAAAGAAAAGGCCGGCATAGATGAGCCGAAAGAATTCTTTGAACATCTTTATGCAACCGGAAACGCGATTAGGCGAAGCTTGCTTGTTGAGGGAAAATATCCTCGCTCTTTCATTCATGGAATGGGAGATTTTCTTTTAAGACTGCTAGAAACCGCTGAAGATGAATCCTTTATCCGCGTGTTAAGCAAGTACAAATCCAGAAGAGGCACTGAAACAGCGAAGCTGGAAATAGTGGCATTGGACCCTTCAAAGGTCACAGAACCTGTCTTCTCTGAGGTTTACTCCACTATCGTCATGTCTGGCACGCTTCAGCCGTTGGAAGCTTACATACAGATAACGAGGCTTCCAGAAGACACCGTCAAGAAGGTCGTGCCCTCACCATTCCCAAAAGAACATGTTCTACCGCTCATTTGCCGCGATGTTACGACAGCAATGGAGAAACGAACACCGCAAATGTACCATACGATCATAGATCACATACAAGAAGTTGTGAAAAACACGCCGGGAAACACAGGAGTCTTCGCTGCTTCATTCCAAGTTCTGGAAAATTTGCTGGCAAACGGACTTGAGAAGAGACTGGATAAGCAGCTCTTTCAGGAACGCAGAGGCATGAGTTCCAAAGAAAATGAAAAAATAGTTGCAGAATTCAAGGCATACGCTCAGCGTGGCGGTGCGGTGCTTCTGGGAGCTCAAGGCGGCCGCTCATCGGAAGGCGTGGATTTTCCCGGAGACCAGATGAACTCCGTGGTAATAGTGGGCGTACCTTATGCTGAGCCAACTCCGAAAGTTCAGGCTCAAATCGGCTATTTTGAAAAATGCTTTCCGGGGCTTGGCCGCGAGTATGGATATGTAATTCCAGCGATGAAGAAGGCGTCTCAATCTGCAGGTCGCCCTATAAGAACCCTAGAAGACAGAGCGGCAATGATTTTTCTGGATTACCGTTTTTCCACGTCTTATTGTAAAAGATTCTTTCCTTTGTGGATACGCAACAATCTGAAGATTTTGCCAGATTCAAACGGGGCTATCGCGCAGGAACTTGGGCGTTTCTTCAAAAAAGCTTCCTGAAGGATGAAAAATCCAGGTGGATTTCTCCTGGTATGCTTGGAATTTCCTTCATATTTTTGTCGAGCTTAACCTTTCCTAGGGCAAGCACCGAAATCTCGCCAGAAACAGGAGTGCATATCTTCAGAGCTTTCCTGAGATAGTCAATTTCCTGCACGATGCATATGCCGAGGAACTTTCTCTCCGCATCGTACAGTGCTGCAAGCAATCCTTCCTCTTCGCCTTTTCGGGTCACTACAACCTTTTTCTTGGTGAATTCCTCAACTTTCTTTATGTTTTCCGGATCAATCCAGCGTCTTCTGCCAATAACCACGCATACTCTGTCGCTGAGCTCCGAAATGTGCAATGGTTTCATCCCCAAAAGCCCGCAAATCTTGCTTGATTGTCTCATGCTCATACGCGTCTTGCATATGCTAAACAGTTCGTTTCCTTCAATTTTGAGCCAGCTTAATGAAAGCGACTGTACCTTCGCGTTTCTCAAGTATTTTATGTATCCGAGTTCCCGCAGGTTTCTACGCTTTTCGGTGTCCCTTTGCCTTATGGCCAGAGGAGATTCTACAACAACTTTCTTGAACTTTTCAAGCGCATTAAGCAGAGGCGTCAACTCGTCTTTTTGTTGAATGCAGAAAATCACATCTGGATTGAGTTCCCCAGCAAGCTCAACTTTATAGTTGACGGCGCATTCTCCGTCAATCCAGCCGTCAGTATTTATGACCATGAATTCCGGGTTACTGGTCGAAATCTCCTTCTTAAGTGAGGCTAAGCCTTCGATTGCTTTGCGTGTGGCTCCACTAGGTGAAGTTTCGCCCACGAAGAAAGCATTTTTCGCTTGTAGATTGAACAAGTCTGTTATTGGCTTTGCCACGAAAGTGTAAGCAACAGTGCATGGTGGCCCAATGTCTGATTGCCCTAAATCTCCATCCAGAACTGCAACTCTCCGCTTTTCCTGCAGTGCCTTGTTTACTAGATATGTGCAGAAGCTTGTCTTGCCGGAGTCAACCCCGCCCAGTACCATTGCTGTTGCAGGCTTTGTTTGAAGGTTCACAAGCTCTTCACAAGCTTTGACCCATGATGATGGAATAGTGCTTCCGTCAACTTCTTCCGCGGTTGCATTTTCTCCCAGTGAGATGTCAAACGTAGCTTTTTCTTCCACTGCAAAAGGCAATCTCTTTCCTTCACGTATTACAATCTTGGCCGTTGTGCCTATCGTTGAGCCAAAAGCTTCTACTTTGCCAGAAGCAACTACAACGGAAGCTGGTCCGTCAACTAGCAGAGTCTTGCCTTTTTCAACTGTTCGGTTCATTTGTTTTCCTCCGCTGAAATCTGTATCCACTCCTTCCAGCTATTTGTATGGCTGAAACGATGTCTCTCAAGCCTCTTCTATGCTTTGAATCGTTCAGACAACGGTTTGTTCCGGCTTCGCTTACACTTTCCAACACTATTCTTGAGGGTAATGCATCATCCAGCACACGTAAAAGGTTTTCTTTACACGCTGGGACACCGTCGCCAATTTTCACCGAAACCGACGTTCCCGGAGGGTTTGCAAGATTCTTGAGGATGTTTTCTATCTTGCCCAATGTTTCCGCAGCACTGAAACAGTTTTCTGTTTCAATGACTTTTCCATCGGCTAGAACAGCTAATCCGAAAACTTCACCCGGATCTATGCCTATAACGATTTTTTCGAAGAATTCCTTTCCTTGAATAATTCTTAATGCCTCGTTTATGATCGCTTCTGGTTCCATTCCATTATGGTAGACTATTATTCTTTCATGCTTTATCAGATTTCTCTCTTCTTCTGTGGTGATGACAACCTTAGTCTCTATTGGAATGGGATCGTGTGGAGTCAGACTTAGAAAAGGTATGTTCTTCTTTTTTAACTCGTTGACAATTAAGTAGTAGGCTTTTCCTGAAACAGTTGCAACGGCTATTTTCTCTTTCATACGAGCTGTCCTGTTTGTTCAGGATGTTTGAACGCAAAACAGATTATTAGTTTCGCTCTTTATATCTGTTGACGTGCGTGAACGTGCTGAATAGGATTTCAACAGGTTGCAGAACAATTGACAAGCTTCTGGGGGGAGGCGTTCCCTCTGAAAGTATTACACTCATTTATGGAGAAGCGGAAACAGGAAAAACGACTCTGGCCCTGCAGTGCACTCTAGCCTGTGCGAGGCAAGGTTACAAGACATTGTTTGTGGATTGTGACGGCACGTTCTCTGCTCGCAGGCTTTCTCAGATTGCATCTGAACGGTTTGAAGAAATGGCGGAGCTAATAA
>Ga0153916_10004667_pt1 | contig 10366 bp, 6 predicted proteins | sample Opewatmetagenome_FD_109642 | JGI IMG/M metagenome (GOLD analysis project Ga0153916, IMG submission 109642) | Freshwater wetland microbial communities from Ohio, USA - Open water 3 Core 3 Depth 4 metaG | ecosystem: Environmental > Aquatic > Freshwater > Wetlands | place: USA: Ohio, Lake Erie, Old...
CGTCCGGGTCGGAGAGCAGCCCGTTCCGCCCTGCTTCGATCAGCTCGGCGATGCCCGCCTTCCTGCTCACCACAGCAGCTTTGGAATGCAACCAGCCCTCAACGACGACCAGGCCGAAGCCTTCCTCGACGGAGGGGAGGACGGTGAACTTGCAGGTCTCATACAACGCGTCCAGCTCCCGCTGCGTGACGTGCCCGGCGAACACGACCCGGTCCTCCACAGAGAGGTGCCGCGCGAGGCCCTCGAGCTCCGCCTGCCATCGGCTACCTTTCGAGAGGCCCAGTCCCTGCCGGGAACTCGAGAAGCTGCCGTTCCCGACCAAGACGAGCTTGAGGTTCGGATAGCGAGGGGCCAACCCTGCGAGGGCCCGGATGGCTCGGTCCTGTCCCTTCATGGGATCCATCCGCGCGACGACCAAGACCACATCGTCGCGATCGCGAAGGGCCAGCTTCCTGCGGACGGCGGTTCGCTCGCTCTTGGGCGGGCGCGAGTACTCGCGCGGGTCGACGTAGGGATAAATCTTGCGGACCTTGCCCGAGTAGCCGAAGGACTTCAGCGCCTCCACGTACCGTCGTGCGCTTGCGATGATCACGTTGTAGCTGTCGAAGTACGTCGTCAGGAGCTCCCTCCACTGGTCTGGGATTGCGGACGCTTCGAACGGGATGTGCCACCGGTAGATCTTCGGTTTGAGGGTTCCGAGCATGTGTCCGATGGGGAGCTGCTGGAAGTCGTGGATGTAGAATAGGTCGAAGTCCTCCTTGCGGTCCAGCGCCCCGATCGTCTCGGCGGTGAGCCGGTTGTAGTACGCGTACTCGGAGAAGTCGTCCGTCCAGAAGACGTCCTGCGACGCCGGTGTGTCGCGTACCGTTCGATGGGCGGCGCCCCAGAGAGTCTCCTTGACGACGCCATAGCCCTTCAGCCGATCTGCGGTGAGGTGGACGGAGTGAAGGGTAATGCCCCCCGCCAATAGGCTCGCCGGGCCTTCGGGGTCCAACGAGACCCAGTGGGCGTCGGAGAGAGTCCCTTCCTGGATCATGCGGCGAACTAGCGGGAAGACCATCCGGGTGACGCCCCCGGGCGAGAAGTCGTAGTCGACGCCGTCTTCGAATTCCGAAAGGTTCGGCACCTTGAGTGGGGCGGCTTTCTTCTTCGTCGCGCTCTCCGTGCGTTTGAACTGCACGAGCGGGGTCTGCGTGTTGACGCAGAGGCTCACGGGGTCCAACGCCTCACCGCCTCCTTCGGCTTTGCCGGGACCACCGCACCGCGGACGAATCGGTCGCTCTTGGGTTCCTCGGACGCCGAGGACGGCCCCGCCCCGAGAGATCGTGGGCACACGTCCCCTCGACTGACCCCGGGTGCTCGGCTGTCGCCCGTGCATGGAGCATTGCTTCGCAGGTTGGCTCGGGGGGGCCAACCCAGTCCCGGGCGACGGGGGCGTGGCCAGCCCATACCCGGCCGTAGGAACCTCGCGTCTGCCTCCCTCCTACGTCGATGACGCCTGCGGATTCGGTACGGCCCCTTACAGATTACCTGGGGGACCGCACCTGCCCGAAGGAAGAGGCCACGGTTCATGGCCCGTATAAGCCTTTTCCGTCGACGTCCTCGAGGCATCGCTGCGAACCACAGATGTGTACCCCGCTGCCGGGTCGCAGTCTCTCTCCCTCGGACATCTCCGACCCCGTGCTTCGCAACGCCTACGCCGTGCCTTCTCTTCGTGAACGCTCCCGCACGAGGGAGACGAGGAGCGCGCTCGCGGCGAGAATACCTGCGTTCAGGAGCAGGGCCGCGGTCCACGTTCCGGTGGTCTCGCGCAGCACGCCCCCGACTACGGGCGAGAGCACGGCACCGATCTCCGCGATCAGGTTCCACGCGCCGAAGGCCTGCGCCTGCAGGGCCACGGGCGCGAGGTCCGAGGTCATCGCCATGTGGACCGTCTGCATCGCCGCGAACGGGAGGCCGATGGCGAAGAGGAGGGCCCCCAGGATCAGGAGGTTCGACGGTCCCAGGTGGACGTACACTGCCAGGGCGGCGACGAGCCCCGCGGTGAGCCCCGCCAGGAGGACGCACAGACGACGCCGGCCGAGGCCCCGCGCGAAGGAGCGGTCCGAGATCCAGCCGCCCAGGGGATAGCCGACGCCGTTCGCGATCCCGAAGGCGCCTGCGAACGCCCACCCGATGACCTGGGACGTGTTCGCGGTCTCCGTGAGGATCTGGCCGGACCAGAAGCCGAAGAGCCAGAGGGTCCAGAGGATGGCGATCGCGGACACGTACATGAGGAGGAGGTTGCGGTCCTTGAGCACCGGGGCCGACGCCTTCCCGAGCCGTGCGTAGATGACCAGGATGAGGGCGAACGCGACTCCGATCACCGCGACTGCCTGAAGGATTCTCGCGACACCGAGGTCCGCACCGCCCGCGATCACGAGCGGCTCCGTGAGGACGTACGTGGCCAGGATGGCTCCGAGGAAGGCGAGGGAGACGGCCGCCAGCCGCCCCGCGGCCGCGGCGAGGCGCCTCCCCTCGGGTTCCGCAGAGGCGGTTGCCTCCTCCACGTGCACCGCGCGGAGGAAGAGGACGCCCACGGCCGCCGTCGGCGCCGCGAACAGGAGGAACACGGCACGCCAGGCGGCGTCCGGCCCCCAGAGGGAGGCCGCCCAGTCCAGGAGGGGGATGGTCGCGATGGTCGCCAGGGTGAGCCCCGTCGCCAGGCCCACGAAGACCAAGCCCATGCCCAGGGCGCGCTCCCGCTCCGGGGTCACAACGCGCACGAGCGCCCGATCGTTCGAGTAGTACGCGCCCTCGCCGAGCCCCGTGGCCACGCGGAAGCCCACGAAGCCGAGCACGGAGCCCGCGGCCGCGGACGCCGCCGTGGTGATCCCCGCCCACAGGGTGGAGAGGGCGATGAGCGCCTTCCGGCCGTAGCGGTCGCCCAGGTAGCCCGCGGGGAACTGGGTCAGCATGTAGCCCGCGAAGAACATGGAGCCGATGATGCCGCCCAGCGCGTAGGGGTATCCCGTGGCGAGGAACCCCACGCGGTTCGTGATCATCCAGCTGACCATGGGGCCCGTGATCGTGCGGTCCGCGTAGGCGACCGTCCACGCGAGGAAGAGGAGGAGCCACACGCGGCGGTACGGGGTCGCGGTCGGTCGGGGTGCGTTGGTTCCGAGAGCGGTCAAGAGCCTCACCTCTCGACCGCTTCCTGGATTGGCGGGCTGGAAGCAGGCGAACAATGCCCGGAGGAGCGCGGCGCCCCGCGGCGGGAACGCTCGATGCTGCTTTATCTTTGCGGACCGGACCTCACGCGAGATGCTTGTCGAACCAGCCGAGGTAGGCCTTGAGCCGTGCGACCCGGTGCTTCGGCTTGCCGCCGCGGGAGAGGTCGTGGTTCTCCTTGGGGACGAGGAACATCTCGACCTCCTTGCCGTAGTACTTCAGCGCCGTGAACATCTGGAGTGCCTCCACGTGCCAGCACCGCAGATCCTCGAACGAGTGCACGATGAGGAGCGGCGTCGTCACCTTCTTGACGTAGCGGATGGGCGACTTGGCCAGGGTGGTTTCCTCGTCGTCCCACGGATCCACGCCGACCTGGTCCTTCGTGAAGTGCGGCCCGATGTCGCTCGTCGCCCAGAACGTCCACCAGTTCGCGATGCTGCGGTCCGTGACCGCGGCCTGGAACCGCGTCGTCTGACCGATGACCCAGTTCGTCATGAAGCCGCCGTAGGAGCCGCCGGCCACCGCGAGCCGGGAGCCATCCACGAACGGGTAGTGGGCGATCGCGTGGTCTACGGCCTCCATGAGGTCCTGGTAGTCCCGCTCCCCGTAGTGCTTCCGGATGTCTCCGAACGCCTCCGAGTACCCGTCGCTCCCGCGGGGGTTCACGGACAGGACCGCGTAGCCCTTCGCGGCGAAGACCTGGAACTCGTGCATGTAGGTGTGGCCGAACGCGGTCTTCGGGCCTCCGTGAACGTAGAGGACCAGGGGCACCTTTCCCGCCTTCCGCGGCTTCCACAGCAGACCCTCTACGGTCGCGCCGTCGCTCGCGCGGAACTCGAGGGGTTCCGGGACCACCAGGTCGAGGTCCTGGCTCGCCTTCGCGTTGAACGAAGTGAGGGCGCGTACGTTGCCCTGGAGCGCGTACACCTCGGGCAACCCCGAGCGTTCCATGGCCGTGAAGACGACCGTCTCGCCGTGGACCTGGAACGCCTCGACGCTCCGTTCCCCTCCGACCACGACGGCCGCCTTGCGGTCGGACAGGTGCATGGAGTAGACATGGACCGCGCGGCCTTCCGCCACGCCGAAGTAGATGCGGTCGCCGACCCACCGCGGCTCGAGGTTGACACCGCCCATGCGGACGTCGCAGTTCAGGCTGTTGTCCAGGTTGCGGTCCAGCGCGTCGAGTCGCTCGGGCTCGCCGCCCGCGGCGTCGATCCGCCACAGGTGCTGATGCGAGGCGAAGCCGCGCGGCAGGTTGTCCCCGAGGAAGAGGAGCTGGCGGTCGTCCGGAGACCAGGAGACCGTGCCGATCTCCATGGTGTGGTCCGTGACCTGCTTCGGCGGGCCGCCGGCGGCGTCCAGCACGAAGAGGTCGGCCAGGTAGGGCCGCAGGTCCTCCGGGGTGGCGAGGAACGCGATCCGCTCCCCGTCGTGGGACCAAGCCGCCTTGGCCACGTCGAAGTCGCCCTGGGTGAGTTGCTTCGCCTCGCCCGTCGCGAGGTCGAGCACGAACACGTGCTTGCGGAGGTTGTAGATGTAGCCCTTCTCGTTGAACCAGAAGTTGAAGCGGCGGATGGTCCGCACGTCCTCGTCGTCCGCGCCCACGTTGGACAGGAAGAGGATGCGCGTCCCGTCGGGAGACCAGGCGATGCCCTCGACCCCCTCCTTGCGGCGGAGGAGGAGGCGCGCCTCGCCTCCGTCGACCGGAATCACGTAAAGTCCGTTCCCCTTGTCCTCCTTCCCCATGTCCCGCTTCGACGTGAACGCGATCCGAGCGCCGTCCGGGGAGAACTTGGGGCCACCGTCCTTGGCCGACGTTGTGAGCTGCCGAGGGGCGCCGCCCGTGACCGGCACGAGCCACAAGTTGCCCTCGTACTCGTCCTTCTCCAGGAGAGGGCAGTGCACGGACAGGGCCACCAGCTTCCCGTCGGGAGCGAGGGACGGCTCGGAGAGGAACGCGTAGGCGGCCAGGTCTTCGGGTTCGACGGGGCGGGGCATGCCGGCGCGCACCGCGAACGCGCCCATAAAGCTAGCGCGTGCCCGGGCGGGCGGACCGGAGGTTTCATCTCTCGCATGCGCTCACAGAAGGAGCATGGCGGCCTTCCTGGGCCTCGACCTCCCGCCGGAGGTCCTCACGGCGCTGCAGGTCACCGCGATCGCCGTGGCCACGTATCTGGCGGCGTGGCTGGTCCGCCGGGTCTTCCTCCGGACCGTGGAGCACGCGGAAGGGCGGAGCGTCGTCGCGCGCCGCGTGGGACGGCTGCTCCAGGCGATCATCGTCGTCGTGGGCGTTTTGGGCATCGTCGCGGTCCTTCAGATTGACGTGTCCAGCGTGCTGATCAGTCTCGGCGCGGCGAGCATCGCCGTCAGCTTCGCCCTGAGCACGCTCCTGAACAACATGGTCGCCGGCGTGCTGCTCATCGCGGACGATTCCGTGCGCGTGGGGGACACGATCAAGGTGGGGGATCTCCAGGGTCGGGTGGTCCGCATGCGGACCCGGGCCACGGAACTGGAGACCGCGGACGGGAAGCGCGTCTTCGTCCCGAACGTCTACCTCGCGCAGAACCCGGTGCAACGGCTCGCCCGCGGGCGCAAGGTCGAGTAGGGGGCCTCAGGCGAGGTCGGGCGACGCGATTCGCCGCACGACCGCCAGGGAAAGCTGCCCGAAGATGGGGTTCACGTTGTCCCCTGTCTTCGCGGACGCCCACAGGGCGCTGCCGCCGTACCGCTCCGCCTTCTCCTGGGGCTCGTGCTCGTCGTACAGGCACATGACCTGGCCCTTGAGGTCCACCTTGTTCACGACGAGGGCCAGAGGCACCTGGCCCGCGATGCGGAAGGCCGCGGGGATCCACTGGTCCAGCGCTTCGAACGTCGAGTACCGGGTCACGTCGCAGACGGCGATGATCCCCTGCGCCCCCTTCAGGTACTCCTGGTGCAGCGTGTCGAGGTAGGAGCGCTCGCCGATGAGGTCCCAGAGGCTGAGCTGCACCTCGACCGTCTTCGACGGATCGCTGCGGGACGTGAGCCAGAGCTTCTTGAGGCTCACCTTGCTGCCGAGGGTGGAGATGTACCGGTCGTCGAAGGAGTCCTCTACGTAGCGACGGATGAGGGAGGTCTTCCCGACCGCGGCTTCGCCGAGGAGGCAGATCTTTGCCTTCAGCACCCCGCTGATGTCCAAGCGCTCGCGAGTCCGCGGTCGGCGCGTATCAACACTCCGGCGTCGTTATCACATGTGAGATGGGCCGCGGCGTGCGCCTAGTGGCGCAGGATGCGGCCCGCGAGGGCTCCGGTCGGCGCGCCGTCCCGCACGGCCAGATGCCCGTTCACCGTGACCGCCTCGATGCCCTCGGGGAAGCCGTGGGGGTAGTTCTCGAAGGGAGCGGTGTGGGGCCAGAGGTTCGTCGCGCGGTCGCGGACCCTGGGCAGGTCGAACACCACTAGGTCGGCCCAGAACCCGGGACGCACGAGGCCGCGGTCCGTGAGGCCGAGCTTCGCGGCGGGCATCCCCGTGCTCTTCCAGACGGCCTCCTCGAGCCGCAGGACGGGCTCGTTTACGACGAAGCGTTCGAGCGCGCCCGGGTACTCGCCGTACGTGCAGGGGACGTACGGAGCGAGCTCCGCGGTGCGCTGCTCCTTCGCCAGGATCCAGCCGTCCGAGCAGATCATCGTGAGCGGGTGGCGCAGGGTCGCCTTGACCTCCTCGATGTCGATGTAGTCGAACAGGCCCACGGCCTCGTCGTGCTCCTCCGCGATGACGTCGAAGTAGGCGGTCCACGGATCCACGCCCCGCTTCTCCGCGAGCTGCGCGATCGAGAGGCCCTCCTTGGACTTGTCGTGCGGGCAGCGGAGGAGGAAGATGCGGTCGAAGCGGTCGTGCACGAGGAGCCCGACGTAGCCTGCCGCGGGCTTCTTGTCCTCCTTCACCTCCCGCTTGAGTTCCTCCCGCTTCGCCGGGTCGCGGAGCAACGCCACGAGCTGGTCCGTGGGGAGCTTCTGGGTCCACTGGGGAAGGCCGTGGCTCAGGTTGGGACCGAAGTCCGTGTGCATGTCGTTGTCCGCGGTCACGTCCACGCCGCGCTCCCGGGCGGCCTCCCAGAGCTTCTGGACGTCCGCCGCACGCACGGTCGCCCCGTACTTGGGCGCGTTGTGGCTGATCTGGACCGGGCACCCGGCCCGCTCCCCCACGGAGATGCACTCGCCCACGGCGTCCAGGATGGACTCCCGCTCCCCGCGGATGTGGGAGGCGTAGAAGCCGCCGTGGCGGGCGACCACCTTGGCGAGCTCGACGATCTCGTCGGTCTGGGCGAAGCATCCGGGCGGGTACACGAGGCCCGTGCTCATGCCGAAGGCGCCGGCGCGCATGGCCTCGTCCACGTAGTCCTTCATCTGACGCAGCTCGGCCATGGTCGGTGCGCGCTCGTCGAAGCCCAGGGTCGCCAGCCGCACGGACCCGTGGCCGACCAGGCTGGCCACGTTGATCCCGAGGCCCGGCTTCTCCAGGAAGGCGAGGTACTCGGCGAACGTGGACCAACGCCAGTCGGCGGCCTTCGCGTAGTACGTGAAGCGGCGGACCGCGAGCTCGCGGTACCGGTCGCTGATGGGCGCGGGGGAATCGCCGCAGTTCCCGATGACCTGGGTCGTCACGCCCTGCCGCACCGCGGCCTCCGCCGTGTTCTCCACGAGGAGTCCGATGTCGCTGTGCGTGTGGATGTCGATGAACCCCGGGGCGACGTACTTGCCTGCGGCGTCGATCTCGGTCTCGGCCTTGGCCCGACCCACGTCGCCCACCTTGACGATCGTCCCCTTGCGGACCGCGATGTCCCGCAGGGCCCAGGGCATGCCCGTCCCATCCAACAGCCGGCCGTTCCGCACGATGAGGTCGAGGGCCATGGCGTCCGGGAATCCGCGGGCCACGTTAAACCCCATGTACGGGCCGGTGCGTCGGGGGCCGCAAAGCCTCGGTGCGCCGCGGCGGAAAGTCAACCTTGTTTAAGGTTAACTTTTCGCGTCCTCCTCCGGGGGCCGCGTGGTCTCCCTCGGCGCGTGCGGACCCCCTCCGTTCGCCAAAACCTCTTAGAGCCTCGTGGTCTGTGATTCGCGTGAATCTGGCCCGGGCGCGCAAGGTCCTGCGCGAGGTCTCCGTCATCGCGGTCCTCCTCGTCGTGGGCGCCGCGATCTACTACGTCCTCTCGGCGCTCCGCCTGATCCCCATTTCCCTCGCCGCGGCCGCCCAAGTCATCGCGGTCCTCATCCTGGGTGCCCTGACGGTCGAGCTCGTGGCGCGCGGGCTACGGGGGATGACCTCCCGGGCGTTCGACGTGCGCCGTGGCGGCGAGGTGGCCGTGGCCTTCCGCTTCCTGGCCTACGTCGCCCTCGCGCTCATCGTCCTCGCCTTCGCGGGGGTCACGGGGACGACCCTCCTCGCGGGCGGGACGTTCGCGGGGCTCGTCCTCGGCCTCGCCGGGACGACCGTGCTCTCCAACATCATCGGGGGCGTCCTCCTCCTCATCGCCCACCCGTACGAGATCGGCGACCGCGTGACCGTCACGACGTGGCAGTACGGCATGGTCGTGCCTTCGTACCCGGGGAAGTTCTTCTCGGACGACCGGCTCGTGGTGGGCTACACGGGCGTCGTCCAGGACCTCAGCCTGACGTACACCTCGCTGACGCTGGACGAGGGCCCCCTCATGAAGATCCCGAACAACGTCATGGTGCAGGCCGCGGTCCTCAAGCACGCCACGCCGCGGTGGGTCCGCACGCGGTACGAGGTCGCCGGCCATCCGGACCCGGAGCAGCTCATCGAGACCGTGGAGGTCGCGGTCCGCCGCAACCCGTGGATCGTGGACCCCTTCCGCGTTCAGGTGACCGTCCAGGCCATCACGCCGACGTCGACGATCCTGGCCATCGACGCCCTGTGCAAGAGCGCGTTCGAGGACCCGCCGCGGAGCTCCATCCTGATCGACGTCTCGCGGGCCCTCTCCGCCTTCACGACGGCGGGTTCCTGAGCGTCCCCTTCGCCGGTATATGCTCCCCGGGTTCCGACCTCGCCAAGCTGTTTATACCTTGCCGCCGTTCGCACCCGTAACGGTACCATGCAAACGGTCGAAGACGAACTCGAGACGTTCCGTGTGCGCACGAAGAAATCGGCGAAAGCGTTCGAGGCGGCCAAGCGGCACATCCCGTTCGGCGTGAACAGCAACTACCGCCTCCTGGACCCGTATCCCATCTACGTCCATCGTGCGAAGGGGAGTCGGATCTGGGACGTCGACGGCAACGAGTACATCGACTTCAACATGGCCTTCGGCGCCCTGGTCGCGGGGCATAGCCATCCCATCCTCACGAAGGCGATGAAGGAGCGCGTGGCCAACGGCACGATCTTCGGCTTCGAGGGGGACGAAGCCGCCGCTCTGGCGGACCATATGTGCAAGCGCTTCGCGATTGACCGGATCAAGTTCTCCAACACGGGCCTCGAGGCCACCCTGTTCTCCATCCGCCTGGCCCGCGGCGTGACCGGCCGCTCCAAGATCATGAAGTTCGAGGGCTGCTACCACGGGAGCCACGACTCCCTCATGGTCTCCATCAAGCCCACGAAGGAGCGACAGGGCGACCCGCGACGGCCCACGCCCGTGCCGTCGTCCCGCGGACTCCTGCCCGAGCTCACCAAGAACACGGTGATCGCCCCCTTCAACGACTTGGAGGCGACCGCGGCGCTGGTCCGCGAGAACGCGGACGAGCTCGCGGGGATCATCCTGGAGCCCGTGCCCATGAACATGGGCTTCATCCTGCCCAAGCCCGGATTCCTCCAGGGACTCCGGGAGCTCGCGGACGAGACCGGGGCGATCCTCATCTTCGACGAGGTCAAGACGTGCGGCAAGTGGTACGGCGGCGCGGAGGAAGCGTTCGGCGTCGCGCCGGACGTCAAGGTGTTCGGCAAGGCCATCGGCGGCGGGTTCCCCCTGAGCGCGGTCGGCGGGAAGGCGGAGGTCATGGACCGCGTGGTCCCCGGGGAGATCGCCCACGCGGGGACGTTCAACGCGAACCCCGTGAGCATCACGGCGGGGCTCGTCACGACGACGAAGATCCTCACGCCGGCGGGCATGAAGCACGCGCAGGGCGTCGGGAACAGCCTGGCCAAGGGCTACATCGAGACGATCCA
>Ga0153916_10004668_pt1 | contig 10365 bp, 8 predicted proteins | sample Opewatmetagenome_FD_109642 | JGI IMG/M metagenome (GOLD analysis project Ga0153916, IMG submission 109642) | Freshwater wetland microbial communities from Ohio, USA - Open water 3 Core 3 Depth 4 metaG | ecosystem: Environmental > Aquatic > Freshwater > Wetlands | place: USA: Ohio, Lake Erie, Old...
TGCATTTGTTGATCTAGTGTATTCAGTACTTGCTCTGCGATACGTGAATCGTGAAGCTGTAGAAACAAACTTCTCAGAAACTAATGGAGTACTACTACCCGCAGGTATTCTCAGATTTCAAATTCGCCGGGATATCGAACGACGCAACTCCAATTAGATGGATCGATACTTTCTATCAAGGCAGGATTCTCTGAATCTTGCAGAGCTATTGGTTTCAAGATCATTGACTATCACTATAGACTTGCTCACGAACTATTCCATTGGTTCACTCTTCCCAAGATAAATCAAAAACACTCGAAACAAAAACGCGAGAAGCGATTTGACACCTCCCGGAATCTAGACAAAACATGAGAATTACATACTGTCTAAGCGTACGTAAGAAAAAGTGCATATTGATGCAGGTCAAAATCAAGATAGGTAGTATTATCTTGTGAGGGAGTCATTCGAGTGCAAATGTCATTATCACCTGAATAAGGAAGAGAAAAAAAACACAGTTGTGAGGCTTCGTGAATTCCAAGCAGACATCTATCGCAGTAGTTGTTCCTGTAATGAATTGTGGTAAGACTCTTGGAAGAACATTCGATTCCATTTTACGTCAGACACTGCAGCCTGAAAGAATCATTGTGGTCTATGATGTAAGCAGTGACAATACACTTGCTGTTGTTATGAGTTATTGTGAGAGTCATCCCTCTCTCTTCGTGTTGATTAATGGCCCGGGCGAGGGAGTCGGTGCAGCTCGACAGGCTGCTCTTAGCGTAGTGGAATCGGAATACGTTGCATTCATTGATGGTGATGATTGGTATTTGGATACTGCATTGGAAAACCTATTCCAGTCTGTATCTAAAACAGGAGCTGCTTGTGGATTGGTGTGCAAGGTCCATACTGATGGAAAGATATTGAAACACGAGCCCTCTGGAATCGGAGAAGTTGTTGACTATGAAACTCTGAAAAGCAGCAATCCCATTGCCATGTCTTCAACAATGTATCAAACAAGTCTGATCAGACGAGTTGGAGGATTCGATGGGAAGCTCCTATGGATTGAGGACTATGATTTTCATCTACGCATTGCTCGGGTCACAGATTATCATCTTCTCAGGAACGTGACTACATTCTATACAGTATACGAAAGCACAAACATACGGCGAACTTATCATTATTCCAAGTGGAGTGCGATTGTATGGCGGAAGCATGGTTTTGTCAATACTGGAGCTATCTCAAATGCACTGAAGTCATTCGTACTTACAACGATATTGATTCCTGCTAACTTAGTAAGAAGAATACGGGACAAGAACAGACGGGTTTTTCGGGCAGAGTACATCCAAATACTCATGGGCTATCTTGTCGGGTTAGCAATTGGCTATCCCCCCAGGAAAGAAAAGAAAACACTCAAAAAAGGGGCGATAGCAGTCGTTTGACACAAAGAAAAGTGTGCCTTATTCTTGGCACAATGTATCCATATGAACGTGGTGGAGTAGATGTTCTGTATACAAGTGTTTTCAACATCATCTTAAAAGAGAAGCAATGGGAGATTGTCGCACTTGTTAGGACTCCTAGAAAGCCACAACGCTCGGCTTTCAGCAATCCACTGCCCACAGTAATGTTGCCAAGTCTGAGGAGTTCTCTATTTGGAAAACTGTTTGAGTTTGTATACCTTTCCTTTCTGGATCAGCTCTATTTCGACAAGAGAGTCAGCGCTCTTGCGGACAACTACTTGCAGAGGTTTGATGTAGTAATAACGCCCGACCCTCTGCTAACAACTAAGCTGTGCAAACAAAGGAACCGGCCCAGGGTCATACAGTTCGTGAGTGGAGCATGGGCCGAAACTGTTTTGAGATCACAACCCCTTCTTTATTCATTTGCTAAGAGGATAGAGACAGATGCGTATAGGAAAGCAGACAGAGTTGTTTTCATGGACGAAGCTTACGCACGACATTTCAATGTTAGCAAAGAGCATCGAGCTCTGATCTCCAATGGCGTAGATTTGGAATTGTTCTCGCCATCTAGGTTTGACCGCAGCAAATTGCGGGACCGTTTTGGCATGGATGGAAAAATCGTCGTTATGACAGTTGGGACTCTCCGGAAAGGTATCAAGGGACATGAGTTCCTTATCCAGGCCATTCCGTCTGTCATCAAGAGGTTTCCAAGTGCTCACTTCTATCTTGTTGGGAAAGGCAGTCAGGAATCATTGAGGCGCGACTCGGAGTCTTTGGGCATCGCGGACAATCTGCATATTCTTGGCGAACGATCGGATATTCCTGAGCTACTCTCTTCGAGTGATGTTTTTGTATTGCCCTCTTTGACCGAAGGTACTCCTGGTGCCCTGTTGGAGGCAATGGCAATGGAACTACCATGTGTTGCTACACGAGTGGGCAATATCCCTGAGGTAGTGCAACATCAAAAAGAGGGGCTTCTGATTGAGCCAGCTGACCCGCGAGAGATATCGGAAGCCATTACTCATGTTTTGTCAAGGCCCGATGAGGCGAGAATGCTTGGAGTACGCGCGAGGAACCGTGTTGAGGCGCACTATGACCTAGCTGCAACAGCAAGAGCGTATGTAGCTCTCATTGAGGAATTATGCCAGTAAATCCGGAATACAAGCCTAGGAACCTATCTTTCTCACCACTCGCTTATGACCTCTCTCTTTCACATCGACTATTGCCTTCCCTTCCTCATTGAAAGTCAGAGTTGTCCAAATATGTTGTCCGATGTCATTCTCCATATCAAGCATCCACGGGAGTGGATACCTCCCTCCGGTCATATCCGGCTTTGGCGTTTCTAATGCGTTCTCTTTCCAGAGTTTTACAAGGTTTTCAATAATTCTTTCTCCAGCGCCGCCATTGGATAAGCTCTCTGCTTTCAAAATGGACGATGAAGGACGGTCTTCGCCTAGGATTCTATTGCACTCAGTCACCATGCTCTCTACATTCGTTCCGGCAAGATAATTCGCCCCTGCCCAGACCGTTTCCGGCCATTCAGTGGTGTCGCGTGTGGTTATGCAGGGCGTACCGACCAGCATCGCCTCTTCCTGTACTCCTCCGCTGTCAGTAATTGCGACCTTGGCCTCCTCGAGTATCTTCATGAACGTCAAGTAGTTCAGAGGTTTGATGAGTCTAAGATTAGAGGCTTTCTTGACAAGTTTTTGAAGACAAAATTCCTCGATCCTCTTGCTAGTCCTTGGATGAACTGGAAACACAATCTTCCCTTGAATCTTGCCCAGTGCCTTTAAGATGTCTTTCAACCGCTTCGCATTGTCAACGTTTTCTTGTCTATGGAGTGTCATGACAACATCGAATTCACCAATCTCTTTATGATCGAGCGTAATAGATTTCCGTACTTTCCGAGTTTCCTTTACGATATCAGCAAGAGTGCTTCCAGCAAGAAAGACTCTATCTTTGGGTTTACCTTCGAAGAGAAGATTAAGAGCAGCAACTTCTGATGGTGCGAAGAAGATGCTGGAAGTGGCATCCACGACAAGTCTATTGACCTCCTCTGGCATGTTTAGGTCAAATGATCTGCAGCCTGCCTCAATATGGACAACGGGAATCTGAAGCTTCGCTGCAGCAAGTGCACCTGCCATTGTTGTATTTGTATCACCAAGCACAATCACTAGGCGTGGCTTCTCTAGCGTGAGGCATTTCTCAATCTCTGTGAGCAGCAGTGCTGTCTGCTCACCATGGCGGCTAGATTTGACATCAAGAAAGTAATGGATTCTTGGGAGATTCAACTCCTCAAGAAACACCTGTGACATCTCATAGTCATAGTGTTGGCCTGTATGGATGAAGACAGGACTCACGAATTTATTGACTTCAGCTGCCTTCATGACTGAGTATAATTTGATGATTTCTGGTCTCGTGCCAAAAACAAAACAGATTTTCATTTGACTATCAGGCAATATGTCATTTCTCCTTCTTCTTCAGACCCCGTTGCTTCAATAGCCTCTCGTATACTCTGACTGTCATATCAGTAGCTGCATCAATACTGAACATGGACATTACGTACTCTCGTCCAGCCCTGCCCAGTTCCTTCTGATATTGTTCATTGCGGAGTATTCTCTTGAGAGCTTCAGCAATCTCAGGTACTTCCAAGCATATTATCATGCCCTTTACATCTTTGTAGTCATTGTAGGTCAAGACTGGAGTCCCGCAGGCAAGTGCTTCAAGGTGAGATATGCCAAGCTCTGGAGTGTTGGGATTGAAACCTCTGGCCTCGACCTTTGAGGCATTCAGGTATCTGGGTATCTCCGTATTCGGGACTTCACCAAGAAAATGAACATTATCTGTCATCCGCAGGTCTTCTACCATCTTCTTCATATTCTGCTCTTCAGGGCCGATGCCGAGTATGAGGAGATGCGCATCTGGGAACTCATTCAAAGCAATACGGAACGCCTTCAATGTCTTGTACGGTGTCTTGATTTTGAATAACCGTGCAGTGAACGTTACGATACGGTTTCCGTACTTTGCAATCAAATCGTCAGCAGGGATGCCGGGTCGAAAGGTGTCTGTGTCAATCATCCTAGGTATGTAAATCCTCCGCTCAGCAGGTACCAAGTTCTCCATGAATCTGTGGTAATATTCCGCTGTAAGGACTAGCATGTCCACACGTTTGAGGAATATCTTCTGTATCTTCCCACGGATGGGGTCTTTTGGCACATCGATAACTTCCCAACCATGCCCCGTCGCTACGATTGGAATTCTGAGCAATCGCGCGGCAATGAATCCTATGAAGAACTGAGACCAAAGGTACTGAACATGGATTATCTGAGGACGCAGCCACAGAATTCTCAAGAGCATGGGCAAGAAGAGTCCAAATGCTCTTGGCCGAATTGGCAACGGTCGGATCCAGGTTAGCTCAGCCCCTTTCGGCACGTTATGGGTAAATAGAAGTCGGCTCAGTTTCCGCTGGGTATCAAGCAAGACATAGACCTTGAAACCCTTTCGAGTGAGTCCCGTTGTCAGATGATATGCGCAATTCGCGATCTCATCAATCATGCAAATCCTCATTGATTACAGGTCACCATCATTAGTTGATGCGACTAACGCGCACTCCGAGCCCCTTGGCTGCTATAAGGGTTTTTCATAAACAGCCGACTGAAATTCTGTAAGGCGGGTATCAACGCCATACGCGCGACTCAAAGATGGAGGACTCTCTTGACTAGACCTACCAGCCTTCGTCTGAACTCGTTTCCATAATAGGCTAAGACCTCTTCATCTCGGCAACGCCAGATTCTTCGAGAGCGTTCAGACCAATATCCTCTCAGGTACTGCGGATCATGCTTCGCAATCCCCTTCAGAATAACGTAGGAAAGAGATGTTCCTGAGTAGTAGGCGAGTCTCCCCTGCCTGTATCTTCCTTTCCAAGTATGAAGATGGGTTGGCGGTGACTCAACTGTGACATTGCCCAGAATGACCAGTCTATAGCCCTTGTTCAGCGCTTTGACATTGATGAACGAGTCGGCTGAAACCTCCCAATACTGTTTGATGTCTCTAATGATATTGGCACGGAATACTTTCCCAGTGAACATGGGGAACGTACGTTTCGGTTGGTTCCTAACTTGGCCGGCTACAACGCCAACATCGTGATGATTCTCTAAGTATGTAGTCATTCCTTCGAAGTAGGTGATTGGGAAAATCGTGTCCACATCCGCAGTCGCTGCGTAGGGCACATTGCGGAGGAGAACACGTAGCAGCGGCTGAGCCTTATTCCAAGCCCTACCAAGGGTATCGAGATTTCCCTTGGCCTTCGGAGGCATTGATACTATCTCAAACTTGAGACCATATTTCGTAGCCTCCTTTGCAGCGACTTCCGCGCTGCTGTCATTGGATCCATCGTTCATGAAAACGAATACCTTTGGTCTCAGTGTCTGCGAAGAGATGTTTTGAATCAGGGACGGGAGCCGTTTCTGTTCGTTGTAGAACTTGGTAATCAGAATGTAGTCGACCATCGATTCCGCTTCATCTCCTGACTCAATAGGCTAACCGAAATTGGATTTGCATCAGCGTCTTCTTCATCTTCCGAGATAACTCTTCACTTACGTTACTTGCCTCTAGAGATCGTATCATAGCAGTCCTGCTTTCTGTGCGAATTTGCGGTACCCTTTCATGAGCAGCTTCACAATGTTGAGTCTCAGCACGAATTTTATCCACTTTTCATCGGTTGGCTCCTTGAACAAGAAACCAAACCTTGCTGCATATTCGCCCTCACTGTTGTACGTAATCAACTCCTCCACAGCTTTGGGAGCAAAAAGCAGCTCAACGTCGGGATTCTCTGCGCGTACAGGATTCACCTGAATCTCGTTCCTTCCGGTCACGAGCACATGGAATCTGTCCCCCTCAAGGTCATAGTCAATCACTGCTCCCTTCTTCAAGCCATCGAAGATGAGCGGGTGGTTTCCTAGATACTCCATGAACTTCTTCTTTAGGGGACTTTCTGTGACTGCCTTCTTCTTCTTGACTTGCTTAACGAATGGCAGGATAAACTCTGTGAGATCAACGACTGGAAGGTCACTCTCAATGGACCTACCTCCGTCCTCAAGTCCTCTATGACAGAACGGACAGGCTGTGACCAACAATGATGCTCCCGTTTCTTGTGCTTCCTTCATTCGATTACCTGCGACTTCGTCAGCCAGCTCTCCGTAGCTTCCCTTCACACCCCCGCCACTTCCACAGCAATGAGCATATCTCTTGTTCGTTTCCATTTCGATGAGAGTCACATTTTCAACAGCCTCAATGACTCTACGTGGCGCCTCATAGACCTCCGCATGTCTGCCAAGATGGCATGGGTCATGATATGTGACGGTTATTGACTTGGGTGATTCAAACGCTGCCTTGCCCTCCTGAATGAGGCGGTCAAGATACTCTGCGATGTGCAAGATGTCAAAGTCATACTCGAATCCCTCTTTAGGAACATCTACCTTCCAGGTTCTGAAGCAACCTGCACATGCGGTGACTATTGTTTCTGCCCCCGCCGCTTTCATCTGCTCAAGATTCGACTTGGTTAATCTTGCAAAGGATTTTGTTCTCCCCAGTCTAAGTAAGACTGAGCCGCAACATTGCTCGTTGGGAAGCACTGTATAGTCTACTCCGAGCTTGTCAAACAGCTCAATCGTCGTCTTGGCAATCCCCTTCTCTCGATACGAGCTTGTACAACCAACGTAGTAGATCACAGGTGCAGTTTCAGGCCACTCGCGTTTACCAAACAAGGCGAGTCTCTTATCGGCGGGCTCTTTGTATGGGTTACCGAACTCATTGATTGAGGCTTCAATCTCTCGATGCTTGGGCATGTCGAAGTTGTTGGCCACAAGATCCTTACGGAGTGCTTCCATCATATCTGGAAGATTGATACCATCTGCTGTGGCTGTGCAAGTCTCCATGCAATTCTTACAGGTTGTACATGTGTAAGCCCAGTCCCTGATATCATTATCAAGAGGTAGCCTTTCGGTAAGGAGGTCATTCATGATCATTATGCGGCCTCTTGATGCATACGCTTCGAATCCAAGAACGTTCTTGATTGCGCAAGGAAGATAGACATCTCGATTAGAAGCTACAGTCTTGTCTGCAAGCGAGCAGTCGCCACAACGCGCACAGAGCCAAAGCTCGTCTTCATACTTGGACAAGTTCTCTAACTTGATGGTCACCCTACGGACCTCCTCTAAACACCTCTGGCGCAAAGATATTGTCCGGATCGAGTGCTTGCTTTATCTTCCAGTATGTATCGATAAAGGGCTTCCGAACCTTCTTGAGAACACGGTCCTCCCAAAGAAGCCCCATCCAATACGGACAGGCACCAGTGTCCATAATTGCGTCAAGCATCTCATTCCAGACCTTCAGTCCGTACTCCATTTTCTCCTTCGTCGGAATGAAGATTGTAATCCATCCAGTCGCATACGCTCTCTCAGACCCCAGACAACTCGCTATATACTTGATGTCATTCTCCAGCAGCTTGTGCTTCTTGAATATCGCCCAGATTCGTTTCATTACTATCGGAATTGTGGGAATTGGCCGTAGGTGACACGTATTCAACCAGAAACCATTATTGTAGAGCGGCTGAACCAAGTTGAACATCTCGGACCAGTGCATTTGGGACGCGAAGTTGCCCAGATCCTTTCCGGCATGTTTGAGAGCAATCTCTCTGATGAGCTCCATCTTTCTGTTTGCAAGTTGCTGATCCGTTTCCTGCACAATAGATGCGAACATGGCATTGATCTCTGGATGTTTTCCTAAGAACCCCGGGAAGAAGGTTTCAGTGGACTGACGATCAACGAGTAGGTTCAACTCCTCCGTGAAACCTCGCTTCTGAACCTCAAGAAATGCTTCTGTGGCATCTTCTAGTGTCTTGAATCCGAAGTCGCCATAGGTGTAATAGTCCGCCTTTGGATATATTTTCAGAGTGACCTTCGTCTTCACTCCGAGAGTCCCGTGGTCTCCACTGAAGATGCCAGTCATGTCAAAGAAGGTGGAATATCTACCAAATAGCTGGGCATCGGGATTCCATCCTGTGCCTGTCTGGACTACGTTTCCACTGGCTAGAACCACCTCAAAAGACACAACTCCCTCGGTCGAAGGCCCATACTTCGAGGCTGCGTATCCAATACTATTGATGCTCGTCGATCCACCAACAGTGCCGACATTCCCTCCATAGGGCCCTCGGAAACCCAGCTTGTACCCCTTCTCATTAAGACGGTGAATCAGCTCGGCCCATCTGAGACCTGCCTCGACAGTGACAGTCATTACATCCTCATCGATCTTGATGATTCGGTCCATCTTGACCATGTCGAGCATGACGACGTTGGGGACCCTGGGCAGACAGGCCCCACAGATACCATTTCTCCCCCCAGCTGGAACAATAGGTGTCTTGCTTCGTGCACAGAGCCTGACAATATCTTGGACTTCTTCTACACTCTTTGGCATGACGACGATTCCAGGTCTCTCCGCTTCGAGGTGACATGCATCTTTAGAATAAGCTGAGATGATGACCTGATTATCGTTCACTCGTTCTTGTCCGACAATCGCCTTCAGTTCGCCATAGAGTTGGTGAGTTGCGGCAGCTTTGACAATAGCCATGACTGAACCTCACTTCAGGTTGAGACTCTCCTGTATAAGTAATCAGCGGAAGTAGCGCAAACATTCGTATTACATTGCTACGAATGCAGAATCTTATGATTCTAGAAGAAAGCCCTGGGATTGGGGCAAAGCGTCGGGATGACATCAGCTCGTGGTCTCTCTTTTGCAGCCTGCTTTCATCGCTTTGCAAGAATGTCATCTTCAACTTCACTCATTGTCGCATCTTGACTCACAAAATGATTAGCCATTAATCCATCAGTTTTCAGTCAATGAACACATCTATCAAAATTCACTAGAATCTGTAGTAGTGTATTTGATCGAAATTCCGAAAGAAAGTCAATGCAATTCAATTTTCCTCCAAATGCGCTACTTTCCGGTTTTGTGATTGATGACTATTTGTTTGATTCTCCCCTTTTTCTATTGGATTGCCTGTTTCTTTGTATCTGCTTACACCGAGCTGAATGAGCACAAGTGGAAACCATAACTGGGGTTCCCAGAATAGCGCAAACATGAAGAAGGGAATTGCAGAAAATAACCACATCCACTTGTATTGAGTATTGATTGTGAAGAATATTAGAGCTACAATCAGTAGAATGTATGTGAACACATAAGCTGGATTCATTAGAAAATCTAGTAGAAACGGCATCGTGAAGAAGTCCAAGGCTGCATAAGGTTTGTAGCCAATCACAATGAATCTTACTACACCATATAGAGCACCACCAGCGATGAATGACAGAAATCCCTCTATTTTCTTATTGGTGTAGAAAAAAAGAAATAGCAAGCCAGTGAATGCAACAATCTCTCGGAAGAGTGCTATTGGAACTAATAGCAACGGAGTGTATTTGTTGTCCATGTAACGCGCCAGAAGAGCTATCAAAACCAGAGCTTCACCATCATAAATAGTACCGAAGTAACAGACAGCAGCAAACCAACAAATGAAGAGTAATAGCTGAGATCCCTTGGGTCTGAGAATAATATAGACCAATATGATAGAGGCAATCCATGATATGCTCATCCAAGTAAGAACGCTAAAAGGGGCGTCATTTAGAAATGAAACAATCTGCCAGTTTAAACGATATGCAAAGGGTGCGTATTGAACTCTTTCTGCTAATGTATAACCCATTTCACTAAAGTTTCTATAGGTTCCATGTGTCAGGAATGCAACCAAAACAATTGTCAGAATCTCATCTCTATGTTTTACACTTTTTCGGTATATTTGTTGTAGTTCTATTGATGGAATGAAGTTCGCCTCCTATTTCAAATTCAGGACTTTACATTGCCTTCTGATATTTAAGTACTCTAGACA